>Ga0315291_10011743_pt1 | contig 10657 bp, 7 predicted proteins | sample YL17G12_20_MG_FD_203070 | JGI IMG/M metagenome (GOLD analysis project Ga0315291, IMG submission 203070) | Sediment microbial communities from Yellowstone Lake, YNP, Wyoming, USA - YL17G12_20 | ecosystem: Environmental > Aquatic > Freshwater > Lake > Sediment | place: USA: Wyoming | collected... | reverse complement strand
ATAATTAACAAAAAATGAGGAGAATATCATATGGACAGGCACCCCCTCCACGGGACAATTAATCCCGATTTCATAAGGCCCTCTTCAGGCCTTATCGCAAAACTCTCGCGCCACGACACCGCAAAAATTGCGGATTCCATGGGCGCCTACGGCGTTGCAAGCCACGAAATAAAGCCCCTTAGGCCAAAGATGCGCGTTTTCGGGCCGGCACTCACAGTCCTCACAAGGCCGGGGGACGCCCTTTATGTGCAGAAGGCAATCGAATATATAAAACCTGGCGACGTTGTCGTAATTGATGCTCAGGGCTACCCTGATGTGGCCGTTATCGGAGAAAGGCTTTCTCACTACATGAAGCTCAAGGGATGCGCGGGAATTGTCGTTGACGGAGCGGTGCGCGATTCAATGGGCATAATTGACGAGAAAATACCGGTGTGGTCGCGCGGCACCTGCATAAGGATTTTCGGCACGCAGGGCCCGGGGGCAATCAACGTGCCCGTAACCTGCGGGGGCGTTGTTGTCAACCCCGGCGACATAATATGCGGCGATGCCGACGGCATCGTGATAATACCGCAGGCCGACGCCGAAAGAATCGCAAAACTCGCTGATGAGCACCTTGAAAGCGAGCTTCTGCGCAAAAAGGAAATAGAATCCGGAAAAAGCGTTTCTGAAGTATTCGGCCTTGCGGCAAAACTCGAAAAATGGAACCCAAGGTGAAAGAGAGCAGCCTCTTTGCCGAAATCGATTTGATTTCCCCGGCCTGGAAAAAAAAGGCGCTTGAGATCCACTCGAACCCCGAAACCGGCCGAAAGGAATTTTTTGCTTCGCGCCTTCTCTGGCAGGCGCTCTCTGAAAAGGGCTTTCGCGTAAAAACCGGCGCAGCAGGCCTTAAGACTGCTTTCATTGCCGAGAAGGGCCTTAAAAGCGCCCCGAGAAAAATTGCATTTCTTGCAGAATATGACGCCCTTCCCGGAATGGGCCACGCCTGCGGGCATAATTTAATAGGCCCTGCTTCCGCCATGGCGGCAATAGCCCTTTCAGAAACGCTTTCCCCGCGCGAAGCCCTAATAAAGGTAATTGGCTGCCCTGACGAGGAATATTTCGGCGGAAAGGCCGCTCTCCTTGAAAAAGGCGCTTTTAAAGGCATCGAGGCCGCATTCATGGCGCACGGTTTTTACATGAACGTCGGAATGCGCCCGACAATCGGCCGGGCAAGCCTTGTATTTGAATTTTTCGGGAGGCCCGCGCATGCGTCAACCGTGCCCGAGAAAGGCATAAACGCGCTTGACGCAGTTATTTCGCTTTTCAACAACGTGGCCCTGCTGCGCCAGCAGGTAAGAGAAGAAGCAAGAATTCACGGCATAATAACCCACGGCGGCGCTGCGGCGAACATTATCCCTGATTACACAAGGGCTGAATTTTACGTGAGGTCAAAAAGCGTCTCTTATCTTTCAGAGCTCAAAAAGAAAGTAATCGCCTGCGCAAGGGGCGCCGCAAAAGCCACGGGCGCAAAACTTAGGGTTTCATCAGAGGGCCGTGATTTTCTTCCGCTGAGGGAAAATTCCGTTCTGGAGCGCGCCTATGAAGATGCCATGAGACTAACGGGCGGAAAGGTCGGGATACTCCCGCCTCGCGACGGATTCGGGAGCAGCGATTTTGGAAACATATCAAGGGCAATGCCCGCCCTTCACGGATATTTCAGGGTCTCGGAAAATGAGGTCCGCGCACACAGCACGCCTTTTGCCGAGGCATCAAAATCGCAAATGGCGCTCTCGGCAATGGTTTCGGGCGCAAAGGCGCTTTCTGCGGCAGCGCTGTCTTTTGTCAGAAACGCAAAATTCCGCGAAAAGGCCCGTGCAGAATTTTTAAAACGCATTAAAGAGGAAAAAGACAATGGCTGAATCACTCAAACAAAGAATAAAAAACGGCGAGCTCGTAAAGGGAACGTTTCTCCTTTTTTCGGGCGGGGTTGATTTTCCGGTGTTTCTAAAGGGCCTGGGTTTTGATTTTTTCGTGCTCGACCTTGAACACTCCTGGTTTGACCTTGCAAAAACAAGAGAAACAATATCGGCCGCAAGGGGCGCAGGAATATCGTGCATAGTGAGAATCCCGGAGATACAATATCACTTTGTCGCAAGAATACTCGACGCCGGCGCCGACGGCATCATGCTGCCGCGCACCGAGACAAGGCTTGAGGCGGAAAAGCTCGTTGAATTCGGGCGCTACCGGCCGCAGGGCAAAAGGGGCATAACAACCTTTGCAGGGCACAATGACTTCAAAAGGCCCTCTGACGTGCCGGAATTTCTCGCCGGAAAAAACCGCGACATTATACTAATGACCCAGATAGAAACGGTTCAGGGCGTAAAGAACCGCGAAAAGATTTTATCCGTCCCCGGAATAGACGCCTGCTTCATAGGCCCGGGCGATCTTGCAATGGGAATGGGTCATGCGGGCAACACGAACCATAAGGACGTTGTCCGCGAAGTTCGAAAGGTCATCGATTGCGCAAGAAAACGCGGGCTCATATGCTCGCTTCCCATTTTATCGCCCGATCAGATAGGTTTTTGGATAAAAGCCGGGCTCAATATGCTGACTCTCGGCATGGACAGCCTTCTTTTTGCAGCCGGGGCCTCCCTTTTCATGAAAGAGGCCCAAAAGCTCCTTGGCAAAAAGGCCAAAAGCCGCAGAATTTCGGCAGGAGAATAAATGCCGCTCAAGGCGGCCACGGAATCAAGGCGCCTTCGCCTTTCGCTTTTCACTGTTCTTTATTTTATCCAGGGAATACCATCGGGCCTTTTTCTTATTTCGCTACCGGGGTGGTTTGCATCTAACGGCCTTGGCAAACTTGAAATAGGAAAATTCATTGCCTTTACGACGCTGCCCTGGAGCTTCAAGTTCTTCTTTGCCCCGCTCATAGACCGCTTTCATTTTTTAAAAATGGGAAGAAGGCGCCCCTGGATTATCACCACCCAGCTCGGCATACTTGTCAGCACAATCCTTATGGCCGCGGTCCCAGACCCTCTTAATAACCTTTGGCGGCTCAGTTTTTACGGCTTTCTCGTGAATTTTTTTTCTTCAATACAAGACCTTGCAGTTGACGGCATGAGCGTTGATGTTCTCCCGCAGGAAGACCGGGCAACCGCACAGGGCTTCATGGTCGGCGGCCAGGCCATAGGAAGGACCCTTGTCTCTGCAGGCGGGGCGCTGATACTTTTCAGGTTCGGCTATTTCAATTTCATTATGCTTACCGGAATAATAGCGGGCCTTGGGATGCTTTTTCCGGTTTTTGTGCGCGAGCGTCCCGGGGAAGCGCTTCTTCCATGGACAGAAGGAAGGCCCTCGGAGCACGCTCTCAAATTCCAGATAGACGGCTGGATTCCCCTTGTCAAAAACCTTTTCAGGGCAATGGCGATTCCATCGAGCCTTATCCTCATTCTTGCCCTTTTTGTGCACAGGCTCCCCGTGGGGATAACAAGAACAGTCTACCCCGTGGTGATTGTCCAGAAACTCGGCTGGACAAACCAGCAGTTCTCCCAGCTTCTGAGCCTTGCAAATCTTGCGGCCGCACTTTTTTCAATGCTGCTTGGTCCCTTCATTGTAGCAAAAATCGGAAGGCTGAAGACAATTTACGTCACCTTCGGCCTTGTGGTATTTGTTTACCTTTCATCCGGATTTTTTACCAGCTACTGGCATGAAAAATGGTTCATGGCAGGCTCGGCAATTCTCTCAGAGGCACTCATGGTGCTTTCAAACGTGGCGTTCTTTGCCATTTTGATGGAGCTCTGCGGGAAGAAAGTCGCGGCAACCCAGTTTGCCCTTTACATGGCGCTTCATAATTTCGGCATATCCGGCGGGGCATGGCTCTGCGGAATCCTTGAAAAGAGCTTCACCGAAACGCAGTTTTTCTATTTGTGCGCGTTTTTCAGCATAGCGACAATAGCCATAATGCTTTTGCCGAATCTTAAAAGAGACCGGGAGAAACTAGCCGTGCTTGACGCTTGATTAAGCCGCGCCCGCAAGGCCGGCAAATTCCGCAAAGACATCTTCGGGATTGAGCGGCTTTTCGATCAATTTCTGCGAGAGTTCTTCCCTGCAGAAGGCCTCAATCGCTTTCATGTTTTCACGGATGCCGTTTTTCTCGAAATCATCTCCCATGAGCGCCGAATTCTCCTCGAATTCATTAAGAAGCCACGGGGTTGACTCGGCCCATTCCCTGCGGCTCTGCCTCCAGCGGAGGCGCGATTTTTCAAGCGCGTCAAAAAGCGCCTTTGCAATCCATGGATATTTCTCCGTGACTCTTCTTCTTATCCCGGCAATGTGATGCGGCGGATAAAGGCCCGTGCGCCCGTAATATTTTATCTCCTCTGATTTATAATCGGGAAAAAGGCGTATGACAGGGCTTTCTTTTTCATAAAATATTTTTGGGGGCCTTGGGCACATTATGGCGCCCACCTCGCCGGAGAGCAGCATCCTGACAAGAGTTGCCTCAAGCGAAGCTTCCTTCACCCACGGCGGGAGAAGCCCTTGCGGCCTTCTAACGGCCCCGGCATTTTCAATGGGCGCAATCTGCCACCTTATGCTTTCAAGAGGAACTCCCGCATCTAACAGAAGCGCCCTTGTCCAGACGCTCCCCGTGGCGGGCCATTCGTTTATGCCTATGTTAGCTCCTTTGAGATCGCCAAGCGATTTTATTGCGCTTCCCCTTTTTATGAAATAGCATCTCTGGCGAAATGCCCTGTAGGCAAAAAACGGCAGGCCGGTGAACTCAGGGTTTCCGCGGGATATTGACATGACATAGCGGCTTAAAGAAAGCTCGCCCGCATCGATTGTCTTGTCATTGAGCGTGCGGTCAAGGGCGCCGGGGGTATCCCGCTCGAGAATAAGCCCGAAGCCCTCGGGCTTAACGTCGCCGCAGGCAAGCGGCGCGAGAAAATCATAGTCTTTGATGACGAATCTTATTTCAGGAAGGGCGCTCATATTCGGGTCCCTGACGGACGGATCTCGAGGGCACGGCTCATCAGGCGTTCCTGGCAGCCGGCGTTCGGCCTCCCTCTCCGGTGACGATGATCGATTAGGATGAGAGAGCGCAGTGCCAAAGTCTTTTTAAGCTCCAGTAATTTATTCATTTACAGTGACTTCGAAAACCCAACTGTCGAAAATCAGTTTAACGGATAAAGCTCACTTTTTCTTCCTGGAGGAATTTAGCTCCATCCTTTGCAAATTTCTCTATTGTTTTACTTTGAGGACGTCACAGCAGGGCCGTAGTAAAGGGAATTAAAAAGGAGCTTGAACGTGCCTTGGGTTTGGGCTCGGTTCTGAGGGCGGAAACCAAATATGATGATTTTCCCTTTGCCATAGCTGACGTCGACGAGAGCCGGCTTATTATATAAAAACTTTTCTCCATTCAAGAAACCACTCATAAACGGGTTGCTTCCGGGAAAGCGGGCTACCACTTTTAGATTGAGAGAAGAGGGCTCTTTGGCCATGGATTTTTCTTTATCCGAATTCATCGTAAAGACCGGACTTTTGTTGAACACCACAGCCGCCGTATCCTCCATACCGTAGGCAATAGGATGTGTGTTGTCTATGTCTATTTTCAAGAGAGTGTTGGGGCAGTAGAATTCCATTGGTGAAAAAGTGTTGACCACGTTTGTCAGAGGGACTTTGAAATGAGTAAGAGCTAGTTCAGCCGAGGCATTGAACGTGATGAGGGTCCCTCCGTCATTGACAAACTCAAGAAGAGCGGCAAGCCCCTCTTTTCCGATGCCCCCCACATAGGGGGAAGGGACCGTACCTTCTTTCTGCCCATCCATGATCCGCTGAAGCGTAAGGCTTGTCAGAATGATGACATCATACTTTTCCTTCAAATGGCCGTTGCGGATGTCCTGATTGTGAATCGTGGTATAAGGAAATTCCCAGGTGTCGAAGATCCAGCGGGTCTGGCCCTCATCAATATCCGCCGTCCAGGGCTGATAAAGGCCCAGCTTGAGAGGTTTGAGTTTCATCGAATCCTGAAGAGGACTCCCGGCCTGGACCTGAAGGGAAAATGCCGTGGCCAAAGATCGAAGCTTCTCGGCAATGCCCGGTCCTGAAACCATAATAGACCCCGCCGGATAGTTCTTTCCGCCGGCAGAAAATGATTTGGTCGCCCAACTGACATTATATCCATCCGCTAAAAGCCGATTGATGGCCCTGAAACTATCAAGGACGGAATGATCCAAGATAAAGGTATTTCCTTCTCCGGTGACTTTTCCGATTGGGGGCTCTGCTTTTTTAACCGGCTTGAGTTGCGCCTCAAACGGGACATCCATCCGGACGGTCTTGACCCCCATCTGGTAAGGAAGCGTCCAGCCTGTCAGGTCGAAGGCGGCTTCTGGAGGACCGCCCGGATATTGTCTGCGGTCCGGATAGAACTGCGGCCCCAGGATATCCATGATAAAAGGACGATAGGCCTGGGACGTCAAAATGACATAGGTTCCGGCCGGATATTCAATATTTTGCGCCTTGAAAGATCTTTCGGCTTGATGAATTTCGGCCCCATCCAAGATGAGAATATTGATCATTTTTGCCGCCGTATTGGGATCTTTCTGGTTCGCGGGAACAATGAAAGCATATGGCGTCTCGTTCCTTCCTTTTTCAACGGAATTTCTGGCCATATGATACATGTTCATGAGATATTTCTCCCTCATCAAGGCCCCGGATTCCAGAAATCCCCTAGCCGACCAATATGCATAGTTGACAATATCCCCCAGTCGCCACCAACCACCGGGCCAGGGACTGGGGTAGTTCATCCTTTGAGTATTGCCCTCTTTGCCGAGTCCCCCACTGTCAGGAGCGCTGAGGTCCTTTGCCGTTTGATTGATTGGCGTTGCCATACTGGCGCTGGCGGCCTCGAAAAGGATTGTTGCCACATTATGCCACAAGGCGCAGGTGTGAATAGCGGACATCCGCCAGTGGTTCCAAAGGGCGTAATGCATGACTCCGATTAAGCCTTTCTCTTCCAATAAAGTTCGCATATAAGCTCCCGTGAGTTCCTCCTCGCGCGTGACTATCGGATCTAGCGAAGGGTGGCGAGGTTCATACAAAGGAGAAAGAAAAAGACGAGCGTCGGAGGAGATGCCAATATGGTGCATATCTAAGAATAGCTGTGGAAACCATTCGCCATAGAGGATATTGTTCACGTAGCGCGTTTCAATCTGGTTGTTCATAAAGGCATCGCGATTGTTATCGTGTCCGACATAATAGTGGTAAAGCCAGGGCATAGGAGCGGATTCAAAAGGAGTTCCTAAGTTCTGCCGATACCAGTCTGTCGTCAAGATGTTGCCGTCCGGGTTCCAGCAGGGGATCAGTAATAAAATCACATTATCCAAAATCTTTTTAACAGAAAGAGAATTATCGGTCGCCATCGTATAACCCAATACCGGAGACATCTGCGTGGGCCCACATTCGTCCGCATGCATGCTGCAGGTGATCAGGGCAATGGTTTTTCCTTTAGCAGCCAACCCTTCGGCTTCTTCTTTCGAGATTCGGCCCGCAGCAAGTTTTTTGGCGATTTCTTTATATCCAGCCAAGTTTGACAAATTCTCCGGAGAGGAAATGACCGCCAGAATAAAGGGATTGCCCATCGTCGTCTTCCCTAAATTCTCGATCTTGATCCTATCGCTGTTTTTCCCCAGAAGTTGGAAATATTCAACGATCTTTTCCCAACGGATCAACTTATAATCAGCTCCGGGCTTATGTCCAAAAAATGACTCCGGATTCGGAATCTCCGCTGAATACGTATTAACTGCAACGCTAATGATGAAGACAACTCCAAGCATAAGAGCAGAAAATTTTTTAGGATTCATTCTTAGACTCTTTTCTTTATCCATCGGTCACTATTGATGTTCGACAAGAATATATAGACTTTTTTCACGACATGAAGGAATCGCACTTTTTACGCTGAATCTCTCCGCCTAACTATGCTGATAATATATCGCCATCCGCATAGCGGTGTCAATTGCACGTCGTCAAGGGGTTTCAGACTCTCGTGCTGATTCTTTATGCTGCAGATTACGTCTCTAATGATATATTTTGACACTGTCCGAATTTCGCTAACGTCAAACATATATCGTGATCACCAAGTGCGAAAGTCTATCTTTTGGAAGTCAGTGTGGCGGAAGATTTCTTATCCCAATTGGATCATCGGGCAATCTTAATGCAACTTTTCGCGGCGATTGACAGGGCTAAGAGGCGGGATGTATATTGCGCGTCTATACAAGAAGAGAGATACATAGGCTGAAGTGGCTATCCACTGCGCAGCGAAAAAACAATTTCCTATCAAGAGGAGGGCCGATCACATGAGTTTCATCAGCATTTTCAACGATGTCTTGGGTCCAGTCATGCGCGGCCCGTCGAGTTCTCATACCGCGGGTGGTTACCGCATTGCTCGGCTTGTACGCGACTTTCTCAGCGAGGAGCCCACGTCGGTTCAATGCACATTCGATCCCTCGGGTTCCTACGCCCCGACATATAAGGTCCTGGCTGTGGATTTGGCCATGGCGACCGGATTTCTTGGCCGGTCCCTCGAGGACGAGCGCTTCACTCTATCCCTTCTCGATGCCAAATGCCTGGGCATGGACATCCGTTTCGACATCGCTCCCCTGGAAAAGACCGATCATCCCAACACGGTTAAAATCGAAGCGGTCTCGCGCCGACACCCGTCATTCGTCGCCTGGGCAAAGTCCATCGGCGGAGGCATCATCGAAATTACTAATGTTCAGGATTGGCCCGTCAACGTTAACGGGAAATCCTATGAATACCTTTTTGAGATCGATTCCGTCACCCGGCCTACCCTCGAGAAATTCATTGCCGAGCATCGGACGCTCGTCCGACACCGCGCGGATTCCGCCGGGGGCGTCCGGGCCTTGATCCATCTTCAAACCTCGGCCGAGATCCCCGAGGATCATCTGGAGACTGTCCGCCGGGACCTCAGCGGCCTGCGCCTCTACTGGAGTCATCCGCTGTTTTTCGTCCAACGGGGAGAGACCTTATTTCTTTCCGGCCGCGACATGCTGGCGCTCGCGGAGCAGGACCATTCCAGCCTGGGCGAAATCGGACTTCGTTACGAATCCCGATTGCTTGGCCTCTCCCGGGAGGAGACACGCCAGACCATGGCTCGTCTGTACAGCATCATGAAATTATCCGTCGAACAGGGGCTGAACGATGCGAATTCGAGAATGCTGTTGCTGCCGCCCTTCGCCGGCGGCGTCTTAGAAGCCGACAAGCGCAGGACTCTGGCTGTGGGCGGCATCCACGCCCGTGCCGCCGCCAGGGCGATGGCCACGATGCATATATGCAACAGCCAGGGTATCGTTTGCGCCGCCCCCACAGGGGGCTCCGCGGGCGTCATTCCCGGCGTCATCACGACTATGGTCGAGGAGAGGGATCTCGCGCCCGGGCAGATTACTCTGGCGCTTTTTGCCGCCTCTGCCATTGGCTTAGTTGTCGCCCGCGGCTGCGGGTTCGCGGCGGAAACCGGGGGCTGCCAGGTCGAGATCGGCGTGGCATGCGCCATGGCCGCCGCCGCAGTCGTTGAGATTGCAGGCGGTACGGCCCGCCAGGCCTGCGATGCCGCGGCGATCGCGATGCAAAACTCCATGGGATCGGTCTGCGATCCGGTTCATGGGGCCTGCGAGATTCCCTGCCATACGAGGAACGGGATTGCGGCGTCGAGCGCGATGGTCTGCGCGGACCTCATCCTGGGCGGGTACCCGAATCCCATACCCCTGGATGAGACGATCGACGCCGTTTCGGAGGTGGGTCGGATGCTACCGATCGAACTGCGGTGTACAGCGCGAGGCGGCATTGCTGTGGCGCCTTCGGCGCTGGCCATGACGCCGCGGCGCTGAGCCCGAGATAGACCTGTCGGTCGACGGTCGGGTGTTCGACGTCAGCGAAATTTGGACAGGGATTGATTTCTCTTAAGCAATGGTTTCCAATGACAAAACCAAGCTAGGAGGAATGAATGACCGGGAAAAAGGGGAACTCACCTGAATCGATTGTCCGTGAGATCAAGCGTCAGACCCGCCGGAAGTTCACGGCTGAGGAAAAGATCCGGATCGTTTCGAGGGCCTGCGGGGCGAGGCCGGCATTGCCGACCTCTGCCGGAAGGAAGGCATCCATCCCACGATGTACTACAAGTGGAGCAAGGCGTTCCTCGAGGCGCCGGCAAGAGACAACTCAACGGCGATACCATTCGGGAGGCGGGCTCTGATGAGGTCAAGGAGCTCCGGACGGAGAACGACTCTCTGAAGATGCTGGTGGCGGAGCTGACGCTCCTCGACCTCCGGCAGGGCAACCTGCTCGAAAACATGGGATGGCGGCCCTCATGGAAGCCATGAGGACTGCAGGGCGGAGGCTTCGCCGCCACGAACGTCAGCTTCAGATGATCGATAAATGTGGGCGTTGGCGTACAGCCCGTAGTAACGGACCATGACCTGGCCCTTATCGGGAATGTGCGAGGTCACCCGGGCGATAAACTCCAGATAAGGTCCCAGCGATAACCGACCTTGGAGCTGTACGGTAGAGAATTTTTTTGCCAGTTGAGTGATCGTTACTCACCCTTTGGTAAAGGTGGAAGGGATTGCATGCCAAATGTCTGTGCCGCGCGTAATGTGAT
>Ga0315291_10011742_pt1 | contig 10659 bp, 5 predicted proteins | sample YL17G12_20_MG_FD_203070 | JGI IMG/M metagenome (GOLD analysis project Ga0315291, IMG submission 203070) | Sediment microbial communities from Yellowstone Lake, YNP, Wyoming, USA - YL17G12_20 | ecosystem: Environmental > Aquatic > Freshwater > Lake > Sediment | place: USA: Wyoming | collected... | reverse complement strand
GTGATCGCGCCGCTGCTGACCGACAAGGACCTCTCGGACATGGCGCGGTACGCCATCGAGCGGATTCCCGACCCGTCGGCCGACGCGGCCATGCGGGCCGCCCTCTCGAAGGCCACACCCAAGCAGAAGATCGGCCTCATCAATTCGCTCGGCCAGCGCAAGGACGTGACCAGCGTGCCCGCGCTCATCCCGCTGCTGAAGGACGCCGACGCGGGCGTCGCCGCAGCCGCCGGCGCGGCCCTCGGCAAGATCGCCACGCCGGAAGCCTGTGCGGCCATCGCGGCGGCCCGGCTCGCCGCTCCGCCGGCCGTCAAGGCGGTCCTCGACGACTCCTACCTCCTCTGCGCCGACGAGCTGCTGAAGCAGAAGAAGAACGACGAGGCGGCCGCCATCTACCAGGGCCTCTTCAAGGTCTCCGAGCCGAAGCAGGTCCGCATGGCCGCCCTGCGCGGCATCGTAGCGGCCGGCGGCGAGAAGACGCTCCCGCTCCTCACCGAACTCCTGACCGGCACCGACCGCGAGATGCAGACGGCGGTCCTCCGGTTCTGCCGCGAGACGGCCGGCCCCGAGACCACCAAGGCACTGGCGGGCCTCCTGCCGAAGCTCCCCAGCCCCACGCAGGCCCTGCTGCTCGACGACCTGGCCACGCGCGGCGACGCCTCGGTCCTGCCGTCCGTCATGACCGCGGCCCAGAGCCAGGATGAGGCGGTCAAGCTGGCCGCCGTCCGGGCCATGGGCAGGCTCGGCGACGCCTCGACACTGGCAACGCTCGTGCCGCTGGCCGCGGGCGCCGGACCGCTGGCCGATGAGGCCCGCCGCAGCCTCGACCGGCTGCCCGGGGCCAATGTCAACGCCGCCCTGGTGGCGATGGCCGGCAAGGACGATGCCAAGGCCCGCGCCCAGGTGGTCCGCTCCCTCGGCGCCCGGCGCGTGACGACGGCCGTGCCGGTGATCCTGAAGGCCGCCGAAGACGCCGACCCGGCCGTGCGCCTGGCGGCGATCCAGTCGCTGGACCTCGTGGTCGACGAGAAGTCGGCCCCGGCGCTTGTGGGCCTCGTGGCCAAGGCGAAGGCCGACGACGAGCGCCAGGCGGCCGAGAAGGCCCTCGGTTCGCTCTGCACCCGCGCGACCAACAAGGGTGCATGCGTTGATGCGATCCTCGCGGGCGTCAAGGCCGCCGACACGCCGGCCAAGTGCGCCCTGATCCGGGCTCTCGGCCGGGCCGGCGGGGCGAAGGCCCTGGCCGCCGTTCGCGGCTTCGTGGCGGATGCCGCCGCCGAAATCCAGGACGCGGCGGTCCGCTCGCTGGCCGACTGGCCGGACTCCGGCGCCGCCGCCGACCTGCTGGCCGTCGCCAAGGGCGAGGGGAAACAGACGCACCAGGTGCTCGCCCTGCGCGGCTACGTCCGCCTGGCCGGCCTGCCGGACGTCCAGCCAGCCCAGAAGCTCAGGTTGTACCAGGACGCGATGGCCGCGGCCAAGCGGCCCGATGAGAAGAAGACCGTCCTCGGCGGCCTCGGCGAACTGAAGACGCCGGAAGCCCTGAAGATGATCGAGCCCTGCCTGTCCGATGATGCCCTGAAGGAAGAGGCCTCGGCGGCCGCCGTCAAGATCGCCAAGGGCCTCGGCGCCGCGGGCAAGGAGACCACCATCGCGGTGATGCAGAAGGTGGTGGAAGTGACGAAGAATGCCAACGTCCGCAAGGAGGCGGAGGGCATCCTGAAGACCCTCGGCGCCCCCGCCAAGAAGGCGGCGGCACGCGTCCGCACCGACGTCTACGCCGCCCCCAAGACGCTCGACCCGAATCCGAACCGCGACTGCGCGGCCGCCGAGAAGCTCGGCTGGCGGCTCGGCACGCAGGCCTACTCGTTCAACCGGTTCACCTTCGCCGAGGCGGTCGAGAAGACGGCGTCGATGGGCCTCAAGTGGATCGAGATCTATCCCGGCCAGAAGCTGAGCAAGGAGAAGCCGGTGGGCGTCAGCCACGGCATGTCGGACGCCGACATCGCCGAGATGCAGAAGATCGCCGCCGACGCAGGCATCAAGATCGTCAACTACGGCGTCGTGGGACTTGGCAAGAACGAGGCCGAGTCGCGCAAGGTCTTCGAGTTCGGCAAGAAGGTGGGCCTGGAGACGATCGTCTCCGAGGCGCCGGAGGATTCCTTCGACCTCCTGGACAAGCTGACCGAGGAGTACAAGATCAACGTGGCCCTGCACAATCACCCGAAGCCGTCGCACTACTGGGACGCCGAGACCGTTCTGAAGGGGATCGAAGGCCACTCGAAGCGAATCGGCTCCGACGCCGACACGGGCCACTGGATCCGTTCGGGCCTCAAGCCCCTGGAGTGCCTGAAGAAGCTGGAAGGGCACATCGTCAGCTCCCACTTCAAGGACCTTAAGGACGGCCACGACGTGCCGTGGGGCACGGGCAACGGCGACGCCAAGGGGATGCTGGAGGAGCTGGCCCGCCAGGGGTTCAAGGGTGTGTTCTCCATCGAATACGAATACAACTGGGACAACTCGGTGCCCGACATCGCGAAGTGCGTCGAGTTCTTCAACGCCACGGCCGCGGAGATCGCCAAGAAGGCGGGCAAGTAGCACGACGTTCTCACGACGGCGCAGATTCGTTGATTCGTGCGCGGCGGGTCTCCTGACCCGCCGCGCCTGATTTCGCCCCCTGCGGCCGGGGCGGATCTGTTGCGCGGTGGGTCGGAGACCCACCGCGCACAAGTCTTCTGGAACACGGCTATGCCTGATCGCGGCATGACGCGCCGGCGATTCCTGGGGGCGGCGGCCCTCGGCGCCGGCGCGCTGGCCATCGTCCCGCGGCACGTCCTGGGCGGACCGGGGCGGACGGCGCCGAGCGACGTCCTCGCGCGCGGCACGATCGGCACCGGCGGCCAGGGGATGACCCACGTCCTGGAGAACCGCGAGGGCGGGCCGCCCGCCCAACTGGCCGTCTGCGACGTGGACGCCAACCACCTCGCGCAGGCCCTGAAGAAGGCCGGCCCGCCCTGCGAGGGCTCCGGCGACTTTCGCCGCGTCCTCGACCGGCATGATATCGATGTCATCCACGTCGCCACGCCCCCGCACTGGCACGCCCTCATCGCCATCGCCGCCTGCCGGGCGGGCAAGGACGTCTTTTGCGAAAAACCGATGACCCGGTTCATCCGCGAGGGCCGGGCGGTTGTCGAGGCGGTCAACACTTATAGCCGCATCTGTATGCATAATACCTACGGGCGCGGCGCGTGGCGGAGGATGCGGAAGCTCGTCGCCGGCGGCCTCCTCGGCGCGCCCCTGCGCGCGTACCTGGGGCCGAAGACCGGCTTCGGCTTCAAGGTGCGCGGCTGGAGCGGCCGGACGCACCTGGCGCCGCAGCCCGTCCCGCCCGAACTCGATTACGATCTGTGGCTCGGCCCTGCCCCCGCCAAGCCGTATCACCCGCACCGCGTCCACGGCGGGTTCCGCGGCTACTGGGACTACGACGGCGGGGGGCTGACCGACACGGGCCAGCACTGGATCGACCCGGTCCAGTACGTCCTCGGCAAGGACGCGACGGGGCCGGTGGAGGTGGAGAGCATCGCCCCGTGGCCCGCCCATCCCGACGCCTGCGGCCTCTGGGGCCGCATCGCAATCAAGTATGCTGATGGAACCACCATCGTTCTGGAAAGCGGCGAGTGGGGGGCCGAGGATCCCGGCGAGCCCGCCTTCATCGAAGGCCCCAAAGGCAAGGTCTTCCGCAATTCCAGGGGCGGCTGCACGGCCGACCCGCCCGATCTCTTCGACCGCCTGGCCGCCTGCCCCGAACCGCCCGACCTCATCGGTTTCGAGGCGGCCGTACGCACCCGCTCGCGCGCCCCCGGCGACAAGCCGAGCGCCGAGGAGGCCCACCGCTCCGTCACCCTTCTTCACCTCGCGAACATCTCCATCCGCACCGGCCGCAGGATCAAGTGGGACCCCGTGGCCGAGCGCATCCTCGGCGACGAGGAGGCGAACCGGCTCGTCGACGTGCCGATGCGCGCCCCCTGGCGCCGCTAACGGCAATGCGAAATGCGAAGTGCGAAATGCGGAATGAACGACAAGAGCCGGCGGCGCCACGAGCCCGCCGCGGAAGCGGCGGGGGACGTCGATAACAAAGCCGGATTTGAGATCTCACGTTGGGCGGCTGCGGAAGGCAGCCAATGGGCAAGTGGCAAGTGACCGCCTTTGCTGCGTGTTTTGTTTCCGCCGAGCGAGATACCTATGGAGGCGCCGGCTATGGAACCTGGCCGCCATCGCGCTGAAGCCGGAGGAATTCAGGGCGTGAGTTGCAGGACAACTGTGTGCCACGGAGGGTCTCGCCCGGCCGTGCGTTGTGCCCTCGGACTGAGGCACGGCCGGACAAGCCGGCCGTGGCACACCGCGTGCCCAGGCCACCAGGCACGCCAAGCGCGCGAAAATGGCGTTACCCCCCCGCCGCGTCGCGGTTTATCAGGAAGGGCGGGGCCAGGGGGGCGTGAATCCTTGCACAATAAGACTTGGCAGGCGCCGGAAATCGGCTATAATCCTGGACCTTTACTCGTATAGAAGGCGGCCCGCCGGGCGGGGCCGCGCAACCATAACCCGAAGGAGGTCAGAGCGTACATGAGTCACGCAGAAACCAAGAGCGTCATGGCGGCCGTTTCGAGGCGGGACTTCCTGAGGTCCACGGCAATCGCGGGGGCGGGCTTCGTCCTGGCGCCCACGATCCTGGGGGCCGCGGAGAAAAGCGCCGACAAGGAGCTCAACATCGGCTTCATCGGCGTCGGCACGGAGGGGCAGATCCTGCTCCAGAACTGCCTCAAGATCCCCGGCCTGAAGTTCGTCGCCGTCTGCGACATCTGGCCCTACAACCAGGGCCGGGCCGTCCGCCTCCTCAAGAAGTACAAGCACGAGGCGAAGGGCTACGCCGACTACCAGGAGATGCTCGACACCGAGAAGACCCTCGACGCCGTCATCAACGCCACGCCCGACTGGGTGCACGCGCCCATCTCCATCGCGGCCCTCAAGGCCGGCAAGCATGTGTACTGCGAGAAGGAGATGTCGAACAGCATCGAGCAGGCCAAGGCGATGGTCGTGGCCGCCAAGGAGGCGAAGCGGCTGCTCCAGATCGGCCACCAGCGCCGCTCCAACCCCCGCTACCATGCCGCCTTCGACCTGGCGACCAAGAAGAAGTGCTGCGGCAACATCACGTACGTCGAGGGCCAGTGGAACCGGTCGAAGCGCCTCGATGTCGGCTGGCCGAAGGATTCGGACCTCGACGAGGCCACGCTGAAGAAGTACGGCTACGACACCATGGCGAAGTTCCGCAACTGGCGGTGGTACAAGAAGTACGCCGGCGGTCCCATCGCCGACCTCGGCTCGCACCAGATCGACATCTTCAACTGGTTCCTCGGCGCCTCGCCCCGGGCGGTCATGGCCAACGGCGGCGTCGACAACTACGAAGGCATCGAGTGGTACGATAACATCAGCGCCATCTACGAGTGGAACGTCGACCGCGGCGGCAAGACCAAGGTCGTCCGCGGCTTCTACAAGGTCCTCAGCACCTCCTCGAGCGGCGGCTACGCCGAGACGTTTCTCGGCGACGAGGGCTCGATGACGATCTCCGAGAACGATAAACAGGGCGGCATCCGGCGCGAGCAGGAAGCGCCGATGGCCGACTGGGAGAAGGAGCTGGCGAAGGCGGCCCCCAAGCCCGCCGAGCCCGCCAAGGAGGAAACCAAGAAGGAAGAGGCGCCGAAGAAGGAAGGCGAGGCCGACGTCGAGGTCGCCGTCCACACCGGCTTCAGCCCCGGCCGGTACTATCCGGCGATCACCGTGCCCGGCTTCAACAAATCCGAGCACCTGCCGCACCTGGAGAATTTCGTCGCGGCCATCCGCACGGGCGCGCCGCTCACGTGCCCGGGCGAGGTCGGGTACGATACGGCCGTCACGGTCTTGCGCGTCAACGAGGCCGTTGAAGCCCAGAAGCGCATCGAGTTCAGGCCCGAGGAGTTCAAGGCGTGAAGCCGGACCCCGCGAATCCCCCCCGCTCATCATCCAGGATCTCGGGCGCGCTGGCGGTTCTGGCCGTGGCCCTCGCGGCGGTTGGGCCGCGCGCCGCCTCCGCCGCCGCCTCCGCCGCCGCCCCGCCCAAGTTCCTCGTGCCCGATGGCAGCCGCGCCACGGCGGCCCACCGCATCCCCCTGCTGGACGACGAAGAGCAAACCATCAACCCGGAAGACAAGCCGGCCAGGCCGTACTCGCCCAAGGCGACGTGCAGCGGCAAGTGCCACAACTATGACGAGATCGCCGGCGGATGGCACTTCAACGCCCCCGACCCCAAGGTCCCGCCCGGCCGGCCCGGCCAGCCGTGGATCCTCGTGGACCTGAAGACCGGCACGCAGCTTCCGATCTCCTCGCGCGCCTGGGACGGCACGTACCGTCCCGCCGACCTGGGCCTCACGCCCTGGAAGTTCATCAACCTCTTCGGGCGCCACATGCCCGGCGGCGGCCTGGGGAGCGACGAGTACGGCAACCCGAATACCGACCCCGACGGACGGTGGCTCGTCTCCGGCAACCTCGAGATCGACTGCCAGTCCTGCCACGCCGGCAGCCGCGAGCAAGATGGGAGCAACTGGGCCACGAACGTCGAGCAGCAGAACTTCCGCTGGGCGGCGACGGCGGCGGGCGGCATGGCCTTCGTCAAGGGCGACGCCCGCACCCTGCCCGCCGAGTACGACTTCCTCGCCCCCGACTCCGGCGACGACCCCAAGCGCAACGTCCCCACGGTCCAGTGGGACCAGTGGCGGTTCAACTCGAAGAAGGAAGTCTTTATCGACACCGTCGGCCAACCCGCCAACGACCGCTGCTACTACTGCCACACCAACTACGCCATCGGCAAGGACGTGCCGGAGAAGTGGCAGGAGGACGAAGACGTTCACATGCGGTCGGGCATGACCTGCTCAGCCTGCCACCGCAACGGCGCCGACCACATGATGACCCGCAACTATGAGGGCGAGAAGACGCCGGCGGCGGTGTCAAACCTGACGTGCCGCGGCTGCCACCTCGGCGACCAGTCGGCCGCCAAGGGGCCGAACACGATGGGCGGCCGCCTGGGGGCGCCCATTCCGCTGCACAAGGGCCTGCCGACCATCCACCTCGAGAAACTGGCCTGCACCACGTGCCACTCCGGCCCCTACCCCGCGGCCCAGGCCACGCATCTTCAGACCTCGCGGGCCCACGGGCTGGGCATCAAGGCCAGGGAGCATCGGGACGACGCCCCGCCGTTCATCCAGTGGCCGGTGTTCAAGCGGCAGGCGGACGGCGTCATCGCGCCGCACAAGGTCCTATGGCCCGCGTTCTGGGGAAGGCTCAACAAGGACGGAGCGGTGGCGCCCCTGGCGCCGCAAATCGTGGCGGCCGCCAAGGGCGCCCGGCTCGCCTCCGACAACCTCAAGGCGTGGAAGCCCCTGACGGTCGACCAGATCTCCAAGACGCTCGAGGCCCTCGGCCCCAACCCGAAGGCGGGCGACCCGGTCTACATCGGCGGCGGCAAGCTCTACCGGCGCACGGCCGACGGCGGCCTCGAAGCCTCCGACCACGCAGCGGCCGGGCCGTACGCGTGGCCGCTGGCGCACAACGTGCGCGGCGCCGGCCAGTCGCTCGGCAGCGGCGGATGCACCGATTGCCATGCCTTAGATTCACCGATCGCCTTCGGCACCGTGACCGCCGACGCTGCCGCCAACCTCGGCGAGATCATCCCCACCGCGATGTACCAGTTCCAGGGCCGCGACCCGACCACGCTGAAGGCGTGGGCCCTCTCGTACATGTTCCGCCCCTGGTTCAAGGTCGTCGGGTTCGCGACGGCGGGCGTGATGGCGGCGGTGCTCCTCCTGTACCTCTTCCTCGGCCTGGCGGCCCTGGTGAAGTCGGCAAGCAGGAAGGCCCCGCGGGCCTCCTGATGCGGCAACACGGGCCAAGAGGTGGTGCGCGGCGGCTCTCCTGAGCCGCCGCGCGGAGCGGCATGGATGGCTGCGAGCATCGGAGGTTTTCGCGCGGCGGGTCAGGAGACCCGCCGCGCACGAATCGATGTGGCACTGTCGTCATAACGGGATAAACGCATGAGCCTTTTCCAGATCGTCTCGATCCTCGGCATCGGCGGGGCCCTGGCGGCCATCCCCGTCCATTACCTCCTGGTGGCCCGCAAGGCGCCGCCGCCCGGCCTCGGCATGCGGACGGTGCGGCGGTACGGCCTGTGGGAGCGGCTCATTCACCTTGTACTGCTCCTCTGCTTCCTGGTCCTCGCCGCGACGGGCTTCTGGGCTTCGATCGGCTGGGACGGACCGATGAGCGGCTACGTGCTGATGCTGCACACCACGTCGGGGGCGGTCTTCGCGGTCGCCGCCGGTTGCATGCTCGTGACGTGGGCGGCCGACCACGCCTTCGCCAAGCCCGACGCCCGCTGGTTCTGCGGCGGCGGGTGCTGCACGCCCGTCAAGGAACTGCCCGCCGGCCGCTTCACCGCCGGCGAGAAGGTCTACTTCTGGCTGGCGGGCCTGCTCACGCTGACGGCGCTCCTCACGATGCTGCTGAGCATGATCCCCCTGCTCGGCACGTACGGGCAGCACCTGATGTACCACGTGCACCGCTGGTCGACGCTGGTCCTGGTGGTCGCCACGATCTGGCACGCCTACGCGACCACGCTGGCCAAGCCCGGGGCGCTCGGGGCCCTGGTGTCCGGCTACGTCACCGAAGGATGGGTCAAGCGCTTTCATCCCCTGTGGGACGCGGGCGCCGGCCCGGCGCAGCCACATGCCGACTGACCCTTGGCGGCACTCGAACCGGATGGATTTCTCAATCGTTATTCCGGCGTTCCGCGAAGCCGCCAAGATCCGTCACGACGTCGAGGCGGCCGCCGCCTTTCTCGTTCACCAGGGCCTCACGGGCGAGGTCATCGTCGTCGACGACGGCAGCCCGGACGACACGTCCGCCGTCGCCAATGCCGCCGAGGTCCCCCCCGAGATCGAGCGCCGCGTCATCCGCTACGCGCCCAACCGCGGCAAAGGATGCGCCGTGCGGACCGGCATGAACCAGACGCGCGGCCAGTACGTCATGTTCTCTGACGTGGGCCTCTGCGTGCCGTTCGACAACGCCCTCCGCGGCCTGGAACTCATCAAGGGCGGCCAGTGCGAGATCGCCCACGGGTCGCGAAAACTCCCCGACAGCGTCATTAGGCGCCCGCAGCGGCTCTACCGGCGGCTGCTCTCGTGGGGCTTCCGCAAAGTCGTGGGAGCCTTCATGGGCGTGCCCGCCGGGTTGACCGACACGCAGTGCGGCTTCAAAGTCTACCGGGGCGACGTGGCGAGGGAGCTTTACGGGGCGTGCCTGTCCGACGGCTTCATGTTCGACATCGAAATTCTGCTGCGCGCTTTGAGGAAGGGCTACCGCGTGATCGAGTTTCCTGTCGAGTGGCGATGCGACTGGGACTCGCGCCTGCGGCCGGGGCGAAACGCGGTCGACACGCTAGCCGAGCTCAAGGCCATCAAGCGGAACCTGATGAACTCGTAGGCGCACGACACGCGCCCAGGTCGCCGCGGCGACTCTTCGACGGGCTGGGCGGCTAAGGGCTGCTCTCGGCCGTTCAATCCGCAAGGCGACCGCGTGCCTGCCCTACTTCACCGCCGGCGCCGCGGCCCCTTCCTCGAGTTCGACCACCCACACGTTCCTGAACCGCACGGGGTGCCCGTGCTCCTGGAGCCGCAGCGGCGCCTTCTTGACCTCCGGCTTGCCCTTGGCCGCCCCGGTCGGCCCCGAGATCCTCTGCTCGTCGTGGATCTTCACGCCGTTCTGGACGACCGTGATCACCGCGTCCTTCACCTTCCTGCCCTCGGCGTCGAACCGCGGGGCGCGGAACGTGATGTCGTACGTCTGCCACGCGCCCGGCGGGAAGCACGCGTTCTCCTTCGGCGGCGTCTGCGTGTAGACCGCCCCGCAGTCGCCGGCCTTCGACACGAGGCCGAACGAGTCGAGAATCTGAATCTCGTACAGGTCCTGGATGTAGAGGCCGCTGTTGCCGCGGCCTTGGCTGCGCTGCGACGGCTCGAACGGGATGCGGAACTCCACGTGCAGCCGCATGTCGCCCAGCGGCCGCTTGGTGCGGGTGTCGCCCTTGGCCGAGAGGACGCTGCCGTCGGGCATGGGCTGCCATTCCGCGTTCGTCCACTCCTGAAGCGACGTGGGCTTGCCCTCGGCGTAAGGCAGGAGGACGATCGCCCCGGCGGGGGGCTTGGCGCCCTCGGTCGGCGACTTTTTCAGCGTGAACTTGAGGTCGAACTTCCCCTCCTTCGACTGGGCCGCCAGCTTGCCGTCCTCGATCGCGCCCGTCCAGTCGGCCTCGCCGGCCTTGCCGGCCAGCGGCACCTTCTTCTCATCGCCCTTGCCCGTCATCTCGAGGCGGGCGGGCTTTCCGCCGGCGGGCGTGAAGAGGAGCGCGGCGCGGTAGTTGCCGCCGCCCTCGGCGATCACCTTGCCCTCCGCCTTGGCCTCGGCGCCGCCCGCCGGCACATACGTGCCGACGTAGTCGCCCATGGCCTTGTCGAGGGGCTCGTCCTTCGGGACGGGCTTCTCGGCCTTCTCGGCGGCCATGACACCGGCTGCCAG
>Ga0315291_10011740_pt1 | contig 10659 bp, 11 predicted proteins | sample YL17G12_20_MG_FD_203070 | JGI IMG/M metagenome (GOLD analysis project Ga0315291, IMG submission 203070) | Sediment microbial communities from Yellowstone Lake, YNP, Wyoming, USA - YL17G12_20 | ecosystem: Environmental > Aquatic > Freshwater > Lake > Sediment | place: USA: Wyoming | collected... | reverse complement strand
CGTAACGGTGATCTGACCTTGATATGGATCTTCAGCCCTAAATGAATGAGGTCCAAATCCAATGGGCGGGTTTAGGTGGATCTTTCCCCTTTTGGAAAGATAATCTTTGTAAGTTTTTAAGGCACTCATCGCATCTTGAGGATTTTCAAAAATGGCCAAGAAGAGACGAAATTCTTTAGACCCGGTGTTTGCTTTATCTTCAGCCTCAGCCTCAGCCTCAGCCTCAGCCTTATCTTCCTCCCTCTCGATATAGGTCCCTTGGAAACCCCTTTTCAAAAATTGATGCCCTAAAACCCCCTCGGGAAAATATTGTATTGAACCCGGTTTGAGTCCGTTCTTGGGAAAATAACCTATCTCTTTGGGTGGGGGTGAAGGGTCTGAAATCTTCAACGAGACGATCATTGAAAATTCTTTCAGGATTGAAAGATTTGATTCTGTGGCATAGAGCATGACAAAGTACCTGCCCTTATAGAAGAAGGCAGAACGATCATCGAGGCAGGAATCCAATCCAATCCCCGCTGGACGATCCTCATTTCTAAATCTTGAAAATATCCCAAAGGCCCGAAGCACATTTCCCATATCGTAGATGTCCAATTCGATCTGATTCTCAGGGCTTTTCTTATTTTGATAAATTGCAAAAACCGACTTTTGAAATCCATACTTGAAATAGAGCTCTGCCTGACCATCGATATGTCCAAAGAGTGTTTTTTTCGTATAAGGGTGAGGGCCATCGATCAAGGCCCATCCGTCTGGTATGTCTTTGGGGAGGAGGGACTCCATTCCAGTCGCACCCAAAGACATACCTTTCCAGGTGAATATCAATATCAAGACAGATAGTATGATCTGCTTGCTATAACTCATTATTTATAAATAACTCCTTACCAAAATCACCCCTCCCTTGGCGGGAGGGAAGCTGTGAAAAAATCCAAGACTCAAAGCCAGGACGGGGGGATATCGGAAAAAATGTAGAGCGGTTACCTTTTCCAGTTTTATTCACAAAGACGGAAAGACCATGTAAAATAGATAACTTAAAAGCGTTCAGGACCATTAAATTAAATACCCGCATTCTACATTTTTGGAAATATTCCCCCGTCTGTGCTTCCGTCCCCTAATTTTTTCACACCTTTAGGGGATTGAGGGGAGGGGGACCTAAATTTTACTATTCACCCCCACCCTCCCCTTTCCCCATCAAGGGGGAGGGAAAAAGGCTCGTGGCTATGATGGATTAAGTGAATATATGCCGGGCCAATTTTATTTGTCCCTTAATGTCAACTCCTCTCCTGCAAATGATGGAACAGGAGGAGCACTCAGAACATCGCTGAATGGTCTGTAATGGAATTGACTTTTCTAACACCTCTTTTACAAGATTATCATTCTGGTACCCGTCATGATACATTACCATCCTCAGGAAATCCTGATAAGCAACCCCATAAGGGCATTTTCCAAGACACCCTCCACACATCGTACAAATTCTCCCCTGGAGGAAGGATTGATAATTTTTCAGATCATTCACATCTCCCTTCGAAGTTGAAGTCCCCATGGCACCAACACATTCTTCGATCTGCTCAATGGTGGTCACTCCTGGAACGGCCGCGGATACATTCTGGTCCATCAATATGTATTTGAGGGCGGCTTGATGAGGGGTGAGCCCTCCCATCCTCTCTTTCTTGTAACCCCCTGCTTGTGTCTTCATCGCCACAATGCCGATCCCCGATTTCGCTGCCAGAGACACTGCCTCTTTCAAACCTTTTGAATGAGTAAAATTGTAAGAAACCAGAGCCACATCATGAAAATTCGATTTTGCTGCCTCTTTTAAAAGAGAGGCCATGTTGCTATGTGCGGAAAAACCGGAAAACCGGGCCTTACCCTCTTTCTTCATCTTCGACATGAATTCGAAGAGTCGATCACTCGAAACCTCCTCGGTGGAGTGGAGGCCGTGCCAAACGAGGACGTCGATATAATCCGTTTGGAGTCGGCGGAGGCTTCTCTCCACGGATTGACGCATCTTCTTTTCGTCATGGTCGTGAACCTTCGTCTGAATAAAGACCTTCTCCCGCCTTCCTTGAAAAACCTTGCCTACCATCTCCTCATTTTTACCCCGCATGTAGCAGTCTGCAGTGTCATAAAAATTGATCCCAAGATCAAAGGCCCGCTGGAGCACGGCTGGGTCACTACAATTCATCACCCCCATGCTCACCGCTGTTATTTTCAGTCCCGTCCTGCCCAGGGTTCGATATTCAAGGTTTGGCGCCTTCTCGCTCTTCCCAAGAGAGTGTTTCACATTTAGAATGCCGGGAGCGGCGATCCCCAAGAGGGTTGATGAAATGGTTTTGATGAATCTCCTTCGCCCCATCTTTTTTGAAAGCATCGATCCCTCCGTGAAAACGGCAACTATTTTTGCCTGTAATTATTACTCTTATCGATTCAGTTTTCAATGGAGTCTGTCCGATATCTCCAAGTTCTGGAACGGGCAAACGCTACCCAATGATTTCTTTGGAGCGGTTCGTATTTCTCCAATCCCTGGTGCCGTGCCCAGAAGGCTTGGGAGCTTTCCCTTCTGGAGGGGCGAAGAAAAATTCCTGGATGCTATGGAATCGATCTATGGAAACGCCTCAGCCGTTGGGTTGAGAGTATTCCTTGTAGAGCAAGTAAACCCCGTTAGAAAGGACGGGGCTTTAACCCGCCCTCAATAATGAATGAACTTTTTCTTTTACATCCCCGCCATAAATGGCGGGGCTTTCTAACGGGGTAAATCATGAAGAAAATTTCGAAAGAGACCATTTGCAGAAGTAAATTATGACTTGCCCTGAAACAAACTTCAGGAAATTTCAGAAAAAGGGAAGAGGTCAGATCTGTCGCTTTTTTAAGTTGTCGTGGTGACCTCTTCCTGAACTCTTCACTTCCAAAAATTTCAAAAAAGGTGTATATTATAACCCATATTTCACAAATGATAACCGTGATTCTGAGGGCTGGTTAATTTTTTCGATTATTATATTGCTGCAGTATAATATCGCTTCCAAGAATATTATACCGCAAAAGGGCAATTGCTGACCCATTTAGGCCTCAAGAATGACCTTTTAAGGGACTGAAAGGTCTGGTTTTGAGGAGAAACATCGCAGCAGTATAAAAAATAATGTTGGGCAGAGAAAGGAGAAGAAAATGAGGAGATTTTTTCAAGCAGCTCTTGTTTTGGTTTTCTTTATGCAAGCGGCTAGTGTATCGGCAGATATGGTTGTGTATGGGGGCTGGATTGTTGACAGGTCAACTCTTCGAGTGAGTGTTCGGCCTCACGAATCCTGGCAAATTCAAGTAAATTTTTATTGGGGGGGTGTGTTTATGGGGGCGGACTCGGCAGAAGGACATGTGAAATTCCTTTGCAATGAGAAATTTAACGATAAGGTTAAGGAAACAGTCGATGTGGTACTCGAAAGACTTGATAAAGATAAATACATCAACCCATTTGATATTTTTAAGAAAGCTGGACTGACAGGCTGCAAAATAATCCGCTAAAGGACAACTAGTCTAACAAATCACTCAAGGTGGGCGCGGCATTGCCGCGCCCGCTTAATTCGGACGTTAGACAGCATTATGTAGAAGGAGGAAATGCAATGACATGCATCCGCTTAACAGAAGAGGATCAGAATAAACTTGTAATTGAACCTGAGACGGGAATGGGATTCCAGGTGATCTGGGCAACCGTTGGAAGTAAGTCTCCAAAGCGTTATGTGGCATTTGGATCGACAATTTTGCTTCCAGCAGAAAACATCGACGAGTTTCTGGATAGTCTCAAAAAGATTGCATCCTCTGGGATTAGAAAGTTTGACGAGCTTGAAGCCGAACCTGGCAGTCTTCGTGGGAAAGTGGAAACAATGGAGAGCCGGCTCGATATTAATGTCGGCACCCAGTTTACCCAAACTCGTCTGTTCGACCCTCAGAGTGTAGTACTCAAAAACGAGAAGGCATCTCCCATGGCGTACTTTCGATTCTCTGCAAATCCGAATGACCCGAGAGTGCTTAGTAATGGTAACTTCACGGCCGGAACATACGCAACCACTTATAATGATCTTCGAATGGTGCCAAGCGGTTTTGCTGCTGTGGGTCGGTATGCATTACCCAATCCTTTATCAGCACGCTTCGTCTACATTTTAGTTACGGACTCCACTCCACAATTGATCGGCACCGCGGTGCCGAAATTCGGACAAGCTGGCGGAGGTGTTGAGGTCCTGTTTTTGAAGGAAGCGAAAGCACTCTATGCGATACCGCACGAGATTGAAGCCGCATAGGGAATTGCCTAACAAGTCACTCCAGCCGACCCGTGATAGCTCAGTGCTTTTCAGTAATTGCTTGTAGCCGGTCGGCTGAGTTCAGTCGTTCTGCTCTGACAAAGATTTGATTGTTATAAAAAAATGTGCTTGAATATATGTAAATGGAGGAAATAAATATGCCTGTTGTTGCAAAAAAAGTGTTCGATGAGGCGTTATCGCTGCCAGCTGAAGCCAGAATGAGCCTTGTAGAGAAGTTGCTTACCAGTCTCAACCTTCCCACGCAGCCAGAAATCGACCGACTGTGGGCCGAAGAAGCTGAACGACGTATTGCCCAAATTGAAAAACGCGAAATAAAACTTGTTCCTGGAAAGAAGGTTTTCTCTAATATCTGCAAGAAGTATCGGCGATGAAATTCTACTTCCATCCGGATGCCGAAGCTGAATTCGATAGAGCTGTGGAGTATTACGAGCAATTCCAGCCGGGACTCGGTCTTGAATTTACGGAGGAAGTCTACGCCACCATTACTCGTATTATTCAGTATCCAGATGCTTGGTCAGCATTGTCCAAGAACTCCCGCCGTTGTTTAGTCAGTCGGTTTCCATACGGAGTGATCTATCAGATCAAATCTCGGTCTCTTCGAATTATTGCAGTAGCCCATCTCAATCGTCGGCCTGGTTATTGGAAGCAAAGACTTTAGCAGAACAAATCACTCCAGCGGATGGCCTACAGCCACCGCTGATTTCGGTCGTTTTATACTCTCTTTCTAACGGAAATAATCAACCCTTAATGTAGACTGATCCTCACTCTTTGTACGTATACTCTTCAGTTAAAAGGTAATTTATCCGTATCTGTTAGGTCAAGTTTCATTTAGGAAATCATTGCTGTCCAAAATGAGTGGCATTCCTTGAGACTTGAATTGATTTTATTGGACTTTTCGATTAACATTCACCCCTCTCAAAATCAGGTTCACCGCAGAGGCGCGGAGATCGCAGAGGGATATTTTCTTTTGATCCAATCGGGAGACGGCGATTGGATCAAAAGCCTCTTCCCTTCGGGATTGAGATGGAAATCGTTTGATGGCTGTGGCACCTATCAAGAACCTTGTCCTGGGAGGACAGAAGCCTTTTTATTTGGCGGTATCTCTCCGCCAAATAAAAAAACTTCTTCTCTGTGTCCTCGGCGACTCGGCGGTGAGAACTTTATTTTGGACAAGCATGTTAGGAAATATTGATTTCTTTTTTTCGGCGGGGATTCTTCAGGAACGATATTGAGAACCGGTTTCGCGATGTTGTGGATCGATTGAAACAGCCTTGGACAACAATCACTCCTCGCCAAGGGCTTCCAGGTCTGCGAGATCTTTTTTTCTTCCCAAAACCCTCTTGTTCGATATAAATTGCTCACGCCCGATATAATAAACCCGAACGTCCCCGTAGGTTCCATCAATCCTTCCGGAAACCGCTTCTTCCCAGGAAACGCCGGTTATTGATGTAACAATATCGACTCTCACGGGGGGGAAGCCGAGTTGCACGACTTTATCTTCTACTTCAAAATCTGCTGCCGATAGTTCCACAGAACCGAACCCAAAATCGCTGAGAGCGGCCATAATGCACTGAGCATTTTCAGGATCAGGTTTTACGAATATATCCATATCACCGGTGTAACGCGGCGCACCGTGGAAGGCCAAAGCATACGCACCCACGATCATATATTCAACTTTATGAGCGTTTAATAACTCGAGCAGATCTCTGAAGTCTCTCTGTACTTCCATAATACTGCTTCCGCAAATAATCAACTGCTGCGACTCGTTCCTCAGGGGTTTTGCTCAGCCAGTAAGCCAGGTCTTCTTCAATGGATGAGAAACCATTAAGATCGCGTTTATTAACAACTTTCCGGATCATGTTTTTAAGATACCATTAATCAAGATGGGAGTAAAGAAAATTCCCTGTTTATTCTTTTCAAAGTCCACAGAATAGGATTTTTCTATTACGCTTATTAAGGGTCTCAAAATTGAATTGACATAGACATTGAAAAATCTCCCCCCGCCCCTCTTTGCCAAAGAGGGGTAACTCCTCCCTTTGGAAAAGGGAGGTTGGGAGGGATTTTGCTGATCAATGTCGTTATTATTATGAGACTGTTAATAACTCACTCTGGATTGGCGAGTGGGTACCCGGCTTTTATCCATGCCAGAACACCACCAGCGAGACACTTTACGTTCTTGAATCCCATGGCTATGTACTTCACTGCCTGACCGGCAGCTGTCCCCTCATTAGGTCAGCCTCAGTAGAAGACGATCTCCTGGTCCTTTGCAAGGGAAGGCAGTTTCTTCTTGAACTCATTGAATGAAATCGCCCCTTCAAGCTGTATCTTCTCGAACTTTGCCTCGTCTTCGTACGCGCAGACAAGCAGCACTTTTCCCCCTTTCAATTTCTGATAAACTTCTTCTGGACTGATGCGTTTAGGTTCAACCATAAAATATACACACCTCCCTTCTAATCTTTTGTAATCTTACTCCTCTGGTCTGGAATGAGATTCCTCAACATCTCCTTCAACTGCACCAGCTCTCTTCGCAGGGCTATTATCCTCGATAGAAACGACCAGGATACCGCTTTCAACTGGCAGGCGATAAAACCGGATAAGGCGGCGATGGAGTACAACATTTTGTCCTCCCACCCCTATGTAGCTGCGCCTTACTTTACCTTCCTTGATGAGCTTGCCCGCAACAAACTTGGCTGCATTAATCCCAATGGCGAAACAGATCCCTTGTGCCGCAAGAATCATGGCTGTATTGACACCGATGACATCCCCTTGAGATGTAACAAGAGGCCCCCCTGAGTTCCCAGGGTTAAGGGCCGCATCGGTTTGAATAATGTTATCGATCAGTCGGCCAGACATCGACCTGAGGGAGCGCCCGAGTGCACTGATCACTCCGGAAGTCACCGTATACTGGAACCCATAAGGGTTACCAATGGCAATCGCAAGTTGACCCACTCGTATTCTTTCGGAGTCACCCCGGGGTGCGGCCATAAGGTTTGGTCCATCAATCCTGACCACAGCTAAATCCGTATCTGGGTCATTACCTACCAGGTCTGCCTGAAAACGGCGGCCGTCAGGGAGAGTCACCTCAATCTTACTGGCATGATGCACAACGTGGCTATTGGTAAGGATGAAACCATCTGGCGTGAAGATGAATCCAGAACCATTGCCTCGCTTCCCTCGGGATGACAAAAACAAACTGTCATTGCAAGGCAAAACCGAAGCAATCCCAATAAAATTTAATAACTGGACAGGATTTTTTCAAGGACGGGAAGGTGTGTCCCGGAAGGTGTTGATTATGCGACCTTTTTGAATTATGATGTTTAAAAGAAGGATAAAAGATGCCTGAATATACAAAAAGCCATGCAAGAGCAGGGATCGATAGCTCTCTTCCAAAGATTGAGTGCTTCGAGAATCAATTTAAAAATTATGAGATCACGATCTCCATCCCGGAGTTTACCTCTGTCTGTCCTCGAACAGGGCTGCCCGATTTCGGAACCATTACCATTCGATATATCCCCAACCAGTGGTGTGTGGAGTTAAAATCCTTAAAGATGTATATTCTCGCTTACCGAAACTTGGGAATCTTTTACGAAAATGCGGTCAACCGAATCCTCAGAGATTTCGTCAAGGCTTCCAAACCGATTCAGGCTGTTGTCACCGGAGAATTCAATGTCCGGGGAGGGATGAAGAGTGTGATCGAAGCAAGGTACCATTCAAAGTCTTCTCCAAGGAAATGACATAATTCTCCCCTCTCCCTTGACGGGAGAGGGCGGGGGTGAGGGTGAACATGTTTCTTTCCCCTCACCTTGATCCTCTCCCCTAAGGGGAGAGGAAATTTTTTAAGTAGTTTTTAAGAAATGTTAGAGGTAAAAAAGGTCTTCTTCCTCCACACTGGAAATGCCGCCTGGAATCAGACGGCGGAGGGGTTAAAAGTCAACCGTCAGCCTCCCCTCTTTCAGGGGTTTGAGGTGACAGGTTTCGTTCATGAGCGACAGAATGTATTTTCCATTCTTGTATTGAATGAGGTTGATGGCAGTAGGATCTTGGCTGATCTGCCAAAAATGAGAGTTGTCTATCCCCAGGATGCCACAAATGAGAACCTTGTTAACGACCCGGTGTGAAACGAGGACCAGGGTCTCTCCGGGATGTAACCGGATCACCTCTTCCAGCGCAGCCATCGCCCTGACTCGAACATCCTCTAAACCCTCTCCTCCTGGTAGCCTTACCAAATGAGGTTCTTCTCTCCATTGCCGATAGACTTCTCTATCATTTTTTTGAATCTCTTGATGGGGATGGCCCTCCCACCTTCCAAAGCTCATATCGATGATTCCATTTAAAGCTTGGACTTTTAGATGGTGAAATCCGGCAATCTTTTGGGCTGTCTCCCAGGCTCGAGCTAAAGGGCTCGCATAGATTCCATGGATCTCCATTCCTTTAAAGTATTCCCCTGCCAACTCTGCTTGCCTTAGGCCGGTTTCATCGAGGGGAACATCCGTCCTCCCTCGAAAGATCTCTTCCTTATTCCATGCGGTTTGCCCGTGACGCACCAAATAGATGGAGGTCATCATCTATAGCTTCCTGAGAAAATAACTATCTTTTTTTCTTGGGATTGGGTTTTGGGGATTAGGGGTTAGCTAATCCCTAATCCCAAACCCCTAACCCCATGATAACAATTACATTGGAAAATGACTTGAGACCTTCATTTTCTTAAATTGCTCAACGATTTTGCTTCCCGGAATCATTCCCTCTTCTGTAATGATGGCTGTCAGGAGACCCAAAGGAGTAGTGTCGAAGTAGAAGTTGAGCACCTCCACCCCCTTGGGAGAATCAGGCCAGATTTCTTTAGGGTCTCTCTTAAGGATACGAAACCCGGCGGCCATCTCTGCTCCAAGGAGTTTCTCCGTGCCACAAAGTGCGTAAACGGGAACCCTTCTTTCCTTGGCCCCGAGGGCAAGACCGTAAGTCCCCACCTTACTCACCAGGCCCAGCGGGGTAACACAGTCTGCTCCAACCAGAACGAGATCGGCATCCTTTATTGCATACGCAGCTGCCGAATCGATCTGGAGTTGAACTTTAATATTGGATTCAATCAACTTCTTCACCAATTGAAATCCTTCACAGATGGGGCGAGACTCCGTGCAGATCACCTCAAACTGTTTCCCAGCCTTTTTTGCATCCGTCAGCGTCCTTAATACCGTTGAACTATAAGAATGGGTAAGCACCCTGGACCTCTCGGGGATCAATTCTCTGGCTATCTTCGAGATCTGCTCAGAAGACTTTTGAAGACGAACAACAAATCTCTCAATGGCCTCCGTCGTCGCTCCCTTCATCTTCTCTATGTCTTTGTAACCTTTGGCAGATAGCAGGATAATATTTGCTAAATGGAAGAACGGGGCCATCGAGGGTTGGCACTCGATCAATTTCTTCGATATCCGAGTCAACTCGTTGAGCAAGAAAACAGGTTCCCCATTAAAGTCGGATATAAATTGGGCAACCGTATCTGCCCCCTTTTTGACCAACTCCCCTGCCCCAGTGGTCCGGTCTTCTTTAATCTCCTGCAGAAGGGAATCAATGTAATCCTTCATATGTTTGGTTATCCTACCATTTTCTTATGAACAAAGACAACCCTTTCTGAAAAGATGGTACTATCGTTTATCCATAATAAATGATTACTTTTTGAGACAAAAAATGTCATATTTCCCCTTCCCACAAAATTTTAAACCTTCAAAAACCTTTAGGAATCGATGAGTTCGTTCATTTAAACTGTTTTGGCATCGAAATTGCTCAATTATACTTAAAAATTCGTATCAATTTAGCGCTTTGAAAATGGAAAAAAATATGTTTAAAAAGGTTGTCATTCCTGCGGAAGCAGGAATCCAGATTTAATTTTATTGGTCCTGGATTCCCGTTTTCACGGGAATGACAGGAAAAATGGACCGTTAAAGAGCTTCGTTTCAAAGAGCTAAAGTGTTACAAAAATTCTTAAGCCAAATTTGCTGATGAAGCCAAACTTCGAGTCACCGGAGGACGGAAAGCTACGGATCCTAAGCTTTTGGCATAGCTGGGTTGCCGAAGTTGAACAAATAAGACCGAATTTCCGTGGTTTCATCGAATGGGTAATCCGGTTTTGATTTTAGAAAAAATAAAGATCGGAGACTGAAAATCAATACAAACGCATTAAATCTCATTACACCCAACGGTATCGCCCCTCACCCTATCCCTCTCCCCGGCGGGGGCATAAGCGCTAACTTAAACCGATTCTGATGCCCCGTGAGAGGGCATCGGTGACAATAGCCCGGCGATTCATCGCCGGGTGCAAATAAGATAAAACAAAAGTCCCATCGGGACGATTGAAAAC
>Ga0315291_10011739_pt1 | contig 10659 bp, 8 predicted proteins | sample YL17G12_20_MG_FD_203070 | JGI IMG/M metagenome (GOLD analysis project Ga0315291, IMG submission 203070) | Sediment microbial communities from Yellowstone Lake, YNP, Wyoming, USA - YL17G12_20 | ecosystem: Environmental > Aquatic > Freshwater > Lake > Sediment | place: USA: Wyoming | collected... | reverse complement strand
TGCTCATGGATTCGTCCTTTTCTGGTGCGTGCCGCGAATCGTGGTCAGGGGGCAGAATTCACCCCCGATACGACTTTAGCCGTCGCCTCCAACTTTTCGCGACAGTCCAAGGGGAAAACGATGGTAAAGCGTGTCCCGCGACCGAGTTTGCTCTCCACCTGGATCGTGCCGGCGTGCTGGCGGACGATCTGGTCGCAGATCGCCAGCCCCAGCCCGGCGCCTGTCCCCATGCGTTTGGTGGTGAACATGGGCTCGAAGATGCGAGCCAGGGTTTCCGCCCCCATGCCCTGGCCGGTGTCTGCGAGTTCGACAGCTACTTCCCTGCCGTCGCTGTTCGCTGGGTGGCGCAAACGCAGCGTGAGTTCCCCTCCGCCCGACATGGCATCCATACTGTTGTTGACGAGATTCAGGAAAACCTGCTGCAAGTACCCGGTGTCGCCATAGATCCGCGGACATTGCGCCAACTCCATCCGAACCCCGATCTTCCGAAGTTGGAGAGCGGGCGAGGAAAGCAATACCGACTCCTCCATAATGTGACGCAGGTCCACAAGTTCAAGGTGCAATTCGAAAGTGTGGGTCCAGGAGAGCAGCTGTTTGACCGTTCTCACAATGTTTTCGATCTGCTTCTCGATGATCTGGAGGCGGCGGTTGACCGCCTCATCTGCCGTTGTTTGCCGTGCCAGCAGTTGAACATGGCCGGAAATGGAATTCAGTGGAGTGCCGATCTCATGCGCCAGGCTGGCGGCCAATTGCCCTGCCACGGCCAGGCGCTCGGAACGCGCCAGGCTCTTCTGCGCCTCAAACAGCTCTTCATTGATTCGCCTTAGTTCCTCGTTGCGACGTGCCAATTCCGTCGTCGCTTCTTCCACCCTTCGGCCCAGCTCAGCATTGAAATTTTCAATCCGATTCAGCATGCAGTCCAGGTGCACGGCCAGTTCGCCGATCTCATCTTCGCTCTCCACTGCGGCGCGGGCGTCGAGCTGGCCACTCTCCGCGGCCTCCATGGCGCGGATCATTCGCTTCACCGGGCCTCGCACTCGCTTGAGGAAGAAAACGTGAATCGCCAGAATGACCACCACCAGGCTCGCCAGCATCAAAAGGAGGTTGCGGAGGACGAGCCCCCACGTCACGTGCGTAGTGTGAGATTTGGACACCTTAAGATTGAGACACGCAATGGGTTGATCCCGTTCGCGCACAGTGGTGCCCATAATCCAGGATTTGCCTCCCAGGGTCTCAATCGTAATAGTGTCTTCGTCGGGCCGTTCAAACTCGAGGTAACGCTGGATGCCCGGCAGATGATCCAGCTCCAGATGATCGCCCTGGGGAACAGTCGTGGCCACAAGACGATGGTCGGGAGTGTGCAGGTAGACGTCGGACTGCTGGACCCCGGGAAAGTCCCTTTCCATCTGGCGCAACCTCTGGACCAGGGCTTCGGAATCCTGAAGCGCGTGCTGATTGACCAACTGGTGAGCGGTCGCTTTCGCCTGGGCTAGCGCCTTGAGATAGATCTCCTCCTCCACCATCCGCCATGTCAGCACCACGGCAATAGAGGTCGAAACAGCCACAACAGAAATGACCACAACGGCGGTAAAAATGATAATCTGGCTTCGTAGACCGAGGCGGGTGGGCAGCATGGATGTGCTCAGGGAGGCCTATTCTATCATCAAGTGTAGCAAAAGGAAACACTAGGCAAGTGCCTCTATCTAGCTCATTCTAAAGGGCGTTCTCCAGACTGACGCCCTCGGACGACTACTTTACCTAACCCTGCGAGAGCTTCACGAGTCTGTGTAGCTCGGCAGGTGCTGGAGGCCGGTGTGGAAAACCTAGAAATTGCCGCCGTCTTCGAGGAAATCTCGAACCTGATGAAGATACTTCAAGACGACGCCAAGTGGCAGTTCAAAGCGGCCGCCTACGATCGGGCCAGGCGGGCTATCGAAGGCTACCCCGAGCAACTTGAGGAGATCGCACGCGATCCCAACCGCAAATTGACTGAAATTCCGGGCATCGGCGAGGACCTGGCCAAAAAGATTATCGAACTCGTAGGAACTGGAAAGTGCCAATACCACCAGGAGCAATTGAAGAAGATACCGAGGAGCCTGCTGGAGTTGCTGCAACTGCAGACCGTAGGTCCGCAGAAGGTCCGCCTCTTCAAGGAGAAGCTAAACATCACGACTGTGGACGAGCTTGAAGCAGCGGCCAAAGAAGGGCGACTGCGGGACCTGCCGGGCATGAGCGTGAAATCGGAGGAGAACATTCTGAAAGCCATCGAAGTCTTCCGTCGCGCGGCAGGGCGCTTTCGCCTGGACACGGCCTTTGAGACAGCGGAGGAATTGGTGGCTTACCTTCGGGAATTCAAAGGAGTCGAACAGGTCACGCCGGCAGGCTCTCTGCGGCGAGGGCGGGAGACGGTCGGCGACCTTGACCTGCTGGTGACGGGGCGTGACCACGCGGGCATTGCCGAGCACTTCGCCAAGTTCTCCGACATCGCTCAGGTCTTGGCCAAGGGGGAAGATAAGGTCAGCGTGAAGCTCAAGAACGACTTGCAGGTGGATGTGCGGCTCCTGGAGCGCCAATCTTACGGGGCCGCGCTCCAATACTTCACCGGTTCGAAAGAGCACAACGTGGCCTTGCGTGACCGTGCCAAGCGCCGAGGATGGAAACTCAGCGAGTATGGACTGTTTGAAGGCAACAAGGTAATCGCCAGCCGCACGGAGGAGGAAATCTACGAGAAGCTGGGACTCGAATGGATTCCGCCCGAGCTGCGCGAAAATCTGGGGGAAATCGAAGCCGCAGAGAAGGGCGAGTTGCCAAAGCTGGTGGAACTCTCCGACATTCGGGGCGATCTACAGATGCACACTACGGCCTCCGATGGCAGGAGCACTATTGAGGAAATGGCGGAAGGAGCCAAGCGGCTCGGCTACCGATACATCCTCATCACCGACCACTCGAAGGCCGTCACCATCGCCAACGGGCTGGACGAGCGACGCGGCGTCGAGCATATCCAGAACATCAAGGCTGCCCGCAAGAAAGTGAAAGGCATCGAAATTTGGGCGGGTACGGAGGTCGACATCCTCGGAGACGGCAAGCTCGACTACTCTGACGAGCTACTCAAGCAGTTTGACATTGTGCTCGCCAGCATCCATTCGCGGATGACCCAGCCGGCCGAGGAGATGACCGAGCGGCTGCTGAAAGGGCTGCAAAATCCTTACGTGAGGATCCTCGGGCACCCCACGGGGCGGCAGCTCTTGAAACGCGATCCCTTCAGTTTCGATATCGAAAAAGTCTTTAGCGCGGCACAAAAACTGGGAGTGATCCTGGAACTGAATGGCAATCCCGAGCGGCTCGACCTCTGCGATCGCCATGTGAAGTGGGTGCGGGACCGCGGCATGAAGGTGATCATCTCGACCGACGCGCACCACCCGGATCAGTTTGCCTTCATGCGCTACGGGGTGATGACCGCGCGGCGCGGCTGGATGGAGAAGCAAGGCGTCCTGAACACCTACCCGCCGGAGAAGCTGCTGGCGTCTCTGCGGCCTCTCCCCGGCTAAAAGCTTCCACGTTCTCTGCTAAGATGTAGTTCTGGGGCGACCCAGGCGCGGGGGTTCGAATCCCGTTTAGCTCCCTTCACTCGTCATCAGACAGGGCACACGGTTCAGACTCGAGGCCGGCGATCCACGTATATCGGAGTCCTATGACCTCTGCCAATCTCCTGCCCGCTGCCGTCATTTTCGACATGGACGGCGTTCTGGTGGATAGCAACCCTTATCACTTGCGAAAATGGGCTGATTTCCTGGACGAACACCAGATCCCCTACAACCCGGACGACCTGCCCAATCGGATCCTCGGTAAGCGAAACGACACAACCTTCCGCTTCTTCTTTGGCTCAAAACTGAGCAATAGCGATATTCTGCGTCTCGGCGAAGAACTGGAAGAAAGGTTCCGACAGGTTTTCCGGCCGCATGCCAGGCCGCTGCCGGGACTCGACACCCTCATCGCCGCGTGCCACCGCGCCGCAATTCCCATGGCGGTGGCCTCCTCGGCCATGGCCAAGAACGTCGAATTCATCGTTGAGGTGCTGGGATTCCGGTCGTACTTCCGCTGTCTCGTAACCGGGGACGAGGTCACCCACGCCAAGCCCCATCCCGAAATCTACCTCAAGACTGCCGAGCGGCTGGGGATCGATCCCGCCTGCTGTGTGACTTTCGAAGACTCTTTCGTAGGCGTCGAATCCGCCAAAGGCGCCGGGATGAAGTGCGTGGCCATCGCCTCCACGTTCCCCCTGGAGGAGCTTCGCGAACGTACACACGCTGACTTGGCCGTGCGCAGCTTCGAAGACCTGACCCTCGACACCTTACGACAACTTTTTGAGGGGAATCGCTGACTCAGAGGGATGGCAAGCAGTCGCTCTGCGCAGGGAGTTAGTCTGAGGGCGGGCCGAAGCGGAGCACGGTCAACGTGAGGTCGTCGGCCTGGGGAGCGGCGCCGACGAAATCCCGAACAGCCGCCACTACCTTGTCACAGATACCCTGAGTGGACTGGCCGGCGCATTCCTCCAACAGGGCCTTCAGGCGGGTCTCTCCAAACAACTCATCCTCCGCATTCTGGGCCTCGGTAACGCCGTCGGAAAAAATCAGGACGTGTTCGCCATACTCGAGCTGGACGTGATCGGGTGCGAAGGTTGCGCCCGAGAAAAATCCCAGGGGAAAGTTCGAGGAATCCAGGCGGCTGACTACGCCATTCTTGCGGACCACGAGAGGCGCGACATGGCCGGCGTTGACGAAAGTGAATTCGCCGTAATGGTCCAGGACGCCGTAGAAGATGGTCGCGAACATCTCGGGTGGCGTCCGCTCACACAGGAAGTCGTTCACCCGGCGGAACAGGTCGCCAGGATCTGGATCGCCCGTGGCCACAGCGACAAACGCCCCCTGCAGAGTCGCAGCGAGGATCGCGGCCGGCAGCCCTTTCCCCGAAACGTCAGCCACCGTGAATCCGAATCGGTCACGTGGCAAGCGGACCACGTCATAGTAGTCGCCGCCCACGGTCTGGCAAGGCACGCTGAGGGCGCGCAGCTCGAAGTAGTCGCTCTTGGGCAATTCGTGGGGCAACAGACCCAGTTGAATATTGCGTGCCAGAGCCAAGTCGTGCCGCATGCGTTCCTGTTCCCGGGAAAGGCGAAACAGGCGGGCGTTCTCGATGATGGTGGCGCCTTCCATCGCCAGCGTTTGCAGCACCTGGCGATCAAGACCGGTGAGCGCCGTGGGGCGGGCGCGGCTGTCGAGATAGAGCACCCCGAGGAGTTCCGGCGCCGTTTGATGCATGGTCTCGCTGCCCATTTCCATCATCGGGAGCTTCTGCAGCGGCAAGGCTACTATGCCGCGCACGGCGCCCTGGATGATGCCGGTCTCGTAAGGTGTTCGCCCGGTCACCTCTTCTTCGAGGGTCACTTCTTCGCGCCCCGTTTTCGCTACCCGCTCTAACACCTCGCGCGAGTAGTCGGTCAGGGTTGGCATCAGATGGACTCCCCCCCGCCCGTGGGCCAAGCGAAGCCGCAGTTCCCCGCCCTCATCGCGCAGGAACAGCAGGCCGCGCTCCGCGTCAGCCAACTGGACTCCAGAATCCACCAGCGCGCCCAGGACCTCCTCCAGCGCCGCAGCACGGTTCAGCATCTGCGCCATCTGCAGCAACAGACCTAGATGCTGCAATTGGGGCACGGGGCTTTCCTTTGCCTTGCCCATTTCCGCCAGGAGCCTGGGTAAGACGGTGTGCTCGGTAACGAAAGATATCTGGAAGGTGTCTCCTTTCCCCAGGTTGATCTGGTCGCCGCTGGCGAGCGCGCAAGAAGTGATGCGCTCGCCGTTCACAAATGTCCCATGGTGGCTTTCGGTATCTTCGATCAGATAGCCGTGGGCATCCTGGAGAATGCGGGCGTGACGGCGGGAGATACGCTGGTCGCCAAGGAAAAGATCCCTGTCACTCTGCCGGCCCAGCGTGAACGGTGTGTGACTGATTTCCACCTCCCGTTCGGTGCCGGTGGCTTCGCGAACGACCAATCGTGGAAGCGTTCCTGCCATGGCAACTAACCTGTCCGGGAAGCGCCGCAAGTCTCAGCAACGCCGGAGAGCATTATACCCCTTAAGTCGACATTTTCAGCATCCCAGCAGAAGGCGACTGGCGAGCCCGAGTGCGAGGCCTGGCATGGAAACAGTTTGCAATTCCTGGGGCATTGGCGCAATATGCCTGCTTTCAGTTGGTGCCCGAATTGCCTATATAGGTTCTGGAGGGAACTGAAGTGGCGAAAAAACCCGTGCAAATTGTTGAACCCAAAGGAAAACTAGGCGTCCTGATCCCCGGAATGGGAGCTGTAGCGACGACTTTCATTGCGGGAGTTGAAGCCATTCGGCGACAGTTGGCCCGCCCCTTCGGGTCGCTGACTCAAATGGGCACTATCCGCCTGGGGAAGCGCACGGACAAGCGCACGCCTCTAGTCAAGGATTTCGTGCCGCTTGCCGAACTGGATGACTTGGTCTTTGCAGGCTGGGACCTGTTCACCGACAACTGCTATGAGGCCGCCCTCAAGGCGGGAGTCCTGGAAAGGTCGCTCCTGGACCAGGTGAAGGATTTTCTGACAGACATCCGCCCCATGCCGGCCGTGTTCGAACAGAGGTTCGTGAAGAACCTGCACGGCGAAAACGTCAAGAAGGGCAAGACGAAAATGGACCTTGCCCAGCAGCTCATGGACGACATCCAACAATTCAAGAAGACTACGGGCGTCTCCCGCCTGGTCGTGATTTGGTGCGCCTCCACCGAGACGTTCTTGAAGCCCGGCGCGGTCCACCAGACGCTGGCCGCCTTTGAGAAGGGTCTCCGGTCCAACAGTCCGGATATCGCTCCCAGCATGATCTACGCGTACGCTGCGTTGAAGCTCGGCGTCCCGTTTGCCAACGGCGCTCCCAACCTCACCGTGGACATTCCCGCGCTGCTCGAACTGGCGCTCCAGAACGGCGTGCCGGTATGCGGCAAGGACTTCAAGACGGGACAGACGTTGATGAAGACGATCATTGCTCCAGGCCTGAAGGCGCGGCTCATTGGCCTGCACGGCTGGTTTTCCACCAACATCCTGGGAAACCGCGATGGCGAAGTGCTCGAGGACCCGGGTTCCTTCCGCACCAAGGAGGAGAGCAAACTCTCCGTGCTCGAATACATCCTTCAGCCCGAACTCTACCCTGAACTCTACAAGGGCTTCTGCCACAAGGTAAGAATCAACTACTACCCGCCGCGCGGAGACAACAAGGAAGGCTGGGATAACATCGACATTTTCGGCTGGCTCGGGTATCCCATGCAAATTAAGATCGACTTCCTCTGCCGCGACTCGATCCTGGCCGCCCCGCTGGTCCTGGACCTCGTGCTATTCCTCGACCTGGCTCAGCGCTGCCGGGAAATGGCGCGCAAGGGCATCCAGGAGTGGCTCTCGTTCTATTTCAAGAGTCCCATGTGCGCCCCCAACCTCTACCCCGAGCACGACCTCTTCATCCAGCTCATGAAACTCAAGAACACGTTGCGGCACCTGCGGGGAGAGGAATTGATCACGCACCTGGGGCTGGAGTACTACGACTAGCAAGGACCGCCGAGCGTACGAGAGACCGCCTGCCAATCCTGTCGGCTGGCACACGACAAGTTGGGGCTGCAAGAACGAAAGACGATTCCCTCAGTTTCTCAGGTCTTGGCCGGCGGGGGTGGGGGGGGCGGTGGCTTGGGCTGGCCTGGCGGCACGTCCGGCAGGCTGGAGAGATACTTCCCCAGGATACTCCCAACGGTCGTAATCTCCGCAAGATCCCGGAGCGTGAAATCCGGACCGATCACGTCGCCCCCTCTTCCCTTGCGGCTGATCTGAATTACTCCCACAACCTTGCCCTCCGTTAACATGGGGGCGCTCACTATCTTCTGGATGGGCGAGGCCTTCTCCTGCTCGGACAAATCCACGGCTTCAAAAACGGTAGGGTGCTTGTACACGGCAAAGTTGTTGACGATCTCGCCTTTCCGGTCGCGAATCGTCTTGGTGGCCAACGAATGCGCGGTGGTCAGCGGAATGGCGCCGATCTTCGCCAGTTTGAGCGGGAAGACAAAACTCAGCATTTTGCCATCCGGTGAGAGGCGCAGGATCGCCACCTCATCTTTCTTGGCTCCAAAGGCCAGGGCAATTTGCCTTGCCAACTGGCTGAGAGCCTCTTCAGACGGAAGCTCGCCGGCTTTCCGCATCTCTTCCACGTGCTTTGCCACCGCCAAGCTGAGATCGATTTCCGCCATTCGCATTCCTCCCCGAGATGCCCGTAAGGTTAGGCGAATTATACTGTAACAAGGCCGGGCAAGCAATTGTGGGCCAACTTGCGGCCTTTCGCCACCCCCTCCCGGCGCTCTGAGTGTGGAAGGAACCCTGTGGCTCCGAGCCTCCGCGAGAATTAGTTTGACAAATTCTTCCGGCGCTTCAGATAATCGCTGCCCTGTTGCTCAGGGGCTGAACTTCATGCGCGGGCTGCGACGGATCCTCTTTGTTCTCTCGATACTCCTGGTTGCCGTACCCTCGCTTTCTTCTGCGCAGCGAACGCGCGCGGAGGCGGAGAACGTCGCCCAAAGGGTCCTGGAACGAGCCATCCTGATTGACACTCACGCCGACACCCCGCTGATGCTGCTCGATGAAGGCTACGACCTCGCCGACCCCAACAGCCCTTTCATGATCAGCATCCCGAAGATGCGGGAGGGGCACCTGGGAGCGGAGTTCTTCTCTATCTGGGTCAGTCCCCAACACCCCCCGCAGGGTCTGGTGCGGCGAGCGCTCGACCTCATTGACGCCGTGGATGACCAGGCGGCTCGGCATTCCGATGCCCTGGAAATGGCCCGCACCGCCGACGACATCGTGCGCCTTCACCGCCAGAAGAAGATTGCTGTCTTGATGGGATTAGAGGGCGGGTACGCCATTCAGAACGACCTCCGAATGCTTGACATCTACTACCGGCTCGGCGTCCGCTACATGACGCTCACTCACGCCACGCACACCGACTGGGCGGACTCCTCCCAGGGCGAGCCCCTTCGGAACGGCTTGACCGACTTCGGCCGGCAAGTCGTCGAGCGGATGAACCGCCTCGGCATGATGGTGGATGTCTCGCACGTGTCGGACAAGACCTTCCACGACACCCTGGCCGTCACGCAGGCCCCGATGATCGCCTCTCATTCCTCCTGCCGCGCCCTGGTCGATATTCCGCGCAATATGAGTGACGACACGATCCGGGCCCTGGCCAAGAACGGCGGGGTGATGCAGGTGAACTTCTATTCGGCGTTCATTGACCAGGACTACGCGGCTGCACGCCAGAAGGTGGCCAAGCAGATGGCGGCGGAGGTGGCGGCCGCACGCCAGGAGTACGCCAGGGCGGGCAAAGCGTTTGACTGGACGGAGGAGATGAAGATCGGCAAAGCCTACGAGGCCAAGCTTCCCGTCCCCAGCTTTGAACGCATTGCCGATCACATCGACCACGTCATCAAAGTGGCCGGCGTGGATCACGTTGGCTTGGGCTCGGATTTTGACGGGATTGATTCAGCGCCACGGGGCATGGAAGACGCCTCGAAGCTGCCTAATCTGGTTCGCGAACTGGCGCGCCGCGGGTACAGCGAGGAAGACCTGGAGAAAATCGTAGGCGGGAACTTGCTCCGCGTTATGCGCCAAGTGGAGGAAGTTGCACGCCGGATGCAGGCCGGAAAAGGAGGATAGTCATGAGAAGGGTGCTGGCAGCCATCATAGGAATGAGCCTGGCCACGGCAGCGCTGTCGGCTCAGGCGACGCAGAAGAAAGTAGCGCCGCCCAGCAAGCCCGCGGTACCAGAGATCAAACTGGACCGGCCGCCGGGCCTCTACGCAGTGCTCGAGACCACGAAGGGGCGCATCGTCTGCCGCCTTTTCCCCACCAAGGCTCCCGAAACGGTTAAGAACTTCGTCGGCCTCACCAACGGCACCAAGCGCTGGTATGACGACAAGAAAAAAGCCTGGACCGAGCGTCGTTACTATGACGGCCTGACGTTTCATCGTGTCATCCCCGATTTCATGATTCAAGGTGGAGACCAACTGGGGACGGGCATGGGCAATGTCGGCTACACGTTCAAAGACGAGTTTGTGGCCGACTTGACCTTCGAGAAGCCCGGGCGTCTGGCCATGGCGAATGCCGGGCCGAACACCAATGGCGCGCAGTTTTTCATCACCGTGGCGCCCACCGAGTATCTGAACAACCACCACACCATCTTCGGCGAGGTAGTGGAGGGCCAGGACGTCGCGGACGCTATCTCCCAGGTGCCGCGCGATTCCGACGACAAACCGAAGACCCCGGTAGTCATAAACAAGGTCACAATCGTCGAGGTGAAATAGCGGTGGCTTTACACCGCGCTCACGGCTGTAGCGGCGATGCCCTCATCGCCGCTTTGCGGACCCGCAGGATCTGCGCCAGCCGCGAATTCTCAAAGGAGAATCCATGAACGACCTGAAACCCGGAGTGTACGCTGTGTTCGACACGACGCTGGGCGAGATCACTTGCCGGCTGTTCCCGGACAAGGCCCCCACGACCGTCGAGAATTTCACCGGCCTGGCGAAGGGAACCAAGGAGTTTACCGACCCGAAGAC
>Ga0315291_10011738_pt1 | contig 10660 bp, 8 predicted proteins | sample YL17G12_20_MG_FD_203070 | JGI IMG/M metagenome (GOLD analysis project Ga0315291, IMG submission 203070) | Sediment microbial communities from Yellowstone Lake, YNP, Wyoming, USA - YL17G12_20 | ecosystem: Environmental > Aquatic > Freshwater > Lake > Sediment | place: USA: Wyoming | collected... | reverse complement strand
TATCCGCGCGAAAGAGAGGTTCGCCACCGCTCAGAACAAGGATTGGTAGGGCATACTGAGAGACTTGCTCTATTAAGTTCAGGGCTTTGGTTGTAGGTAGGTCTAACGGCGAAGTGAGTTCTGTAGAGGTGGCGCGGCAATGGATGCAACGCAGGTTGCAACCCTTTGTCACCTCCCAAAAGATGAGTCTCGGCTTGTATTCGTGGGGTTTCATCAGTTCGCTCTGACTCAAAACTCGTGTCTTTACGCAGCCAGCTCATTCCATAGCAAGGCATCTGCCATTTTGTCTGCGCGGTCGGGCAGATCCCGGCGCAATTCGTCACTCGTCAGATAACAGGCCGGATCGGGCATCCAGGGATCGCCGTAAACTCTTTCCGCGCGCACCCTTGAGCCGCCTCCACAAAGTTCGGTCCAGTGGCAAGTCGCGCAGCAGCCCTTGAGACGCGGCAGGGGGTCCTTCAGTCCCGCCATGAGTGGGTCCGAGAGGTCCGTCCAGATTTCGCTGAATGGTCGCCCGCGTACGTTCCCGAAGGTATGGCTGCTCCAGAACGGGTCGGCGTGGACGTTGCCCTGGTGATCGATGCCGCTGATCCCCACTCCCGAGCCATACGCCCCGCTGCCGTTCCACTTCAGGAGTCGATAAACTTCCGCGGCCCGCGCGGGATCTTTCTTGAGAATTTTCAGGTAAAGGTAAACCCCGTCCACCAGGTTATCGGCGGTGAGGATTTCAATGTCCCGCCCGCGGCGATAAAAGTCGGCGGCGCGGCGCAGAATGATGTTCATGGCCTGGCGGGTCTGCTCGTGGGTGAGGTCGTCTTTCAGCATGTCGTTCCCGCGCCCGCCGTAAACCAGGTGATGGAAACACGCGCGGTGGATCTTCTCGCGCGCGATGAAGTCGAAGATCGCTTCCAAGTCGTGAAAATTGCGCCGGGTGAGCGTCATCCGAAGGCCCACGCGCAACCCTGCGGCCACCGAGTTCCGAAGACCCGCCAGGGCGGTATCGAACGCACCGTTCTTTCCCCGGAAATAGTCGTTTGTCGGCCCGAGACCTTCTAGCGAAACCCCCACGTAGGCCACGCCGACGCGCTTCAGGTCCGCAGCGACGGCGGGAGTGATCAAGGTTGCGTTGGTGGAGAGTGCGGGGCAAATCCCGAGCCCGCGGGCGTGGGCGATAAGCTCCGGCAGGTCGGGATACATCAGCGGCTCGCCGCCCGAAAACACCAGCGCGGGCACTCCGAATTGCGCCAGATCTTCAATCATGACCTGTGCTTCCGCTGTGCTGAGTTGTCCAGGATAAGGAAGCAGCCTGGAATCTGAGGTGCAGTGCGTGCAGTTCAGATTGCACGTGCGGGTTGCGCTCCACACCACGATCGGCTTGCGTTCGGCCGCTAAGGTCGGAATGTTGTTCGAGATCATGGGCTCAAACGGGCTCGGGAGGGCAGCGGGCGTCCGGCTGAAGGGATTTGCCTCACCGAGGCTGGGACGCGAACAATAGAGCCGGGAAATAGCCATCATGACTTTCTACTTTCCTATTTCACCCTGATTCGTTTGGCCCTGGATGCGGAGGAGGACTTCCCAACTTTGCGTCTGCCTAATCAGCATGGGGCTAACGGTTTCTTCCGATTCCGTTAGCCCCATACCGTAACCCGTCATTTGACGGGTTCCTAGGACCCGAAGTCCCTCGCACCCTCTTGTTTCGCACGCCCTATGCCAAAAGGACGAACAATCCCGTCACATTCATCCGAAAATACAATGTGTTGTAAAGAAAGAGGTTAAACCAGGAGGTTGTTGAGAATAATCAAATGCCGGTGGGCCGGATGCAGGTCATCCGTTGGGCCAAATATCAGCCAAAAGGCAAACGACGGTGTGAAATCCCGCAAACGGCAACGAGGAGAGACTTATCCCCCAGAGGCGAGGGCGCTGGAAAATGTGCGTGTTGAAACCTGCTAAGGCGTCCCGCGCCGCCCGGCGTCGGGGCGAGACTAGACTCGGGGACTGGCGGCAAAGACTTCGGGATGAACCTCAACACTCTCAGCCGCGGGGCATTGACCGGGGACGAGTACTCTCTCCACGAACTCTGCGAACTCTTGCTGGAACCTTTCGCGGGCGAAACGCCGAGCCGAGGCGCAAATCACGGCAGGATCAAACCGATGTGGGGCGAAGCGCTCGAGCCCTTGCGCCAGCGAGGCGGCAGTTTGCTCGTCGAACAAAATCCCTGTCACGCCATCGGCGACGATTTCGGTGGCGCCGCCGCAGCCGAACGCGATGACCGGCGTTCCGCAAGCCTGGGCTTCCGCCATGACGATTCCGAAATCTTCCTCGCCGGGAAACACCAAGGCGCGCGCGCGATGCATGGCCTGGCGCAGCGCTGCCCTCGGTTGCGCGCCCAGGAAGCGGATGTTGGGGCGCGCCCGGCGTTCGAGCTTCGGCCGCTCGGGGCCCTCGCCAATCACCACCAATGGCCGGCCATTGCGGTTGAACGTTTCCACGGCCAAGTCGATACGCTTATAGGGAACGAGCTGGGAGACCACCAGAAAATAGTCTTCGCGCTCAGACGTGTGCTCCGCGGGCTGGAAGTAATCGGTATCCACCGGGGGATAGATGACCGTGCTCTCGCGGCGGTAGGTGCGGCGAATTCGTTCCGCAACCGTCCGCGAATTGGCCACGAAGTGCGTGACGTGCTGCGCCGCCCGATAGTCCCAGCGCCGCAGCCACGCTGCGATCGGCGGCAGGAGCAGCCGCGTGAGCGGCCCGCTGGCGCGATAGTAAGTGTCGTACGCGCTCCAGACGTAGCGCATTGGTGTGTGGCAATAACAGATGTGGATGGCGCCCGGGTCGATCCGCACGCCTTTCAGCGTGGCCGCATCGGATGTGATGACCAGCGGATAGCCGCGCAGGTCCAGCCGCTCGCTGGCCAGAGGAAAAAGCGGAAGGTAGCGCGGATACCAGCGCGTGGCGCGCGGCAGATGCTGGAGGAAGGAAGTGTGAATCCGATGCTCGGGAAAGACCGGCGCCATCCGCTCTCGATCGCAAACCAGGGTGAAAATATCGGCGAAAGGAAACAATTCCGCGATGGCTTCGAGTCCGCGCTCGCCGCCACGCATCGTAACCAGCCAGTGATGCGCAAGGGCGGTTCTGGGAGCGGAAACGGCAATCATACCCGCGCCTCGATTTCCTTTTCACGCGCCACACCGCACGCCGGCGATACCAGGCCGGAAACAATTTCATGAATTGTGCGGCGGAAGGTTTCCGGGGAGAAGCGTTGGTCGAGGCTGGTGCGGGTGCCGGCGGCCAGCCGAGCTCGTAGCGCCGGGTCGCCCAGCACGCGCTCCAGGGCCAGCGCCAGGGCTTTTTCATCTCCCGGCGGAACGAGCAAGCCGCTCACGCCGTCACGGATAACCTCTTCAATTCCCCCTCCGCGCGACGCGACCGCGGGAACTCCCCAGGCCGCCGCCTCCAGCGCCACCAACGGACAGCCTTCGGGCTCAATTGAGGGAACCGCCACCACGTCGAAGCGCTGGTAGTACGGGTCAAGGTTCTCCTGGAAGCCCGCCCAATGGACGTTGTTGACCAGGCCCAGCCGTGCGACCTCGGCTTCCAAGTCGCACATGTAAGCGGTATCGCGAGCGCTGCCTGGCTCGGGCGCGCCCACAAAAACGATTTCGAGGTTCGGCCAGCGATCGCGCAGTTGCGCCGCGGCGCGCAGCAGAATCATTTGACCTTTCTGCGGCGTGATGCGGCCAACCATACCTACCGTTGGTCCGCCGCCGGGCGAAAGCTGCGCCGGAAGGCGGGAATCCGCAGCCACCGAGCTGTGCGCTGAGGGCGGCCTGCGCAGCGGGTTGTAGAGGACTTGCATCACGCTTGCCAGATTTGGATTGGCGCCGACCAGCGAGGCGGCAGCAGCCTGCGAGACCGCGACGATTTTTGTGACGTGTGCGGCGGCGCGGGCAGCAATCAGGAGATCCGACTTGCGCGTTAGGGCGCGGTGGAGATGGAAAACCGAGGGCGTGCGAGTGAGACGCGCCGCCAGCACTCCCGCCGGGAGGCATCGAGGCCCGTTGATGTAGATGAGGCGGATTCCTCGCCGCGCAATCACGCGCGCCAACTGCAGCCCGCAGGCCACGCTGCATCCCACAAATCCCACCATCTCGCCCCACGACTTGCGCCCCGGGCGGTAGCTGCCGAGCGGGTAAAACAAGGTCTCAATGTTCCTGCTGCGCAGCGCGGCGGCGAAGGGGCCGTCTTCCGGGAAGGCCACCAGGGGCTCAAAGTCTTCGACCAAGGCGTCCAGGACGTCCTCGAGGACGCGCTGGCCGCCGGCGCGCCAGGCCTGCTGCTCGAGAAACAGCACGGGCGGCTTCATGGTTTCACCTGCCGCCGCAGAACCGCGGCGAAGGGACTGTTCCCGCCGCGCCCGGCGAGGAGTCCTGCGCGCTCGGCGCGATTCAAGGTAAACGCCATCATGGCGAGGAAGAGGACCATGTTGCGCCAATAGGTGTGGGCGTCCGCGGCCAGCATGTGTACCAGTTCGCCGCACCAGAACGAAAACAACAGCGCGCTCCAGAAGCTGAGGGATCTTTCACTCTGCCGAGCGAGCTTCCCGAATGTCCTGAGAATCGCGGCGCTCAAGAGCAGGAAGCTTCCCAAGCCCAAAACGCCGGTCTCAAGCAGGAGGCTCAGGTAGCCGTTGTCCGTGATGATCTCTTCGCGAAAAAGGCGCGTGTAAGGAAGCGTTTTGTATCCCACGCCGATGACCAGGTATTGAGGATGATCCTGGATGATGGCAAGGACGCGCGTCCAGGTCTCCGAGCGGCCGCTGGAGGCGAGGTTCGGGTCCGAGAAGATCTGGGCCAGATACCCCAGGCGGGCGTTGACCAGGTAGCCCCACAATTCCGGCGTGTAGAACCACAGCACGCCGAGAGGGACAGCGAGCGCCAGCAGCAAAACCGCACCCCGGCGGAAGCGCGCCTTTCCGGTGATGAGGGCAAAAGCCAGAAGGCCAACGGCGACGTTTCCCCAGGAGCTCCGCGAAAACGACACGAAGACGGCGAGGCTGAGGATGGGGATCAACAGTAGCAACCAGGGTCGGGCGATTCCGATCACGCGTTCCTGCCGGGTGAGGAAAGCGGCGGAAACGATCAGCAGGAAAAATCCGCAGAGGTTGGCAAAGCTGGAAGCCTCGTAGATGACGCCCTGCGCGCGCCGCAGCACTCCCGACCCGAGCCAGATGTACTGGTCGGCGGCGGGATGCGGAAGCGCGATGGGCCAGTAGAAATCAACGATCCCGTAAGCAGCCGAGAAAGTCGCCGCGGTCAGAAGGATGGGAAGGAGCCAGCGCTCCGCGCGTCCTTCCCGAGCCGGCGCGCCGCCCCGTACGAGCAGATAAATCAGCGCGGCCTGGGCCACCAGCAGCCAGCGGAACGTGCTAGCATTTCCAACTTCGACACTCGAGAACCAGAACGCAAAGGGCAGGGACAACGCTGTCGCGGCGAGAAAAAGTCCAAGCCCCTTGGCGATGGGATCGAGTTGAAAGCGGAAATCAGGAAGCCGGGCAAGAACGATGGCGAGGCCGATAGGCGCGAGGAAAGTGGAAACGTAGATCGGCGTTTCCCCGAAGCGCGAGAAGAAGAACGGCGGAAGAACTATGAGAATCACCAGGAACACCACGACGAACACGAGCGGGCGGTGAATCGACACTGCGGCAAACACGGCCAGCAGAAAGGCGCCGGCCGCGGCCGCCATCAGGGTAGGGCTTGCGGCCAGCACCGACGCCAGCCAGCCGGCGATGATTGCCGCCGGTGCGAGCGCCATCCATATCCAGGGGCTCCGAAACTGTTCGGCGGCAAGAAAGCGCTTCATGATTCTTCGTCCACAAGCAGGAGCAGTTCCCCGCGACGGGGCAGTCCGAGGAGAATCAGCGTGCCCGCGAGCACCAGCAGGTTCCACGCTGCGGGCCATGACTCCCAATGCCCGGAAATTCCGGCCCAGCCAACCAGGGGCAAGCAGAGGACCAACGCTCCCAGGAGGAGCAGCAGCATAGTTTTGCCCGTTGCCGGAGCCAGTTCCTCGCGATAAAGAAAGTAGAGGAACGAAGCGGTCATCACGACTTCCCGCACCAGGTCGGCAATCGCGCTCCCGGCAGCGCCCAGGCGCGGGGCAAGAAGAAATCCCAGGGCAATGCTGAGGACCAGGCCCAGTGCGAGGGTTCCCAGGTAGGCGCTGCGTCGCCGCGCGGCGACGAACACATAGAACAGGACGGTGTTGACAAAAACAAAAGGAAGCGCCGGGGCGAGGATTCTCAGCAAGTCTGCCGCCGGGGCCAGGTTCTGGCCGAACGTCCAGCGCAGAAGGTGAGGCGCGACAAGCCAGACCGCCAGCGAGCCGAGCGTGGTAAACAGGAAGCAGTGCTTGAGGAGGCTTTCAACATAGGCGTTTCCCCGCGCCGAGGGAGTTTGGAGCAGCCGTGAGAGCCGCGGGAACAGCACTGCCATCAGGAGCGACGCGCACAGGAACGTGCCGATCACGAACCATGCGGCGGCTTGAAAACGGCCCAGCCCCTCGTTGGGCGTGAAGATGCCCAGGATCAGGACATCGAGCCGCAGGTTGAGGGCCTGCAACATGGCCGTCAGCCCGATGGGGGCCGCGGCCGCGATCATGCCCCGGAGAAAACGGCTGTCCCAGCCGGTGTATCCGCCGGGTGGAAATTGGCGGTGCAGGATGCGCCAGGAAAGCCAAGTCTCCGCGGCTTGTCCCACCAGAAAAGACGCGACGACGAGCGGAGGGCCGAGCTTACATCCCAGCGCGGCGCCGGCGCAGGCGACCACCAGAAAGGCGTTGGCGAATTGGACCAACGCGATGTACTGCATCTGCTCGAAAGCTTTGAAGACGGCCATGTAGGCCAAGGAGAATGTCTGGAGGACGGCCCGGGCCACGAGCACATAGAGGAACAGCCGCCGGCCATCGTCGCGCACGGTCCATTCTCCGAAGCCCACGGTAAACAGCACGACCCCCAACACCAGAGGAAGTTTCAGCCAGTGGAGATTCCAAAAGGTGCGGGGGAGCAGGCCCGGCTGGGCGGCCAGATTGCGCGTGGTCAGCAGGTGAAGCCCGAAATCCGGCACCAGGACGAGCACGCTCGCGAGCGACAGGGCATAGCCGTATTGGCCGAGCGCCTCGGCGCCAAACCGGCGCGCCACGAGAAGTGCCATGACCGCTGTGGCCACCCGCGATACCGCCTCGCCGCCAAAAATCGCCACGGTGTTGAGGAGCGTCCGGCGCGGGAGTGTCTGGGTCAGCGTTGCCATCGAGCCTTTCAGGACTGATGCACGTCCACGGGTTCGTCCTCCGGAATGAAGCCGGAAGTCTCCGGCTGCATTTCGCGCAGGCTTTCCAGGGTCAAGGCCGTTCCCGTCAACAGGGTGAAACTTAACAGCAGGCCGAGAAGCGTGTTGAGCAGGGGTCGTGGCCGCGTCGGCCGCTCGGGAACGAGCGCGGGAGCCACCTGCTTCAGGTCCTGGGACTTCGCGCTGACGGTCACCGAAGCGTTGCGGTAGTCGCGACTGGCGGCTTCGAATGCCTCGCGCGCCAGCGAATAGTCCTGCTCCACCTTATCCATCTCGCTGCGCAGCCGCGTGGTCTCGCCGAGCAAGCGGCTGGTCTCGGCGTCGATTTCCGCGAGTCTCGTACTCGCCTGTTTGATTCCGGCCTGCGCGGAAGCGGCGGTGGCGGAGGTCTCGGCGAATTGCCGGCGGAGCTCGTCGTGAGTGGTGTTCAGCGCCTCTTCCGTGCTCGAGAGCACGCCCTGGGAATCCAGGTTCATTTTCTCTGCGGCGCGCTCCAGAAACCGGTCGGTGGTGATGCTCTTCTTGAGCTGGTAGGTCCGCGGCTCGTTGCCAAGCGCCGTTTGCAGGGATTTGGCCCGCTCCTCGTTCTGCGCCAGCGTCAGGCGAAGTTGTTCGAGCTGATTGGAGATTTGTTCCTTCTGGCTGAGGCGAATGGCGAGTTGGTTCTCCCGGTCCTCGATGCGGGCCTTCTCACTCACCTGCAGACGGTTTGCGGCGGCCTCCGTCGCGCGGAGCGCGGCTTGGTCGAGCCGCTGCTTGAGAAAATTCTGCGTGGCCTCGGTATCGCTGGCGTTCATCCGGTTGTTGTACTCGACGGCGGTCCGGGCCAGATCATTGGCGAGGTCGGCGGCGAGCCGCGCTTCAGGGAACTCCACCGAAATCTCGAGCAGTCGCGTGGCCTTGGGGATGCTGACGTCCAGATAGTTCTTCCGGCGAAACTTTTCCGGCGTCAGGTTGTAAGGCGGCTGGTCGAGATGGAACCGTTCGAGGGCCTTCGCCACCAGTTCGTCGTTGTCCACGAACGGCACGAAAGTCGGCATGGCGAATTGCCACATCTGGCCCTGCGGGGTCGTGGCGATCTTCGAATCGGAGACCAGTACGTAAGTTGTGGCGCGATAAGTCTTCGGCAGAAGCAAGCTGATCGACAGGGCCGCCAAGCCGCCCAGGGCCGTCCCCGCCAGGATCCAGCGCGCGTGGCACCGCAGCCTCCGGATTCGTCTGGCCAGCTTTCGATCGTCGTCATATTCCATCATGGTTAAGCTCGAAGCCTCCGGCGGCTTCTCTCCTTCCGGATCAGTAGGCGTTGGGGTGGAAAAAGGATTTTGTCACTGTCCACAGCAGGATTTTAAGGTCCAGCTCGATACCCCAGTTCCGCAGGTAGTAAAGGTCGTGTGCCAGGCGCTCGCGGATCGACGTGTCGCCCCGCCAGCCATTCACCTGCGCCCAGCCCGTGATTCCGCATTTCACGTAATGCCGCAGCATGTAGTCGGGAATCTCCTGCCGGAAGCGCTCGATAAAATACGGGCGCTCCGGCCGGGGGCCGACGATGCTCATGTCACCCTTCAGTACGTTGAGGAACTGGGGGAACTCGTCCAGGTTGCTGCGGCGCAGCCAGCGGCCGAGCGGCGTGACATGCGGCTCCTCGGCGGTCGTCCAGTGCGTTTCGGGATCGAGCTCGCCGCCCGCGCGCATGGTGCGGAATTTCAGCATTTGGAATTTCTTCCCGTTCAACCCCACGCGCTCTTGCAAGAAGAACACGGGGCCGCGTGAGGTCAGCTTGATGAGCAGTGCGAGCGCCAGGAAAATCGGCGAGAACATGATGAGCACCGCCAGCGAGACGGCCACATCAAAAGCTCGCTTCAGCACGACGTACCCCAGCAGTTCGGTGGGATAGAGGTGGACGTTGATGAGCGGGATGCCGTCCAGGTTGTACACCTGGGTCTCGCTCTGGACCAGCGGGAAGAGGTCGGGCACCAGGCGGACGTTGATTCCGCGCGCCTCGCAGGCGTCCACCAATCGCGCCGTCAGGGCGCGCGCGTCTCCCGGCAAGGCCAGGATGACATCGTCCACGCGCGTCGCCGCGACCGTGGCGAGGAATGTTTCGAAAAACTGTTCCTCGCCAACGTCGCCGCGCTCGCGGAGTTCCAGTTGCTCAACGATGCGATAACCATAGTGGGCGCGTTGCGCGATTTTCTGCGATAGACGGCTGCCATTTTCCGGCGTCGTCACCAGCAGCAGGTTCTTGATGTTGCGGCCTCGGCGTCGAAGCTCGCGCAGAAGCAGGCGGACGGCTACCCGCGCGGCGCTCATTGCCAGAAACGTGGCCGCCGCAAAGCGCAACAGGAAGAACGGTGTGGGTTGGAGCGCGGGCACGAAATGCGCCAGCGCTTCGAGCACCACCAGCCCCGCCAGGGTCACCTTGACGACGATGCCGAGGTCGGCGAACACCGTGGCCATCCGTCGCGAGTGGTACATGCGGAAGTACCACAGCAGGGCGAGCCAGACTCCCAGCACCCAACCCAGCGCCAGGACGCGTTCCGAGGAAAAGACCGCGCGCCCGCCGGGGTTCGCTGCCGCCATCTCCAGTTCCAGGTGGAGAATCGCCAGGTAACAACAAGCCGTGATGGCCAGGTCAAAGCAGGCCAGATAGGTGTCAATCAGAATAGCTCGCACGTCAAACATGCCTGTCCTCAAAAATCCTCAATCGCTCGGCGGCTGAAATCGGCACCGTCGTTGCTTCGCCGCGATACGCCTCCCTAGCGGATGTCGCCCGCAGCAGTCGCTCCCAGCGCGGGAGTTCCCAGCCGTAGCGCAACCCCGAAACCAGGTGAAACTTGATTCGGCCGAGAACATGCCGCGACTGCTTCAGGCCCGCGGCCAGGCGCGAACTCATGCGCGGGCTGGCTGCCTCGGTGCCCCGGTTCGGCCGATGAAAGGGAAGGAGCCGACGCCGCAGCGCTTGCCGCCACGCCGCTGAGTCCGCAATGAATTCGCGACGGAGAAACAAGCTGAACTTGTTTCCCATGAAATTTTCGAGAGCGCAGTTGCACCCGTACCTCTCGACCCAAAGGGCCATCGCCCGGGGCGTGCTTTGCTGAATCCAGTCGGCCAGCGCGGTGGGGATGCCCGCGCCGAATAGTTTCGTCGCCAGCGTGAACACGACAACCGTCGCCTGCGGCAATCCCGGGTCGCCCTCGGCGCGCGCCACGAACCGGCGCCAGAACAGCTCGTCGCAGGCACGGCGGTCGAGGAAATATGCGATCTCCAGCAGCGTCGAGAGCCGGCACCAAAAATCAAAGATGTGCCGAAGCGCG
>Ga0315291_10011736_pt1 | contig 10661 bp, 11 predicted proteins | sample YL17G12_20_MG_FD_203070 | JGI IMG/M metagenome (GOLD analysis project Ga0315291, IMG submission 203070) | Sediment microbial communities from Yellowstone Lake, YNP, Wyoming, USA - YL17G12_20 | ecosystem: Environmental > Aquatic > Freshwater > Lake > Sediment | place: USA: Wyoming | collected... | reverse complement strand
TTCAAAATCCCTGCACCATTTCGCTGGTACGGCGCGTAGTTGAAAAAAAACGCACAGTCGTGAACGAGATCGGCGTCACATAGATTTTGAATCTGGCGGAACGATTCCGCTTCGCGAGCAAACACGCACGCTTTTGTCTTGGTCAATGCTTGGCGCACGCTCTCGATGGAAACGTCAAAGGACGATGGCAAAATAATCACACGCTCGAATCGTTCTTCGATAGCAGGGAGAAACGATGGCATATCATGGTGTGGCTTACACCATCCGCCGCTCCCCGCGATGAGCGCAGTCCGCCCCCGCACGCCATCCAGTTGGAGGATACTGGCTTCGCGGTAAGAGATACCGGCGAGGAGTTGCCGAGTGCCGGCGTAAATCAACTCGTCGCCAAGATTGCCGTACGCCCGAATGAACACCACGTCGCGCGAACCGGCAATCGTATTGAGCAACTTGGCGCGACTGATTTCAATCTCAGACTGAGTCATTGCATCATCACACATCGCGCAAATGCCGGCACTCTGTGCATTAACCTGCCTCCTGCTGATATTTTTCTGTCACTTCCCCTGCCGGTCCCAGCGCCCGCACCACGCCGTGATCCAACCACACCGCCCGCTGGCACATCTTTTGCACCGTCGTCATGTTGTGCGTGACGAGCAAGATCGTCGCGCCTTGCTCGCGGAACTCACGCATCCGCGCCGTGCTCTTGCGCTGATGAAACACCTCGTCTCCCAGCACGAGCATTTCATCCATGATCAGGATGTTCGGTCAGCAAGTTGTCCTTGTTTTCCTCTTCAGAGGAATTATGGACAAACAACGCACGCTGGCGTAATTATGGAGAATAGCTATAGTGCACTACATACCATGCCATCAATGAGCCCGGCGATGACCGATTGCTGACATGCGTGAGAGGATTGACCGATAGACCGTGCCCAGCTTCCATAGTTTGGAATTGTAGATTGCACTCAACTGGACTGCAAGCTGCTCTCTAAGTCGTTCCTGCTCTGTCATCCGCGCCTCAAGCGATTGAACGGATTGTGTCCTCTCCGCCAACAGCATATACTTGTGATACCCTGGCTTGTCCTCAATCAACTCTCTGAGCAATTCGGACGAGAATAGAGGGTAGGTGGGTTTCTGCTCAAGCAATTCAAATATAGCGTCCTGCCAATTGAACCGGGGCATCGCGAGGTTTTCAACCTCATGAAAGTACCTTTGCCACACGACTACCTCGTCCGCATTTTTTTCAACCCATGGGCGAAGGTTGTATGGCGCTGGGTCATTTCGCAAATCATCTACCTGCGCCCCCAGTTCATTTGACGCAATCGTCCGCGACCCTAAACCCGAAAATCCACGCTGGGACAATGCGTCCATCTCTGTCATGCGCATCAAGCCCTTGACGCCATCGTATCCAACCAGGATGACTGGAAGCTCCAGCGCTCCGCCCTCTAGCACAACGCGTCCCATCCCAGCAACGCCGGCATATCCGCCACGCAGGACGACATTGAGGGTGTCACAATGACCGCACAATCTCACAGATGATGTATATGATTCCTGGGCAAGCCATTCTGCCAGCCCCTGCCGTGCAGGTCCATCACCAAACACATGAACATTCGTCTTTTCGAAGAGGTCAAACCAGGTATCTAGGAAATGCTTTATGCCCTGGACTTTGGCTTCATCCAGTCTAGCAATCACTGCCCACGCACCCTCGCGATTGGCTTTAGACGGGAAAAACAAAGCCAAGTCCACGGCGTTCGGCAAGTGAGCACAACGCGCAGCGGGCTGGGCATCTAGAACCGCCGGGATTGTCCACGCCGAAGTGCAGAACACCTTGCTCGCATCTCGGAACACCATTTGTTCCAAAAGGAAGCCATAGGGTGTGCCATAAACCCAGTCGACGTTAAAGATCCCATGCAGGGTGACAACAAAAGGGACCCTCAGTCTTGAAGCAACCAGTGCTCCCAGCGGCAGTGTGACAAAAGGATGCAAATGTAAAAAATCACATTGCTGATCTGTGCAAAACTCTGCAATCCGGCTCACGACATCGATGGCATTGGCTGCCCTTATGTCAGGTTGCATACTTGACCTTAGCAGCCGGTCACCCACCAATGCTTGCAGTGGTTCTATCCGAGACTCCTGTCCGACAACAAAACTAACCCGATGTCCCCGGTGGTGGGCTTGGCGCACATAACCCATGAGTTGCGTTTCCAACCCACCCGTTTTGAAGAACTCTGTCATTACGACAATGTTCACTAGACTTCCTCTATCCAAACCACTACTGCGCCCTCTTTGCACTTTACTCGGGCTATTAAAATACCTGCACTTGCGTGTGGTAAATGTCGCCGGAACCAATACGCCAAGTTGCCCATCGGTGACTGATTTTGACCCGACGCACGTCGGTTTCGTGCCATAGTTGCCGCCCATTCATTCGCTCGTGCGAAAGTGCAATGAAAGATCGTAGCTGTTGGTTAGCAACTGAACCTTGTGCCGCTATCCGCCCGCCTTGCTATTTGTCGTCACGCTTTATTCTTCCGCTGAAATGCGCCGCTTGAATTACATGCCTAACCGCTAGCTTGATGATACTGCTCCGCGACTTCCTTGGCGTCGCCCACAACTTGTACCTTGCCATGATCCAACCACACCGCCCGCTGGCACATCGTTTGCACCATCGTCATGTTGTGCGTCACGAGCAGAATCGTAGCCCCTTGCTCGCGGAACTCTTGCATCCGCGCCTGGCCCTTGCGCTGAAATGATTCATCCCCAACCGCGAGAACCTCATCAACGATCAGCACGTCCGGCTTGACATCCGTCGCAATCGCAAAACCAAGCCGCGCGACCATTCCCGAAGAGTAGGTGCGCAGCGGCGCATCAATGAAATCGCCTAGTTCCGCGAATTCGACGATGCGGTCGAATTTTTTGTGCATTTCTTTTTCGGTAAAACCCAACAGCACGCCATTGAGCATCACGTTCTCGCGTCCGCTCAATTCGGGATGAAAGCCCGCGCCAAATTCAAGTAGGGGTGCGACGTTGCCGAACACGACGACGCGCCCGCGCGTCGGTCGCAAGACGCGCGCAATCACTTTGAGCAAGGTGCTCTTGCCCGCGCCGTTTCGCCCGATGATGCCAAACACTTCGCTGGACCGCACGTCGAGGTTTACCTCACGGAGCGCCCAGAATTCTTCGTGAGTGATACGGCGCTGCAATCGACGAATCGCGTACTCTTTGAACGTGCCGATGCGTTCGCGCGGCACGCGGTAGAGCACGGACACGTCTTGAACGCGTACGACGATATCAGATGCGATAGGCGAAATCATCCGCGCTCCGCGCAAAAATGTACCAACCCACGATTAAGGTTCCCAGGGCAATCCCTAGTGCCGGCACGATTTCGCTCAAGGTCGGCATAATGTTATAGTACAACGGCAAACGGAACAATTTGATCAGGTGATACATCGGATTCAGGTCGAACAGCGCCCAGCGCCATGCTTGCGGGATGATTTCTTCAGGATACATGATCGGGGTCAAGTACATCCACGCGGTTAAGACAATTTCGTACATCTCTGCGACATCGGGAAAGTACACGGCGACACGCGATAACAGAAGACCGACACCGAGAGTGAACGCGATCAACCAGACAATCGAAATCGGCAAGAAGAGAATCGTCCATTGTGGCGTAATGCCGGTGACGAACATGACGACCAAAAGTGGAAGCAGGCACAAGAGCAAGTTGACCAGATGCGTGCCGACCGCGGCGACTGCAAACACGGTCTTGGGCAAATAAATCCGGTGAAGCAACCCGCCGCCCCACACGAGTTGACGCATTGCATACACTGTGGTTTGCCCAAAGAAATTCCACGCGATCAATCCACTCAACAGGTACGCTGGATAGGCGCGCGTTGCACCGAACGCTTGGGAGAAAGCAATCGTCATCACCACCATCATGCCCAACGGGTTGAGCATTGTCCATGTGATGCCCAAGAATGAGCGTTTGTAGCGTGTGACAATGTCGCGGCGAACGAGTTGCTTTACAAGATCGCGGTACTTGAAGATTTGCGCCAACTCGTCGAACGTCGCTGGCGGGCGCCGGGCGGAGTCATACACAGGTACATGAATCATTTAGATAGTGCCTCCACAATTCTCTCTGCCGCGCGTCCATCGCCATATGGATTAACGGCGCGCGCCATACGCTCGTACTCGGCGCGGTTTTCCAGCAAGCGTACCGTCTCGGCGACAATGCGTTCGCGATCGGTTCCAACCACTTTGACCGTCCCTGCCTCTACTGCTTCGGGGCGCTCCGTGACATTCCGTAGAACCAACACCGGTTTGCCCAAGCCCGGCGCTTCTTCTTGAATTCCTCCCGAATCGGTCAAGACAAGATAAGCCCTTTTCATGAAATGTACCATCGGCAAATAGTCCAAAGGAGGCAGCAAGGTGATGTTCGGCACGTCACTCAAACGGAGATACACTGGCCCCTGCACATTCGGGTTCAAGTGTACCGGATAAACGATGTGCACGTTGTCGCGATACTTCTCCGCAATCTCACGCAGCGCCGCACATATATTCTCTAGCGGCTCACCAAAGTTTTCACGGCGATGGGCGGTCACCAAAATCAGTCTAACATTGGATCGCGGGTTCAACGCATCGATCTTGAACGTTTCCAAATCAAAAGGAAGCGCCGCCGCCCAATGCAGTGCGTCAATCACCGTATTGCCGGTCACCAAGATGTTTTTATCACAGATCCCTTCTCTGAGCAAATTCTGCTTCGCGGTTTCCGTGGGGGCAAAATGCAAGTCGGAGATGCTGTCCGCGATCCTGCGGTTGATCTCTTCGGGGAAAGGATGATACTTGTCCCAGGTTCTCAGCCCCGCTTCGACATGTCCCACCTTCACGCGATGGTAGAACGCCGATAGGGCGCCGACCATCGCTGTTGTCGTGTCTCCCTGCACCAGCACCCAATCTGGTTTTTCCTTGACCAGCACCGCTTCAAGACGAGTCAACACATTTGCGGTAACCTCAGCGAGCGACTGATCTGTCTGCATGATATTGAGATCATAGTCGGGTTGAATATCGAACAGTCCCAAGACTTGATCGAGCATTGCGCGGTGCTGTGCCGTCACGCACACCCTGTTCTCGAGCTGTTCTGGGTGCTTGCGCAACTGCTTCACGACCGGTGCCAGTTTTATTGCTTCGGGACGTGTGCCAAAGACGCTCAGTACTCGCAACATTGCTTCAGATCCACCTTTTCCCCAAAGATGAAAGACCCGCGCTGAACCGGGCTCGCTTGCCAACACTTTCCCAGCGCGAATGCGATGCAATGGTCACAATTTCAAATTTCCGGCAAACCGTTCTCATCGAAAGAAACTCATGAGCATAATACAAGCTAAAACGGATGACCCCAAAATCCATCTCGTCCATTGTTGTCCTGCACTAGTCCGAAACATGCGCGCGTTCATCGAACTCGCACTGCTCAAGCGCACATCGAAATTGAATCACTTCCGCCAGAAGAGCGAAACTGTATGTGAACGCACTCAGAGCATTTTCGCCATGAAGGGCAACGGATTCACTTGGCGGCATTGGCGGAAATGGACTGTCGCAGTAGATATTCCTCGACGCCTGATCCTGGCGGAGCTGGCACGTCGCGGCCCGACCCACGACTGCGCCAAGTTACGACCCTTACTCAAAGCTGCAGGTCAGCATGTTCGCATTGACCTCGTGCTTGCGGATGGCGAGTTTGACAGTGAACGGAATCATCAGTATATCCGCCGGGTGATGGGTGCATTCAGTGTGATTCATGCCAAGCGCGGCAAGCCCCCTTGGAAGATCAAAGGCGTTCGTGGTGAGATGCGTGCTCAGTTTCCAAAGAAACTCTATGGGCAAAGAGCGTTGGTCGAAAGTGTTGTCTCTGCGGTCAAGCGCAAATTGTCGGCGCGCGCTCCAGGGCGTTCAGTACGAATGCAACGCAAGCAAGCTTTGCTCATGGGATTGGCATACGACCGCTTCTGCTTTTGAGTTTTGATTAGTAGGATCTCAACAGAGCCAGATAGTTTCTTAGCCAACCCCTGAACATAGACCTTCGGGTAGTGACTTTTTGTTGCACTATGAACCTCCGGATAACAGCCCAACCATAGTTGCGCCAAATGGCAGGTACGACAGCGTGTCCGCAAACAGCAGGCTTTCCACCCTGTCTACGCGGCGGAAAGCCCGCACTACTTTCGCGAAGAGGAACCGGGAAAGGAGCGGATAGTCTCGATGATGCAATTCACGTCGTCATTGCCGAGTCCCGCGTGCATCGGCAACGATAGGATACGCTTGAAGGCATTCTCCGCCGTGGGTAGGGCGGGCTGCTGCCCGTAGCAGCGGTACAGGTGGATTGGTCTGTAGTGAACGCCGGTCGCAATGCCTTTTTCTTGCAGGCACACGCTCAGATCATCCCGGTGGTCAGTCTGAATGCAGTAAATGTGCCAGCTTGATTTAGAATCGGGAGTGTCTGCCGGTGGTGTCTGAAGCCACGCCAGGTCGTGCAGACCCTCCGCGTAGAGTTGTACAATTTCACGGCGACGAGCATTCATTTGCTCCAGTTTCCCCAACTGCACCAACCCTATCGCTGCCATGATGTCGTTCATGTGACACTTCAAACCGATCTCAACCACAGAGTAATCCCACAAGTACCGGCGATCACCCTCGGTTCGATCCCACGTGCCCTTGTCAATCCCTAGCCAGCGCAGCCGCTTGGCTCGGTCAGCCATCGCCTGATCTTTTAGGGCAATCGCTCCGCCATCACCTGTAGCCAGGTTCTTGACGGCGTGAAAACTAAAGCAAGCCAATTCGCCTAGCGAGCCACACTTACGCCCCTTGTACTCCGCTCCACACGCATGGGCAGCATCCTCAATGATCGGAATATCCCCAGCGATCTCGCGCAAGCGATCCATGTCAACCGGGCGTCCTCCATAATGTACCACGATAATGGCGCGCGTGCGGGAAGTGATTTTCCGTGCTACGTCGTTCAGATCCACGTTGAGTGTACTCTCGTCTACATCCGCGAAAACCGGGGTCGCCTGGCTGTAGACAACAGCATGGGCCGTGGAGACGAAGGTCATCGTCGGAACAATGACCTCGTCTCCACGGCCGATATTCAACAAACGCACAGCCAAATCGAGAGCCGCCGTAGCCGAGTTCAAACCAACCATATAAGGTACGCCGATGTACTGCGCTAGTCGTCGTTCGAACTCGGCGGTACGGGGCCCCAGTCCGATCCAACCTGATCGAAGGACCTCAGCCACTGCCTGTATTTCGTTCTCATCCATATAGGGCTTGAAAAGTTGGATCATGTTGCTTCCTTCCGCTTTTGACTACGGGGCCGTCACTGCTTTCAGGGCGTTGATACGTCCCTTTGACCAGTACGTGCCAGTGCCACTAATCGGGTCGGTGTTGCTCTCAATGCGGCTCCGCACACAGGAAGCCGTCCTGCACTTGCCCGTGGACCAGATCAATCCAGCAAGACCCGCTACATGGGGTGCAGCCATTGAGGTGCCATCCAGCGAATCACCGTTCTTACGGTACCCATAATGGGTGGTGAGGTAGACGGGACTATTCGGCAAGGTCGATAGGATGTTGACCCCGGGTGCAGCCACATCTACCCAACTGGCACCATAGTTAGAGAAGGACGCTTTCAAATCGTACTCATCAGTGGCGGCTACCGCGATGCAATTCGGGTAAGCCGCTGGGTACGATTGGGCGCCCGTCCCACTGTTACCTGCGGCACAGGTGAGTACGACCCCTTTGTTCCACGCATAATCTACCGCGTTTTGGAGAGTGCGTGAAGGCAGACTTCCGCCCAGACTCAAGTTGATGACCCTGGCACCATTGTCGGCAGCCCACTTGATGCCATCCGCCACATCCGCATAGAATCCGGAGCCCTGGGCATCAAGCACCTTGGCTGCCATCAGACTGACGTGCCAATTCAGCCCAGCCACACCGATGCCATTGTTGGTTAATGCACCGATCGTGCCCGCGACGTGCGTGCCGTGCCCATTGTCGTCCTCCGCGTTGCTGCTATGGTTGACAAAGTTGTACTGAGCGACCACCGCCGGCAAATCGGGATGAGAATTGTCAATGCCCGTGTCCACTACCGCAACCCGGACCCTTGAAGATCCAGTGGTGACATCCCATGCTTGATACGCCTGGATCTTGCCCCAAGCCCATTGTTTCACACAACCGTCTTTGGAACTGTTGTAACAAGTCGTGTTGTCGTACGGATCGTTGGGATCTTGGAAAGTGGTGACAAGGCCGTTGGGTTCCGCGAATTCCACCTTCGGATTGCGAGACAAGGCATTCACCACTTGCTGTACTTGTCCTGTGGGAACCTTGAAAATCCACACACGCATCAGCGTCTGGCGGTGGGCACGCGCGCCAACACTCCGTGCCGTAGCAGCGGCATCCGCGCCAGGCTTGAGGCTCACCACTACCTCATCAGGAGCATAGCCGGTTGAACCCTGTGCCGCCCCCACACTAGGACCTGTTGCGAGACTGCCCAACAGTAGCAGGGCAAGTACCAGCAGAGAGCCGATAATTCGTTTATCTTTCATTGTGCCTCCTCTTGACTAGCAGAATACCAACAAATCGCGTCAGCCGATAATTCAGGGTCTACGCAGAGTAGTGGGGTTAGCCTGATGGTCCCCCCGTGTATGGCAAGAACTTGCAAGCGAAAGTTTTCAGAATTGCGATACCCGAGAGGCGCGAGCAATGATGGCACGCAGTGCTCGGTTCATGCCTTCCACGAAGACATTCGTTACCCGCTCGATGAAGTAGTTCAGGATTTCGGTCCACCAGTTCATGAGTGTCCCAACGAACTATAACAGAAATTTGTCGTGCGTGTGTTGTGCCTTGCAGACCCACGCCCGCAGGAAACGTTCAGCTTGGCTACGCTCCCTGACCTTCTCGAAGATCAAGCGGAATTCTTCTTTGATCAGGTACAGGGTGCGAAGTTCCGGACAAGTCGCCAAGACCGCCTCCAGTTTTGCCGACTCCCTGGGTGTCAGTCCCTCGCGGTTCTTGACCAGAATCCAGCGGCTCCCCTCGAGGACGGTCTGCACCTCGGGGGACGCCTGCGCTTGAATCGTGCGGCGCATCTGGGTCAGCTGCTCATTCAACTGGCGCATCACGTGAAAGCGATCCGCCACGATGGCGGCATGGGACAGTTTGGCGGGGATGACCGCCCGATACGGCTCCCACATGTCCATCGAGACGGTCACAATCGCCAAACGCTCGGCGGGCGAGGGGGCGTCCAGCCATTGTTCCAGCATCTCTTGACGTCGGTCGGTGAAGACGGCGATGACACAGCGCTGCTCCAAGTCGGAGAGCACCAAACAATACGAGTCCTGCCCCTTGGTCAGACTAATCTCATCGATGCCCAAGATACGCACGTTCAAGGAGACCGGCTGTTTGCGGGCACGTTTCGCCCAGCGTTTGAAGATGTCCAGCACGGTAGCCTCATGCAACCATTCTTCCTTGGCCACTTGCTTGCGGGTGCTGGTCAGGCAGCGCTGATAGATGTGCTGCTAAGCGCCGGGTCTGTCGCCGACAGGTGTCCACGCTCGCCAGGGTTTCGGTGAAAGGTCGTCCGCAATGCGCGCAGTCAAATCTGTAGGGGAATCAGCAGCAACGATTAGTTGTGCTTTACTCGAACGGTGCGCTTGTCCCAAGGTTGGTAGTTGCCACTCCCATCTACGACTACCAGCCGAATGGAGTACACGCCGTTCGCCCAGCCCGACGTATCCCAAGTGGCCAATGTGGCTTCAGTCACGGGCGTATGGGACTGAAGCAGCGATATCCACTGCTTCGGATCGACTCCAACTCCAATCTCGACCTTGTAGAACTTGAAGGGGAACCGGAAGCCGGAGTTGTTGCCGTTCGCCGTGCCTGTGATCGTTACGCGGCCATCTAGCGTTGCTCCATCTTGGGGTGAAGTGATATGATCGTTGTAAAGGTGAGCAATTCTCGTGTGAGCTCGTTGTTCATTCACTCCCAGAGCCATCGCCTGGCCCATTGAGTATGCCGATTCCAACCTTGCGGTTTCCCTGAGAGAGAAATCGTGGCTTAAGAAGACATAGGCATCTTGATTGCCTGGATCTAGAACAAGCACACGTTGCCAGGTGGCAATCGCTTGATCGTACAAATGGAACGCTTCGTAGAGCATAGCCAACCTTATTTGCTTCTCTATCGAATTGGGAGGCGCCGTCGCATCGGCTTCATACTGCACTCTCAGCGTGTTGTCGAGCCCAGAATGAAGGTTAATACCCTCTATGTCGCATCCACGGAGTCTTGGTAGGGATGGGCAAGTGGTGCGATCAAAAATGAGAGTCGGACGTCCCTGACGTTCACTGGCGTAGACATTTAGGATCTTCGCGTATACGATCGGCTGCCGACCATCTATGCTAGCGGCTTGCTGGTACAACTCAAGCGCTTTTTGGCGATTGTCGAGGTGAGACAGGTACAAGTCACCTTCTCCCAGATAGGGGTCAATCAGCTTGGGATCGCGTGCCATTGCGGTGTGGTAAGCATCCTTTGCCGAATCCGGGTTATTGGTCGCGGCAAAAAAATCGCCCAACCTTGTATAGATGATGCCCTGCTCGTACGGAAATAGCGGGAGAGCTTCATTCAGTGTGTTCAAAGCC
>Ga0315291_10011735_pt1 | contig 10661 bp, 8 predicted proteins | sample YL17G12_20_MG_FD_203070 | JGI IMG/M metagenome (GOLD analysis project Ga0315291, IMG submission 203070) | Sediment microbial communities from Yellowstone Lake, YNP, Wyoming, USA - YL17G12_20 | ecosystem: Environmental > Aquatic > Freshwater > Lake > Sediment | place: USA: Wyoming | collected... | reverse complement strand
AGGAAGAACCACAAGAACCGAACACAGACGGCGTCCCAATGTAGTCACGACTTCGGGGCCCAGGTGCTCAAGAACCCCAACAAATCCTGTCTTTTCACCCGCCAACTGCGTAACTTGGGCTAGTTGGAAAACAGGTTCGATTACTTCACCCCGCCCAGGACCAGAACCCAATCGTTGCCGTCTGGAGCGTTGAAGCTCGCCTTGGCCTCCGCCATTCCGCCTGCGTCCGTCCACTCGCCGCTCCGTGGGTTGAACCATCGCGCAGGCAGAGGCAGCTTGAGTGCCAGGGCGTTCAGCGCGATCCTCCCGCCTTCCGGCGTGTACACCACTGCAATGGTCCCGTCCTCCGTCGCAGCCGCTGCGATGAACAGCCGGGGCGCTGCCGTCCCCGGCTGCTCGGCGAGAATCCCCTGCGCCGGCCGGAGGTCCCACCACGGTAGCGCCTCGAAGAGCTTGCGCAGAATGCTCATGCACTTGGCCCCGGGCAGGTCCAGACCCGTCCGCCAGGGGTCGATGATCCCCAGGTTATGCCCTTCGGCTGGCTCGGGCTTGGGCGGCCAGACCCAGATGGGGTTGCACCCGTAGGTCACGCCCGCCGGTGGGGCGAGCAGGAGGCTCCAGTAGGCCGCCCGGCGGACCTCGTGGTCGGTGAACTGCTTCTTCGCGTGATAGGACGGGTGCTTCTCGTAGTTCGGCTCCAGGTTGACCACCGGAAGCGCGGGCGTGTCCTTCCACTCCTTGGCCGGCGGGCCTTCGATGAGCCACCGGAGATGATCGTCGCTGCTGCCGTGCCCGCTCTGGTAGCCGATGAAATCGAACCACGGCTCCCCGCGGAACTCCTGCGTGTACGACGATTGCCCGTTGGGGTGCATCGTGACCAGGCGGTCGTGCCGTTCACCGAACACCGCCCTGCCGATCCGCTTCCATCGCTCGGCCCGCTGCCCGCGGTAGTTCCCGTCGCCGCCCAGAATCCAGATCACCTGGTGCGCCCCCCACCGGGCCACGATGTAGCTGGTCAGTCGCTGGGCGTCCGCCTCGGCGAGTTTGAAACCGGGCTCCTTGTCATTCACCGCCCATAGAATCACGGGCGCCGCGACCAGTCCGTGCTCATTGATGGCCGCGACCTTCCCGTCCAGCCGCTGGAAGAACGCCGGATTGAGGCGGATGTGCTCGTCACCCTCGTAGGCCTTCTCGCCGCTGGGGTCCTTGGAGAGCCCACGCCACTGCGTGCTGACGAACTGGATAGCCGTGAACTGCTGAAGGGCGCGGGTCCTCAGGTACTCCTGCCAGTCGTTCGGATCCGCCCGGAGCACGCCGTTCCAGGCGGTGTCGGCCAGCCAGAAGAACGGCGTCCCGTCGGCATGGACGAAGTGGCGGCGGTCCTTCGACAAGCCCACCGGTCCGCGCTGATACAGCGTGTTCTTCCCGCGGTACGGGACCGACTGGAAGCTGCCTTCCTGGAGGTCCAGGCGGCCATCGTTTGCGTCCAGCGCCCGCGACCGCCAGAACCACTTGCCCGTCTCATCGGGGCTGAACCTGACCCGCCAGGTCCGCCCTCCGTCCCAGAATGCCTCGACCGTGCGCTTCTTGCCCGAAGCGGAGGTGAACTCGATCCGCACCGTCTGGTCCCAGAACGGGTTCTGGTAGTCCTTGCTCCCCTGGAGCGCGAACTCGAAGACCATCCACAAGCCAACCTGTTCCATGTCGGACTTCCTCCAGTCAGGACAAGGTGGGACTCGGGCATACGCCCACCCGTCTGGGCGCCAAACGACGGCTCGCCCGTACGGGCTCGTCCCAGCCTGCGGCTCTTCGAGCCGAACAACACACGTTGGCGCCCAATCGCGCAGGTCTATGCTGACTGATGGAGAGCCCCAGGGACTCCCCCCCGCGTGCTACCTCTTCTTGCCCGCCTGGTTGTTGATATACGTCAGGTGCTCCACAATGTTCTTGAACAGCGGGTTGTCAGGCTCGGGATTCGGGAGGTCCTGGTCCGTGTACGTGGCCGGGATCATCTCCAGGAGGAGGTCGAACTCCTTCTTCGCCTCGTACCAGTTCTGGGCCTTCTCGAACGTCCAGGCGCGGCGGTATTGCTCCTTGACCTGCCGTATCAGCTCGGTCCTGGCCGCCACGAACTGGTCCTCGTCCTCGGTGGTGCTGAACGCGGGGCTGCCCTTGTAGGCCAAGTGCAGCTTGAAGCACTTCACGGCCTTATAGAGGTTGCCCAACCGGCTCCGGTAGTTGGCGTAGTACTTCCTGGCCTCGGTGAGCATCTTCGTCGCCCAGTACGGATTCTGCTGGAGCTTGAACGGGGCCTTGAGCGTCTCTTCGATCTGCTGCTCCGTCATCGCATTCGGGTCCTTCTGCCCGATCGGCGCCTCTTTCGTGCTGAAGGACCGCAACACCAGGATCACCACGACCATCACGACCGCATAGACGGCGAAACCGATGCCGTACTTCTTGACCTTGGCCGTCCGCGCGCGTGCCAAAGCCGCCTCGGCGTCCGCCGCCTCAGTCGCCGCCGTAACCTGCTGCTTCGGGACGGCCGATGCAGCGCCTGGGCGCAGCGCGGCGGCGGGCGCCGGAACCGGGACCGGCGCAGGGCTCAACGGCGGCGCCCCGCCTGGGGGCGCCTCGGCCTCGTCCAGCTCGACCATCTGCGTGCCGGAAGGATTCTTCTCGTGATACGCGGCGAGGGCCGCCTCCGGATCGTCCCCGGCGGAGACGAAGAGGATTTCCGTCTCCATCCCCACGCCAACGACGTCCCCGGTGTCCAGGATGAGCTTCCTGCCGGCCTTGTACTTCTTGCCGTTGACGCGAATGCCGTGTGACGAAAGCCCCTCGATCATCCAGCCGTCGCGGGTCAGCTCGAACCGCACGTGCTGCCGCGAGGCGAACTCCTCCTTCAGCAGCACCTCCGCCGTGGGGGAACGGCCCAGGACGGCGACGTTGCTCATCAGGACCGCCCGCTGGTTCTTCTGCGGCCCGTTCACGAACACCAACTCCGGGCGTGGATCAGGCATTACTGCACTCCGCTGCCGCTTCTACCAGCCCCGCATGGGAATCGGGGGTGCAGACACCAGGAGGTCCGGGGTTTCTTGCCCCCTCGGCTTCCCCGCCTACCCGCCGGTTGGCAGGCAGGCGCCGGGGGCTGGTTGCGCAAATGGTTCCGGCCTCTGGACCCATCAGAACAGCCCTCCGCGGACCGCCTTCACAATCGCCGGGCCGAAGATCGCCAGGATCACCGCCATGACCAGCAGGAGGCAAGGGATGAGGATTCGCACGCTGGCGACGGCAGCGGCGTTCTCCGCCCGCACCGTCCGCTGAAGGCGCAGGAGCGTCGATTGGTCGTGCAGGACCTCGCTGAGCGGCGTGCCGAGCTCCTCGGCCTGGATGACGCTGGCCATGATGCTCCGGAGGGCCTCGATCGGCACGCGGTCGGCGAGGTTCTGGAGGGCCTTCTTCCGCGTGGTGCCCAGGTCCATCTCCGCCAGGAGCGTCTTCAGCTCGACGTTGAAGGGGTCCTCGCCCTCCTCGCGGACGATGGTCCTGACGGCCTCGGTGAAGGTCGCGCCGGCGCCCATCGCCAGGGCGATCAGGTCCAGCGCGTAGGGCACCCGCTTGGAGATCAGCCGGAGCCGCTGCGACGCCTTGTTGTGCATCTGGTACAGCGTCAGCCCCACGCCCCCACCCAGCCCCGCGACGAGCGCAATAATGCTCAACTGCGTGCTGAGCAGCCACTGTAATCCCACCAGGAACCCACCGAACACCACCCCGGTGAGGATGCCGATGGCCAGGTACTCCTCCGGGGTGTAGAGATTCGGGCTTCCGGCCGAGATGAGCGTGCGTCGCAGCCATTCCTTGAGCCGAGGCGCCGGGAGGCGGTGCGCGACGCCCAGCAGCAGCCACATGACCGGCCCCATGACGGGGTTCTCGAAGACGGTCCGCCGGTCCGTGTGCCCGGTGGCGATTGCCGCCTCCCGCTGCGGGGAGAGCTGCGGCTTGCTCCCGTAGCGGAACACGGCGACGATCAGCAGCAGAACCGAGAGGAACATGCCGATCGAGATCAGGACGTCCCACACGTCCATCTCGAGCTGCGCCAACATCGAAGCCGCAATGTAGTGATCGTATGCCATGTCAGATGTCGATGGACATGATCTTCTTGATCCACAGGAAGCCGACGATGTTCATGACGGCGATCACCAGGAGGATGAGCTTGCCCAGGTCGTCCTGGAAGAGCATGTTCACGCCGCCGGAATCGACCAGGAAGTACATGATGAGCATGACGACTGGGGGCATGGCGCCCAGCCAGCGCGCCGTTGCGCGGCCCTGCGCGGTGAGGGTCTGGACGCGTTTCTCGAGGCGCTGAATCTCGCGGATGCTCGCGGTGATCCGGTCGAGGGTCTCGCCCAGGTCCCCGCCGCGCTCGCGGTGGGTCTCCAGCGCCGCGAACAGCAGGCGGTAGTCGCTGGACCCGATGCGCAGCGCCGCCTTGTTCATCGCCTCTTCCAGGGGCACGCCATACTCGTATTCCTGCATCAGGTGCGCGAACTCGTGCCGCAGCGGGGGCGCCGAGTCCCGCGCCACCATCTGCATCGCCTGCACCAGGTTCAGCCCCGCCCGAACGCCCGAAGCCAGGATCTGAACCCCGCCCACCAACTGGTCCTCGAGCTTCGCCAGCCTATGCCGCAGCCGGATCTTTATCAACGCCCCCGGGACCAGCGCTCCCGTTGCGCTGGCGACAACGGCGATGTAAACGTTGCCCGATATCACGTACGCGGCCGCGCCCAGCATCACCATCACCATCACCCCGAACACCGTGACCATCCGCGGCTGGATGCTCGACATCATCGTCCCGCGCAGGACGGAATCGTACCGCCTCTCGCGCTGCACGACGATGCTCCGCAGCGGCCGGAAACCCAGGAACACCGCGGCGCCCGCCGCCGCGAAGATCGCCAGGTTCGTGCCGATCAGCGTCAGCCAGTCGATCTCCACCGTCTCCTGGGCCAGGATCATGTGAACACCTCGATCCCCAGGAAGCCCTTCTCGATCAGCTCATCGGCGAACTCGGGGATGTATCCAGTGTGCCGGAGGCGCCCGTCGCGGTCGGCCTCCGCGTGCCCGGCGCGGACGATGAAGACGTCCTCCGTGATGACCCGCTGCGTCTCCGGGTCGATGCCCGTGACCTCCGAGATGTGCGTGATCCTCCGGCGCCCGTCCGGGAGGCGCGCGATCTGCACTATCACGTCCAGGGCCGCCGCAATCTGCTCCCGGATCGCCCGGATCGGTATCTCCACCGCCATAAGGACCATGGTTTCGAGGCGCAGCAGCGTGTCGGCGGGGTTGTTCGCGTGAATGGTGCTCAGCGAGCCGTCGTGCCCGGTGTTCATGGCCTGTAGCATGTCCAGGGCCTCGGGCCCGCGGACCTCGCCGACGATGAGGCGGTCGGGCCTCATGCGCAGCGCGTTGCGGACCAGGTCGCGGATGGTGTACGCGCCCCGCCCCTCGATGTTGGCCGGCCGCGTCTCCAAACGGACCAGGTGCTCCTGCGGAAGCTGGAGCTCGGCGGAGTCCTCGATGGTGACGATCCGCTCCTCGGACGGGATGAAGTTGCTCAGGACGTTCAGCGTGGTGGTCTTCCCGCTGCCGGTGCCCCCGGAGATGATCAGGTTCTTCCGCCCCAGGACGCAGGAGTGCAGGAACTTGGCCGTCGCCTCGGTGAGCGTGCCGCGCTCGACGAGGTCGTCAATGGTGAACGGGATGCGGGCGAACTTGCGGATCGTCAGCACCGGCCCGGAGAGGCTCAGCGGGTTGATCACCGCGTTGACGCGCGAGCCGTCGGGCAGGCGGGCGTCCACCAGGGGCGTCGAGCGGTCGATCCGGCGCCCCACCGGCGTGATGATCCGCTCGATGACGCTCTCGACGATCTCGTTGGTGAAGAAACTCCTGCCGGTGTTCTGAAGGACGCCGTCCTTCTCGATGTAAATCCGGTCCTTGCCCACCACCATGATCTCGTTGATGTTGGGCATCTCCAGCAGGTCCTGGAGCGGCCCGTAGCCCAGGACGACGTCCTCGATCTCCTTGGAGAGCATCCGCTTGACGAGGTACTCCCTCAGCTCCGGGGTGACGCGGGGGTTGAGCTTCTCCATCTGCTTGGGCCAGTCCGCCTCGACCATCGCGACGTCTTCCTTCAGCGTGTGCGGGCGCAGGCGGAGCGGGAAGAAGCTCACCGCGTCCCCGATCATCCGCGCGATGGTCTCCTCGTGATGGGGGACCATCAGGTCCGTGCTCTCGAAGCCGTAGCTGTACATGAGCTTCCCGGTCGCGCGGCGGGCCAGCTCCGTCACCACGCTCCGCCAGAGGAACTCCCTCACCAGGTGCTGGGCCATGTCGCTATCGACCTCGGCCTGGTGCGCCTTGATGATCTCCGCGAGCTGACGCTTGATGAGGACCACGTGGGCCTCGTCGGTGGAGCCTGTCTGCCCGGTGATGCGGAGGTTCAGCCGCTCCAGCAGTTCCGCGTGCATCCGCTGTTCCAGCTCGATCACGCGCTTGCGTGGGGAGGTGGCCCGCTCGCCTGCCCGGACTCGCCTGGCCGACGGCTCCATCATGTAGAGGCTGAATTCCCCGATGCGGATTTCGTCGCCGTACTCGATCTTCCTGCGCTGCTTGAACGGGATGAGCTTGTTGGTGACGACGGTGCCGTTCAGGCCCAGGGACTCGACGAAGTAGCTCCCGCCCTCCTTGAAGATGCGGGCGTGCTGGCGCGAGACGAAGGGGCTGCGGAGCGCGACGTTGTTCGTCTCGTCGCGCCCGATCGTGACCGACTCGTCATCGACCTTCAAGGTCTCGCGCTGGTCGGTGTACTGGTTGTAAACCCAGATTTCCACTTTCCACCACCGTCACTCAGGGGGCGTTGGCGAGCCCTCGCGCGGCGCCTCGGCCGACCCGCCGTACGCGCTGAGCAGGTCCGCGGGGATTCTCGGGACATTGGCATCGGTGTCCAGCTTGGGATCGTTGAGCAAGTCCAGGAAGACCGGGCCTCTCACGTGGGTCAGGATGTTGTCCACGGTGTCTGATATTTTCGGGCTTACCTCTATCATGACGGAGCGATACGTCCGCATGCCCACGTCCGCCGAGCCGGGCTTGTTGGTCCCTATCATCTCCCTGCTCATTCGCCCGCCCACCTGGAGCACCTTGGCTCCCTCGAGGAACACCCTGGCCTGGAGCTTGCCCCCCCCGGGCGCCGGCAGATACCCCTTGACGTTCACCCGCTCCCCGGGCACGAGGCTCTCCCCAAGGTTGTTGACCGGATCGACCGCAATCGGCTTGCCCACCATCCCCGGCGTGATCGCCGACGCCGGCACGTACCCCCCGCTGCCCGTGATGTGCTGCCACAGCAGCCACTGGTCCTTCTGCACCGGCTGGTTCAGCGTGTTAGCCTTGACGAAGTTCAGGTTCTCCCACGGCACGACGTTGCCGAGGTTGCCCATGATCCCTTTGTCCACCTCGACCTTGTAGATTTCCTTCTCCGTGATCTTGTCCCCGGACTTCATGTCGCGCGCCACCCGGATCAGCGCCACCTTCTCCCCCTTTCCGGCGCTGCGGACGCTCTGGATGTGGACGTTATAGACCACCACCACAATGGCCGCTAGAATCACCGCGACGATCAGCAGCCCTTTGTTCTGTATGCCCGGAGCTTCGGTCGCCATGCGTTGGCTCCTTCTGGTGCCCGGCCGCTCACTTGGCCGGGGGAACAACCGACAGATGAATCGTGACCATCTTTGCGTTTCCGGGGGCGTTCCGCAAGCCCACGTTCGCGTGCGTCTCACCATTATTACCTACGAACACCAGCCAATGCCAGCCGGACTGGTCCGACCAATCTTTCAGCAGTTCGAACCTTCGTGCCTGGAAGGCCTCGCGATAGTGCTCCAGGGCGTCGGAAAGCTCGCCGCGGAAAGAGTACCGCCCCTGCCAGTAGCCCTTCTCGTGGCGGTAGGCCCCCAACCGCTGGGCGCCGGGCGGAGGACGGACGCCCAGGGGATCGTCGTTCACCGGGGCCCAGCCGCTTTCCCGGGAGGGGTTGGCGGCCACTTCCCCCAGGTCGCGGATGGGGCGGTCATCCATCCACCCAGGCTGTGACACGGCCCCCGTCCCCTGTGCCACCTCGGCCTTGTGCGGCGCCTTCTGGGGGTTCAGGAGCAGGTGCATCTGCCAGGCTGCGAAAACGCCGGCGACGAGAAGGCAGAGATAGAGGATTGTTCCCCTGCCGCCTCTCCGGCGGCGGGCCGCGCCCTTGTCCGATGGATTGCTCATGGAGGGCAGGGCGTCACCACCCGGAAGCATACAACCCGCGCATGGTCCTGCCCCATAGGTCGCCCGGAACGGGAATCGTGGTGAGGACCGAGTCCAGCGGCAGCAGGAACTGGTCCCGCAGCGGATCCCACGGGGAATGCGCCTCCCGGAGCCGCCATTGCAGGCCGTCGCGGCCGTGCTGCGCCTTGATGGGACCGGTCAGTCCGAGCTGCTGCCACAGCGACACCGTCGCCGGCACGTCCGCCCCCACCTCCGTCGATAGCCCGCGAGGCCAGAGATCCATCACCATCGTCTGCGCGAACGCTTCGGCCCGGCCGCTGCCCGTTCCCACGTAATCGACCAGTCCCCTCAGCGTCTCGGAGGGCCCGTTGTTCCTGTCGATCGTCACTTGCGAGGCCCGCTGACTGAAGAACAGGTCGTTCAGGGTCCCGCTGGTCACCTCCGGCTCGCGGTTGGCGTAGTTCGGATCGCGGGCCCAATCGGCGCGGTTCAGCAGCTCCCGCCAGGTTGCGTAGCGGTCCGAGATCTTCACGTGCTGCTGGTTGTCCATGGACCAGCCGAAGAAGAACGTCAGCCCGATGATCAGGGCCATCACGGGGATGACCATGATGAACTCCAGCAGCGCCGTCCCGCGTCGCGCACGCAGGCGCTGCCGCGACCTTCTTGATGGTTGCAGGACCATATCGCTTCTTCCGTATCCCGTCACGGGACCGATGACCCGCGGCGCCAAGCCGGCGAGTCCGCCAGGTCCCGTGCGCGTGTTAATGGTTGATGTACGCCTCGGCCAGGTCCGAACCGAGGTTGTTCATGTACCTCAGAACGGTCTCGATCTCCGCCTCGGTGACCATGCCATTGGTCGCACCCGCGTCGGCCACGCCCTCTTCCAGCCGGGCGATCCAGTCCGCCCACTTGGTCACCGGCACAAGCTGGACCCGCCAGTCCTGCGTCCAGAGGTCCCAACTGCACTTGTTGAACAGCTCCGCCTGCCCCATGGTGATGATCCCGCCCACGGGGTTGATGTTCGAGAACCGCTGCGAAAGCACCGGGGCCGCGTGATCCTTCCTCACCACGCCGAGGTAGGTGAACATCTTCCTCCGGAAGCTCAGATCGTGGTCCTGGTCCTCCGGGCTGTAGTCGCCCTGAGTGGTGTCAAGGACGATCGGCGACGGGATGATGTCGTACTGGTCCCAGTTGCACGGGTTGTTGATCTCCCGCTCTCCGCCGGTGTCGATGCCGCCGAAGATGTAGAACGCGGTCATATAGACCGGCTGCCAGACGGGCTCGCCGGTGATCGGGTCGATCTGTGCCCGGATGCCCAGCTCGCGGTCCTCCGTGACCTCGATGGTGTAGTCGTCACGCCAGACGTAGTTGCCGACCATGACGGCCTTCTTCCATCTCGCCGGGTCCTGCCAGCCGTTCACCCAGATCGACATGGGATATCCCTTGCCCCTGGGAGGCGGCTCACCGTTGCTGCGGTACGTGCCGGGGCTGAGCCAGTTGGACGCGTCGGCCGGCTGGACGCTGGAGGCGAAATCCACCATGTAGAACATGGTCTTGGAGACGCGGACCATCGGATCGCTCGCCAGGCTCACGCACTCGGGGTAGAACGTGTGATACTGCGGGTAGTGGATGGTCCTGGTGGCCTTCGGGCCGAACATGTACCCCATCTTGGTGCGGCACAGATCGTTCACGTAGTTGTAGTAGTAGGTGTCCGGCAGGTCTCCGTAGTGCATCGTGTTGCTGTGTTCCCAGTACCTGTCGTTGGCGTACCAGTCCAGCCGCCTCATGGCCCAGGAGAACGGGCCGTAGGTGTTGTACCCGATGATCTCCGAGTCGGTGGTCCGCCAGTATCCCTGATGCCCGCTGGCCGCGGTCCTGGCCGAGCTGCCCACGTGCCGGCCCGAGATGTCCACATTCCCGGTGCCCCCGCGGACCTTCCCGACGCCGGGCGTCCCCGGGACCCATTCCCGCGCAGTCTCGCGGCTCGCGGGGTCACGCCACTTGTAGAGCCTGGCCCACGGGCCCAACCGGTGCGGATACGCGAAGTCGGGGATCGCCCCGCCGTTGCCCCCGGTGGACTTGTACCTGGCCAGGTTGCTCTCCACGTGCTCGTAGCCCTGGAGCACCGGCTGCCAGAGGTCGAAGCCGCCCCGCTTGGCGGGGATCAGCGGCAGGATCGGGACCAGGAAGGCGGCATCGACGCCATTGAGCTTGCCGAAGCGATGCGCGTCGGCCGCTGCGAGCACCCCGGCCGAGGCCAGCGTCGCCTGGGAGAACTCGTCGCACGTGACCGCCGCCTGCCAGAGCCTGCCGTGCGGGGGCGCCCCGCCCACGCCAGGCACCGACCA
>Ga0315291_10011732_pt1 | contig 10663 bp, 10 predicted proteins | sample YL17G12_20_MG_FD_203070 | JGI IMG/M metagenome (GOLD analysis project Ga0315291, IMG submission 203070) | Sediment microbial communities from Yellowstone Lake, YNP, Wyoming, USA - YL17G12_20 | ecosystem: Environmental > Aquatic > Freshwater > Lake > Sediment | place: USA: Wyoming | collected... | reverse complement strand
CTCCCCGCCCGCCGGGCGGCAAGGATCGATCCCATGGCGGCCTTGAGATACGAATGATGGAGACTGCCATGGAAATCTGATACTTCCTTTTACGCCGTCGCCGGTGAGCTTCAGTCGCGGTCCGCCGCATCCGCGAGAGCTGCGACGCCCTTCTCCGCTTGCCTTGTCGGTGATGTGGCACTGATTCGACTGCGACCCTTGGAATGGAGTTCCGATGAAAGATGTGAGCCGATCGGGCCGACCGCCGGTTCCGGGATTATTGTTTGCTCCGCCTCCCCGTTCGGGCGGCCGGCCCTCTCAGGCGTTTCGTCCTACCAATGCGGATACGCCGATGTCCGACCGGCGATCCGCCCTGTGCTCCAAGTATCGGAAGTGCGGCTACCCTCTGTGCTCATGACTGCCTTTGCCGTCTCACTGGTCCCGCACCATCCCAATTTCAACCATCTATGCCCCACGACTCGCACGAGGCATGGATTGCACCACACTATACGATGTCCGGCGCCGGTCGGAGATTGGCAGGTCTCTGAAACCGGGGCGGCAAAAGCCTCAGCGGCGTAGGGGCAACCCCGTGCCTGCCCTGCGCGGGGATCACCCTTGGGGCCGCGTCGGCGAGGCGGACGGCGCGAAGATTCCCCTTGTTTCCTGGAGAAAGCGCCACTACGATAGGGCACAGGTCCAATGGGTCTGATAGGTCCTATACAACCTGCGGATGTGGGCAGAACTATGGCTATCAGCGACGAGATACGACAAAAGCTGCTGGGCTTCCAGAAAAGCGAAATCACCGAGCATCATATCTACAACAAGCTGGCCCGGACCATCCGGTCCCCGGAAAACCGACGCATCCTGGAGAACATCGCCGCCGACGAGCGACGGCATTACGATCAGTGGCGGGCGTACACGCAGCAGGATGTGGCGCCGGACCGCTGGCGGATCGCAAAGTACTATGCGATCAGCCGGATTTTGGGATTCACCTTCGGCGTCAAGCTGATGGAAATGGCCGAGGGGAAAATCCAGGGCGACTACGGGCAACTGCGGGGCATCATCCCGGACGTAGAGGTCATCATGGGCGAGGAGAACCAGCATGAGAAAGCTCTGCTCCAACTGCTGGATGAGGAGAGGCTCCGCTATACCGGTTCGATAGTGCTGGGGCTGAACGACGCCCTGGTGGAGTTGACCGGTACGCTGGCCGGTCTGACCCTGGCGCTGCGGAATACCAAGCTGATCGCTCTAACCGGCTCGATCACCGGGGTCGCCGCCGCCTTTTCCATGGCGGCCGCCGAGTACCTCTCCACCAAATCCGAGCGGACGGCCAAGAACCCCTTCAAGGCCGCGATCTACACCGGCGTCATTTACCTTGCCACCGTCGTGGTTCTCATCCTGCCCTATCTGGCCCTGTCGAACTACTTTATCAGTCTCGGCTGCACGCTGGCGGCGGCGGTCCTGATCATCGCCTTATTCAATTACTATATCGCCGTCGCCCGAAGCGAGCCTTTCCGGGGTCGTTTCCTGGAGATGGCGGGCTTGAGTCTGGCCGTGGCCGCATTCAGCTTTCTCGTCGGTTTCCTCCTGCGCACCCTCATGGGCGTCGACGTCTAACCGGCCGCAGGATTCACTCTGCTCCGTTCGTTGTAGCCCAAGGCCTTGGCAACGGCTTGTGGCCGCCGAAGATGTCGCGGATGGCGTTGTGCAGGCTCATCGTGTACGCCACCGCGATCGAGAACGTGACCGACCAGTGCAATTCGAAATGGCACTGGCAGACCGTCAGCAAGACCGTGACCATAATCACGGTGAGAATGACCCGGACGAGTTGCCCACAGTAGATGCACGAAAATTCGATCATGGGACCTGCCGACGCACGAATTCACTTCGCGGTTTCGCATGAGAGCAGCGTACAATCCCGCTCCCTGCCCGACAAATGAAAATCGCCGTCCACCGGTGTGCGACTGCGTTTTGTGGCGATACGAAGAGATTGCGTTTGGCGCATAACAGGCTGCCAGCAGATGTATGAATGGACGGCCTCGATTCGTCAAAGTGGGGGACCCCAAACGCATTCAGTCGCGTTTGGGAACCCGGCCCCGCTCGCAACGGGGTCTTAGGAATCCTGCTGGTAGCCCCCAAGCGAAAAACGCATCCGAATCCTTGCGTCGATTCGTGTGAGGAGCCCAAGAACGACGCCTCCCCACAAAAGTCAGTCACACACCTCCACAACGGGTGCATGACAAGATTGTGGCAGGCCGAGTGCGCCGTCGGCCGGGACATCGGTTCCGAATGACTCCTGGCCTTTCGTTGTCATTTCGACCAAGGCCGAAGGCCGCGTGGAGAAATCTGGCCGCGAAGGAGCGCCACGCCAAATTCGTAGCCAGATGTCTCGACTTCGCTGCGCTTCGCTCGACATGACAGACGGCGCAAGATTTACTCAGAATCGGTATGAGCCCCCAATGGAGCCCCGCGTCCTCAACTGCCACTTTCTTCTCGTGCACCCCCACAGCCCAGGATGGAGTTGCCGCCGGCCCAGTGGAGGGACGACGTCCTTTTCGAATTTTGATTTATGGTTTTGAATTTTGCTCTGTGATATTTGCAGTGCCATCTTGCCTTTTTGCTCGATCAGCCGCACAATACGGCAATATGTGCTACATGGTTTTCATATCGACGACGGCCGACCGGGACCTCTCCGAGCGAAACGCTCCCCCTTTCGTCATCTTCGAAAGGGACTTGGCCCACTGTGAGCCCGGGATCGCGGACCTGCTGAAATATCCGCGCAAGTGGCACGTGGGCGTTCGGTCCGCGTGCAGTTGCACGTTCCGCCATCTGTCCGTCGCCGACATCGGCTTCGGTGTCCCCGAGGACTGGTATCCCGAAGAGGCGGAGGAGATCGAAGCCACGAAGCAGTTCTACGACGTGGTCGCGAGCCTGGTCTCGGCGGGCCAGAGAGTCGATTGTATCTCTCACTGGGCGGGCACGCCGAAGAATGCCGTCAAACATCTCGACGTCGATCTCGCCTCCGTCTCCCGCGAGGCCTTTCGTTTCTTCGAGAATTACCATTTCACCTTCTCTCACTCCGGCAAGCGGACGTGACCACACCGCCAGGCACGGATCCCGTCGCTCACATTGCGCCGGCGCACGGCCATTGTCATTCCGCGTCGCTGCGCCGCGGCGGTGTGAGAAAGAAACGGTCCTTCACGATGGCCCGCCACACTTTGGGTGCCATGCTGACGCTGGCGTAAGCATGTCTTGCCGATCGAGTCGAGCGCATCTGCGGGAGTGTAGATAGGGCGACCTGCCGGATTCTTTTCCCGGGAGCGACCGCAATTCGTGCCGCGCGGCGAGCTGCGGCGCGGAGCGGTGAGAATCCAGGCGTCGCACAGGGAGCCGCGCGCGAGGCAGACGCATTCTCCGGCCGCCGTTTGCCGTTCACTTCATATTCCGCCATATTATCCTGCTACTTCCCATTGCTCACGCAACCCAAGCCGTAGACGCATATAGGTTGGCGATTTCGGATCATGGTTCTTTGGGATTATTACGCAGGGCAATTGCGGCAAAACCCCCGACTGATGACCGCGTCAGCAACGTAACTTTCTCCATGGAGAACACCGTGAGAACCGGGGGGCCACGGAATCCAAAGGAGTTATGATCATGATGCACAAGGGAGTTATTCGCAGACTGCAGTGGCTCGGTTTTCTGGCGTTGGTGCCGGCGGTCGCCGGCTGTCAGGTTCTGCCGGACAAGGCCACGTCGCGGCCGGCGGACCAGGTGATTTACACGGGATTCAGCCGGTCGCCGCGGGTTCGCTACGGGACCTACCCGATCGATATCGTCGGCACGCCGTTTCTCGGCAAGAACCTGGGAACGCACGGCTACCACTTCACTCTGGCGGAGAAAGACGGCGTGGCCTACACCTGCCGGGGCGGCCACATCGATATTATTCACGTGCGAATTGCCGCGGATTGGACCGCGTATCTGGCCGCCGAGACCTACCGGCACCTGATGAACAATGATGCCGGCTTCTCCTACAAGCTCGCGGTGGATCGCTCGCATAGCTACGTTCAATTCCACTATCCGGCCTACTGGAAGAGCCTGCCCAAGCAGCGGCGCAGCGAAATCGCGCGGGAGTTGGCTCTCGCCCTCGGGCCCTATCTGACGTTCACGATGACCTCGTGGCACGAGATGATCACGTGGTTCGGCTTCAAATGCACCGGGCTGCCGACGGAGTTCCCCTCCGCGTTTTCGTGGGAGGACTCCTACTCGAACCTGCTCGGCACGGTCGTCGCCGTGCAGGCTCTCCAGGACTCGAAACACTCCTACAACCAGGCCGTAGCGATCGCCATCGACAAGGAGATGCAGAAGCTGGGGATTCAGCCGGCCGGTGTGGCCCGGCAAGCCAGCGCCTCCGTCCGAGGCGATTGGTATACCGGCCAGGTGGTACTGTTTGTAGACATCAAGATGAGAAATTTCGACATTGGCTTGGGCGACGGCTATCTCACGCCGACCCTGGTGCCGGGCGTCGCCGCATGTCCCAACGCCCAGCCGCTGTCGTATCCGGTCCCCCGGCTCGACGCCCTGGCCCGCCATGGATTTTCCCTATCGCTCGAGATCGAGCCGCACGAATGGGAGCGAGACAAGCCTTTGCGTATTGTCTACGGCAATCAACCCGGCACGCGGATCAAGCCGGAGCGTGATTTCGCGCCCATCATGGATCACATCTGCCAGAAAGCGGCAGCCAAGTGGGGCCCTCAGTACGGCGCCGCCCAGGAGCAACGGCGGCAATCTCTGTATACGGCCAAATGACGGGCCGCAGAGTCCAAGGGAGTTGTCATCATGATGGACAATCGTGTCTGGTGCAGACTGCCACTGCTTGGTTTTTCTCTGCTGGCGCTGGAGCTGGCCGGCTGTCAGATGGTACCCGACAAGGCCATGTCCCGCCCCGCGGATCAGGTGATTTACACGGGATTCCGCCGGCCGCCGCGGGTCCGCTACGGAGCCTATCCGATGGCCGTACTGGGCACGCCGCTGGTCGGCCCGAACCTGGGGGCGCACAGCTACTATTTCAGCCTGGCGGAGAAGGATGGCGTGGCCTACACCTGCCGGGCCGGCCACGTTGATATTATCCACGTGCGGATTGCCGCCGATTGGACCGCGTACCTGGTGGCGGAAACCTACCGGCACCTGATGAACCACGATCCCGGCTTTTCCTACAGGCTCGCGGTCGACCCGTCGAGGGGCTTTGTTCGGCTCACCTATCCGGCGAACTGGAACCGCCTGCCCCCGACCCAGCGAAGCGCCGTGGCCAGGGAGGTCGCGTTCGCCGTCGGGCCGTACCTGACGTTCACGATGGCCACCTGGCACGAGATGGTCACGTGGTTCGGTTTCCGAAGTGCCGGCCTGCCCTCGGAGTTCCCGTCGGCCTTCTCGTGGGAGGACTCCTACTCGAACCTGCTCGGCACGATCGTCGCCGTGCAGGCTCTTCAGGACTCGAGACACTCCTACAACCAGGCCGTAGCGATCGCCATTGACAAGGAGATGCAGAAGCTGGGGATTCAGCCGGTCGGGGTGACAAAGCGGGCCAGTGAACTGATTAAGAACGACTGGTATACCGGCAACACGGTGCTCTTTGTGGACATCAAAATGCGAAACTTCGACATCGGATTGGGTGACGGCTATATCACACCGACCCTGGTGCCGGGCGTCGGCGAGTGTCCCGACGCCGAGCCGCTGTCGTATCCGGTCCCCACGCTCGATGCCCTGGCCGAGCACGGATTCGCCCTGTCCCTCGAAATCGAGCCGCACGAGTGGGAACGGGGCAAGATCCTGCGCGTGGCCTGCGGAGATGAATCCGAAAAACGGGTGGTGCCCGAGCTCCATTTCCTACGCATCATGGACTACATCTGCCAGAAAGCGGCGGCCAAATGGGGTCCGCAATACGGCGCCGCCCAGCAGCAACAGCAACAAGCCCTCTACACAGCCAAGTGACGGAACATCTACCCCATGCCTCGGCGCGGCACCAGCCATGGCAGGCACATATCAGGGTAAGTCCGGCCAACGGATGGGACAATCCCGCGATGGGAGAGTCTCTACAGCCTCATTTTTCTCAGCCCACTACTCCGCTGTGCGATCAGGTCGACGATAGTGCCATCGCCCGTAATCTGAATACGATACGTTCCTCTGAAGCGCGACCATGATTCTACTGGAGAAAGATTTGATGAGTAGCCCGGCTCACGCTATGATGAGGCTATTCGGAAATGCGGCTCGGAGATAATAGTGTGAATAGGTGGATGAGACGAATCCTTGCTGTCCTGGAGATTGGCAGCGGGTTCATGGGCATTGTGGCCCTGTTGCTTGCAAAACCGTGGACCAGGGGCCTTTCGCCAGGCACATTTGCAGTCTCTCTCGTGTTCCTGTGTCTGGCTCTTCTCGGTATCGCAGGTGGACTCCTGGTGGCAGAGACCAACCGGCTTGGGCTGTGGTTGTCTCTGATATACCAGATGGTTCAGATACCAATTATCTCCTCAGCAGCGCTGACCTACCAGTTTCTTCCGGGCATACAGATCATTGGCGGTCGCTTTGGCGACCTTCGGACCATCCTGTTCCAGTGCAAATCGAACTTCACGATTTCCATCGGGCAGACCCCCGAGCTCTCCGGCTGGGGGCTGAACCTGTCAGCCCTGTTCTTCTTCCTCTACCTGGCGTGGTTGCTGGGCAAGCGATCCACCCCTGCGACATCGTCCGGAGCGAGCGTAATGCCCACGCAAACCTCGCTTGCCGACAGCCCCGGCCGCGGCGACGAATCACAGATTCATTGACTCTCAGGTATTGAGTGTCTATGCGCGGGTAGCATCGTCAGGCGCACGCAGCTTGGCGATGGCGTGGTGCCCACGCACAAAAGCCGGCCTAATGCCTTGACGTTGCGGGCCGGTCAATCTCAGCTTCTGGAGCGTGCAGAACGAGGGATTTGCGTATGCACCTGCCGTGGAACAGAGCGTAGAATGAACTGAGCAAGAGCCTTGTGGTTCGGGCCGTGTTTCACGGCATACGGACCGCAACACCTTGCTTTCCGGGCGCTAAGTGGCATTGCTGCTTAGCGCCTCTCTTTGTATATGGCCGCCGCTGAGGCGCGTCTGCACAATCTGCTGGCACAAGGTCGAGACACGGTAGATGACAGGAGAGAACCCATGGTGGAATTGGCGAAGAAACATTGCATGCCCTGCGAATCCGGGGCGGAGCCGCTCAAGAGCGAGGAGATCGAGCAGCGCAGGAAGGAGTTGGACCCCGACTGGAAGGTCGTCGATGAGCATCACCTGGAACGGGAGTTCACCTTCGACGATTTCCGGCAGGCTCTGGACTTCGTCAATGAAGTGGGCAGGCTGGCGGAAGAGGAAGGACATCACCCGGATATTTACCTCTCCTACGGCAAAGTCAAGATCCAACTGTGGACCCACAAAATCAACGGCCTGCACGAGAACGACTTCATCATGGCCGCCAAGATCGACGCCCTGCAGCCTGCGACGGTGTCCCAGGGGTAAATCCTGCCTGAGGTGAACGGCACCCGCCGCCGCCCCCGGCACCGTTCTCGCCCCGAGCCGACCCGCATATCCGCGCACGGATAGGTCATGGGAAACCCCAACTGCCCCCCACCATCGTGCCCGGGGGCGTACGACAAGAAATAGCGGCTGAGGAACCGGGCTCTATCTGGCGCTCCCACCAATTCCGAGTAAATCCTGCGCCATCTGTCACGTCGAGCGGAGCGCAGCGAAGTCGAGACATCTGGCCCCGAATCCGGCGTGTCGTCCCTTCGCGGCCGGATTTCTCCACGCGGCCTTCGGCCTTGGTCGAAATGACAACGAGAGGCCAAGAGTCATTCTGAACCGTTACCGCCGCCAACGACGTACTCGGCCCGCCACAACCTTGTCGTGCACCTGCACCTCGCGCAGTTTTCTGTTGCTTTTCGCCGCCCGGCCCTTCACAATGCCGCGTCAGGGGGGCCGCATGGTTGGATGTGTCGGTTCTGTGCTCTGGGAGCACAGCCACGGATGAAGGTAAGCCGAATGGCAACAAAGAAATCCTCGACAAAATCCGCCCCGGGCGAGCGTGCCGGGCCGCAGGAGACCGAGCACCAGGTCCGGCTTTTTGCCGGCATGAAGCTGCTGGGGCTGCTGCCCGATGCGGTGCCGTGTATTCTGCTGGTGGTCAACGAGCACCGGCAGATCGTGTTTGCGAACGAGCAGTTCATGACTCTCGTCTCCCCGGAGCAGCATAAGGTCGGTGTGCTGGGCCGGCGTCCCGGCGAGGTGCTGGACTGCCTCCACGCCTTCGAGAACGCAGCCGGCTGCGGCACGACCGAGTTCTGCAGCACCTGCGGCGCCATTCACGCGATCCTGGCCAGTCAGAGCGGCAACACCGAGGTCGGAGAGTGCCGGATCAGCCGGACCAATGGCGAGGCCCTCGAGCTGCGGGTCTGGACCACGCCGGTAACCATGGAGGGCGAGCGATTCTCGATCTTCGCGGCTCTCGACATCAGCCATGAGAAACGCCGCCAGGCGCTCGAGCGTATCTTCCTGCACGACATCTCCAACGTGGCCTACGGCCTCAAGTGGTACGTCGATTTCTTCCAGAAAGGAAACCCCGACAACATCGAGGAGTTTTACGATTCCATTCACCGCCTGTGCCGGGAGCTGATCGATGAGATCGAGGGGCAGCGAATCCTGGTCAAAGCCGAAAGCGGCGAGCTGACCCTCAAGTCCGAACGCCTCGGCTCGCTGCAGTTGCTGCGGGACGCGGTCGAGCTGTACAGCCGCCACCCCGTCTCGCAGGACCGGCGGCTTCACATCGACGAGCGGGCCGAAGACGTCGCAGTGGTCAGCGACCGCACCCTATTGTCGCGGGTCCTGTGCAACATGATCAAGAACGCGCTCGAGGCCTGCCGGTCGGGCCAGACCGTGACCGCAGGCTGCACGGCCCCGGACGGCCGGATCGAGTTCTGGGTCCATAACCCCGGCTTCATCCCACGCGAGGTCCAGCTCCAGATTTTCCAGCGCTCCTTCTCGACCAAGGGCGTCGGCCGGGGCCTGGGCACCTACAGCATCAAGCTGCTGACCGAGCGATACCTCAAGGGCAACGTCTCGTTCACCAGCAGCCCCGAGCACGGCACCACCTTCCACATCCGTTGCCCCCGGGCCCTGGAGGCCTGACCACCCGAAGGGCTTTCGCCGGCCGCCGCAGCACCGCCACGAAGAACCAGGCCGTGCTGGTGCGATTGTACGTTTTGCTATTTGATTTCCTTCGCCCTTTCGACGATCATAGCGCCGGCAGCAGTGGGATTGTCGCCGGTGATTCGATACTCGTTGGGAGCACGCAAACGGTCGGCAAGCCGACCCGTAGGTTCAATGGACCTCTTGACCGGCGAGAAGAAAGGGGGAGACCATGCAGAGCGTCATTCAGGTAACGTGTTATCGCAGCGGGAGCCTTCGCGAAGCCCTGGCCGGCGACCAGCGATTGGAGAAGTATCATCTCGCGGTGTCGAGGCAAAAGACGTCCGGACGCAACCCCGGCTGGGCCAAGATTCACAGCACGGAACCAGAGGTCCACGGGGCGATCAACTTGGAATGGGATCCGGCGACGAAGACGCTCATGGCGAGGATCGTCACCAAAGGCAAGAGCACGCCGGACCGTATCACAGGCGACTTCATCGCCTACCTCATCCGCTGCCAACGAAGAAGGATTCGCTCGATTCTTCTGTTGCCCGGTTAACGGCTTCCCCGAGGCTCCCTCTTGATACGTGCGCGAGCGCGAGAGTTCGACTCCCTGCCATTCCGTCTCAAGGGGCCGGTGGAATCGCACCAAGCCGCCGGCGCCACCTTCATGCACATGTAAAAGGACGTTGCGGCCAAGAGACCCGCAACGTCCTGCGCGCCGTCTTGCTTGAGACGGCCAACGTCGCTGGCGCGACGAACGATTCATCGAGCCGCGGCTACCATTCCGCCGAGGTCTGCCCGATGGGTTTGCCCGTGGCGTCGAACTGCGTGTAGGTGAGCTTGGCCCCACCCAACGCGAGCTCGAGCGTCTCGTCCGGCAGCCCGTCGCCGTCCAGATCGCCCCCGTGCGAGATGGAACTGACCATCACGTTCCTCAGCTCATATTTCAGATAGGTCTGGCCGTCCTCGCGCGTCAGTTGGACCGTGACGAGCGGGACCACCGTGCCGTCCACGCAACGCTTGAACAGCAGCGGCGACGCCTTGTCGATCCGTTTGATCAGGGTCACATGACCGGTCCGCTCCCGACTAACCGCCCCACCGCCGCCGCCGGTGGACGTCTGCGAGACCCCCCAGCTCCAGGACATGACCTCGATCGAGCCTTTATGTTGCGGGTTCGTGGATTCGCCCGCAATGCCCTCAATGTCCAGGAAGATGTCAAAGAACGATGGGGCCGCCACCGTACCATCCGGCCCGGCTGCTACGGTCACACCGAGCGGCTCCGCCCTCGACTGCCCCACTCCGCCAACGGCCGCCACGGCCGCCAAGACCAAGATGACGACCAGAATGTTTCTCCCCAGATTGTCGCGCAGCGCCTTCATAGAATCCCCTTTCCGATACCCCCGGTTTTTACCGGCGTTTCCGAGCGACCACATCTTCTTTTGCTCTTCTGAAGGTACTACGTGACATAGGTTCCCGCG
>Ga0315291_10011731_pt1 | contig 10663 bp, 9 predicted proteins | sample YL17G12_20_MG_FD_203070 | JGI IMG/M metagenome (GOLD analysis project Ga0315291, IMG submission 203070) | Sediment microbial communities from Yellowstone Lake, YNP, Wyoming, USA - YL17G12_20 | ecosystem: Environmental > Aquatic > Freshwater > Lake > Sediment | place: USA: Wyoming | collected... | reverse complement strand
GAATGCGGACCAGATCATGGAGGCCTGCCTGGTCGCAGAGAAGCACCACCTTCACAAGCCGCAGATGGAGCAGCCCCAGTACAACCTGTTCGTGCGCCGCCGTGTCGAGCAGGACCTCGCCCGCCTATACGACGGGATCGGCCTGGGCCTGACGACGTGGAGCCCGCTCGCCTCGGGCGTGCTCACCGGCAAGTACAACGCCGGGATCCCCAAGGACTCGCGCCTGGCATTGCCCGGCTACGACTGGCTGCACCAGGTGGTCACGCCCGAGCGCATTGCAGCGGTGAAGAAGCTCCAGCAGATCGCCTCCGATCTCGGGGCCACCGCAGCGCAGCTCGCGCTGGCCTGGTGCACGGCGAATCCGAGGGTCAGCTCCGTCATCACCGGCGCGAGCAGACCCGAACAGGTGAAGGAGAACATGAAGGCCCTCGAGGTCCTCCCGCGGCTTACGCCCGAGGTGAAGGAGAAGATTGAGGGGGCCGTTCTGGGGACCACCGACCTGCTGTAGGGAGCTCTGGCGCTCGGTCCGCCGATCGAGCTGCACTGCCCTGCTCATCGCGGCGATCCTGCAGGCCCGACGGCGCGGGCGCTAGAGACCGAGGCCCTTGTCGATCACGAGCTTCGTCACCGAGAGGATCTCGCCCGTCTCCACGCGCAGCAGCTTGACGAAAACCTCGTAGCCCTCTTTCCTGTCGAACATCCTCGAGGTGAGGAGCATCTGCGCGTTGAGGATCCTCCCCACGCGCGCCGCGTTCGCCTCATCGGCGATCCCCGACATCTGCAGCTCCAGCTCATTCAGGATTGCCTGCAGGTCCATGCGCTCCACCATGGAGAAGGTCCTGTTGCGGGCCAGAGAGAGCACGGCCTGCTCGCTGAAGTACTCGGCGTCGGCTGCCATCCCCTCTGACTGCGCCACGATAGGCAGCGCGGCCACCGAGGTGCCGGTCGGTATGCGGAAACTCGCGTAATCGATGATCTGCGCGATTGCCATGTCGAACAGCTTGGCGAGGGTCTCCGTCTTCTCCTCGCCGCCGGTCCTGCTGGCCTGGAACCAGTCCCCCTCGTCGGTCAGGGGCTGATCGGTGAGGTTCGCCAGCTCCTCCCTCGCGAACCTGATGATGATCGCCTCCAGCTTGTCGGTCTGGTAGTTCGAGCCGGTATGATGGCTGACGCTCCCGGGCGCGCCTCCCCCGCTCTCGCCCTGCTCGCCGTAGGTGAGGAAGATGTACTTCGCGTAGGTGTACTGCGCGATCTGGCGCAGGGGGAGTTCCCCCGATATGTCGAGGCCCCCGGTGCCCACGCTGAAGATCTTGATGCCGGACGTCCGCGCATCGTGCGCCGCGTCGACGTACGTGTAGTCGGCGCCGTAGTCCAGGTGCGGCGCGGCATCGGTGATGACGAAGGCAAGGCGGATCCCGTCGGGGCTCCAGCGGATCTCCCGCATCGCGTCGTGCAGGGCGCTCTGCAGATCCTCGGGATCGTCGCCGCCCCCGTCCGCGCTCACGCCGGCGAGAGACCGCTTGAAGCCGGCAAGGTCCTCCGTCAGCGGAACGATCTGCGTCGTGTACTCATCGCCCTGGTCGCGGTAGAGCACCATGCCGAAGCGGACCCGGGGCCGCGACGAGAGTGCGCCGAGATTGAGGTTGATGATCTCGATCGTCGTCTTCAGCCGCTGGATCTCCTCGCCCATGCTCCCGGTCGTGTCGAGGATGAAGAGGATGTCGAGGGGCACAGCCTGGTAGGCGGGCCGGGCTGCCTGCAGCTTCACGTCGAGCTGGCGCTTTCCCGTTCTCTCGAAGGCGACGGATCTGCTCTCGCGCAGGGCGCTCACCGCGGCGGTGTACGAGCGGATCGACGCCCCGTGCTCGGACGGGAAGAGGAGGAAGGTGCCGTCCGCGTACGTGCGGCCCGCTGCGAGGAACGCCCCCTCGGCGGACACACGCACCTCCGCATTGGGAACGGGTTTTCCGGCGCTGTCGGTCACCTTGACAACGATCCGCTCCTGCACCGGGATGGGCAGATGCTCGACATCACCGTATTCCGCGAGGAAGTTCACGAAGTAGTTGAACTGCTTGTTGTCGTCCGCGAACCCCGCCTGGAGCCCGGACGCGCTCGGTGCAGCGGCCGCGGGAGGCTCCGAGCGGGTCTTTTCGGGTGTCAGCGAGGGCTCCTCGACGAAGCCGAAGCCCTTCTCCGCCAGCGAGATGTCCGCTGATCGGGTGGCAGCGCCCGCCTCACCGGTATCGACCGACTCGTCGCTCTTCGCCTCGTCCTTTGGAGCCGGCACTTCTGCCGAGGGCGGCGCAGGCCGTTCTTCGGCCGCGGTGGGCTCCGAGACAGGAGCGGTCGCCGACTTGAAGGAGGAACAGGCCATGAGGAGCCCGGCGACGAGCAGGACGAGCAGCGACGCGCGCAGGAAGGGTGATTTCATTTTCAGCCTCCGGGAGGGAACTGTACCCCTAAAGCACTTTCACGTAAATGACCTTGGAGTCATCGGGGCCGTAGAAATCCCGCAGCTCCGCCTCCAGGGTGTAGCCCCGCGTCGCGTAGAAGGCGCGCGTCGGGTCGTACAGGGGGCGCGAGGAGGTCTCGAGGTAGATGCGCGTCCCTCCGAGCCCGGCGATCGCGCGCTCGGTGGCCGCGATCAGAGCCGTTCCGAGGCCCCGGCCGCGCGCGTCGTTCGCCACAGCGAGCCAGTAGTGATCGAAACTCGATTTCGTGCAGGCGATCGGCCCGAAGCAGGAGTAGCCCACGGTCCGCCCGTTCTCCTCCGCGAAGATGAAGTGGTAGCCGCTCTTGAGGCCTTTCGCAAGGCGCTCCTCCACGAGCTCCACCGCCGTGTCGATCTCGTTGGGGTAGAAGAAGCCCGAGGACTTCGTGATCGCCCGCACGCTCGCCGGATCGGTGTCGGCGACCGTGTCGCGATATGTGATTGAAGGCTCGGTCAATGGATGCCTCCATTGGTGTCCGCGATGATCCTCGCCACCACCTCGTCGATCGAGAGCCCCGCGCGGCCCGCTGCAGCGAGGAAACCCGCGTCCGGGGCGATGCAGGGGTTCGCGTTGATCTCGAGGATCCATGGCCTGCCGGCCTCATCGACGCGGAAATCGACGCGTGCGTACCCCCGCAGCCCGAACAGATCCCAGCATGCCCTGGCGCGATCGGCCAGCGCGGCGAGGAGGGGTTGGTCCTCGGGGGGAAATGAGAAGCGCCGGCGAGTGCTGCCGTACTCGAAGGAGCCGTCGACCCACTTCGCCCTGTAGCCGACCACGCGCGGCTTGCCTTCCGGAAAGTCGACGAACTCGATCTCGGCGGGCGGCAGGATCTGCGCGCCCACTGATTTCGGCGCGCCGGGCGCGCCCACTGATTTCGGCGCGCCGGGCGCGCCCACTGATTTCGGCGCGCCGGGCGCGCCCAGAAGCGCGAGGTTGAACTCGCGGCCTTCGATGTAGCCCTCCACGAAGAGGTTCTCGATCCCCTCCCTGACGGCGCGCCGCTGGATCTCAGCGGCGAGTGCCGTCCTGTCCTGTGCGACCGAGCTGTCCTCGAGGCCGATCGACGCATGCTCCCAGATCGATTTCACAATGTACGGCGGGGGAAACAGGTCAGAGCCTCCGACAGCCGCGGCAGCGGCCCAGGGAGGTGTGTCGAGGCCTGCGCTGGCCAGGGTCTTCTTCGCGAGGAGCTTGTGCGATGTGAGATACATGGCATCGGCAGGGGCGCCGGTGTAGGGGATGCCGAGGCTGTCCAGCAGGCTCGGCGCGAGGTGGATGAGCCTGCCGTGCCCGTTGATCGTCTCCGTGAGGTTGAACGCGAGCAGCGGAGCGGAGCTCCGCAGGACCGCTGCCGAGACGCCGAGGTCGAGGGTGAGCGGAACGTCGATGGCCCGGTAGCCCAGCCTGCCCAGCGCGGCGCGCACGGCATTGACCTGAACAAGCGCGTCCTGCTCGTCGGGCGGCGCCTCCGGGCTCACCCGGCCGTACACGATCGCGACTGTCGGGGAGGTCATGGGGAAAGCGGCGCCGCGCCGAAGAACGGCGCGGCGCGCCCAGCGATCATTCCGACGGCTCGGCGACCGCGCCGGCCGAATCAGGGTAGCGGAAGTACAGGCCCTGGTAGTTCTTCAGAACCAGGTCGTCTCCGTCCCGGCCGACAACCGATTCAGACAGGAGCGGGATCTTTCCCCCTCCCTGCGGCGCGTCGATCACAAAGGTCGGCACCGCGTATCCCGTCGTGTGGCCGCGGAGACCCTGGATGATCTCCAGCCCCTTCTGCACGGGTGTGCGGAAGTGCGACGAGCCGAGGATGGGGTCGCACTGGTACAGGTAGTACGGCTTCACCCGGGCGGTGAGCAGGCCGTGCATGAGCTTCTTCATCGTCTCGACTGTGTCGTTGATGCCCGCCAGGAGCACCGTCTGGCTTCCGAGAGGGATGCCCGCGTCGGCGAGCCGGGCGCACGCCTCCCGCATCTCGGGGGTGAGCTCATCGGGGTGCGTGGCATGGATGCTCATCCACAGGGGGTGGTAGCGCTTGAGCACCCTCGTGAGAGAGGCCGTGATCCGCTGTGGCATGACGACCGGCACCTTGGTCCCGATGCGGATGAACTCCACGTGCGCAATCCTCCGCAGCCGGCTGAGAAGCCAATCCAGCTTCTCATCGGACAGCGTGAGAGGGTCGCCGCCGGACAGGAGCACGTCCCGCACCTCGGGATGGGCATCGATATACGCGATGGCCTGTTCCCACTGGGCCTGATAGAAGATGCTGTTGTTGTCGGGGTTCTCCACCATCCGTGAGCGCGTGCAGTAGCGGCAGTTGGAGGCGCAGGAGTTCGCCACGAGGAACAGCACCCTGTCGGGGTAGCGGTGCACGATGCCGGGCACCGGGCTGTCCTTGTCCTCGGCCAGCGGGTCCTCGGCTTCGCCGGCCGAGTGCAGATATTCGTCGGTGACGGGGATCATCGTGCGCCGCAGAGGCTGCTCGGGATTGTCCGGATCGATCAGGCTGAGGAAGTACGGGGTGACAGCGAACGGAAGCGGGCCGGAGTGCCGCGCGATCGCCGTGCGCTCGTCGTTGGTCAGCCGCACGATCTTTTCGAGGTCCTCGAGGGACCGGACGCGGTTTCGCAGCTGCCAGCGCCAGTCGCACCACTCTGCTGCCGTGGCCTGCGGAAACGCCCGGGCGCGGAACTCGTCCGTCGCCGTCGAGATCGAGAACTTTGGGGGTGGAAGGACTTCTCTCCTGATCGTGCGTCGGTAGGACGCAAAAGGCGGGATCGTAGTCCAGAGGCCGGCCAGCTCGCCGAAACCCCCGGCTACGGGCATCGTACCTGGAGGTTCTGCCTCCTCAGTGCTGAGCACCTTGGGTTCCATCTGTACAAAGACTCCTTTGTCTATCCTATAAAGATGGCGGGAACCACGTTCCCGTCCGTTCGAGTCAAGGTTCTCCTGGTCGATTTTCCGCCCTTGTCGAGCGAATGCGCGGCCAAAAGCTCCCCTCCCCTCGTAACCGTTTCAATAAGTACTACATGTAAAAAAACATTGCAAGAGTTTTCAGCTCCTCAGAGAAATATTTTTCAGCGCCAGCGGCCAGCCCCCCGGCGCTCAGGCGCCCCGGCGCCCCGACTTCCGTCAAGTAGAGTATCGGATGATTTGCCCATTCTCTGCTATACTCGGGGCGCAATGAATGCCGTCGCCGTCATCGGGGGAGGCCCCGCGGGGATCATGGCCGCCATCACGGCAGCGGCGGAGGGAGCGCAGGCGGTGGTCTTCGACCGCGCGGCCCCTCTCGCGACGATCCTGCGCACGGGCGGCGGCCGGTGCAACCTCTCCAACGCAGCTGCCGATCTCGGACAGCTCGTCTCCAGCTACCCCCGGGGAGGGAAGTTCCTCCTATCCGTGTTCTCCCGGTTCGGCGTGCCCGAAACCCTCGGTTGGTTCCGCTCCCGGGGCCTCCCTCTCGCCGTGGAGGAGCAGGACCGCGTCTTCCCCGCTTCCGGCAAGGCGGAAGATGTCAGGGACCTCCTGCTGGGAGAGGCCCGGCGGCATGGGGTCAAGCTGCGAGGCGGCACCGCGGTTCGGCGGGTCGAGCGGACGGCGGGCGGCTTCCGGCTCATCACGGGGGATTCCGCTGGCCGATCGCCCAGCCCCGCCCGCTTCGCTGCTCTCGTTCTTGCGACCGGGGGGGACTGGCGGAATCCGACGGGTTCAGGGTACAGGCTCGCCGCCTCCCTCGGGCACACGATCACGCCCCTGGCCCCGTCGCTGGCCGGCCTGCTCACCGCGGAGAGCTGGCCTCGCGGCCTGTCGGGGCTGACCCTCCATGGCGTCCAGGCCCGCGCGCATTTTGACGGGCGAAAAGCGGCGGATGAAAGGGGGGACCTGCTCATCACCCATCGGGGGATCTCGGGCCCGCTCGCCTTCCGGATCTCGGCCCGCTCGGCCTTCCTCCCCTTCTCCCCCCAGGCGCCGCTGCGGGTTTTGCTCTCCCTCCTTCCCGATCTTGCTCCCGCGCAGGCGGAGGAGGAATTGAAGGGTGCGATGGGCTCTCATCCCCGGCAGGCCATCGCCACGGCACTCGGGGGATACGCGCCGCGCTCGCTGTGCCTCGCCGTGCTCGCGCTTGCGGGGATCGACCCGGCGAGGAGCAGCTCGCAGATCTCGCGAACGGAGCGGAAGGCCATCGCGGAGCTTCTCTGCGGCCTGCCGCTGTCAGTGACCGGGCGGGAGGAGGAGACGGCGATGGTGTGCGCGGGCGGGATCGCCCTCGATGAGGTGACACCCTCGACGATGGAGTCTCGGATCGTTCCTGGCCTGTTCTTCGGAGGAGAAGTGCTGGACATCGACGGCTACACGGGGGGGTTCAACCTCCAGGCTGCCTGGTCCACTGGATGGCTCGCTGGACTCGGCAGTAGCCGAGTCGCAAGGGGACTCGGCAGTAGCCGAGTCGCAAGGGGACTCGGCAGTAGCCGCAATACGTAGTACATTGAGGGGATGGAACCCGGAACTTACCTGGGACGCACATGGGCTGACTCGCTCGGAACCGAGGCCCGCGCCGTCCTCATCAGCATAGAGATCAAGGGCGACTCTTCGACCTGGACCGTCCGGGATTCCCTCGACGAGCTTGCCCAACTCGCCCTCACCGCGGGGCTCACCGTCGCCGCAAGAACCTACCAGAAGCTCTCCCACCCTAACGCTTCGACCTACGTGGGATCGGGGAAGGTCCAAGAGCTGAAGGAGCTCGTCGCCGCCGAGAACGCCCGCTACGTCCTCTTCGACGACGAGCTCTCCCCGGGGCAGCACCGGAAGATCGAGAAGGTCCTCGGCCCCGAGGTTCGGATAGTCGACCGGACCCGGCTCATCCTCGACATCTTCAGCCAGCACGCCCGCTCGAAGGAGGGCAAGCTGCAGGTCGAGCTCGCCCAGTACCAGTACATCCTGCCGCGGTTGGCGGGCATGCGCGTCGACCTCGAGCAGCAGGTCGGAGGCACGGGGGCGGGCCCCGTGGGCCTGCGCGGGCCCGGCGAGACTGCACTCGAGCTGGACCGCAGGCAGATCCGGCGCAGGATACAGGCCATCAGGAAGGGCCTGGAGGATGTGCGGACGCACAGGCTGCAGCACAGGAAGCAGCGCGACCGGGCGGGGATCCCCGTGGTCGCCATCGTCGGCTACACCAACGCGGGCAAGAGCTCCCTGCTGAACGCCCTGACGGGGGCCGGCGTCCTCGTGGAGGACAAGCTCTTCGCCACCCTCGATCCGACCACCCGCAGGCTCACGCTCCCCGCGGGACGCGAGGTCCTCCTGACCGACACTGTCGGGTTCATCCGCAAGCTCCCCCACGATCTCGTCGCGGCCTTCAGGGGCACCCTGGAGGGCATCGAGGAGGCGGCGCTCATCCTGCACATCGTCGACGCGAGCCACCCGAGGACGGGCGACCAGATCCAGGCCGTGGACGGCGTGCTCGCGGACCTCGAGGTGCACGCGACGCCCCAGCTCATCGTCTGGAACAAGACCGATCTGCTCGCGGGCGGCGTGCCGCCCGCGGTGCTCAAGCCCTCTCATCCCGAAGCGGTCGCGATCAGCGCCCTGACGGGAGCGAACCTTGCGGGGCTCCTCGAGGCGATCGAGCGCCTGCTGAAGGACTCCCTGCTGGCCGTGGATGCGCTGATCCCCTACGATCATTACGATCTCGTCACACTGATCTACGAGAAGGGATCCGTGGAGCTGCGGGAGGAGACCCCGGACGGGGTCCGCCTGCGCGCCTCGGTACCGAAATCGCTCGGCGAGAGGCTGGCCGCATTCACTGCCGGCAGCCGCCCTTGAGCCTCCCCTCCCCGAACATCGATCCCAGCAGGGTCGTCGACTCGATCTCCGAAAGGCTGTACATCGTCGACACCGATAGGCGGAGCAGATCACGGGGTGGAAAACCGAAGAGGTGGTCGGGAGCTTCTGCAGGGACGGCATTCTGGAGCACGTCGACTCGGCCGACCATAAGCTCTGCCACAGCGACTTCTGCCCCCTGTACCGTTCCATCCATTCGGGCAAGAGCCTCGGGTCTCCTCCCTCGTCCATGCGCTGACGCGAAAGGGGAAGCGGGTCCCCGTCGAGGTTACCACCTCCCCCTATCGCGACGGGGGGGAAGGATCATCGGCGGGATCGAGGTCTTCCGTGACATGAGCGCCGCCATGGCGGAAATGCGGGCTGCACGGCTGATCCAGCGTGATGCGATCACGCCCTCGCCTCTGGCGGACGGCCGGGCCTCCTTCGAGATCGTGTACTCTCCCCGAAACCTCGTGGGCGGGCACTTCGCGCGGATCGAGAGACTCGAAGGCTCCCAGTTCGCATTCCTCCTCGCCGACGTGACCAGCCACAGCGTCTCCGCTGCCCTGTTCACCCTGCACCTGCGCTCGCTGTGGGAGGAGCATGCCTTCGGCTCGGAGTTGTTCGGCCTGCTGGGCGCGGGCATCGAGCCGGCAAGTCATCGCTGGTTAAGATCCTAAGCAGTGCGGTCCGGAAGAAAGAGGGGGAGATCGTCTTCAACGGAAAGATAGGAAAGAAAGTGAGGACTGAAAGTCGTTCGACGAATGAGAATGTCAGTCTGAGCTTTCAAGCGGGGTAACTTCCTGCTGGCGGTTTTTCTGCTCCCGAATTGAAACATACTACGCGGCACAGCGTTCCTTGGCAGCGGCCGCCCTGGGCATTCCCTACTTCAGCACCCCTTGCGTGAGTCCCTGCACGAAGTTGCGCTGGAAGATGACAAAAAGAAGAAGCATCGGCAGCGCCGTCACGAGCGTGCCCGCCATCGTGAGCGGGATGTCGATCGTGTGCGCTCCGCGAAAGAGCACGAGTCCGAGGGGAAGCGTCGCCTTGCTCGTGCTGGAGAGCATCACGAGGGGAATGATGTAGTCGTTCCAGGTCCAGGTAGTCGTCAGCGTCGCCGCCGTGAGGATAGGAGGTCCGGAGAGCGGAACGTAGATCTTCCAGAGGATCTGCCAGCTCGATGCGCCATCCTCCATCGCGGCGTCCGCCATCTCTCGGGGGAGCCCAAGGAAGAAGGAGCGGATAATGAGCGTCGCGAAGGCGGCGCTCATCGCGACCTGCGGGAGAATCACCGCGAGAAACGTATTGGTGATTCCGAAGAAACGCTGCATCTGGAAGAGCGGGATCATGATGAACTCTTCGGAGATCATCACCGCAATGACGGTCACGAGAACGATGACAGGGCGCTTCCACCGGAAGTCCATGACTGCGAGCGCGAAGGCGGATAGAATCGCCATCGCCAGCGCGACCGCCACCGTGGGTACGGTGACAATGATCGTGTTGAGAAGGTAGAGACCGAACCTGTACTGGGTGAACACGTCCCGGATGGTGGTGAACCGCCAGACCTCCGGAAGGGCGATCGCGCCACGCTTCACGATATCGAGCGGCTCGCGCAAGGTGGCGAAGATCATGACGAGGAAGGGCAGGAGCATCACGACCGAGAGCAGAAGGAAAACCACGAACACCAGTATCCGCGTCACCAGCGCGAGCGCCGACTTCACCCTTTCCTCCGCTCGCCCACGGCGTAGGTAACGCCCGAAAGAATGATGATGAGCGCCATCAGGAAGATCACCACGGCCGAGCCGTAGCCCATTTTGCTTTCGACGAACGCGAGACGGTAGGCGTAGAGCGCGAGGGGTGTCGTCTTATAGCCGCCGGAAGTGATGGCCACCACGATTCCAAAGACTCCCGATCCGAAGGCGCGGATGAGCGTGACGACGATGACAACAACGAGCTCCGCCCGGAGCGCGGGAAAGGTGATGGCCGTGAACTGCCGCCATGAGCCGGCTCCGTCGATCTTGGCAGCGTCGTAGAGGGCCTCGTCGATCTTCTGAATGCCCGCGCCGAATATGACGACCGCGAAGCCCAGCCAGAGCCATGTCCCGACCACGCCCACCGCGATGGGGGCGAGAATGACGTCCCCCAGCCATGGTCGCTCGAGTCTCTCCAGCCCGATCGCCCGCAGGAAACTGTTGAGGACTCCGAAACCGGGCGCGAAGATCCAGCCGAAGATCACTCCCATGGCCACCGAGGCGATGACCTGCGGCATGAGCAGCACGGCGCGGAAGAAGCGATCGCCGGGGATCCGGCTCCGGCCGATGAGGGACGCGAGGAGAAGGCCGAACACC
>Ga0315291_10011728_pt1 | contig 10664 bp, 9 predicted proteins | sample YL17G12_20_MG_FD_203070 | JGI IMG/M metagenome (GOLD analysis project Ga0315291, IMG submission 203070) | Sediment microbial communities from Yellowstone Lake, YNP, Wyoming, USA - YL17G12_20 | ecosystem: Environmental > Aquatic > Freshwater > Lake > Sediment | place: USA: Wyoming | collected... | reverse complement strand
GTTGTCCTCGAGCCCCTTGTCGAAACGGAAGGCGATCAGCGCCGCGATGCCCTGCGGGACAGTCCGCGAAGGCACGACGCGAACGGTTGTTCCCCCGGGCGTTCCCTCGGGGACGCCCGCCCGCTGCACACTCTCCCGCGCGCTGTCGGAGTTCGGCAGGAAGATGACCTGCCGGGCAGAGACGCGGCCGAGGGCGCGCGCAATCTCTCCAGGATCCCGCCAGCCCGCCCGAGGATCGGCCACGACCACCTCCGCGCCCATGCTCCTGAAAACCGCGGCGAGGCCGTCGCCCTCGACGAGCGAAATCACGGCGATGTGCGGCGGCATCGCCACCGCCGCGCACTGCTTGTCCAGATCCTGGACCTCCAGGCGCGTGACCGACCCGACGGAACGCGCGTATTCGATGACGGCTTCGGGCCGGTTGGTGTGGATGTGCACGCGCGCGGTCGCGCCGTCGCCGACCAGGATGACGGAGGTGCCCTCCTGCTCGAGCCTGCCGCGGATCGACGCCAGCGGCAGCGACTCTCCGCTGAGGAGGAACTCCGTGCAGAAGCCGTAGGAGCCCTCCCGCCGGGGAGAAGCGGACCTTGCCTCCAGCGGAGAGCGCGCGGCGGCCTCGGCGCGGGGAGCGGGGCGCTCGGCGCGCGACCCGCCGTCCCCGAGGGAGCCCAGAAAACCCTCGAGGATGAGGAGCATTCCCTTGGCCCCGGCATCCACCACCCCTGATTCCCTGAGCACGGCGAGGAGAGAGGGCGTGCGTTCCACCGACGTCGCAGCTGCCGCCACCGCGGCCTCGAGGACCGCAGTGAACGAAGCACCGTCTGAGGAAGGGAAGCTCGCGAGCGCGCGCGCGACGTCGGCCAGGACGGTGAGGATCGTTCCCTCGGTGGGATCGCTGATCCCGCTGCGCGCAAATGACTCGGCGCGGACGAAGGCGGCCGCGAAGTCGGCGGGGGAGCAGGCGTCCTTTCCCGTCAGGACGAGCGCGAGGCCGCGGAAGAACTGCGAGAGGATGATGCCGCTGTTGCCCCGGGCGCCCTCCATGGCGCCCCGCGCCATCTCCTCCGACACGGCGGCCGCGGATGCCGGCGCGGACGCAGAGGAGACGGCCTCGAGCGCAGCCCTGACGGTGAGGAGCATGTTGGCGCCCGTGTCCCCGTCGGGGACGGGAAACACGTTGAGGGCGTCGAGTGAATCCGCGTTCGATTCCAGCCGGTCCGCGGCCGATTCGAGCATCCGAAGGAGCGTCCACCCGTCCGCAGCCACGATTCTTTCCATTGCCAAGCACCCACGGCGCGATCTATGATCGCCGGGGTCACTGTACATCGGGTGAGGTCCGCGCGTCAAAGGAGGGGCGGGATGCGCTACGCGCTGTGCGCCGCGATGATCGCCGCAAGCTACCTCGCGGGGTCCCTGAACTTCGCGATCATCGTGACCCGGCTCGCCGCCGGGAAGGACATCAGGGACCTGGGCAACGCCAACCCGGGCGCGGCCAATGTCGGCAGGATGCTGGGCCGCGGCTGGGGCGCCCTCGTCCTGCTCGGCGACGTCGTGAAGGGGCTCATACCCATGCTGGCGGCGAGGCTCCTGTTCTTCAGGGGCGACGGTTCGTGGGACATTCTCGCCGTCGTCGCGGTGGGGCTGGCCGCCATCGTCGGCCACTGCCGGCCGGTCTTCCACGGCTTCAGGGGCGGGGGCGGGGTCGCCACCTCGCTTCCTGTCTTCTCATTCTTCGCCCCCGTCGAGTTCGCAGTCTCGATGCTGCTGGGGGCTCTCATCATCGCGCTGTTCGTGAGGAACGTGCAGTTCCGCCTCGGCCGATGGATCCCGATGATGTTCATCGCCATCGCACCCTTCCTCACGGCAGCCGTCAACGCTTGGGTCGCGGTGTCTTTGGGCGCCGGAGTCTCGATCGGCGGCCATCCGTGGGCGGTGCCTATCGGCATGCTCGCGACCTCGGTCGTTGTCCTCGCCTTCAACGCCAGGCTGCTCCGCACCGCCTTCGAGAACCTGCGCGCCTCACGGCGGGTCTAGCGGAGGAGCCGGGTGGCGACCTCCAGCATCGTGCGGGGCAGGTCCGCGTACCCCCTGACGCGCACGAGGGAGCCCCTCCCCAGGCGCGCCAGACGGGCGCACAGCTCGCCGTCCATCACGTAGTCCTCCGTGAGCAGGACGAAGAGCTGCGGGAACAGCGCTGCCTCCGCGAGCGGGTTGCCGCCCGCCGTGAAGACGCCGTCGGTGATCAGCAGCCCCGCCTTGCGGGGGTTCTCGCCCCGGGCGAGCTCGCGCCGGCCCACGGCAAGGGCATCCTCGATGTTCGTGAACCCGCGCGCGGGCTGCGAGAGGATCTCCTCGACGACCCGGGCCGTCACGTCCCGCTCCCCCAGATGCGTGAGGGCCTTGGCCGTGCTCTCGAAAGCGACGACCGAGAGGTCCTCGCTGCGGATCGAGAAGGCGAACACGGCCGCGGCGACCGCGGCGAGGGCGAGGTTCTTCCCCGACATGGACAGCGACGTGTCCATCATGAGGACCACCTCCGTGCGGCGCTCCTCGCGCCGGGCCGTGATCCAGTCGTCGGGCTGGGGGAACTCCTTTCCCAGGATGTTCTCGAGGGTTTCCTCCTCGTCCAGCTCGCCGCGGAACGGCTCGACCAGGGGCTCCCGCACAACGCGCCGGGACGGCTGGATGGGGCCGACCAGCTCGTGCGCCCTGCGCAGGACGCTGCGCGTTGCCAGCCTCCGCGCGAACTCGCGCAGGCCCGCATCGGCGATCTCGCAGGAGGTGGCGGAGAGGTTTTCCGCGATGGTCCATCCGTCCAGCTCGCCTTCGGCACAGCCGTAGGCCGCGGCGAGGAGGCGAAGGCCGTCGGTGGGTGCGACCGCTCCTGGGCGGCCGCCCGCCGGGCCGGCCGGCGGCGCCTCACCGAGCGGCACCGCGACGGTCGGTGCGATCAGTTTTTTTTTACGATCCCGATGATCTCGTCGACCACGGCGCCGAGGGCGTCGCGGGGGTCGATCCCCTCCTCGTCGCGGAGGTCCACGCGGGTGGCCAGCGCCGTGAGGGCGGCCGCCCGCAGCGCGCGGGGGTCCAGCCCGGCCGAGGCGCCGTCGAGGGAACCGGCGATCGACACGATCGCCGCCGCTGCCCGCACCGAGGCGCCCTTGCGCAGCCGGGGATGGCAGCGGGTCTGGCGTACAAGGGCGACGGCCGTCCGCACGAGCGGGTCGTTGGACGAGCCGGTCACGCGGCGGACGATCTCCCGCTCCTCCTCCTCGTCCTGGTAGCGCAGGGGGATGTGCTCGAAGCGGTCCTTCAACGCCTCAGACAGGTGGCCGGTGGCGATGTACTCCACGGGGTTCTGGGTCGCCACGACCTGGAAGCCCTCCGCCGCGCGAACTTCCCCGATGCGCGGAAGGATGAGCAGGCGCTCGTCGAGGGCGGGAAGAAGGACGTTCTGGACGGACTCGGGCATCCGGTTGAGTTCGTTGATGAACAGGACGACGCCCTCGCGCATGGCGCGGAGGAGAGGGCCGGGGAAAAAGCTTTCCTCCCCGTAGCCCGACTTGAGCACGAGGGGCGGATCGAACCATCCCGTCATCTTGTTTTCCGTGTACCGCTCATCGCCGTCGACCCGGATGGTCTCCCGGCCGAGGTGGCGGCAGACGGCGAGGGCGATGGTGGTCTTGCCAACGCCGACCGGCCCCTCGAGCAGGAGGTGGCCTCCGGTGCCGAGGACGGCCAGGGCGAGTCGAAGCTCCTCTGTCCTGCCGACGATGTGATCCACGATCGGGCTATTGTACGGATTTTCGGCCCGAGCGCAACCCTTTCGAGAGGGCGGTGCTGGAGAACCCCTCCACGTGAGGGATCAGAACCACCTTCCCGCCGTACCCCTCAACGATCCGCCTGCCGACCACTTGCGACAGCGTGTACTCGGAGCCCTTGGCGAGGATGTGGGGCCGGACCGCCCGCAGGAGCGCCCGGGGGTCGTCCTGCCCGAAGATCACGCACAGGTCGACGCCGCGCACCCCGGCGACGATCTCGGCCCGGGCGAACTGAGGGACGACCGGCCTGTCCCTGCCCTTGAGCCGGCGAGCCGACTCGTCGGAGTTCACTCCAACGACAAGGGCATCGCCCAGGCTGCGTGCAGCCTTCAGCAGGCGCAGGTGCCCGAGGTGGAACAGGTCGAAGACGCCGTTGGTGAAGACGATCCGGCGTCCCCTGCGGCGCAGGGCGTCGCAGATGCGGACAGCCTCATCGACATCGGTGACGACGCGCGAGGCCCGCGTGGCGCTCTGGATCGGCGCAAGAGTGCGGGCCAGGGACGGCTCCGAGGCGAGACATCCGCGAAAAAGGCCCTGAACCTCGGCTGGGCAGCGCGTGGCCGGCGGAAGCACGAGCCATGAGGCGGAGAGATCCACGTCGAGGTCCCGGGCAAGCCCGCGCCAGGCCTTCACGCTGTTCAGGCTGCCCCGCGGTGGAAGGGGCAGGACGGAAAACTCACTCCGGAGATCGGCGAAATCCCGGCAGTCGGTGCCGATGAAAACCGCCCTCTTCAGGGGAGCCTCCGAATTCCCCGAATCGCATCGAGGCGAAAGGTGCGCGTGTCGTTGCGCAGGCTGCAGAATGCCGAGATCACCGGCGAGCCTCCGACGACGGCGAAGGAGAGCGGGCGGATCTCGCGCACCGTGCGTTCTCCCTGGGAGCTCATGTACTGGATCTCGACCGCGGCGCCCTCGCGCAGCGCTCCGTCGAGCACCGCGGCGAACCGGGGCTGTCGGGGAGCATTCGTGACGAGGCTCAGCCGCGGGCCGCTCAACCCGACCAGGTCCTCCTCCGCGAGGGGGCCGCGGGCGGAGAGCTTCTGGAGGCAGACCTTGAACAGCGCGGCGCAGGCATGAGCATCGGCGAGGGCCCGGTGGGAAGAAGCGCCTACGCGCTGGGCGGAAGTGCCCTGGCGCTCCTCTCTGCAGAACTCACGCGCCAGGTTGTCGAGACTGTAGCTCTGCCGGCCGGGAAACGCCTTTCGCGCCAGACCGCGCGTGTCGAGAATGGGCGCATTAGGGGCCTCCAGGCCGAAGCGCTCGATGTCCGCGCACAGGAAGCCCGCGTCGAAGGCGGCATTGTGGGCCACGGGGATCCCTTCCCGGAGGACCGAGAGAAGCGCGGGGAGCGCATCCCGGATCGACGGCATCCCGCGCACCATCTCGTCGGAGATGTTGTTGATGGCCTGGACGCCGGGAGGGATGGAGATGCCCGGATCGACAAGCTGCTCGTACTCGCGAAGGATGCGCCCGTCGCTGAACACGACAGCGGCCACCTCGACGATCCTGTCGACCCCCGCGATCAGGCCGGTGGTCTCCGTGTCGAAGGCGACGAAAACGGCCTCGGCGACCGGCCCGGCCGCACCTGCCGACCCGTTAGTTCTCACCTTTTAGCTTTTCCGGGGTCGACTCCCCGAGCAGGAGCTTGCAGATGTTCTTGTACCCCACCCTGCGGTACGCCCGCAGGAGCTCCTCGAAATCCGCGTACGCCTCGGGGTGGCGGCTCTTCAGGGCCTCCAGGCGGGCGAGCACGTCCTTGAGATCGTCGAGCGGCGCGACTGCTGGCATGGCATCTTCCTCCACACTACCAATACACCCTGAACCGCCACGGCGCTTCAGCGGACTTACACCGCCGTGAAGGAATCCACCGTCTTCGCGTCGAGCCTCATCACGACCTCGGTGATGAGCGACACGGCGTTGTCGACGTCCTCGAGGCTGAGCAGGCCCGCATGCGAGTGGATGTGCCGGGTCGGCACGGCCACGACCACGCAGGGGCAGCCGGCGTTCGCCATGTGGATCGCGCCCCCGTCGGTGCCGCCTCCGCGCATCTGCGAGAGCTGGAGGGGGATCTTGCACTCCTCGGCCGTGCGGATCACCAGCTCCTTGAGCCCCTGGTTGGGGATCATCGACGCGTCGTAGGTGATGAGCGATGGCCCCAGCCCCATCTTCGCAGGGGCTTCGTGCGCCTCGATGCCAGGGACGTCGCCCGCGATGTCCACCTCGAGGGTGATGCAGACGTCGGGCCGGACCACGTGCGCGGAGGTCCTCGCCCCCCGCAGCCCGACCTCCTCCTGGACGGTGGCAGCGCCGATCACCGTATTGGGGTGAGCGAGGCGCCTATCCTTCAGCCGACGCACGACCTCGGCGGCGATGTATGCTCCGACCCTGTCGTCGAATCCCTTGCCGCACGCGAGGACGGTGGTGCCCACCTTCTTCTCCTCGACTCCCCCCTCGGGCTTGCGGTACACGCTCTTCTCGAAGGTGGAGAACGGCGAATCGGGCACCACGGGGTCTCCGACCCGCACTCCCATCTCGCGAGCTTCCTTCTCGTTGGAGCAGCCGATGTCGATGAACATCTTCTCCTTGGTCACGACCTTCGTCCTCTCCTCGGCCGACATGAGGTGGGGAGGCTTGGCCGCGATGATGCCGCCCACGAGCCCTTTGGACGTGCGGACCTTCACCTTCTGCCCGAGGAGCACCTGGTCGAACCATCCGCCAAGGGGATTGAACGAGAGAAACCCCTGCGCGTTCACCCCCGAGATCACGAAGCCCACCTCGTCAACGTGGCCGGGCAGGAGCACGACGGGCCCGGCCGAGGCGCCTTTCGCGGAGAAGTGCAGCGAGCCCAGTTTGTCGCTCGCGATCTCGTCGGCGAACGGTGTGACATACTCCTTGACGATCTTCACGGCGTCCCGCTCGAAGCCGGACGGGCCGAAGCTCTCGCAGAGCCTCTTGAAGAAGTCCAGCGCCTTTGCTTCCATGGAAAGAGAGTATGGGTCTGCTCGGAGCCTTGTCAAGGCGAGGCTTTGCGGGTATTCCATACGCGTGAGCGAAAGACTCTACCACCGCGACCCGTACCTCTTCGAGTTCGACGCGACAGTCGTCTCATCGACGGAGCGCGACGGCAAGCGGGAGGTCGTCCTGGACAACACGGCATTCTACCCCGGCGGGGGCGGGCAGCCGTGCGACCGGGGCACCCTCGCCGGCGCGCCCGTTGTCGAGGTGACGTACTCGGGTGAGGAGATCGCGCACGTTGTCGATGCGCCCCTCGACCTCCTCCCCGGCAGCCGCGTGCACGGCGCGGTGGACGCCGAGCGGCGCCTGGATTTCATGGCCCAGCACACGGGCCAGCACATCCTCTCGCAAGCTCTGCTCGCCGTCGGCGGCCTTACCACGGTCTCCGTGCATTTCGGCGAGGAGACCACGACGATCGAGGTCGCCGCGGCCTCCGTCGACGGCGCCGTCCTCGCGAAGGCGGAGGACCTTGCGAATGCCGTGATCCGCGAGAACCGCGCTGTCCGGGTGCACGAGGTGGACCCTGCGGAGGCTTCCCGCTTCCCCCTGCGAAGGACTCCGCCCGATGCCGGAAGGCTTCGGATCGTCGAGGTCGATTCCTTCGACTGGGCAGCGTGCGGAGGAGTGCACGTCGCGACCGCGGGAGAGGTGGGCCTGGTCAAGATCGTCTCGCAGGAAAAGATCCGCGGCCATGCGCGCATCCATGCCATCATGGGCCGTCGGGCTCTCGACGACTACGGCCGGCGCGTCGCCCTGCTGCAGGAGCTCTCGCGCCTGCTCACCTGCGGCGAGGGGGAGATGGCGGGGAGGGTCGGCGAGCTCGTTGCCGGCGACAGGGAGAAGACGCGCGAGCTGCGCAGGCTCCGCCTCGAGCAGGCGGCCGCCGCCGCCGCCCAGGCCGTCGCCTCCGCGGAGCCCCTCGGCACGAAAGGGCCGGGCGGCGCCCTGCTCGTGCAGCGGGCTTTCGACGGCGCGGGACCCGAGTACCTCAAGGCTTTTGCCGAGCGGGTCGTCGCGGCGCCGGGAAGGATCGTGATCGCCGTCGACCGCGCGGCCGATTCGTTCCAGTGGATCGCATCGCACTCCCTGGGCGATGCCCCCGACCTCTCCGCGCTCATCACCCCGCTTCTCCCCGTCGCCGACGCGCGGGGAGGCGGCCGGGGCGCGCGGATGCAGGGGTCGGGGCGGGACATCGCGTCGGTCGGGCGGTTCATGCAGGCCATCGCCGATGCCATACTGAGATCTATACTGGGATAAGGAGATCGCGCATGCGCGTGCGGTACAACTCCCCCGTCATCCTCAGCTTCGCCCTCGCGTCGGCGATCGTCCTGATCGTGAACCAGATCACCGGGGGACGGTTCACGCCGACCCTGTTCATCGTCAACCCGTCCTTCAGCGCCTCCAATCCCATTGACTGGCTGCGCCTCGTCCTTCACGTCGTGGGCCACCGGGACTGGGGCCACCTCATCAGCAACTTCTCCTTCATCCTGCTGATCGGGCCGGTTCTGGAGGAGAAGTACGGCTCGCTGCCCATCCTCCTCATGATGCTCGTGACCGCCATCACCACCGGCATTCTGAACATCCTCGTCGTGAAGACGGGCCTCTACGGGGCGAGCGGGATCGTGTTCATGCTGATCCTCCTGTCCTCCTTCACGAACATCAGGAAGGGCGAGATGCCCATCACATTCATCCTCATCATCGCTCTGTACATCGTGCGGGAGTTCATCAACGCCCTCAACCCCGACACCATCTCGCAGCTCGCCCATATCGCCGGCGGGATCTGCGGGGGGCTGTTCGGATTCCTGTTCGCAAGGCGCGACGCCGCGCCTCCCACCCCAGAGCCGGGAAAGGAGTGACACTCATGGTCCGCACCTCAAGATCCAGACTCTCCCTCATCGCCGCCCTCCTGATCGCGGGGGCCCTGCTGCCGCCGGCGGCTTTCTCTCAGGCGGCCGAAAAGGAGGCTGTGGTCCCGCTTACCAGCCTCGTGCTGTTCACGAGCGGTGTGGGCTTCTTCCAGCACGAGGGGACCGTGGAAGGCAACGCCCGCATGGAGCTCACCTTCTCGGCTGACCAGGTGAACGACCTCCTCAAGAGCCTCGTCCTGCGCGACATGGACGGCGGCTCGATCCAGAGCGTCACCTACTCCTCGCGCGACCCGATCACCAGGACGCTGAAGAGCTTCTCGATCGACCTCACGACGAACCCGACCCTCGCCGCGCTGCTCACGCAGACCCGGGGCGAAGCTGTCGAGCTCACGCTGTCCGAGCGCCTGACCGGCACGATCATCAGCATTGAGCGCCGCGAGGGACAGGCTGGCGCGAAAGGCTACTTCGCCGGCGAGTACCTCAATCTGAACACGCAGGCCGGCATCCGCAGCATCGCCCTCAACGAGATCCAGGGAATCCGTTTCCTCCGCAAGGAGATCCAGGACGACCTGGCCCAGGCCCTCCAGGTCCTCTCCTCGTCGCACGGCATCGAGAAGAAGAAGGTCGTGCTGCACTTCACGGGCAGCGGCAGGAGGCGGGTGCGCATCGGCTACATCCTCGAGGCGCCGGTCTGGAAGACGAGCTACCGCCTCGTGCTGGGCGAGAAGGACGGCCACCTCCTGCAGGGGTGGGCCATGGTGGAGAACACCTCCGACGCGGACTGGAAGGAGGTCGGGCTCGCCCTGGTGTCGGGCCGGCCGATCACCTTCGTGATGGACCTCTACCAGCCCCTGTACCTTCAGAGGCCCGAGGTGCAGCTGGAGCTGTACGAGTCGCTGCGGCCCAAGACCTACCAGATGGCGATGGATGAAGCCGTCGCTGAGTCCGAGATGGGCGAGGAGGCGAGCTTCGCGCAGAAGAGGGCGGAGGCGCCCGCCGCCAAATCCCTCGCCGCCCCCGCGGCGCGCGAGATGGCCCGCCAGGCGCCCGCACCATCCGCCGGCGCGGGTGCAGCCCGCGACTTCTCGGTCAGCCAGGGAGTATCAGCCCTCGCGAAGGCCGGCGAGGTTGGAACCCTCTTCCAGTACGCGATCGAGAAGCCCGTGAGCCTCCAGCGCCAGCAGTCGGCGCTCCTTCCCATCGTGAACGCGCCCATCGCCGGGGAGCGCTTCTCGATCTACAACGAGTCCACTCACCCGAAGTTCCCGTTGAACGCGGTCAAGCTGAAGAACTCAAGCGGGCTGCACCTCATGCAGGGACCGATCACGGTGTTCGACGGCGGCACCTACGCGGGGGACGCGCAGATCACCGATCTGCCGATCGGCGGCGACCAGATCATCAGCTACGCCATGGACCTCGACACGGAGGTGGAGCCGCTGATGGGTCCGACCCCCGAGACCCTCGTCTCCGTGCGCGTGTCGAGGGGGATCTTCACGTACACCAACAAGCAGTCGCGGGAGCGGATCTACAACATGAAGAACAGGGGCACCCGCGGCCGCACGGTGCTGATCGAGCACCCCTTCCAGCCCGAGTGGACGCTCGTGGCGCCCAAGGAGCCGGCCGAGCGTGCACGGACCGTGTACAGGTTCGCCGTCCCTGTCGCCGCGGGCAAGAGCGCGAAGCTCTCTGTCCTCGAGGAGAGGATCGTCGAGCAGAGCGTCGCCGTCACGAGCATGCAGACCGGGACGATCGACTTCTACGTGAAGTCGCAGGTCGTTTCGAAAAGCGTGCGGGACGCGCTGGGGAAGCTTCTCGCGCTGAAGCAGAAGCTCGCCGACACGATGGATCAGAAAAACCGGGTCGAGGCGAGGGTGCGCGATATCAGCGCCGACCAGGACAGGATCCGCGCGAACATGGACAGGCTCTCGCAGAGCTCAGAGCTGTACAAGAAGTACGTGAA
>Ga0315291_10011724_pt1 | contig 10668 bp, 8 predicted proteins | sample YL17G12_20_MG_FD_203070 | JGI IMG/M metagenome (GOLD analysis project Ga0315291, IMG submission 203070) | Sediment microbial communities from Yellowstone Lake, YNP, Wyoming, USA - YL17G12_20 | ecosystem: Environmental > Aquatic > Freshwater > Lake > Sediment | place: USA: Wyoming | collected... | reverse complement strand
CGCGCCGCATCCGCCAGGTGTTGACGAACTTGATCGGCAACGCGATCAAGTATTCGCAGAAGGGACAAATCACTATCGCGTGCGAAGTGGAAGACGATCACCTCATCGTGAGTGTCGCGGATCAGGGTGAAGGAATTCCGCCACAATTTCTCGGCAGAATTTTCGAGCGGTTCTTTCAGGTGGATGGCGCGTCGACGCGTCGCGTTGGAGGAAGTGGTCTGGGACTCGCGATTTCGCGCGGCATCATCGAAGCGCACGACGGCACGATTTGGGCGGAGAGCGTGGCAGGGCGGGGCAGTACGTTTCGTTTTACCTTGCCGCTCGCGCGCGACGAGTTGGGCGAACGAGAGGTTGCTGATGAGTGAAACATTCCGAGTGACTTGGTGGGGTGTGCGCGGCAGCTATCCATCGCCGGGACCCCGGACCGCGCGCGTGGGCGGCAACACATCTTGCATCCAAGTACAGGCGGGCAAGCACTTGATTATTTTGGACGCGGGCACGGGCATCATTCAACTCGGGAACGCGTTGGTCGCGCAGCATCAAGCCGATAAAGCGCCGATCACCGCAACGCTCTTGTTCACGCATACGCACCACGATCACACGCAGGGCTTCCCGTTTTTCAAGCCGCTCTATTTTCAGACGACGACGCTGTCCGTTTTCGGTCCCAAAACGCTGGAAGCCGATTTGCACGAAGTCTTGGCGCGCGCGATGCTGCCGCCGGTTTTCCCGATCACGCTCGATCAATTACCATGCGTGCGGAACGTCCGAAATTTGAGCGAGGGCGAGACCGTCGTGCTGAGCGCGGACAACGCCGAATCGCAAGTGATTTCGGGACGACTTCCTCGATCGCTGAATACGCCTGCCAATGTCTTGATTCACGCTTTGCGTTCATACGCGCATCCGCAAGGCGTCTACGTCTATCGCATCGAGCATAATGGCAAAGCCGTCGTGTATGCAACCGACACGGAAGGGTATGTCGGCGGCGATCAGAAGTTGATTCGTTTCGTGCGCGACACGACGCTGTTGATTCACGACGCGCAGTACACCGAACCCGAGTACACAAATCCGCTTTCGTCGAAACAGGGATGGGGGCATAGTACTTGGCGAATGGCTGTCAGCGTCGCACAGGCGGCGAAGGTCAAGCAGTTGGTGTTGTTCCATCACGATCCCGAACACAGCGACGAGACATTAGACAATGTGGAAAGGGAAGCGCGCGCGATTTTTCCCACCACGCGGCTTGCGCACGAAGGAATGACCATCGAGTTGTAGTGTGGTTACGTAAGACATGATCAACGCCGAGTGATGGAACAGACCTGCGAGGCTTGCCAGAACGTCGCAGGTCTGTTTGTTATCCGCGAATCCGCGAATGGTTCACGACTCAATCGGCAACATGAATCGAATCGTCGTTCCCTTGTCCACTTCACTTTGCGCCGATATTTCTCCACCGTGCGCCGCAATCAGATTTTTGACGATTGCAAGTCCCAGCCCTGTGCCGCGTGAATCGCGCGATTTGTAGAACCGATCAAAAATGTGCGGCAATTCATCTGGCGCGATCCCCTTGCCCGCATCACTGACAGTTATGGCAACTGATTTTGACAGACTAGTGTTCACTGAACACTGAACCCTGATCTTTCCGCCGTTAGGTGTATAACGCAGCGCGTTCGCAATTAGATTCTCCAACACTTGACGAATCCGCGCGGGATCGAGATTCAGTATCGGCACATTCGGTGCGATGTCAGCGTCCAGCGTGACACCTGCCTCATTGGCTTGAGCGCGAAACGACGCGACCGTTTCGCCGATGAGCAGTGCCAAGTCGGTTGGCTCTTTTTGCAGTTGGAGCGTGCCACTCTCCGCGAGCGCGAGCGTTCGCAAATCGTCAATCAGGCGCGACAGCACGCGCGTCTCGTCGAGAATCGGCTGCAGATGCGCGTCGTCGCGTGGATAGACGCCGTCGAGCAATCCTTCGAGGTTGCCTTGAACTACTGTCAGCGGCGTGCGGAGTTCGTGCGTCACATCTGCGAGCAGGGCGCGGCGCGTTTGGTCGCTTGCCTGCAGACGTGCTGCCATCGAATTGAACGCGCGCGCGAGCGAACGCACCTCGCGTGGTCCGCGCTCTGACACGCGTGCGGAATAATCGCCATCGGCAACGCGCGCGGACGCGGCAACCAAATCGCCAATCGGCAACGCAAAGCGGCGAAATGAACGTCCAACGATCAGCAAGCCCGCGAAAATAAAAACGACGGCGACGATTGCAAAAGGATGGATAGAACGATCTGCGCTATTCCAATTTGCGAAGACCGACACGATAAAGGCGAAGATCGCGCAACTGAAAAAAAACAACAGTGCGAGCAGAATGCCAAAACGCAGAAAAAATCGCCCGCGCATCGCGTGCCATTCAGGTTGGTGCCGCCACTCCATGGGCGGTCGGTGTGAAAAGTGATGTCGCCTCATCTGTCTGCAAACTTGTAGCCGACGCCATAGACCGAGAGGATGTAGCGCGGCTCACGCGGGTTCGGCTCGATCTTGCGACGAATGTTTTTGACGTGCGCGTCTATCGCACGCTCGTACGAATCGAACGCGACGCCGCGCACCGCGTCGAGTAATTGGGCGCGCGTGAAAATGCGTCCTGGCTCGCGCGCCAGCATCGCCAGCAATTGAAATTCGGTCGGCGTCAGGTCGGCGGCTTTGCCTGCAATCGTCGCGCGCATTTTAGGCACATCGAGCGCAACGTCCGCGACGCGAATCGTTTCCGTGCCCGCGCTCGCGCTTTCAAATCGCCGCAAGACCGCGCGCACGCGCGCGACCAACTCTTTCGGGCTGAACGGCTTGACGATGTAATCGTCCGCGCCGAGTTCCAAGCCAATCAGTTTGTCGGTTTCTTCGCCGCGCGCGGTCAGCATAATGATCGGCACGGACGATTCTTTGCGGAGCGCGCGCGTCACATCGAGTCCATCCAGTTCGGGCAAACCGAGATCGAGGACGATCAAATCAGGTTTCTCGGCACGCGCGACACTCAGCGCGAATTTGCCATCGTTCGCGGTAAGAACGCGCATGCCCGCGTGTTCGAGATAATCGCGGGCAAGTTGTACGATTTTCGGTTCGTCGTCAACGATGAGAATAGTTTTCATTGTGATTTGTAGGGGCGGGGTCATCCCGCCCCTACGCGTGCTATTTCTGTGCGGCTGGTTGTTCGTGCTTGCGATGCCATTCTTCCACCATCGGTGGGAGATTGCCGTCCCAGTGGCGATGACGCATTCCGCCGCAGCGCCCGCGCCAGATGAACGCGCGGCACAAGCCGAAGAGCAAGAAGAAGAATAACAGCGGGAACAGGCAACCCAGCAAGCCAAAGCCGAATCCGAATGGGTGAAAGCCGAATGGACGATAAAGGTACGGATTTGGCGGAACACCTGTCATTGGCGCAACCAACTTGCCGCTGTCTGCCATTCCTTGCGCGACGCCGAAGTTGTAGGCGTATACGCCAATCCCAACTGCGCCGGCAATCAGCAACAACGCGATCAACACACCGAACACGATTCTCCCGTTCATAGTTTCCTCCTTTGCGAGAGTTGATTCTGACGGGAGTATCGCATTGAATTGTGAAGCAATTGTGAATGGAGTTGGGAGCGATGTGGCAGGATTGTTCGGCGCGTCTGGTGGGATTATAGCGGAAAGCGGGGATTTGCTCAAGTGGCGGGGCGGGGAGAAAATAACAGTCGGAAGGAAAGCCTTCCGACTGTCTTTTCAATCTGATGGTTGCCAATTGTCTTCTGCTCAATCGTCATCGTACTGCGTGGCGATGATATTCTACTTGAATTCGCCATTTGTAACGAGACACTTGTGGGCAATTGCCAGGAAGTCAGAGTAATGTCTATGGAACCAGAAATCAGTGGATGCAAAATCCATCAACCTGTTATCCTGGCCCCTTCTTGTAAAGTCCTTCTCAAGGATTCGGAACGCTAGTGCTTCAGCAATCACTTCGGCAAGGACAATGTGATAACGCGGATCATTGATGCCAGGATAGTCCGAATCCTGGGGTTCTCCCAAATACCTTCTTATTGAAGGATGGCGCGCACCAATGAGCAATTGAAATGGGTCATTGTGATCCCACTTGTACCTCGACGGGCCAAAATCCTCTGGCACTGGTATTGGCGGCTTGAGAAGTATTCCGCTTTTGGGTTCACGTTCTCCCACAATTACACGAGTCTGTGCAGGTTGGAGCCTCCGCACCCTTGCCATAATCGTACCCTTGGCCTTCAGTTGCCGTCCTTCGATACGACACACCCCAGTCCAGACATTGGGTACATTGCTTTTCTTCATCTCGCATTTTCCGCCGCCTTTGACGACAATTTCGGGGTGGTCGGAACAGATTTCCGCAATGATTTGACCACTGAGGTCAGATTTAGCCTTCAGCCGCAGTAGTAATGTTTTCTCTTTGTTTATCTGCACCTCATACAATGCTCTTTCAAAAGTGAGACCGTCTGGTATCTGCGGGGCGGGCGGCGGCTCAATGACTCTCGCATGAAGAAGATTATCATAAACACCACAGTGGACTTCAATGTATGCTTCCCCACCGACTTTCGAACCTTCCAGCGTAAATGTTGTCTTGGCAACTTTACCATCGTCCGAAAACTTTTTGAGCGGAACGGGCGACGAGCGAGCTGCGACAACCTCGGGCTCACTACTTGTTACATCCACAGTCAACGACTGGTCGAGCACTTCGTAGTGCCTTACTATGACTGAGAATGTCTTTGGTTGACTGACTACAATATTCTGCTCGCCAGGCGGAATAATGTGTAATCCAACGCCCAGTTTTTCTATTTCCCCATCATCAAGTGGAACGGTTGCTTCTTCCTCTTCCAATTCCCTGAGTTTGGCTTCAAAGAGTTTTGAAACCTCTTTCGAGAGATCGCTCAATTTCCGCTTCAGGTTCTCATCTGTCACATCCCTTCTGGTGGCTGCATCGGATGCCTTCAGATCATCAATGAAAGGACGTAGAATCTCTGTGCACTTCTTGTAGAGTTTTTGCGCGAATGGATGTTCAAGAATCAAACCATCGCGTAGCGGGTCGAGCAATCTTGTCGGATTGTTAGAAGGGTGATCGGGTGAATCTGGATTCGTCTCTTCGCGGTCTTCATATTCCAGAACTAACTGGTCAATGTAGTCACATTTCAACTCACCCGTGAATCGCCACGCGTAGGGTTCTGACTCCAAGCCAAAATACGTACAATCGTGGATGGCTGGCGCGCTCTTGATCAGTATTCCTTCTCGATAGGGGAGTCGGTCTTGTGTAAAAGGAGTATCGTGTCTCCTAATCGTTAGATGTGCTCGCGCCTCTGGGTATTCTGGAACAACGAAATCATTATCATAGACAACTTGACCAGATGGGTACTTGAAGACCAGATGATCTTCGCGCTTCTGGGTCAGATCTACCAATGCAATTTCTCGGTTGGAGGAGGAGAATATATCTCGCAGGCTATAGTACCGCGATAATTCTTCAACGAGTTTTTCGTGATGTCGAATCTTGAAAGTGCTATTGACCTCAATAGTAACTACTGTTCCATTGCCTTTAGGCACGCCAAGTTCTTTTCTGATTTCCTCGGTTACTCGCAGAGGTTTGTCTCCCACAAATCGGCATTTCAAGGAATGAGGAATTACCAGATGGTTATACTCTTCATCCTTGATGCTCTCAAAGTGAATAGTTCCAAAAGCCGCAACATCTTTAGCTCCACGTCCATGCAAACCACGGCGTTTCTTCCCCTTTTCGAATCCCGAAGTCCGAACTCCAAGTCCACCCATCTTCTCGTAGAGTTCCCGTCTATTCATTCCACCCGCGCGGTCTCGGACAATCACTGTTCTTGATTGCCCTTTTCTCTTTCTTTCAATTTCAATACGGATTTTTCCTGAAGGTTGAGCGCCCTGTTCTTCCAAGTCTCGGTAACTGTCATCGCAGTTCGTAATCAGCTCTACCAATCCACGCTCGATCTCGCCCCTCATCGCCCGTTCCATGTTTGCACGTTTGTAACGAAGGGTTGCTGTGAGATCCCACTGAGTTGGGATAGAAGTTTTCGACATCTTGTGTTCTCCTTCTCATTTCAGAATGGCGGCGAATTTTCCGCGACAAAAAGCCACGTACTTTTTTACCCCGTCCCTTTTTAATTTCTCTGCTATCGAATACAGTTGATCCAAGCGATCATTCAGAATCTCGGGGGCAGTATTCACAGTACAGACCAAGGACTCGGCGAATTCGGCGTGTGAAATATCTGCCTGTTCTCCGCTCGTCAAGTATTTGCGATAGGCGATGCTATCCAGTAATTCCTTAAGCCTTCTATCGGTATGTAAGCGGTCACTGACAACAGCGTGCTTCCCTAGAAATTTCTCGATTCTCTCTTTGTTATTCTCTATCCATTCAACTCCTTTGGGGGTTAGCATCCAGCCGCCTATTCGGTGTGTTCCCCTTTTTCTCTCACTTGCGCCTTTTACCAACGCACCGTATTTTTGTTTCTTGGCATCTCCCAATGCAAGATAGGCACTGCCGAGGTCCGGATATTTTGGATACCTGACCCAAGAGAATTTTGATGGCGCGAGTTCAAAGCACTTGAGCGCTATATCCTCTGTATGGATGCGCTCGCGCCATCCGCCCAGCAAGTATAGGACGTAAACCACAATGTCTATGTTGCTGAGACTATCTACTTTGGTGCTTTGTTCCATTTCCAATCTCCAAAAATAACCGCAATATGATTGCGCGCTATGGGCAACTTGGCTACACCCACTGAATCCTCACTTGATCTTCCAAGGGCTTGAACTCTTTATCCCCAGTCACCAAGTCTGCCTTGTTCACTTTTGCCAATGCCGCTGCATAACAATCCGCGTAAGACATCTTGTACTTTGATTTGAACCGCGCCGCTTCCTGTGTGAGATCCCAATTCACATCTACGAATCGAATGCGTAGATCGCGGAGTTCCTTGATACTACTGTTCGCTTCCTCCTCTGATAATTCGCGCGCGATGATGTACCAAACTTCGCCTGCGTTCACTACCGTCATCATGACGGGTATTTCTTCTTCATGGGCGCTGGCAATAAGGTCGGCGATGTGTTTGGCTGAGGGCTCGTCCTCCAGATAGGCAATGACTGACCAAGAGTCAAGCACGAGTGCCTTGGGTTTGCGTGACATCTAAAGCTCCTTTTCGCGCTTTTTCTCAGCCATCAGGGCTTTTAGCAGTCCCTTGCCCTTGTACTTACCGCGCAGACTATGAACAAACTCCCGAGTGATTGGGGTAAGAATGATTCTCTTTGCATGTTCATCTACATCAACCTGAATGTGTGTGCCCTCTCGTATCCCTAACTTGCGTCGAATCTTCGAAGGGATAACTACTTGACCCTTCGTCGTGGCAATAGTCTCCATACACGCCTCCTGTCAGATTTACCAACCGAATTATACCATAGAACTAAATGTAAGTCAAGTACTATTTCATCTTACTCTGCTAGTAAATTCCAAGAGATAATAACCTATCCGAAAACCCGTTTTGGAGGTGAAAAAGGGGCTTTTTGTAGGTTTTCCGAAAGGTTCCAAGCAAAAAGAGGAGACATCTCAGTCTCCTCTTTGGGGACTCAATTTCTTGTAGCCTACTTGATGGTTGTCTCCGCACTCGCGCTCCGTCCCCACACCTCTGGCTCGTACATCGGCGTCGCTTCGGCGGGCAATGCGCGGAACGTGCCGCTCGTCGTCGCGCGGATCAGGTACGAGTAGACGTGCTTGCCCTTCCACAGGTACGTCGTGAAGAAGACCGCACGATCATCGCGCAAGTCGGGACGCGACCAGTAGTACTTGAACTCGCCTTTGCCCGTCGGTTCGACGCCGCTCGTGTTGAGCGAATAGTTGATCGGTTCGAAACCTGCGGGCAGTGGATCGGTGATCATCATATACCAACTCTCGCGCGGCGCGTCCACCGTCAACTTCACGCGCACAATGTCGCCGACCTTGAACGATGTGAGCGTCCTGTTCGTCTTCGGATCGAGATACTCGCGCGCAACGGCTGGACCATCCAGCGATTTTGCCGCGCCGACTGTTTCGACTGACGAGTAGTATGTCAGCGCACTTGCATAGTACACGCGCCCCGTGCCGTTCTTGACGATGCGAACCTCGTGATTGCCCGCGTTGAGTCTTAGCGAAATTGTCTGTTGTTGCGCGATGTTCTCCCGATTGACCGATTGCCTGCTTACACTTTTCCCATCCACGAACACTTCGTACGAGTACGCTGCGTTCAACTCACCCGATTGCGCGAGATATTCGGTGAGCGCGATGATCGTCTGCGCGGTCTCTTGCGTCGTGCGCCAGTATCCCCCGAGGCGATTGACCATCAAGTACCGTACCGTCTTTGGCACGAGTGGCGATTGCGGATCGAGCGCGAGCAGCGCGCGCAGAATCGTCGCAGTGGTGCGTCCGTTGCTGACAAAGTACTCCCAGCGACGACGACTCACGTCGGGTTCTGCCCAGTACGCCGTCTGCGCGGTTTCGGTCGCAAGTTTTTCGAGCGCAGTCACAATCGTTTTTGCTTGCCCACCTTCGCCGATCGACTGGAGCAGGAGCGCGAGCAGCGCGCGCGAGTTCAGCGACATTTTGTCCTGCCTGTCAATCATCGCGCGCGCGAGTGCGGGATCGCCTTGCCCTGCTTCGGCGAGGACGTACGCGATGTACACTTTCAAATCGTAATCGTTCGTGTCAACGAGCGGCGTTTTCAAAAATGCCACCGCGCGCTTGATCGCGTTCTCGTCAATCTTGTAGCCTGCTTTTTTCGCCTGCAACAATCCGTCAAGCACGTACGCGGTTTCGTACGGAATCGAGTCATCCGATTCCCACCAGCCCCAGCCGCCGTCGCCGTGTTGGAACGCGTACAGGCGCGTCAAGCCATCTTCGACTTGCTTCGGCAACTCCTTTTGGATTTTGTCATTTGTTATTTGTAATTTATCCAGCGATTGTTTGACGAGCACTGTCGGCAGGAAGCGGCTCATCGTTTGCTCGACGCAACCGTACGGATAGCCCGTGAGATATTCGAGCGAGTCAATCAGCCCCGCCGCGAGCGAAGGAGAAGTTGAAAGTTTCACTGTCGCAAAGGTCGCGTCATTGGGGACGTTGATAGTGAATCGCGATTCGTTGTCGTCGAGTTGTCCCGCGTTCGCAACGACGCGCTTTTCGCCGAACGGTTCAATCGGGATAGACATTTGGACTGCGTCGCTTACACCCGTGCCGCGTGCGTACATCGTGATGGTTGTCGAGAGTGGGATCGTTGAAGTCGGCGAATACGATGACGCAAGCGTTTTCGCTTGCGGTACGCTCACCCACCAATTCACCGTTGCCGATTGCCCTGCGGGAACGGTGACTGTGTAGATCGCGCTGTCGAGCGATGGAAGGTTCGGCTGTTTGCCAAAGACGAGATTCGTCGCGGTGAGTGTGACGGTGACAACCTGGGGCCGCTCGGTCGAATTGCGAACGATTGCGCCAATCGTCGCTTGATCGCCGACGTTGAAAAAGCGCGGCAAGACTGGACGCACGATCAAATCTTTCGTGACGATTGTATCGCCTGTGCCTTTGCCGACCTGGGTCTGCGCGGTCACGCCGTTCGCAATCGCGGTCCACGTCGTCAAGTTGTCGGGCAATTTCACTTCGACGTTCGCGTTGCCGTTCGCGTCGGTGACGATGGTTGGATTCCAGTATGCGATGTCGGGGAATGCTTTGCGCGGTTCTTCTTCGCCGCCGCCACCGCCGCCGAAATCTTCGCGCTGATTCACGCGCGCGAGAAACACGGTGAGTGATTGCGATGTCTTTACCGCGAGGTCACGCTTGCCGTAGAACGCTTCGACAATATCGAAACCGAAATTCTGCGCGAGCGCAAGGACCGCTTTGTCCACAACCGAGAGCGAAACTTCCGCGCTGATCGGCTTGCCGTTCGAATCGGTCGTTTTGATGTTGTACGATGCCTTGTCTTGCGGCGCGTACTGCGGTTTTGCCGATGCAACATTCACGTTCAAATTCTTCGCGTCCGAAACGACTTGGATGTTTTCGAGTCCCATCTTGAAACTGGGGATGTTGTCGGGGAAGCCGCCTTGCGGAATGAGAACCACGCCGACGTACACGTTCGGAAAGTACGCGTCGGTGATCGGCACGTCAATCGTCGCGCTGTTCGAATCGAGCGCGACGAGTCGCTTGGAAATGACCTTGCCGCGTTCAAGCGTCACGAGCGCAGTTGCTTTTTGGTACGGTGACTGGATCAGCACCTTCGCGGTGTCGCCGATTTTGTATTCCTTTTTGTCGAGCACGAGTTCGATGCGGTCGTTGTTGTCAAAGCGCCACGACAAGAACTGCGCGCTGTCGCTGACCCAGAGCCAGGTCTGACCCAGGACGCGATTGCCGCGCGCGTCCTTGCCCTGCGCGTCGACGCGACACGATCCGCCGCGCGGCGGTGTGAACGCGAGTTGATACCTGCCGTTTGCGTCGGTTGTGAGATCGCCGCGCTGGATTTCGGTTTTCACCTCGTCGCATTTCGAAATCTTGCGACCTTTGTCGTCGAGTGTCTGCCGACAATTCCAGTTGATCAGATTGATCGTGTAACTCACTGCGACGCGACCCAATGCTTTGCCATTCGTGTCGAGCGACTGCACGTCGAAGCGCGC
>Ga0315291_10011721_pt1 | contig 10671 bp, 6 predicted proteins | sample YL17G12_20_MG_FD_203070 | JGI IMG/M metagenome (GOLD analysis project Ga0315291, IMG submission 203070) | Sediment microbial communities from Yellowstone Lake, YNP, Wyoming, USA - YL17G12_20 | ecosystem: Environmental > Aquatic > Freshwater > Lake > Sediment | place: USA: Wyoming | collected... | reverse complement strand
ACAATGATAGTTTGATAAAGGAACATTATCTTACTCGTGGTTCTTTGCATTGGAGAGATGGTATTAAAGATACCAAGGTTGTTTTTACTCCTGACTCAAGAGGTAGATTTTTAACTAGTTGGACTCCTGCAAAACATTTACAAAACAATATACATACAAAAAATGGGATGAAATATCCCGGAAATGAACACATTGGGTCCTTTGGTTGCGACTCTTACGATATATCCGCAGTAGTGGGGGGAAGGGGGTCTAACGGTTCTCTTCACGGACTTACTAAATTTAATATGGATGATGCTCCTTCAAATGAATTTTTTTTAGAATACATAGCAAGACCTCAGACTGCTGAGATATTTTTTGAGGAAGTTTTAATGGCCTGTGTGTTTTATGGTATGCCAATTTTGATAGAGAACAATAAACCTCGATTACTTTATCATTTTAAAAATAGAGGTTATAGGAACTATTGTTTAAATAGGCCTGATAAACAATACAATAAATTATCAAAAACTGAACGTGAGCTTGGAGGAATACCCAACTCATCAGAAGATGTAAAACAATCTCACGCGTCTGCAATTGAATCTTACATAGAAAAGTATGTTGGGATAGATTTTTCAGGAGCTTATAGAGATGGAGGAGATATAGGCACTATGCCTTTTACAAGAACATTAGAGGATTGGTCAAAGTTTGATATAAACGACAGGACTAAATTTGATGCATCTATAAGTTCAGGGTTAGCTATTATGGCTAACCAAAAGCATTTATATATGCCTGAGAAAAAAGATTCAAAAATAAGTATTAACTTCGCAAGGTATTCTAATGATGGTTCAACAAGTCAATTAATCAAATGAAAAACGTAACAATAGATATTACATCGTCAGCCTTTCCAAGTCAGTTAGCTACTGATAAGGAAAAAGCATCCCAACAATTTGGATTACAAGTTGGTCAAGCTATTCAATATGAATGGTTCAGAAAGGATGGAAATAATTGTAGATATTATGGTCAATGGAGAGAATTTCATAGGCTAAGGCTATATGCAAGAGGGGAGCAGTCGATTTCAAAGTATAAGAATGAATTAGCTATTGATGGAGATTTATCTTATTTGAACTTGGATTGGACACCTGTTCCTATTATTCCTAAGTTTGTTGATATTGTTGTTAATGGGATGTCCGATAGATTGTTTAAGGTAAAGGTATACGCACAAGACGCTATGTCTCAATCCAAAAGAAGTAAGTATCAGGATATGATTGAAGGGCAAATGATTGCTAAACCTGTTTTAAATCAAATAAAAGAAAGCACAGGTTTTGATGCATTTACAATGGACCCTGAAAAACTTCCTGAATCAGATGAAGAACTTTCTTTGTTTATGCAACTTAATTATAAACCCGCAATTGAGATTGCAGAAGAAGAAGCTATTAACACCATATTTGATGAGAATCATTATAACGACATTCGTTGGAGATTAGATTACGATGCTACAGTACTTGGTATATCTATTGCTAAACACGAATTTCTTCAAGGAACAGGAGTTAAAATATCTTATGTTGACCCTGCAAATGTTGTTTATAGCTATACTGAAGACCCTCACTTTAAAGATTGTTTTTATTGGGGAGAAATTAAAACTCTTCCAATTAGTGAGTTAATGAAAATTGACCAAAGCCTTACTAAAGAAGACTTACAGGAAATTACTCAATATAGTCAAAGTTGGTATGATTATTTTAATGTGGCTCAATTCTACGAAAATAGTGTATTTTCAAGAGATACTTGTACATTGATGTACTTTAATTATAAAACTACAAAGAAAATAGTTTTTAAGAAAAAAATTCTTGAGAATGGCGGTTCACGAGTTATTCCTAAAGATGATACTTTCAATCCTCCGGCACAAATGATGGAAGAAGGTAATTTTGAGAAAATAGAAAAAACTATTGACGTATGGTATGAAGGTATTATGGTAATGGGAACTAATATTCTTTTACAATGGAAAATGTCTGAGAATATGGTACGGCCAAAGTCTGCTTCTCAACACGCATTGCCAAATTATGTAGCTTGTGCCCCAAGAATGTATAAAGGAGCTATAGAGTCTTTAGTTCGTAGAATGATACCGTTTGCAGACCTTATTCAAATTACACATTTAAAATTACAACAAGTAATTAATCGAGTTGTTCCTGATGGTGTATTTATTGATGCTGATGGACTTAATGAAGTTGATTTAGGAAGTGGCGCTGCTTACAACCCGGAAGACGCTCTAAGACTTTATTTCCAAACAGGTTCGGTAATTGGTAGAAGTTTTACTCAAGATGGAGATTTTAATAATGCTAAAGTTCCTATTACTCAATTAAGCTCTAACACAGGTGTAGGTAAAACTCAAATGCTTATCACTAATTATAATCACTATATGGATATGATTAGAACTGTAACCGGGCTTAACGAAGCACGAGATGGTTCTACTCCTGACCCTAATTCTTTAGTAGGATTACAGAAGTTAGCAGCTTTAAACTCAAATACAGCAACTCGACATATACTTGATGGAGGTTTATATATATATCGCTCAATGGCAGAGGCATTAACTTATAGAATTGGAGATATATTAGAATACTCTGACTTTAAAGATGAGTTTATTAATCAAATTGGCAGGTACAATGTGTCTATTTTAGGAGATATAGCAGACCTTTATATTTACGACTTTGGTATATTTATTGAAGTTGCGCCTGATGAAGAGCAGAGAGCACAACTTGAAGCTAATGTTCAAATGGCTTTACAAAAAGGAGATATTAATCTTGAAGATGCTATTGATATTCGTGAGATTAAAAATCTTAAACTTGCTAATCAATTATTGAAAATGAAACGAATTAAGAAGCAAGAGCGTGAAGACCAACTGAAAATGCAACAACAAGCTATGCAGGCTCAACAGCAATTGAAGTCTCAAGAAATGGCAGGTCAAATGGCTATGCAAAAAATGCAGACAGAAGTTCAAACTAAAAGTCAGTTGATGCAGATGGAAACTGAATTAACTATTAGAAAAATTCAAGTAGAAGCTGAACTAAAATCTCACTTAATGGCAGAAGAGTTTATGTATAATCAAAAACTTCACGGTATGGAAATGGAGACGTTAGGCGGTCGTGAACAGGCTCGTGAAGATGCTAAAGCTAAGCGGATTAGTCAACAAAATACAGAGCAATCTAAATTAATAGACCAACGTAAAAACAATCTTCCTCCATTGAATTTTGAATCAAATGAAGATAGTTTAGATGGCTTTGATTTGGCTGAATTTGAGCCTCGTTAAAATATTAAAAAAAATTGTATAGCTTTGTAAAAAATTAAATCAAATCAAATGGAAATTAAAGTAAGATTATTAGATGGTACAGAAGAGAAAGGAACTGCTCAAGTAGAACAAGAGTTACTTGAAAAACACGAGCAACAATTTCAAAATGTAAATATACCGGGTCAGCAGCAAGAGCAAGAGCAACAGCAAGAGCAACAGCAGGAGCAAGAGCAAGAGCAACAGCAAGAGCAAGAGGTTGAATTAAATGAAGAGCAAGTTCTTTCATATATTGGAAAAAGATACAATAAGCAGATTAATTCATTAGATGAATTGACATCTCAAAGGCAAGAAGCTGAGGCTTTACCTGAAGATGTTGCCGCTTATATGAAATACAAAAAAGAAACAGGAAGAGGATTTGAGGATTTTTTAAGTCTTAAAAAAGATTTTGACTCAATGGACTCGGAAAGTTTACTTGAACAATATTTATCAGCAACTCAAGAAGGACTTGATGCTGATGATATTGACTCTTTAATGGATGATTATCGTTATGACGAAGACATTGATGATGAATCACACATAAAAAGAGTTAAGATTGCAACAAAAAAGGCGGTTGCTGAGGCAAAGAAATTTTTTAATGCTCAAAAAGAACAATACAAAGTGCCACTTGAGTCAAGTGCTCCACTGATTTCTGATGAGGAGAGAGAAATTTATGAAAGCTACAAGCAATATACCAAGCAAGCGAAGACTAATGAGGAAGAGAATGAAAGAAAAAGGAATTGGTTTAACCAAAAGACTGATGAGGTATTTAACGGAGAGTTCAAAGGTTTTGAGTTCAATGTTAATGACAAGCGAATCGCTTTCAATCCCGGAGATGCTAATGAACTTAAAAAGGCACAAGCTACACCTGCAAACTTTATAAATAAGTTTTTAGATGAGCAGGGCTTAATTAAGGATGCGGCAGGTTATCATAGGTCATTAGCTGTAGCTATGAATCCTGAGAAATTTGCAAAGTTCTTTTACGAACAAGGACAAGCAGATGCGACTGAAGGTACTATGAAGAACATTAAAAATATTCAAATGTCCGCAAATAGAGCTCCTGAAATCACAAAATCAATGGAAGGAATGCAGGTAAAAGCGGTAAACCCTGATTCCGGTAAGAGTCTAAAAATCCGTAGTATGAAAAAAATATAAATTTAAAAATTAAAAAAAATGGCAGGTACATTATTATCAAACCCTACTTTTGCATTACAGCCAAGTGCTGAGCAAGTAGCGTTGCAGACAAACTACATTACCAACTTCAACTTTTTGAATCAGTATCTTCCTGATACTTACGAAAAAGAATTTGAGCGTTACGGTAATAGAACCATCGCATCATTCTTGAGAATGGTAGGTGCAGAGATGCCTTCTAATTCTGACCAAATCAAATGGGCAGAACAAGGTCGTCTTCACATTAAGTACACTAACTGTACTTCAGGTGCGGCAGCAGCAGCAAATACTGCTACTTTCACTGTGGCTGATTCAGGCGTTACTTACGTTGCAATCAGAGTAGGTCAAACTGTGATGATTCAAAATAACGCATCAGGTGTGTTTAACAAAGCAATTGTTACAGCAGTTCCTTCAGCAACTACTTTCACAGTAGCTTACTACGAAGCAACAGGACAAGCATTTGCTGTATCTACTCAATGCACTGTATTTATTTACGGCTCTGAGTTTAAAAAAGGAACTAACGGAATGGTTGGTTCTTTGGAAGCTGAAGATGACATCTACAGCAATAACCCAATTATCTTGAAAGATAAATATGCGGTTAATGGTTCTGATATGGCTCAAATCGGATGGGTTGAAGTTACTACTGAGAACGGTGCTACAGGGTACTTGTGGTATTTAAAATCAGAGCACGAAACTCGTTTGCGTTTTGAAGATTACATCGAAACTTCTATGATTGAAGCAGTTCCTGCCGCAACCGGTTCGGGCGCTAAAACAGCAGGTATGATGGGGTCTGAAGGTATCTTCTATGTTGTAAACAATAGAGGTAACGTTTGGGGAGGTGGTTCTCCAACTTCTTTGAATGAGTGGGATTCTATTGTTTCTCGTTTAGACAAGCAAGGTGCTATCGAAGAAAACGTTGTTTTTGTTAATCGTGGATTGTCTTTTGACATCGACAATATGTTGGCAACATTAAATGGATACACTTCAGGTGGTGTTGCTCAATCTGCATCTTTTGGTTTATTCGATAATGATGTTGATATGGCTCTTAACTTAGGTTTCACAGGATTCCGTAGAGGTTACGATTTCTACAAATCTGATTGGAAATATCTAAACGACCCAACTATGAGAGGTGGTTTGTCTAACGTTGCAGCTACTGCTACGGGTACAATCACAGGACTTATGGTTCCTGCCGGTTCTACATCAGTGTACGACCAAATTATGGGTAAAAACGCAAAGAGACCTTTCTTACACGTTAGATACCGTGCTTCAGAAGCTGAAGACCGTAGATACAAAACGTGGATTACAGGTTCTGCCGGTGGTGCTCAAACATCTGACTTAGACGCAATGGAGGTTAACTTCTTGTCTGAAAGATGTGTATGTACTTTAGGTGCAAACAACTTTGTGTTATTCCGTTTCGGATAGTATATAGTAAATCGGGGAGTGTCTTTAAAGGCACTCTCCTTTTTATATTTTAAAAAATTAAATTAAATTAAATTAAATAATTAACAAAAAATGGCAACAGTAGTTTCAGTAGACAAAGTCTACAAATTAGTAAATGGAAATCCGCTTTCTTATAGTTTAGCGGCAAGAAATCATCCAAGATTCCCACTAATGTGGTACGATGAAAAAAAGAATGAAAACCGCGCTCTTAGATATGCAATAAATCAAAAGTCTCCATTTGAGGATGAGCAAGATGGAAACGCAATACTTGAGCCAATTATGTTTGAGGATGGATTTTTAAGTGTTCCAAGAACAAATCCTGCGCTTCAAGCATTTTTACACTACCATCCATTAAACGGAAGAATATTCGTTGAGGTAGATGAAGAAAAAGACGCAGCTTATGAGGTTGAGAGCTTAGATATTGAAATCGATGCTTTAGTTGAAGCAAGAAAACTTTCTCTTGAGCAAATAGAAACTCTTACAAGAGTTATGTTTGGTAAAGACCCCTCAACAATCTCGACAGCAGAATTAAAACGAGACATATTAGTGTTTGCTAAAAATGACCCAATAGGATTCTTGACTACATTGAATGACCCTGAACTTCAGTTTCAAGCTAAGATTAGATTATTCTTTGAAGAAAAATTATTAGCATTACGCAATGGAGATAAGGAGATTTGGTTTAATACTCCAACTAACAAAAAGAAAATGTTATCAGTGCCATTTGGGGAAGACCCTTATGATATGGCAGCAGGTTTCTTATCAAGTGATGAAGGTATTGATTCGCTTAAAATGTTGGAAGCCAATCTTCCACAATAATAAAAACGGATTGAGGTGTCCTTGGTCAAAAATTAGCACAGATTTATTTCTGTGCTTTTTTTATGTATATTTGTAAAAAAGAATAAAGATGATAAACGAGGTTAGAAATGCAGTTTTATCCATATTAAATAAAAACAATTATGGATACATTTCTCCATCAGATTTCAATTTGTATGCCAAAAACGCTCAGATGGAAATCTACGAGGAATACTATAGCAGTTATAATAAAACTATAAATGCAGAGAATCAACGTGGTTCAGGAACTGATTACGCTGATATTGAAAGCCCACTTGCGGAAACTTTAGAAAGTTTTTTGGTTACAAACTCACTTACAAAATCAACTGACAACAAGTTTTTTGTTCCATCTCTTGTAACTACAGGAGATGAATCATACTACCTATTAAAATTACTTTGTTATCCAATAATGCTAACAAGTGGAATACAAAGTGGAACTGAAGTTACAAATAACCTTGTTTGCACTACAGGTAATTTTACAACTTATGGAATAATATCAGGAGATATTGTAGTAAATACAACTACAAAAGCAACAAGTACCGTTGTCTCTGTAACAAGTAATACGCAAATATTATTATCATCAAATATATTTCCAACAGGCGCACCGACTAATAATGGATTTGCTATATTTAAAGCCTCAAGCCTAACTGAAGCAGATAAGGTAAGTATGGGAAAAATAACTATGTTAAATAGTTCAAATCTTACAGCGCCTTCTAATGAGTATCCTTCTTATGTTTATCAAGGAAGTGTACTTGAATTATATCCAAGTACAATATCAACTCAAGGGCAAGTTCAGGCTGTTTATTTTAGATTTCCTAAAGTTCCTAAATGGACTTACATTTCATTGGTAGATGGTTCTCCTTCTTTTGACCAATCACAAACTGATTATCAAGACTTTGAGCTTCCTACAGAGGATGAATATAAATTAGTTACAAAAATACTTGAGTACTGTGGTATGTCTATTAGAGAATCTGAAGTTACTCAATTCGGTATGGCTCAACAACAACACGAACAGCCTACATTTAGTATGCAGCAATAATAATAAAAAATACGACAAATGGCATATTTATCTCAATATCAATATTATGACAATAACGGTGGAAGTCCTCAAGAAGCAAATTGGGGTTCATACCAATATGTAAGCCTAACCGACATTGTTAACAATTTTTTGTTGATGTATTCAGGAAATCACTCATTGATAAATAATGAGGAACGATACAAAGTATTATTTCACGCCAAACGTGCTATTCAGGAGCTGAATTACGATGCTTTTAAGGAAGTAAAAGTATTAGAGCTAAGTGTAGTTGATTCTTTAAGATTTGTATTACCTCACGACTATGTAAATTGGGTAAGAATATCAATGTACAAAGATGGATTGCTGAGACCTCTTACTGAGAACATTCAAACATTATCTTCAAATGCATACTTACAGGACCAACAAGGAAATATCCTTTTTGACCAAAATGGAAATATTCTTCAACCTCAGTATTCTGATATTGATTTTGACAGAATTAGAAAAACTAAAAAAAGTATATATCTCAATAGCGGAAACCAATTTGACAATCAATATGGTTGGAATTATGATGGTATGTGGTATTTTGATTATAGAATTGGCGATGCATTTGGTTTGAATACAGAAACAGCAAATTTTAATCCTACTTTCAATATTGATAAAAAAGCAGGAGTTATAAACTTTGATTCGAGTATGGCAGGAGAATTGTGTATTCTTGAGTACATATCCGATGGTATGGAAGGAGGAGACAATTCTTTAATTACTGTAAATAAATTATTTGAACAATATGTTTATGCAGCAATTAAGTATGAGATATTAAATGCAAAGTTCGGAGTTCAAGAGTATATTATAGCAAGAGCAAGAAAAGATAGAAGAGCATTATTATCAAATGCAAAAATAAGAATAAGTAACATTCATCCGGGAAGATTGCTGATGAATTTAAGAGGTATGGATAAGATAATAAAGTAGTATGGCAAAGTTATCAAGGAATTTCTTAGCGGGTAGAATGAACAAAATGGTTGACCAACGTATCCTTCCTGATGGAGAGTATGTTGATGCTATGAATATTCGTATGGGTTCTACAGAAAAATCAGAGGTAGGAGTAATAGAGAATACAAAAGGAAATACTCCGTTAACTAATCTGATTTACATTGATGGCACTCCATTAAGCAGTTCTGCAAAATGTATTGGAGCTATTGAGGATAATGCTAATGATTTACTTTATTGGTTTGTTCACGACCCTGCATTTACTGTTGGAGCGACAGGAAAACTTGATTTAGTGGTATCTTATAATGTATTTTCAAACTTATTGACGTACCATATAATTAGCGTTGATGATGGCGGAGGTATAAACACAACCTTAAATTTTAATGAACTGTATCTTATAACAGGGATAAATATTCTTGGACCTTTATTGTTTTTTACAGATGATTACAACCCTCCAAGATTTATAAATACACAAAGAAATTACGCAAATCCAATAGCAAATATAGACCAAATATCATTGGAGCAATTGTTAGTAATCAAAAGACCTCCAACTGAATCTCCAACAGTAACGCCTATAGTTACGGGTGGTCAGGAAAATTTTTTAAAGACAAGATTTATATCGTTTGCTTATAGATACAGATATATTGATGGAGAGTATAGCGCTACCTCTCAATGGTCTCAAGTATCTTTTATTCCAAATTCTTTTGAGTTTAGCCAAAACAGTATGTTGAATGAAGGAATGACTAATCTTTGTAATTCGGCAATCGTTGAATGTAACTCAGGAGGACCTCTTGTGGTTGGGTTTGACATATTATTTAAGCAATCTAACAATAACATAGTAAAAGTTATTGAAAGACTTGATAAGTCAGATTTAGCAATTCCTAATAACCATTTATATCAATACGTGTTTTCAAATAGTAAAATATTTACTATTCTCTCAGAATCTGAGTTATTAAGACTATACGATAATGTACCATTATTAGCAAAAGCTCAGACAATTATGGGCAATAGACTTATGTATGGAAATTATCTTGAGGGTTGGGATTTAATTGATAAAAATAATTTTCCAACTAAATTTGAATATACTACTACATTAATAACAGAAGAAATCGGAGTTGAAGTTTTAAATGACTTTACCACTTCAGGAAGTTATGATTTAGATTCATTTAGAAATGTAGCAAATTCAGTATTATATTTTGATTTGTTTGGTCAAGATTTAAAAGAAGGCTCATCTATAACTATAGAATTTACAATATCACATTCTCAATTTTCAGGAGCTCCACAACCGGTTGAAACTACTGAAAACGTAGAGTTTACTTTTACTTTTTTATTAACAAGAGATTATACATCTGTATATGCATTAGCTATAAGTACTGAGTTTCAATTAGCAATTGGTACGGTAGCAAATATAAAACCTGTTTATTCAGCTATTCCGGGAACAGAAACTTCTTGTGATGGTTCTACGCTTACAGACCAACTTAATTGTGTATTGCCTCAAAACTTAGGAGCACTTCAAAAGTATGCAAGTGGAATATCTGACTTAGGACAGCCAATAGCAATAAGAACTATACCTTCAAGCACTCTAATAGGACTTCAATTTGTTGCTATGGAATATGTTAATGATGTTACCGCTCCAACTACGAGGATATATGAATATTATGAAGTAGTTTTTGCAAGTGCTACTTTTCAAAAGATAGCTAATCCACAAAGTTTGCATAGTAATAGAGGGTATGAAATAGGAATTGTATATATGGATGAATTTAACAGGGCGACTACTGCTTTGGTAAGTCCTAACAATACTGAATACATACCTTGTGGATATTCTGCAAATAAAAATTCAATTCAAGTTACTATACCTATACAACAAATAGCGCCTTCATTTGCAACAAGATATAAATTAGTAATAAAACCTGATGCGGAAAATTATGAAGTAATTTAT
>Ga0315291_10011720_pt1 | contig 10671 bp, 8 predicted proteins | sample YL17G12_20_MG_FD_203070 | JGI IMG/M metagenome (GOLD analysis project Ga0315291, IMG submission 203070) | Sediment microbial communities from Yellowstone Lake, YNP, Wyoming, USA - YL17G12_20 | ecosystem: Environmental > Aquatic > Freshwater > Lake > Sediment | place: USA: Wyoming | collected... | reverse complement strand
AACACTGAAGGATATGTTGTTATCTCCAAATATTTTGCTGGAGTTGTTCCAGTTGTCCCTGCTGCAGCTCCTGCAGCTCCTTGTGTTGATGTTGAAGTGCTTGAAGCTGAATTAACAGTTACTGAAATATTAAAACCATTTGAATCAAACCATATAGATGGGTGCGACACTGAAAGTGATCCTGTACATGCAGTACCATTACCTATTGCAGTTATTGTCCATTCAAGTAAGCAACTTGTTGTTGTTGCGCTTATAGTGTTGATTGTCCACTGCGTTCCACTTGGAGTTGCAGTACATCCCCCACCTGTGCCACCGGAAGGAGTAACTGCAGCGACAGAATATGTCGCACAACTCTCAGTGAAATTAACTATCTCACTTAATGTATTGTTTGAGAGACCGCCATAATTAGTTACATTCACGAAAACATTTTTTGTATCTCCAGCTGTTAAAGTTAAGGAATTAAGAGAAGTGAAAGAAGTGGGACATGGAAAAACTCCAAAACTGCAACTTGTAGTATCAAATGTAACGTTTGAGCTCATAAACAATCCTGTGTTGTTTATTTCAAGAGGACCGATACCACTTAATCCGTAAAATGTTTTACCATCAGGTCTAACATAAATTAAAGAAGGATTTACGTTGTAGAACCCGCCTGTTGTGTTTGCAGGAACTGAATAGTTGATTGTATAAGTAGAAGAACTATTAAAAGGGTCGAGGCCAATTGAAACTAAAAGATTTGTTATATTTCCTAAACTTGTAGTAACATTTCTTTCTTGCATGAAAACGCTGAAGTTAGCTGCGGTTAAGTTAGCTGGGATTTCTAAAGCTGTTCCATTAATATAGGCAATTGTCATGTTTACTGTATCATTTTCGCTTACAAACTGAGGGGACGATATGCTCGTGCCTTTAAGAGAACTTATTGCTAACGGAGTCAGACTTAATCTGTCTGTCAGATTCAATCTTATAGTGAGAGTATAAGATTGATATGGGTGAGAACTAAAAGAGCCAGTATTATTAGTTGCATTAATGAAAATCCAACCATCATAAGTCCCGACTGGGATAGTACCGTTGAAAGTTATATTTATTTCAATTAATTGTGAAGATTTATTTCCAATGTTGTTAGTAGTGTTGTAACTGAAGTTCGCTGTGAATGGTGATGAACATGATGTACAAGTCAAAACCGATGAGTTCAAAGTCATGTTAATGGTTTGGTTGAATGATCCAACATTTGTCAAATTGATGTCGATTATTTTATTCAATCCTGCTCCATAATTTTCGTCAATTTGGAATGTTCCAGAATTGAATGGGTTAAGTGATGTTGGAGTAGGAGTGGCATTAAAAACTAAAAGTGTTGGTGTAGTGACATTGAATGTAATCGGTATACTCGCCATCCCTTTATTTCCATCAGTTAGCAATAATGAACCTTGATATGCTCCATCAATTATGTTGTTGGGAACAGTCAAGTTAAGTTGAACTGTTGCGTTTGAATTAATTCCATTGAACGATGTAGTTGTGTAGTTAGTTGTAATCCATGTTTGACTCTGGAAAATTGAAATATTTAGATTGTATGTATCACTTCCTGAATTACTCACCACTACTGCAGTCCAATAACCAGGTGTTATTGCAGTTGTTTCGTTGAAAAGTTCCACAGCACTTGCATTAGAAACATTTGCAATTGTATAGTAGTTGCTTGAATAATTCATCAAGGTTCCTGTTGAATTGTAAATATAAAGCGTATAATTGCTGGATCCATTCCACCACAGACCTGCCCTGATTTTAGATTCAAAGCTATTGCCCCCAACTAAAAATGTGAAATTCCTAGTTCCACTTCCAGTGAATTTCTGAACTCTGTATATGACGTTTGATAAGACAACGTTCGGTTCATTTAGTCCACCTTGATTAATTATCGTAAAATTGCTGCTGACATTAGAACTTGTATTCAAATTTCCAAAATTCATTGCGGTGACTTGCTGATCTGAAGCCGATGCGTTTGTAATGTTCAAAGTGGAATATATGATATAGCCTGTATAGGAAATTGCTGAAATCGAGTTGCCAAAAATTCTTATTTCCCACATCTTCGGAGTGGTAGGAAGATAGTTGTAAGTCATTAGTTGGCTCGTATTCATGTTCACTGATTTCGCACGCTGAATTCCTATATCATCAAATAAGAACATGTTTACATATTGACCAACGCTCCATCCCGTAAGATTAACTGTCACAGAAGTTGCATTTGTGACTGCAGAAGTGTTGAAGTAATAAGATTGATATTTTGAAGCATTCGCTGGCAGTGAGCCACTGAAAGTTCCTATTCCAGTAGTTGCAAGATTTGCGTTATTGCTTGAAGATATTGGTATATCAACAATAACAGCAATAGTTACATTTTCTATGTTTACTCCAGTTATGTTTGTAGAATTCACAACAATTGAATTATTCCAATATCTTCCAGGATAGCATGACAAATGCGCGCTCGGATCAATCAAGTTAAGTGTAATATTTCCAACGCCATTCAAAGCAGGGGTCGTTGCATTATAACTTCCAGTTGTGGCGTTTTGTACAAGCAAAGTATAACCACTACTTCCCGAAGTTAGACACCGAGTCAACGTGTTTGATTGAGAATAATTTGCAATCAAAAACGAAGCATTCTGAATTTGAAATGTCATGTTACTAAATCCAGACGTAACGTTTATTGTGATGTTGCTTATGTAAGAATTCGTCCAATTCAAGTAAACTATCTCAGGTGTTACGTTAAATCCACCTGAAGGGGAGCTTGTTATTGTAGAAAAAGTTGGAAATGCAAAATAACCAACAAGAAAAATAGCTGCTACTGCAAACAAAATCCACAAAAGATTAAACCGAACCCTCATTGATACCCTTAAACATATATATGATTCTTTAAAATAATGAAGCTTAAGGTCAAATATTTGTTTGAATAAGAAATATATGGAAGTGATGTTTTTGCCAAGCAGTTATTTATTTACATTGGAACGCGTTGTCGAAGGAAACCAGAAAGTTGTGTTAAGAGATCATCCTAACAAGGTGTATTTTGAATATTTTATAAGAAAGAATTTTGGAAAAATATCTCAAAGGGAAATGGCTAGAAGACTTAAAATTGGTAAAACCACTGTAAATCGACTAAGTGGTGAAATGGGACTAAAATTTTTAAAGTATACCGCAAATGAAAATTTCTTCAAAAGCTTTTCACGAGAAATGGCCTACATTCTAGGTTTTATTTTTGCTGATGGAAATGTTAGTTGGAATGAAAAGGAATCACGCTGGAGTTTGACTATAACTCAATCAAGAAAAGATTTTGAACACCTCGAAAGAATAAGAAGAATTTTGAAAGCAAATAGACCCTTGTATTATTCACCAAAAACTAAAGCTTATAGATTAATTGTTGCGAGTAAAAAACTTTGTAGAGATTTAATTGAACTTGGTGTTGTTCCTAGAAAATCGTTAACCGTTGACTTTCCGAAAATTCCTGAAAATTTTTTAAATGATTTTGTCCGAGGAATAATAGATGGTGATGGTAGTGTCTTTTATTTCGATCGAAAAAGAAGTCCATATCTTGCAATTAGAATATACTCTGGTTCAAAAAAGTTCCTTGTTAGAATGGAACAAATTATAAGGAAAAAACTTGGAATTTCTTCTAAGGTTAGAAATATTCATGGAAATACCTATGGTCTTCAATATACTTGCAATCAAGCAAGAATTTTAGCTAGATGGATTTATACTGATACAGATTTATTTTTAAAAAGAAAATTTAAGAACTATGATATTTGTATACAAAAGGAGGTGTTGATAACTGCCAAATAAGTACTTGTTTACATCTGAGAGTGTCGCCGAAGGTCACCCGGATAAAAACGATTAAACGTTGTCCAAGGTTGCTGACCAGGTTTCTGACGCTATTCTAGACGCAATCATCGAAAAAGACAGGAATGCAAGAGTGGACTGCGAGACCCTGATAATGCAGGGAACTGTTATTGTCACCGGACAAATCACGACTTCTTGCCATGTTAACATACAGGACATTGTCAGAAAAACTTTAAGAGAAATCGGACTTGACAATGCCAAGGACGGACTTGACTGGGAGACATGTGGTGTTTTAGTGTCGATTACAGAGCAATCGCCAGACATTTCAATGGGAATTAATGAATCGGCAGAACATGAGCAGGGAGCTGGGGACCAAGGACTCATGTTCGGTTATGCGTGCAAGGAAACTCCAGAATTGATGCCATTGCCAATTGTGCTCGCGCATAAACTTGTGAAAAGACTGGCTGAATGCAGAAAACAAAAAATTCTGTCATACTTGAGGCCGGATGGAAAGTCGCAAGTGACTGTCGAATATGAAAACGGAATTCCGAAGAGAGTCGAGGCTGTTGTTGTAGCAACGCAGCATTCAGAGGATGTCGACATCGAACAGCTGAGAAAAGATGTTATAGAAAAAGTTATAAAAAGTGTGATTCCCACAAATCTTCTCGACATCAATACGAAATATTTTATTAATGGAACCGGCAGATTTGTGATCGGTGGGACACTGGCAGACACCGGACTTACTGGCAGAAAAATTATTGTCGATACATACGGCGGGATGGGCTCACATGGAGGAGGGTGCCTAAGCGGAAAAGGTCCGACAATGACTGACAGGTTCGGCTCTTACATGGGCAGATATATTGCAAAAAATATTGTGGCTGCCGGGCTTGCTGACAGATGCGAGGTTCAGATTGCTTATGTAATTGGCCATTCACAGCCAGTTTCAATAATGGTAAACACACATGGAACAGGAAAAATATCCGATGAAAAAATTGTTGAACTGGTGAAAAAACATTTTGACCTCAGACCGAAAGCGATTATACAACAACTGCAAATGTTAAGACCGATATACAGAAAGGCAGCGGTCTTCGGACATTTCGGTCGAGAAGATCCAGACTTCACATGGGAAAAGACAGATAAAGCTGAAGAATTGAAGAAAGCTATTAATCTTTAACTCTTTGTTATTATTTTTGATAATATGTCCTCCGTTAAACCTGTTGGTGATACTATCCAAAAGGAAGAAAGTCCATGGGTGAAAGCTGAGTTTGAAGCATCAATACAAGAAGCGGAAAGGGAATTAGAACCAAAATATGTTAGATTTGTAGGAGCCGCAGCATCATTAGTTCCTTACGAACTTGTTAGAACTGCTATGAAATATGGTGTAATTCCGAGTGGTGTAATAGATACACGCCGTTATAGAGAAGCGTTCCGTGAAATTCCATCAGGAAGAGACGGAGAGAAAACAATTAGGTGTGTAGTTGCAAAGCAAAAAAATGGCGATTATTCAGTAATATACTAACTACTGACTAATTTTAACTATAAACTATAAACTGATGAACATCTCGTTGGGAGCACTATTTTTATAGCTGTAAAAATCTAAAATTCTTAGAGAGGTAATGAAAAATGCCATCATTTGAGAAACCACAAAGACCGCAAAGAAAAATGAAAAGAATGAAGATTAAAAAGTGGTAACCGGTCCCTATTTTGTTCTTTGACAAGAAAAAGATTAAGTCTCAAAAGCAAATAAATCATATGAAAATGAATAATCCTTGGAGAATAGTGGACAGAGTCATCTATGAATCCGATATTTTATTGGAAGTCATAGATGCTCGTATGCCAAATCTTACCCGCAATAAAAAGGTAGAGAATAAGATTCGACAAAAAAGGAAGTTTCTCATATTGGTAATAAACAAATCGGATTTGATAACAAGAAAAATGAGAATGGATTTTTTGCGAAATTTTGAATCGGGGGAAGTAATTTTTGTCTCATGCAAAGATAGAGTAGGAATCACATCTTTGAAAAAAATGATTTTGAATTTGGCCAGGAAGATACGATATCGGGATTATATAAGAGTTGGCGTTGTCGGTTACCCTAACACAGGTAAATCATCAGTCATAAATGTTTTAGTTGGGTTCAAATCGGTTGCCAAAACTTCTCCAGTTGCAGGATTTACTACAGGAATTCAATGGATAAGAGGTAAAGGTAACATCATGTTTTTGGACACCCCGGGAGTGATACCTTTTGGTGAGAGTGATGAGACAGAACAAGCCTTGATGTCTACTATAGACCCGAATAAAATTGTAAACTCAGATCTTGCTGCTATGAAAATAATACAATTGTTTTTGGATCATAATAAGAAGATTTTAGAAAAATTCTACGATGTGAAGATAGAGACTGATGATACGTTTGAAATTCTATTGCAAATAGGAAAAAGAAGGAATCTCCTCAGGAAGGGGGGTAAAGTAGACGAAGTCAGGATCGCTTTGACTGTAATAAGAGATTGGCAGAATGGAAATCTGCTGCTGAACTTATGATGATTTTAAAACTTTTTTCCAAATTCAAATCCCACCTCCCGCATGAAGATTTAAATCTCATAAAAATAGTAGAATTAGAGGTTAAAACCTCCAAACTGATGAAGACTGAAGGGCGGAATGATACAATATGATTATGCCCTTTGTGACTGAAGGGAGATAGAACTTTTAGTAAATTTATTTACAATTGTAAAAAAGATTATTTACCCACATCGTATATATTTTCGAATTCTTCAAAACGCACTTTTATAGTCTCTCTTTCATGAGGAGTTGCTGAAGGAGAAGGCCAGATAAAAACTTCAAAATGAAGATGAGGTCTGTGAGTATAACCTGTCATTCCGACGTAACCTAACAATTGGCCTTGCTTTACATTATCTCCAACTTTCACAACCACTCCTTTGTATTTCAAATGCAGATAAACAGAAAATTCTTCGTTTGCGTGTTTCAATGTCACATAATTTCCGCCCCATTTGTACTTCAAGTCAGGTCCACCAACTTTGTCATCATCTTTTATAGATGTCACTACTCCATCGAGGGCTGCGATTGCTTGTCCATCCATTGGTACGAGAAAATCAATAGCATTTGAAAAATTCTTTACATGAGATTTCAATTCTCCAGAAAGCATTGTCTGTTTAGTAACGATTCCTTCAAGTTGTTCTTTTCTAACTGGCAATTTGTAGATATTTTTTGAGAATGTTTCCATACATTAAATTATTTTAGTTAACTACTAATTACTTTCAAAATCGTGCGGACCCGGAGGGATTCGAACCCTCGACCTTCTCCTTTGTTCCTTCCTGAATTTTTTAGATAGGACGGAGCTGCTCTATCCAAGCTGAGCTACGGGTCCAATTGTAAGAATGATAAACGCAAAATAAGAAGCTTTCTTTTTTGCTTTTTACTGTTTTTACTTGGCTGATTATTTAGCGGATTTTGTCATGTTCAGCCCCTTGCATAACACATGCCCGACGAGGACTGGAATGCTGACTTCCCACCATTCTATTTGTTCTCGTTCCTTGCTTATCGCAACAACGCTTTCGAGAATGTGCTGCATATTGTCGCTCAACCTCAACTCTTTTATTGGTCCGACAATTTTTCCGTTCTCAACTTTGAACATCGCGTCACGGGGGATTGTAGAGAAATCTCCAGTTCGATAGTTCGAAAAGCGTGTGTACCATGTGTTCGTTATGTAAATTCCATTCTTCATCTGCGAAATCATCTCGTCGACGTTGCTCTTTCCCTCCTTCATGACAATGTTGAAGCAGTTTGGATAAACGAGGCCTGCATTTGCAGTTGTCTGAGTCTTGAATTTTTTCGCGGTCGATGTATTGTGAAGATATGTTTTCAGTTTTCCCTTCTCGATGATGTTTGTTGTTTTTGTCGGAACTCCCTCGTCATCGAATGCACGCGAACCAAAACCGTTTTTCATCTGCGCGCCGTCTTGAATTGTTACAAGTGAGTTGCCAACCTTTTTGTTGAGCTTGTTGATCAGGAAGGACATTCCGCTCTCCACTTCAAAAGCAGAAAATGCATAGGACATGTAGTAAAGAAGATTTGCGAATATCATCGGATGGAACAAAATGTCGTACTGACCGGGCGAGCCTGGCTGAGGTCGTAATGAATCTTTTGCGAACTGCGCTGCCTGCTGTGCAACTTTTTCCGGTTCGAACCTGCTCAAAATCCTGCTTGCCGAAACGCAGTGCCCGCTGGCATCTTTGTCAGCAAAACTTCTTATTGAAAGGTTTATGCTGGTTCCCTTGTCTTTCGCTTCCACTCCGCTGCTCGTGAATTTCTCCACATTCCAGCTTGACGAATAAAGAACTCCAGCGCAGCGCTTTGCTCCGTTTGCAAGAGCTGTGTTGATTGCTGCTTGCGTGAAGTCGACTTCCTTTCCTTCAAGTTTCTCGATTCGCTTGTCGTAACAATCTTTTGGAGTCTTGTATTTGAAATTCCCGCTGGCAATGCCGTAATAATCTTCCTTTGGCGTAAGAAGTTTTGCGTTGTCAAAAAGTTTCTTTAGAGATTTTTCTGCGGTCTGTTCCGACTCAAAATCAATTGATCCGCTCATCAGTCTTTTTTGATAAGAGAAGAAAATGTTCGCGTCGGCTGAATCCCAAGTCTGGGTCGTCATGATTTTATTGTTTGCAAATTTTATCTGATTCGTGAGACTTTTTGTGATTGTCAAAACTATGTCGCTAGCTCCCATTTTTTCTGCTTGCTTCAAAACTGAACTTCCATCTATATTTTTTTCTACCTTTTTTTCTACCATTTTTTTCATTTTAATTCATCCACCTTTTATCAAAACATTTCTCAAACGAATGTGCGGACCGCCCATGCACACAGGAACTCCCTGCATGGGATCTCCCTTTCCGCAGCTTCCGATCACCGTGTCAAAATCTTTTGCTCTTGCATCAATAGCTGAGAAAAATCCCTTTGTAGTTATTTCCAAAATCGGCCTTCTGACTAAGTGAGTCAGCTTTCCATTTTCAATCATCCAGCTCTCGCAGCCGACATAACGCTCGTTCCATCTCTTGTCGTCGATGTTCCATTCTGTGAACGACTTGATGTAAACACCTTTCTTCACTCCTTCAAAGAGTTCGTCGACGTTGTGTTTACCTGGCTCCATGAATGTGTTTGCCATTCTCACAAGGGGCTCGCGGTCGTACTTGCTCGCACGCGCTGCTCCGTTGCTTTTCATGTTTATCTTTCTTGCATACTCCCTGTTGTTGAGAAATTCGTTTATCATTCCGTCCTTTATCAGAAATCTCTTCTTCGCAGGAATTCCTTCGTCGTCAAATTCATAATAGCCGTAAGCATTCTTGTCAATCGCAGGAAAGTCGACCGTAGTAACTTCGCTGCTACCGATTCTGCGGCCAAGCCAGTCCGTTGTCAGAAAACTTTCGCCGGCCTGCGCACCCTCACGGCCAAAAATCCTGTCAAGCTCTGACGGATGCCCGCTGCTTTCATGCACAATGATTCCAACAAGTTCTGGACTGAGAACTACATCAGTCGGCTCATTCGGCGCTGATTTAGCCTTTTCAATAATTTTCAAAAGTGTCTGTGCTTCGTTCGTTATTTTGTCAATAAAATTCCACTTCTTGACAACCTCCCATCCGCCGCTGTTGCCAAGCTGGAAGTAACGTTGCTCGCTCTGCCCTCCGACAACCGCAACAAGGCTGTAGTAAACCATGACGCGCGGCTGCACTGAGGAAATTCTGCTGCCGTCTGAATTGACGTAATACTTTTCATTTATCGTGTTTGTCATCTGCATGAATCGCGAAGGAACTTTGCTCTTCAGTTTGCCTAAACTTTTTTCAGCGTCCATAAGCAACGCAAGCTTTTCTTTCGAACTCACGTCCTCGATTTTCTTTTTCGCTTTGACTTCCCATCTCGCCTTGCTTGTTTTTTCTTCAGAAAGAACGATCGGTTGGTTGTTGTGTTTTGCAGAAACTATCGCAAATCTTATTGCGTCTTTGATTCTTTTCTGGATTGTCTGCTTGTCGAGATGTTCAGAAGTTGTGAATGCTGCCCCGCCGTCTGCCAGAACGCGTATTCCGATCCCTTTTTCGATTGTGATATCAGCTACTTCTGCCGTCCCGTTCTTCAGAATAAAATTTTCAGTGAAAACATTCTCAATGCGTGCCTCTGCATAGCTTGCTCCGTTCTTCTGCGCAAACTTTACAGAGAATTCAGCAAGGTCTTTGTCAAGGGACATACTTTAATATTTTGATTTTTACTTTTAAATTCTCACTCAAACGCTCAACTCAAACACTCAAATCGGCACTAAATTAGCGTTTTTACCTTCTTTCTTCCAACGATCGCTCGTAGCAGCTCTCTGCCGATTTCAGAATCTTTGCCAACTTTTATGTTTGCTTTCTTACCGATAGTTGCTGAAAACAAGAACTTGTCTTCGATGTAGAAGCTGGCAATCTTCCCTATGAGCCGCTTGTCGAAATCGAAGTCAAAGCTATTTCCACTCTCATTAATTTTGTAAAATGCTTCCTTCCCGAGAGCTGGGATGCGCGGTTCGACGTCGATGTGAATGCCAAGTTTGTCTTGTATCGAGGAAATCATACTGCCTTCCTTTCCGATGATGCGGGCGATGACGTTGTTGTTGACTTTCACGACAATGTTGTGCTCGTCTACAATCTCAACTTCTGCATCAGGGTCGAACTTTCTGATTTCTGTCAGGATCTGCTTCGTAGCAAGAACTTTCAACGGAGAAGTTTTCTGTTGGGGAATTCCTGAAATTGGAATGACAACATTTTCCTCACCGAAAGAATAGATCTCGTACTCGAGCATTCCTGTCTCAAAATCTTTCACATCTACAACTGG
>Ga0315291_10011719_pt1 | contig 10671 bp, 10 predicted proteins | sample YL17G12_20_MG_FD_203070 | JGI IMG/M metagenome (GOLD analysis project Ga0315291, IMG submission 203070) | Sediment microbial communities from Yellowstone Lake, YNP, Wyoming, USA - YL17G12_20 | ecosystem: Environmental > Aquatic > Freshwater > Lake > Sediment | place: USA: Wyoming | collected... | reverse complement strand
TTCTCCTGCATGGTGCCGTGGGTCTCCTGGCTCCCGCCGACCAGGTGGAAGTTCCGGCCGCGCGTAATGCGGAGGTGGCCGTCCTCGTTGTCGAGGCCGAGCCCCAGGAGCCACGCCTTCTTGCGTTTCGCCGCCGGTTTCATGGTTGTTCTTAATTAATAACGCCCGCCGCAACGCCCGTCAAGGCCGCAGGAGCATGCCGCAGGAGCATTTCCCGTACGGCGCCCCGAAACGGAGGGCCTACGCGGCCCCGACAAAAGCCTTGTGTGCCCCTGCGCCGGCCCCTAGAATGCCGGCATGTCTTATGAACTGTTCGTCACGGCCGAGTTCAGTGCCGCGCACAGCCTGCGCAACTACGAGGGCAAGTGCGAACGCCTGCACGGCCACAACTGGCGGGTGGACCTCAGGCTGCAAGGCCGGCGCCTGAACCACGAGGGCCTGCTTCTGGACTTCGTCGAGGTCAAGCGCATCCTGGCGGCCGTGCTCGACCCGTTCGACCACGCGTACCTGAACGAAACGCCGCCGTTTGACCGGCTGAACCCCTCGAGCGAGAACCTCGCGCGGATCATCGCCGGGGCCGTGGCCAAGCGGCTGCCCAGGGGCATCCGCGTGGCCTCCGTCACGTGCTGGGAATCCGCCCGCTGCGCGGCGACGTATAAGCAAACAAAAGTTCAAAGTTCAAAGTTCAAGGTTCAAAGTTGAAAACGACGACGCGGCCGTGCCCTGTGCCGTTTCCTTGAACTTTGAACTTTGAACCTTGAACTTTGAACTCTACCGCCTGGAGATTGAAATTGTCGGTGACCCTACAACTCGCCCTTGACTTGCTCGACCTGGAGCGTGCCCTGCGCATCGCCGACCTGGCTGTGCCGCAGGGCGTGGACTGGGTCGAGGCCGGAACGCCCCTCATCAAGAGCGAGGGCCTGGCCGCCGTGCGGGCGCTGCGCGCGCGGTTCCCCGGCAAGAAGATCGTGGCGGACCTCAAGACCGCCGACGCCGGCCGCGTGGAGATGGAGGCGGCGGCCAAGGCCGGCGCGGACTACGCCATCGTCCTCGGCGCGGCCAGCGAATCGACCCTCCGCGAGTGCATCGAGGTCGGCCGCAATTACGGCCTCGGCATCGGCGTGGACCTGCTGGGCGTCCAGCAGCCCGAGGCCCTTGTCGCGCGCCTGGCCGACTGGGGCGTGGCATTCATCTCGGTCCACTGCCCGATCGACGAGCAGATGCGCGGCGGGAACCCGTTTGAGATACTCGCCCGCCTGGCCAAGGCCGCCGCGATTCCGCTGGCGGCGGCCGGAGGCCTGAATTCCGAGACGGTCGTGCGCGCCGCGGCCGCCGGGGCGGCCATTGTGGTCGTCGGCGGGGCCATCACCAAGGCCCAGGACCCGGCCCGCGCAACGGCCGACATCCGCAAGGCCCTCGACACGGGCGCGGCCATCCAGACCGACCTCTTCCGCCGCGTCGGCCTGGAGGGCGTGCGCGAAGTGCTCCTGCGCGTCTCCACCGCCAACCTGAGCGATGCCGCCCACCACCGGCCGTGCATCACGGACCTTAAGCCGATCACCCCTGGCGCGAAACTCGTGGGCCCGGTCCTCACGGTGCGGACCGCCCCGGGCGACTTTGCCAAGCCCGTCGAGGCCATCGACCACGCCCAGGCGGGCCAGGTCATCGCCATCGACGCCGGCGGCGCGCCGCCCGCCGTCTGGGGCGAACTGGCCACCGAAAGCGCCATGCAGCGCCAGGTGGCCGGCGTCGTCATCGACGGCGCCCTCCGCGACGCCGACGAAATCCGACGCCTGGGCTTCGCCGCACACGCCCGCCTTGTATGCAGCCACGCGGGGTACCCGAAAGGCTTCGGCGAGATCGGCGGCCCCATCCGCCTCGCGGGCGCCGACGTCATGCCGGGCGACTGGCTCGCGGGCGACGCCGACGGCATCCTGGTGCTGCCCAAGGACCGGGTCGTGGAACTCGCGAACCGGGCCCAGGACGTGCTGGAGGCCGAGAACCGCATGCGGGCCGAAATCCGCGAAGGCCGCACCCTGGGCCAGGTGGCGTACCTGCAAAAGTGGGAAAAGCAACAGTAGCGCGGGTTGATTCCGTTTGCATGAATAGCAAAATGTACAATGTTCGCCCCGGAGGGGCGGACTGCTCTCTAGCCCCGGCCGCAAGGCCGGGGTATGCCGGCACCAGGCCCCTCCTCTCTTTTCTTGAGCCCCGTCAGGGGCGACTGAGGTGCGTTCAATCGCCCCTACCGGGGCTCTCACAGAAAAGAGGAAAAGAGAATTCGTGACGTTCGTTCACCCCGGCCTTGCGGCCGGGGCTAGAGATCAATTTGCCCCTCCGGGGCGAAGAAGGAATGGTTATGCTCATCATCGCCGAGCGCATCAACGCCACGCGGAAACGCCTGGCGGAGGCCTTCGCCAGGCGCGACGCGGCCTTCCTCCAGGACGAGGCCCGCCGCCAGGCCGACGCCGGGGCCGACTACATCGACGTCAACGCCGCCCTCTCGCCCGACACCGAGCCCGGCCTCATGGCCTGGGCCGTGGAGGTCGTCCGGGCCGCCACCGGCAAGCCCCTCTCGGTCGACTCGGCCAGCCCGGCCGCGGCCCGGGCGGGCCTGGAACGGTTGCCCAAGGGGTCGGCGTTCCTGAATTCCATCAGCGGCGAGAAGGCGCGCCTTGCGGCCATGCTGCCGCTGGCCGTCGAGTTCGAAACCAAACTGGTGGCCCTGGCGATGGACGACTCGGGCATGCCCACCTCGACGGCGGACCGCTGGCGGGCCCTCGAAAAAATCTTTGCCGCCACCGACAAGGCGGGCATCCCGCGGGACCGCATTTTCGTGGACCCGCTGGTGCGGCCGGTGGCCACCAACCCGGAGCAGGCGCCGCAGGCCCTCCAGATGATCCGCGAAATCCGCGCTCAAGGCGGCGGCGCAGGCACCGTCGTCGGCCTCTCGAACATCTCGTTCGGCCTGCCCGTGCGGCGGCACCTGAACCGGACGTTCCTGGCGCAGGCGGCCGGGGCGGGCCTGGCGGCCGCCATCCTCGACCCGCTGGAGCCGGACCTGGTGACCACCGTCCTGGCGGCCGCGTGCCTGTCGGGCGAGGACGCGTACTGCATGAATTACATCCGGGCGCAGCGGGCAGGAAAACTCTGACAAACGCGGAACCCGGAACCCGGAACGCGGAGCGAAAGGCTGCGCGGCCGCAAGTTCCGGGTTCCGCGTTCCGGGTTCCGCGTTTCTCTGGTGGTTTGGTTGACTTTTCCCCCCTCATCCAGTATTATGTCTGGCGAACCCAGCCGCACGGCAAGGGAGATGGCGTGCTCTGCCAGCGCTGCAAGAAACAGCCGGCCACCGTCCACCTGACGGAAATCCTCCAGAACGAAAAGCGCGAACGGCACCTGTGCGAGGACTGCGCCCGGGAGGAAGGCGTGGCCGTCAAGGCCCAGATCAACCTCCAGGACATCCTCTCCGGGATGCTCGAGGCGCACCACACCGCCGGCAAGGAGGCCAACCTCGCCTGCCCGGACTGCGGCATCACGTACGCCGAGTTCCGCGACCAGGGCCGCCTGGGATGCCCGAACGATTACGAGGTCTTCGCCGAGCCGCTGAAGGAGATCCTCGAGAAGGTCCACGGGGCCGCCGAGCACACGGGCAAGTTGCCCCGGCGCGCCGGGGCCGACCTGACGACCCAGCGGCAACTGATGCAACTGAGGCGCCAACTCCAGGCAGCCGTCGAAGGCGAGAAGTACGAAGAGGCGGCACGCCTGCGGGACCTCATCCGGGAGAAGGAAACCACGGGTGAAACTCGATGACCTGATCCTGTCGCCGAGCCCGTGGCTGGCGCTCGGCGGCCCCCAGGGCGACATCGTCCTGTCCACGCGGGTGCGGCTGGCCCGAAACGTGGCCGGCCGGTCCTTCTCATCGCGCCTCAGGCCGGAAGAGCGCCAGGAACTCGAAGCGTACCTGCGGCAGGCCGTCCTGAAGGCGCTCGGCCCGGACCACGTCACGTGGTTCGAGTTGGCCGACATGCCCGAGATCGACCGGCGGTGCCTCGTGGAGCGCCACCTCATCAGCCGCGAACTGGCGGCCGCCGAGGGTCAGCGCGGCGTGGCCATCGACGCCGCCCAACGATTCGCCATCATGGCCAACGAAGAGGACCACCTGCGCCTCCAGGTCATCTTCCCCGGCGTCCAACTCCAGGAGGCCTGGCTCGAGGCCGACTCCGTCGACAACCGCCTGGAGGAGCAGGTCACGTACGCCTTCTCGCCGAAACTCGGGTACCTCACGGCCTGCCCCACGAACGTGGGCACCGCCATGCGGGCCAGCGTCATGCTGCACCTGCCCAGCCTGGTGCTGACCAAGCAGATCGAGAAGGTGTTCCGGGCGGTCGCGCGAATGCGCCTGGCCGTCCGCGGCCTCTACGGCGAGGGCACCCAGGCCACCGGCGACATCTACCAGATCTCGAACCAGGCATCCCTGGGGCGCAGCGAGGAGGACATCCTGAAGACCCTCGGCGCCGTCATTCCGCAGATCGTCACCTACGAGCAGCAGGCGCGGCAGGTGCTGGCGGACGAAAGCCCCATGGCCCTGGACGACCGGATCTTCCGGGCCTGGGGCATCCTGACGCACGCCCGCACCATCTCCAGCGACGAGACGCTGGCCCTGCTGTCGGCCGTGCGCCTGGGCGTCCACCTGGGGCGCCTCCAGGGCGTGAACATCGGAACCATCAACGACCTGTTTCTGCTGACCCGCCCGGGCCACATCCAGAAGATCCGCAGGGCGGAACTCTCGGAATCCCAGCGCGACGTGGCCCGCGCGGACTACATCCGAAAACGGCTCGGCTCGAACTGACCATGCAAGACCTGCCCCTCGGCGCCGTCATTGCGTTCGACTTCCAGACGTGGGACGTCCGCGAGGAGATCGCCCTGCTGAAGGAAGTGGGCATCCGCCGCGTCCAGATCTACCGCAACTACGCCGAGGGCATCTGTGCCGAAGACATCCGGCGCACCCTCAAAGACGCCGACCTCATCCCCGACAGCCTGCACGGCTACTTCTCGCTCGAAGGGTTCGACGGACCGCTGTGCGACCTTTCGGCCGCCGACGAGGGCACCCGCCGGGCCAGCCTCCAGATCATGCGCGGCGAGGCTCACTTCGCGCGCACCCTCGGCTGCCGCGACATCATCATCCACCCGGTGCCCCAGGGCGACACGCAGAACGACGCGTTCCGGCCGGACGCGCTGACGGCCGCCGGCCACAACCTGGCCGACATCGGCCGCGAGCACCACGTCCGGTTCCTCGTCGAGAACATGCCCCCGCCGATGTTCGGCCGCGATGCGGCCGTCCTGCGGCGGGTCGTCGACGCCGTGGCCAGCCCCCACGTGGGCCTCGCCTACGATTCCGGCCACGCCACGCTCGCCGGGGACCCCATCGGCGCCATCCACGCCATGGGGCCGCGGCTCTGGGGCGTCCACGTCCACGATACGTACGGCACCGAGGACGACCACCTGATCCCCGGCCTGGGCGTGATACCGTTTGAGGACGTCGCGCACGCGCTGGCGGTGGTCGGCTACAGCGGCACGTTCATCCTGGAGATCTACCGGACGACGGCGGAAGTGCGGCGGGACCTGACGCCCGAGCGGCTGGCCTTCATCGAGAGGCTCCGCCGCCGCGCCTCGGGCCGGCCGTGACCCGCCCCCGCCCTCCCGCCGCGGGAGCGGTCGAGCCCGACGCGGCAGCGTCGGGTTACGTTCGAACGTGCCCCGCGCCTTCCGACGCGAGCTCGGACTGCCCCTTGCCCGAATCGGCGATGTCCATCAGCGCCTCGGGGTACGGGGCGAGGTAAGACTGCCCCAGCAGCCGGGACTCCCCGAAACGGACGCCCCACGACTTGATAAGGGTGGTGGCCGCGCTGAGCGGGACCTTGCCGGCCCGGTAATCCTGAAGGGCGTCCAGGAAGAAGGCCTTCTCGCCGGCCGACAGGTTCTCGGACACCAGCCCGACCGCGTGCATGAGAACGTTGATGATGCTCGTGAACCGCGGCGGCCGCGCCAGCGCACGGGCCAGGTGCGGCCCGTAGTCGGCCATGACCTGCGGCCAGGGGCGCTTCTCGGGGTTGGCCACGATGCGGCCGAGGACCCGCATTTCGGACTGGTGGTAGGCCATGAGGAGCCCCTTGTTGGCCGCGTGAAACCCGACCAGGTCAGCCGCGGCGCCGCGGCGGCGGACCTCGCGGAACTCGGCCAGCACAAAGAGCCGCGTCAGAAAGTGCTCCCGCAAGGTGAAGTGGCGGAGCCGGCCCTCATCCGCCGCGGCCGCGCCCGGAAACCGGTCAAGAACCGCCCCGCCGAAGAACCCGCGGCCGACCTTCTGGGGCCTGTTTCCACCGGGGCCGCCGTACACCTTCACGTCCTTCAGGCCGCACGACGGCGACCGGCTCTTGAGCAGGAAACCATCCACCTCCCCGAGGCCGCCCAGGAACGAGTCCGCAAACTGCCGCATCGCCTCCGTAACGTCCCGCCCCGTGGCGGGCTGCATCAGCCGCAACTCCTTCCCGGCCAGCACCACGCGGATCGGATCGCGCGGGCAGCCCAGCCCGATCTCCATCTCCGGGCAGACGGGGCAGAACGTCACGTGCGCCGCCAGCCGCCGCACGAAATCGTCGGAGATCATCGCGCCGTTGTACCGGCAGGCGGCAAACCCCAGGCACTTCGATACGCCGACCCGCGGCTTGGCGAAGGCTCTCATCGGCGCCCCCCCGGACCAGCCGCATGAAACGCGCCATCGGGCAGCGGGCCGAAAAGCGACGGCGTTGCCGCATCATCCACGATGGCTTCTCCTTGCCTCGCTGCGGAGGCTCAGGCCGGCGGCTGGCCGACGCACGCCGCGTAGATCACCGACTCTTCATCGCCGTCGACGCCCACCAGGGCGTTCATCTCGTCGTCCAGAAACGCCCCGATCATGCAGGCGCCCAGCCCGAGCGCCGCGGCCGCCAGGTGCAGGTTCTCGGCCAGGTGCCCCGCGTCGAGGTACGCGTACCGCAGGGCCCGGTCGCCGTACTTCTGGGCCGAGCGGCCCCAGACGGCCGACCAGATGAACGCGACCGGCGCCTGGGCCACCATGTCCTGCGCCAGGCACGCCGCGCAGGCGGCCCCGGCCACGTCGGGGCGTGCGGCCACGAGGGCCAGCCGCTCGTCCGGCAGTTCCCAATGATACACGCCGGCGGCCAGCCCCTCCACGCGCGACGCGCAAACGTAGGTCTCAACGGGGTAGAGCGCCCCGGCCGACGGCGCCGTCCGGAAGGGCCAGGGCCCCTGCTGGGAGATGCCCTGGGCGGCCCACAGGAGAAGAAACAGCGTTTCCTGCGAGAGCGCATCGGCGGCAAACTCGCGGCGGCTGCGCCGGGCGCGGAGCACCTGCCACAGGTCCGCCGCAGGCAACCGCTCCGGCCGCACCAGCGCCAACGCCTGCGCCCCCGCCTCGGCGTACGACTTGGTGGGCGGCACGCCCCGGCGCCAGTGCGGATCGCGGGCGGGCATCTTGCGGCGGCTGTACGCGGTTCCCTTCTGGTACTCGTGGAGCAGAGTCATGGCGAGGCCTCCCCTTCCCCCATCGCATGGGCCGAAGTGCATTTCGGGCCAGGCGGCCTGCCCGTACGGGCCCGTACTGGGCGGCGGTGTTACCTGCCGGGCGCCGCCCAGCGGAGCAGCGCAAAGTCGATGCGGTTCAGCAGGTTCGGCTCGACGCCTTCCAGGCCCGGCCGGACCAGCATGAACGCCGTGTAGTAGTAGAGGGGCACGATGGGCACCTCCCTCAGGAGGATGGCCTCGGCCTCCCGGAGGTCCTGGAGGCGGGCGGCCGGGTCGGTCCGGCGTGCGGCCGACTCGACGAGGCGGTCGTACTCGGCGTTGGACCAGCCGGTCTGGTTGTTGCCGTTGCCGGTCATAAACATATCGAGGAACGTGTTCGGGTCGACGTAATCGCCGTACCACCCGGCGCGGGCCACCTGGTACTGGATCGCCGTCATCATGTCGAGGAAGACCTTCCACTCGACCTGCTCGATGCGGATGTCCAGGCCCAGGCGGCCGCGCCACTGCTGCTGGATCATCTCGGCGACGGGCACGTGGTCCATGCCCTTGTTGACGAGGATGGCCAGTTGGGGGAGGCCGCGGCCGCCGGGGTAGCCCGCCTCGGCCAGGAGGCGCCGGGCCTCCTCGACGTCCTCCGCGAGCCCCGGGGGCGACCGGTAGCCGGGCAGCCCGGGCGGCACGAGCACGAAGGCCGGCATCTGCCCGCCGCGCGCCGCCCGCTCGATGACGGCCCGGCGGTCGACGGCCAGCGCCAGGGCCCGGCGCAGGCGCGCGTCCGTCAGCGGCGGCCGCGAACAGTTGAACCGATAAAAATAGGTTCCAAGATTGGGCCCGTACAGCACGTCGCGCCGCCGGCCCTCGCCGCGCAGCCTCAGCAGCGGCTGCGCGGCCAGCGCCGGCACCACCGTCGTCAGGTCCACCGCGCCCGTCTCGTACGCGTTCAGGGCCGTGGTCGTCTGTTCGAGGACCCTGTGTTCAATCCGCCCCAGGGCCACCGACGCGGCGTCCCAGTAATACGGGTTCTTCTCCCAGATCATGCGGCTGCGGTAGTGCCACGCCGCCAGCCGGTACGCGCCGTTCGAGACGAGGTGGGGCGGCAGGGTCCAGCGGTCGCCGTGGGTCTCGACCGCGTCGCGGCGGACGGGCAGGTACGTCGAGAACGCCGTCAGGTCCAGAAAGTACGCGCAGGGCCGCTCCAGGCGCACGACCAGGCGGTGGGGCCCCTCGACGCGGATGCCGACGGCGGGCGCGTCGTCCCCGGCCGGGGCCTCCGCGGGCGGGCCGCCCGCCGCCTTCACCGCGGCCTCGTAGTACGCCTTCGCCCCGCGGATGGGATAGAGCATGTAGACGTACTCGGCGGCGGTCTTGGGGTCGAGCACCCGCCGCCACGAATACGCGAAGTCCTCGGCCGTCACGGGCCGCCCGTCGCTCCACCGGGCCTCCGGCCGCAGGTCGAACGTGTAGAGGAGGCCGTCGGGCGACACGGTCCAGGCCCGGGCGACGCCCGGCCGGACCTTGAGCGTCCGGGGGTCGAGGACCGTCAGGCCCTCGAACAAGGCGGACGCCACGCGGCCGTCCTGGAGCGAGGTCATCCGGGCGGGGTCGAGCGAGGCCACTTCCCCGCCGGCGGTCCAGACGAGGTCGGCCCGGGGTCCCTGCGTGCGATAGGCCAGCAGCGCCGTGACCGTGGTAACGGCGACCGCCAGCGCCAGCGGTATGAGGAACCTGCGCATGGGTGGCCGAGCGGCTCGGGCGAAGATGCGGCGGCCAGGCCCCGCGGCAACCGCGAAAGGCCTCCGGCCGTGCGGGCCGGCTCAGCCGCACGCGAGGCCGTCGCTCGTTACGGCTTGGCGCCGCCCGTCAGAGCGCTGCGGAGTTCCTTGACGGCCTCCTCGACAACGGGCGGCAGGGTCGGGCGCTTGGGGATCTTCTTGTCGCGCACGAGTTTTTCGACCCACTCGACCAGCGCCATTTTTTCCGCCACCGGGTCCCCGCCCGTCGGGAACCCGACCTTCTCGCCCGTGATCTTTTCGAGCGACGCGTTCAGGTTGGTCGTCAAGGCCGGGTCGGCCACGGGCGGCATGAGCCAGGCGCACATCCACGCGTAGGCCGTCAGGACGTGGACCTTGCCTTCCGGACGGACTTCCTTGGCGTAGGCCTTCTCCAGGGAGGCGACGCAAGAGATGAGCGCCTGCGCGGCAACCGGGTCCGACGCCGGGGCCTTCTGCACGAACTTGATGACCGACGCGGCCAGCACGTCGTGGGCCGTCTCGTGATCGAACTTCCCCAGCATCTCCAGCAGGAGGTACGCCACGACGCTCGGCAGTTCCGTCTCAAACGCCTTGCCAGCGGCAACCGACATGTCCTGTTCCAGGCGCGGGTTGACTTTCTCGACCACAACGTCGGCGGCCAGGTCCAGGCCGCGCGCCGCCCAGTACCGCGATGCCGGGTACGGGTCCCTTTCGAGCGCGGTCATCAGGAGCGGGACGGCTTCGGGGCTCCGCAGTTCGGCCAGCAGCATGAAGAGGTTGGTCCGCGCCTCCTGGCTGATGGCCTTCTTCTCGATGTCCTTGGCAACCTTGACGGTCTCTTCGCCCAGGGTCTGCCGAAAAGCCGCGGAGGCCCCGGTGTTCCTGACCTCGGCGAGGATGGAATCGCGGGCCGCCACCATGCCGCGCCGGTCCGCATCGGTGTTGGTAATCATCGCATGGATGCCCTGGGCGAGCCACTGGCGGAGCACCGCGCGGTCTTCTTCGCTAATGACCGGCTTGCCCCGCATGCCCTCAAGGCCTGCGGCCTGCTGGGCGATCGCCTGCCCGCCGAGCACCAGGACTATCAGCGTCGCGGCCCATGCCAGTCGCCTCATGAGGCACTCCTTACGTGCGGCGCGCCGCCGAGCCCGCGCCGGAAGACGCGGGGCAGCCGGGCATACCCCGTCGCTGCCGCGCGGCGGGCTCGATGCCCCGTCGCTGCCGCGCGGCGGCACATCTCATGTTACCCTAATCAGGGCGCCCGGAGGTGTCAAGGGTTTTGCCCGCGCCGGGGTAACCCGTTAGTTACGGTTGGGAGGGTTGCATGGTCACG
>Ga0315291_10011716_pt1 | contig 10675 bp, 13 predicted proteins | sample YL17G12_20_MG_FD_203070 | JGI IMG/M metagenome (GOLD analysis project Ga0315291, IMG submission 203070) | Sediment microbial communities from Yellowstone Lake, YNP, Wyoming, USA - YL17G12_20 | ecosystem: Environmental > Aquatic > Freshwater > Lake > Sediment | place: USA: Wyoming | collected... | reverse complement strand
GGCTCGCCGCCTTCTGGGTCGGGGTGAAGCTGGCGGACCGCATAGGCCTTTCTCCTGTGATCATCGAGGTGGTCGCAGCGGGGCAGGGAGAAGGCGATGAAAAGTTCAAGGGAGGAGTCCTGTGACGGGCTATCACGGTAAAACCCCAAAGAAGTAGCGAGACATGCATATACTCAGTCACGGAAGAAATGAGAACACCCAGGTGTAGCCCTATTATAATAAACCCACCTGCCCGGGGAACTACTGGGTCGGTCGCAGCGACCAGAACGCAGCTGGCGGGGATGCAGCGACGGTCGAATGCCGGCGTATTTATGAAACGGGGTACTTAGACGGCGCTGGCGCTTTCGCGCTGCTTGTGCCGCTTGTGCCGAACGCAGCGAGGTGAGTGCAGCCGAGGTGCAATCCACCATACGCTGGTAATGATCAGTGGCGTTAACAATCAAGTGAGCTCGGTGTTTAGGCGTGCCAGGAGGGCGTCCACTTCCGCCTTGTCCCCGGGGTACTCGTAGATGGCCAGGTTCAGGATCCGTTCCATGTCCCCGTCATGCAGGTGTTGTCCCAGGTACTTGCGCATCCTGGTTTCCAGGCGCTTCCCGCACACATGTGCCCCCTCCCTGCCCACGCTGGGCAGGATGACCAGGAGATCGTTGCGGTTCCTTGCCAGCTCGTCAACGGAGCGGGTGTCGCTCTTGAGGACAGAGGTGCTGAGATCGCGCAATACGCTTACGCCCCGATCGCGCAGGTCTGCGACGAATCCATCGTCCAGGGAGAAATCGATGACCGAGAAGGGGATGTCGTAACGCTCGTTCTCGTTGATGCGCGAAGCTAGTTCCTTCACCAGGAACCGCTCGTTCCCGATCTGGGTCTCGTCGTCGATGAAGTCCTGATGCTCCATCTTCACGAAGAAGTACCTGAACTGCATGCGCATGTAGGAACAGAGCAAGGCCAGGATGCCGAACACGAGGAACTTCGCCGCTATGAGCTGGATCGCCGTACTGTAACTGAAATCCCCGATCCAGATAAGTCGGGCGGCGGTATAAGCCGAGAAGCAGGCCAGGAAGCTGAAGATAGCCCCGCGTTTGCCCCAGTACAGGCTGGCCACGATGACCACGAGCATCATCGCGTGGCCGAAGACCTCCACGCCATCCGTCTTCTGCACCACCATGGCCGCGGCCATCACTGCGATGGCGATGGTGATCACCAGGATGACTATGCGTTCGAACCTTGCGTATTTCATCGTCGGTTCTCTCCTCCCCATCCCTCCGCTCAAAGACCCGTATGATACGGGCAGGACACCTCGCCGCTGCCCGGGTCGTAATCGTATTCCTCTCCCGTCTCCGGGCAGCGGATGCCGCGGTCATTCTCTATGAATCCGGGCACCAGGTCCCCCAACGAGGGTGGATCAGCGTCATGCGCGGTGAAGTAAACGAAGATCTGGTTCCGGATGACCTTCAGATTGCTCTTGCAGGCCGCTTTCTTGCTGGTGCTTACCGATATGGCAAAGGAGACCACGGCGATGCTCACCAGGACGCCGATGATCCCGATCACGATCATCAACTCCATGAGCGAGAAGCCCTCTTCTCTATCGAATTCTCCCACCTTGCGCATAAAACCCCCTAAGGAGTCCCTCCTTTACCTGGGAAATCGGTCTTTAACGGCCATTCCTTGAGGTCCGCGATTTACCCGTATCAGGCGACATATCTTCTTACGGGATACGGCAACGTCAAAGCCACGGAAAGGCTCGGGCAACGCGCTTGATCCGCCTTGACCACTCCTCGCTTTCCCGCCTCCCACTAGCGTACAACGAAGTATCGCCTGGCCGGACACGGGGGTAGGTCGAGCCATGTATTGGCTCGGATGCAGGGCCTGGATTATATTCAGATCGACAGCCGAAAAGCGGGTAGGCGGCGCCGGGGACGGCCGTGAGGAGGATATGATGGCGATGCGCAGGGTGATACTGGGCGACTGGGAGCTGGTGGCCCTGTCGGACGGATGTTTTCGCCTGGACGGAGGTTCCATGTTCGGCGTGATCCCCAAGCCGATGTGGGAGAGGAAAAAACCCGCCGACGAGAGGAACCGCATCAGGCTGGGCCTGAACACCTTGCTGGCCAAGGCGCCGCATGCCCTGGTGCTGCTGGAGACGGGGATCGGGGATAAGATGTCCCCCAGGGAGGAGGACCTCTACGGTCTCGAGAGGGATAGGGGCCTCATGCAGGCGTTGGATGCGGAGGGCTGCGCGCCCTCAGACATCGACTTCGTCATCCACTCGCACCTCCACCTCGATCACTGCGGCTGGGCCACCAGGTGACCTACATGGAATGCGGCGGGTCCCGCTGCATCTTCCTCGGCGACCTGGTCCCCACCCGGGCCCACATCAAGGTACACTGGCATATGGCTTGGGACCTTTTCCCCCTGGGCCTCATGGAGACGAAGCGCAGGGTGCTCGCGGAGGCCGCGCGCCGGCACGACCTGCTCTTCTTCACCCACGAGGACGAAGAGCCCTTTGCGTACGTCGAGGGCGAAGGGGAGGATCTGCACCTCGTCCCCGCATGATAGATGCCAGCATTTGCCAGTTATCGTAAGGGTCGCCCTTCATCAACTGATTATCACCAGCGGCCGAGGGTATAATAGATCGCAAAGGCGGAAAGGACGGTAAAATGGCGTGCGATGATACCGGCATCGGCTACGAGGGCATCGGCACCGCACCAACGGGGTTGAAGAGCGGCAGGAGGATCTCCCGCGAAACCGAGATGATGGGGGCAGGCGTCCTCATCCTGGCGGGGGCCTTCCTCTACCCCTACCTGGAGGGGATCGCCGGGTCGATCACGCCCGGATGTCTCCTCCACCGCATCACCGGCCTTCCCTGCCTTCTCTGCGGCATGACCCGCAGTATGGCCGCCACCGCCCACGGGCACCTGGGCGAAGCTTTGCGCATGCATCTGCTGGGGCCGCCCTTCTTTTTCCTCGTCCTGGCGGTTACCGCGCTGCTGGCGGCCGAATTCGCTTTCTCCCGCCGCATCCTGCCGCGGCCGGGTTCGCGGGTCTGGAGATCGATCGCGTGGGGAACACTGGGATTGCTGGTGGCTGCCTGGGTGGCCCGCCTGGTGTTTTTCGGGATCAACGTGTAAGCCGAGTCCCTTGCGGGACCGGAAGATCGAAAGGAGGTAATATGGAGGGCGCACAATACCCGGTGCAAGCGAGCACAGCCCTGGAGTACAACATTGCCGCGCGGGCTGACACCGATTTCATCACCGACCCCGGCGTCGCCATTCTCCTCTCCATCATCACCTGCGGCATCTACGGCCTTTATATCCTCTACAAGCTGGTGCAGAGGAGGGACGAGCACTTCCAGCGCATGTCCGCGGTGGTGGACTCCTCCATAGCACAGCTCAGGGCCAAGGCGCAGGGGAGGGAGGGCCTCGTAGCCGCTGAGCTCTCCCAACTGGAGCAGATACGCATGAAGATGGCCACCATGGCCGCGGAGAGGGGAGCGGTGATCTGGCTTCTGATCTGTATCTTCACCAGCATAGTGGGATACGCCATCCTCTACTACCTGCTCATGCAGGATTACGTGGAGCACGACGCCGTGGAGTCGCAGTTCTTCACCCTCATGAGCAGCGCCCTGGTCAAGCTGGGCCTGGCGGGGCAGGCGGGACAGGCGGTTCCCACGGTGCCCAGGAGGGAGTTCGTGACCTTCCTGTTGCTGACCATCATCACCTGCGGCATCTACGGCTTTTACTGGATGTACGTGATGATCAAGGACTTCAACGAGCACTTCATGGCCCAGGTGCCCTGGGAGGACTTCCTCCTCCAGGCCTTGCGCTGATCAGCGCAACCTACGGGGCAACCAAAGATCGCAAATGGCCGGGGGTCAGCCCTCCATTTTCCACACGGGGGGTCAAGCCTCCACATCGAGGATCCCGTTGGAACCGACTGAGGCTCTTTCCATCCGGTACGATTCATTAACGGATGTCGTGTGGAAAATGGAGGGCTGACCCCCTAGACGGGCATCCATATCGCCAGGACCATGCACGCCGTCACCACGGCAAGTGCCGCCAGGTCGGAGAGCCCGAAGCGCGGGGTCCGGTAACGGGTACGGCCCTTTCCTCCCCGGTATCCCCGGGAGGCGAGGGCCGTTCCCAGTTCTTCCGCGTCCCGGAAACAGCCGGTGAAGAGCGGCACGAACAAAGGGAGCAGGGAACGCGCCCGTCGCAACAGCCGCCCGCTGGAGAAATCAGCGCCGCGGGCTTCCTGGACCCGGGCTATCTCACCGGAACGGCTCAGCATCACGGGCAGGAAACGCAGGGCCATGGTCAGGATCATGGCCGTCTCCTGAACGGGGAACCTGACCAGGCGTAGCGGTGACATGAGGCTCTCCAACCCCATCAGCAGTTCCACCGGGTTCGTGGTCATGGTGAGCACGCACATGAGGATCACGGCCATGGCCAGGCGCAGGGAGTATAGGATACCGTTCTGAACCCCCGTATTAGTCACCGCTATGGGGCCCCATTCCCACAGCACCCGCCCCGGCGAGAAGAAGAGCTGGGCCAGGGCGGTGATAAGCAACAGGATGAGGACGGAACGGAGGGCGGCCATGATCTGCAGGGGAGGGAGCTTTGCAACGTACACCGCCACCAGCGTGAAGAGGAAGAGAAGCAACACGCCCACGGCGCTGTCCGCCACGAAGGCCCCGACGATCAGGGCCAGGGCGCAGACGATCTTGACACGCGCGTCCAGGCCGTGGACGGGAGACGCGATGGGATAGTGCTGGCCCAGGCTTATGCGGTTGAAATCCCTCATCCCGCCACCTCCTCCAAGGCCTTGGCGATAATAGCGGCGGCTTCCCCGGGCGAGGGGAGGCAGAGGGGAAGGTCCAGGCCGAGGCGGCGCAGTTCGTCCAGGACCGCCACCAAGGCCGGCGGCCTCAACCCCGCCGATGCGAGTTCCTCTACCGCCGTGAGCACCCCTTCCTTTTCTCCCTCCAGCAGGACGCGCCCTTGCGAGAGAACGGCGACGCGATCCGCCAGGAGTCCCACCTCCTCCCAATCGTGGGTCACCAGGAGTATCCCCACGCTCCTTCCGCGCAGTTCCTCCAGGGTGCGGTAAAGCTGCTCCCGGCCCGGGAGGTCGAGGCCGGAGGAAGGCTCGTCCATGAGCAGGTAGCGTGGCTGCATGGCCAGTACCCCCGCCAGGGCCGCACGGCGCATCTCCCCTTCGCTCAAGGAGAAAGGGGACCGGGAGGAGTAGGCTTCCGGGTCCAGGCCCACAGCCACCAGGGACTCGCGCACCCTTCGCTTCAACTCCTCCCCGGATCGACCCTGGTTGCGGGGACCGAACGCCACGTCCTTCTCCACCGTCTCCGCGAAGAGCTGCCTTTGCGAGGACTGCAGGAGGACGCCCGCGGCGTTCCTCAGGGCGCGGGCCCCGGCCCGGCCGCCTGTGCGTTCCCCATCCAGGACGATCTCGCCGCAGGTGGCCCCAAGGAGGCCGGACATGACGTGGATGAGGGTGGATTTGCCGGCACCGGTCTTGCCCATGAGGCAGAGTATCTCGCCCGCCCGCAGCTCCAAGTCGATGGAGGAGAGCACCTCCCGGGCCATGGGGGTTCCCGGCAGGTAGGTGAAACCTACTTTCTTCAGCGCAATGCCCACAGCCGTTCCGCCACCTCCTTCGCTTCCAGGGATCCGCCGGGAAGTGGGCAGCCCATCCTCTCCAGCTCGCGTGCCAGCTGGTAGAGGGCGGTGGGGCGCAGCCCGTGCCCATCGGTCAGCTCCTGTCCCTCGAAAAGTTCGTCGGGGGTGCCCATGAAGAGCAGGCGCCCGCTCCCGAGCAGGGCCACGCGGTCCGCCGCAAGTATCTCCTCCGGCCGGTGGGTGGCGTGGATAACGGCGATCCCCATCTCATCCCGCAGCCTCTTGAAGAGGGCGATGGTCTCGGCCCGAGTGGAGGGATCGAGCATGGAGGTGGACTCGTCCGAGACCAGGACGCGTGGGTGCAGGGCCATCACTCCCGCCACCGCCAGGCGCTTTTTCTCCCCGAGAGAGAGAAGATGCGGCTCGCGGCCCCGCAATGCGGCCAGCTCCATCGCCTCCAGGGCCTCCTCGACCCTGGAGCGGATATCATCCCGGGGCAGGGCGAGGTTCTCAAGCCCGAAGGCCACGTCATCCTCTACCGTCGGGCCCACGATCTGGTTGTCGGGGTTCTGCATGATCAATCCTACCCGCCTGCGTATCTCGGCGAGGTTCTCAGGGAGCGACGTATCCAGGCCGCAGGAGACCACCCTACCCCGCATGGGGAGGATGAGGGCGTTGAACAGCCTGCACAGGGTGGACTTACCCGAGCCGTTCAACCCCGACACCGCGACGAACTCGCCTTCGGCTATCTCCAGAGAGACGCCGTCGAGGGCCGGGATGCCTTCCCGTCCCGCATAGGTGAAGGCTACGTCTTCGCAGACCACGGCCGGTGCGCCACCGCTTTGCGCGTCCAGGTCAACCCACCTCCCCGGGGACGGTACGGCTGAGGGCCAGGGCCAGCCTGCGCGCGGCGACGCCTATGAAGAACCCCGTGGGCAGAGCGATGAGGAGCAGGTAGGGCAGGTAGTACTTCAGGCCGGGGAACCCCACCAGCCACATAGCCACCCACAGCTGGACGGCATTGTGGGTGACCGCTCCCGCGATGCTGATACCGGTGAGGCTGAAGGGGCGAGGCCCGAGACTGTAAAGGGCGGCCATGACCAGGGTGGCGGCGGTCCCCGCCGTAAGGCTCAGAGCAAGGCCGACGAAGCTGCCGCGCAGCAGCCCTCCCAGCAGGCAGCGCAGCACGTTCACGGCCAGGGCCTCCCACGGCCCCAGGGTGACCAAGGCGATCACCGTAGCCAGGTTGGCCAAGCCCAGCTTGGCGCCGGGCAGGGGGAGGATGGGGGGGATGGAGCCCTCGATGATTTGCAGGACCAGGCCCAGGGCCACCAACAACCCCATCTGGCTCACAAGATAGGCACGACGGTCCGAGGGCGGGTACAGCGGCTTCCTCTGGTTGCGCTCACTGGTTGACCACATCCGGCCCCCCCTCGCCGCTCTTTATCTCGATCACTACCCGGTTTGGGAGACACACTATGCTCTCACCGGGGCGGGAAATCCACCCGGTCTTCACGCACAGTTTGTCGGGGCAGGCGGAGTCTATCATGCGCACCATGCCACCGCTGATCTCCAAGTAGCTCTTACCACCATAGCCGGTTACGATCAGCTCCTCGGCGTCCTCGCTCAGGGGACGCACCAGGATCTCCTTGCCGTTGACTGAGACCCGCGCCTCCGGGCTGGAACCGGCGCCGGCGCCGGCTACGCCCTGCGCGATGAGGAACACGCTCAAGGCGACCACCGCCAGGACGATGGCGACATCTCCCGGAGCCCACCAGCGTCCCAACATGACCCGCCTGCGGTCGCGCCGCCTCGCGCTTCCAGGCGAATTTCCTCCCGTAAGCGTGTCCTTCGCCATAAACGGCCTCTCTCCGTTCAGCGACCTGTTTCTTTCCTATCTATATTAAAGTAAAGCGCGGCTCCAGGTCTTGTACATGACGCAATGCTTGCGTAGTCGTGGTTTTCTTCGCGGCGAGTTCGGGAAGGCGGGCTGGTCATGATGGCGGCGATGGATGGGTTATTGCCGCTGTGACCTTTCCTCGCACAGGACCTATGCATATAATCATTGCTATGGATATCAAGGAAGCAAACCTGGTATTTCACGACGAGACCAGCCGTGAATACGATAAGAAGTGGGCTATACGCTTCGACGACGACATGGCGGAGTTCGTGCTCTCCAAGTTCGAGCTCGGGTTTGGAGGGCCCTTTCCCCGCGACGTGCGCATCATGGAGATAGGCTGCGGCACCGGCTACGCCATGCTCAACCTGGGGCTGGCCGGAGTGCTGGACGAGGCCTGGGGCTGCGACATCTCCCAAGGCATGCTGGATGTCTGCCAGGACAACGCGGACAACCTGGGAGTGACCGTCCATCTCCAACAGGCGGACGCCGAGCGGCTGCCATACGAAGACGGATCATTCGACCTGGTCATCGGCCACGCAGTCCTGCACCACCTGCCCGACCTGGATACCTCTTTCCACGAGATACAGCGCGTGCTCAAGCGGGGCGGCAGATGCGTGGTCGCGGGAGAGCCCACGGTGGTGGGGCACCGGTTGGCCAGGGTGGCCAAAGCGACAGCTTCCTTCGCGGTGAAATGGTACGCCCGCCTCGGAGGCAGGTTGGGGAAGAAAAAGATAGTGCTGCGCCACTATGGCGCCTCCGGTTCCCCCGAGGACCACGAGCTCCAGGAGCTGGAGTTCATGGTGGACATCCACAACTTCCGGCCCCGGGAACTGTGTGCCATGGCCCGTGAAGCCGGCTTCTCCAAGGTGCGCTTCGAGTCCGAGGAGCTCATCTCCAGCTTCATCGGGTGGATGATCCGCACCGTGGAGGGGAGCGTGAGCGAGGACAACATAACCGACCGCTGGCGCTGGGGCGCCTACAACACCTACAAGCGGGTGCGGAGATGGGACCAGAAGCTCTATCCCTACCTGCCCCGCGGCTGGTTCTACAACCTCATCGTCTACCTGGAAAAGTGACTATGAAAGACGGCATGGTCGAGGCCCTGCGAGAAGTGGAGAAAGGGGCCGGGGTGGAAGGCGGCCTCAGCGAGCGTCCCCGAGGCTGGACATGGCTGGTGCGCACCTTCCGCTTCGTGCGCGAAAAGCGCATGTACGGCCCCCGCTACTGGCGCTGGCTTTACCGCTTCCTGCGCTTCAAGGTGCTACACCCGCGGGTGAAGACGGAGGGGTTCATCTTCCTGCCCCGCCGCTACCAGGTGGTGGTGAAGAAAGGCGCCACTATCCGCATCGGCCGCTGGGTGTGGATCGGGACGAACAACGCCCTGCGCTGCCATGAGGGCGAGCTGTACGTGGGAGACAATACTATCTTCGGTACGGACAACACCGTAAACTGCTACGCGGGGGTGCATATCGGGCCGGAATGCCTCTTCGCCGACTCCGTCTATATCGTGGACTTCGATCACAATTATTGGGACCCGGTCATCGCCATCCGTTCCCAGGGTATAACCAAGAAGCCCATTCGCCTGGAGGGCGACATCTGGGTAGGGGAGAAGGCGTCCATCCTGCGCGGCGTGACCGTGGGCAGAGGCTCGGTGATCGGGGCCATGAGCCTGGTCAACCGCGACGTGCCGCCCTACGCGGTGGTGGGCGGCATCCCGGCCAAGGTGCTTGGTTGGAGGCCCCGGCCGCTCGCCACCGGGGCGGAGGAGAGCGGGGGGAAAGGCGATCCGCCAGGGGGGGCATGCTCTCCCGCATGAGCGTTCGCAAAGGGTAGCGGGATAAACGGCGCACCCATGTAACATCGAAGGAACGGGGGCTCTATGACCGAGAACGGCGCCCATTCCGGGCCTGCGCTTCCAGAGATAAGACGCGACCCGGTCACCGGGGCCTGGTCCATCCTGGCGGTGGGGCGTTCGCGCCGGCCCGGCGCTGTCCCCGGCAAGGCCACCGTGGAACCCCTTTGCCCCTTCTGCCCAGGCAACGAGTCGCTCACCCCGCCGGAGATCTGGGCCGAGGGAAGGGAAGGGGGCCCGCCCGATTCACCGGGCTGGAAGATCAGGGTCGTCCCCAACCTCTACCCGGCCCTGATGCCGGAAGCAGGCACGCGGGGCTGGAGGCGCGGCACCAGGGTCGGCCGCCCCGCATACGGCGACCATGAGGTGATCATCAACTCGCCGGGCCACGACCGTTCACTAGGCGATATGGGCCAGGAGGAGGCCGTGGGGTTGATGCATGCATATCTCAGGCGCTACCGGCATTTTGCATCGCAGCCCAGGTTAAAGCAGGTGCAGATCATAATCAACCACAAGAAGGAGGCCGGTGCTTCTCTCGATCATCCCCACACCCAGGTCTTCGTCCTGCCCGTGGTGACGCGAGCTGTCGCCGACGAGCTGCGCGAGGCCCGCAGGCATGATGGGAAGGGGTGCCCGCTATGCGCGGCGGTGCTGGAGGCGAGCGAGGACGGCAGGGTCGTGCTGGAAAACGAGGCCTGGACGGCTTTCGTCCCGTACGCGTCCTGCGCCCCCTTCGAGGTCCGCTTCGTCCCCCGCCGCCACAACCCGGACTTCGCCACCAGCGACGAAAACGATATAGGAGGCATGGCGGACGTCCTCACCCGCACCCTCAAGGCCCTGTCCACGCAACTCAACAACCCACCCTATAACCTCTGGATACACAGCGCCCCCTGCGACGGCAAGGATCACGCCTACTATCACTGGCACGTGGAGATGGTCCCCCGCATCATCGTCAGCGCCGGCTTCGAGCTCGCCACCGGGATGTATATCAACATCCTCTCCCCTGAAGAGGCCGCCCGCCAACTCCGCGAGGCGGTAATAACAAGGGCTCTTCCTGCAAAAATGTAGGTGACCGCCAGGTCACGAACGATCTCATAGCGGACGAGTTCCCTCTTATGTTGCTGGCATGGGTATCGGGATCATGGCGTAGCTTTGTCGCTGTGAGCCAGGCTGACCGGAATAGGTAATTACGTGGGTTCAAGCCTTGGGGTCAGCCCTCCACATTCCACATAAACCAACAATATACCTGCCCAATCCATAGTGCTCGAAGATATATGTGGAATGTGGAGG
>Ga0315291_10011710_pt1 | contig 10679 bp, 9 predicted proteins | sample YL17G12_20_MG_FD_203070 | JGI IMG/M metagenome (GOLD analysis project Ga0315291, IMG submission 203070) | Sediment microbial communities from Yellowstone Lake, YNP, Wyoming, USA - YL17G12_20 | ecosystem: Environmental > Aquatic > Freshwater > Lake > Sediment | place: USA: Wyoming | collected... | reverse complement strand
TAACACGAGCTTCTCGGCGCCGGGCGACGGCGACGCGCTCGTGGCGGCGCGGGCCACCCCCCCGGCCAAGCCGATCAGAAGCGTCAGCAAAGTAGTTGCGATCACGAACCTGCGCATTGCCGTACCTCCCCAGAATTGATCCCTGTTGACTCCTCGCGCCGGCGAATCTCGTCCGCGGCGAACGTGCCGGCGATGCCTCGGACGGGCCCGGCGGCGAGCAGCGCGAGGAGCGCCGCTCGCCCGCGCCCGGACCTCGCACAGCGTGTCACGCTGGCCCCCTCTCTTCAGCTGGCGCCGTTCTTGACGACGATCGTGCCGTCCCCGGCCGGCTACCCGGCGGAAGCATGTATCCACCCGGGTAGGCTACAACGATGCGTCCATTCTAGAGCACCCTCCCGCGTTGCGGCAAGGGTCAGGTCCCCTGCGTGGTGGAGTCCCTGGTCGCAGTAGAAGTCACCTGGTGGCGAGCAGGACCGCCTTTCGCCGGCTGGGCCGTGGCCGTGCGCCACACCGTGCCTGCTCGGTGGCGTTGAGCCGGGCGAGCGAGTCGGCTGAGAGGCAGCGTCGCCTGCCCGCGTGGGAGAGCTGCCCGGTGCCTACCAGTCGAGGACGAGCTTCTCGCCGTCCATCTGGCGGATGTCAGTGATGTCCTGCATCGTCTCCATCATGCCGCGGTAGGTTCCCCGGTCGTCACGAAGGGGGCAGTACCGCACCAGGATCAGCCGGCCGGCTTCCAGGCGCCGGAAGACCGCCTCCTGCTGGGCACCCTCGCGAAAGGCCTTGTCCATGCGCGCGATGGTGGCGCGCGAGCGTTCGTCGTGGCATTCGTTCAGGTGCTGGCCGATGTACCGCGGGTCGCAGTCCTCGAGCATGCCATCGACGCCCGGCGTGACGACCACCTCGGCGCCGCATGCCCGCAGCAGGCGGCGGAGATCGCCGTGCCAGTAGACGAGCCTGCCTTCTTCGTCGCTGACCGTGACATTCAGCGGAAGGTGGCGGATCACCAGATCTCGCTGCGCGGCCGTCAGGTCTCCCGCCAGGCAAGAACTCGGCCCGGCACCCCGTGTCGTCTCGGCTCCCAACGCTCCCTCCCGTTGTTGAGTCCTATTCCCGGTTGCCTGTGTGTCGCTCAACCGTTAACTCGCTCGCCCCAGCCGTGCCCTGGTCTGGCACCGCACCCGAGGCCGGGGAATCAGTCGTCTACGGCGTTGTCAGTATGCGCGCCGGGTTCTCGAACATCATGAGACGAATGTCATCCTCAGACACGCCTATACGACGCAGGGTCGGCAGGACGAACTCGGAGATGCGCGCGAAGCCGAGCTCGCCGGAGTCCACCGGCCCACGCACGCTCATGATCTGGCTCATATCACTCCTCCTGACACCGACCTTGCGGTGAAGGCGACTCGCGCGACCTGCTCAGGCGCTTCGCCTCTCCTGCATGTTCAGGCAGGGTCCTCCCGGCACGTCCGTTTGCGCGAGTCCTCGAGCATCGCGAGCATCGACGGGCGGCGCTCACCCGTGACGCAGTCGAGGGTGAAGGCGCCGCACGCCGCTACGTCTTGAACAGGGCCGCGTCGATCGTCGGCGTGTCGGAGAGCAGCTTCTTCGTGTATTCGACCTGCGGGTCGGCGAGCACGTCGTCCGTGGGCCCGTACTCGACGATGCGGCCCTCGCTCATCACCGCGACGTCGTAGGCGATGCTGCGGATGAGGGCGAGGTTGTGCGTCACGAACAGCATGCAGAGACCGATCTCGTTCTGCAGGCGCACGAGGAGCTCGACGATGGAGGCTTGCACCGAGACGTCCAGCCAGGAGGTGACCTCGTCGCAGACGAGCACCGTCGGCTCGGCGGCCAGCGCACGGGCGATGGCCACGCGCTGCCGCTCTCCGCCCGAGAGCTGGTCCGGGTAGCGGCTCAGCAGCGTGTCGTCGAGCGAGACGAGGTCGAGCACCTCCGCAAGGCGATCTTCACGCTGGTCGCGCGTGTAGTCGAAGAAGATGCGCAGCGGCTGCGAGAGGATCTGCGCGATGGTGTTGCGCGGGTTGAGGGCACTGTACGGGTTCTGGAACACGTACTGGATGGCGTGACGGATCGCGCGTGGGCGGCTGCGCGCCCGACGTTGCAGGGCCTTGCCCTGGAAACCGATGTCGCCCTCGATCCTGAAAGGGTGGATCCCGGCGATACAGCGCGCCAGGGTCGTCTTGCCGCTGCCCGACTCACCGACGAGAGCCAGGCACTCGCGGGCGCGCAGGGTGATGTCGATGTCGTGGAGGATCTCCCTGGAGCCGTACCAGGCGGTGACGCCCCTGACGGTGATAAGACCTGCCTCCCCGCCGCTCTCCAGCGAGCTGTCATCCTCTTGCGCGAGCACGGGCGCCTCCGCTCGTACCTCCTCGTGACGCCAGCAGCGCACGCGGTGCATCTGGCCGACGGTCTCCTCGGGCGGCATCTCGGCGGAGCACTTCGCCACGGCATAGCTGCACCGCGGCGCGAACGCGCAGCCCGCCGGGCGATGCCCGGGGCGCGGCGCGAAGCCAGGAATGCCCTCGAGGGTGCGCCGCCCCTTCAGCACCGGCACCGCGTGCAGCAGGCGCCGCGAGTACGGGTGGCTTGCCCCCGCGAACAGTTCCGCGGCAGGTCCGACCTCGACGAGCCGGCCCGCGTACATGACGGCGATGCGGTCGGCGAGCTCCGCCACCACCGCGAGGTCGTGCGTCACGTACACGGCCGCGGCGCGGTGGGCGATCACGAGGTCGCGGATGGTGTTGAGGACGTGCGCCTGGGTGGTCACGTCGAGACCGGTCGTAGGCTCGTCGAGCACGATGACCTTGGGCCGGCAGGAGAACGCCATGGCGAGCACCACGCGCTGTTGCTGGCCGCCGGAGAGCTGGTGTGGGTAGCGCCGCAGGAACTCCTTGGTGCTGGGCAGCAGCACCTCGGCCATCATCTCCTCAACGCGCGTGCGGCGCTCTGCTTCCGAGTCGCCGAAGTCGTGGAACTCGAGGACCTCACGTAGCTGCAAGCCGATGCGCAGAGCCGGGTTCAATGCGGAGCCGGGGTCCTGGGGCACGTAGCTGATCACGCCGCCGCGCAGCTGACGCAGCTGCGTCGAGCCTAACGCCAGCACGTCGCGGTCGTCGATGGTGATCGAGCCGGCCGCGATCTCGGCGCCGCGACGCTGGAAGTTGAGCAGCGAGGTGGCCGCGGTGGTCTTGCCCGACGCCGACTCGCCGACCAGCCCGAGGACCTCGCCTTCGACGAGCTCGAAGCTGACCTCGTGATCGATCTCGACGCCCGACGGGTCGAGGGCGATCTCGAGGTCCTTCACGGCAAGGATGATGCGGCTCATGATGACCCCGTGTCGCGGTCTATGCCGATCATGGCGTGAGCCACGCCGTCGGTGACGAGGTTGACGCCGACGGCGAGGATGGCGATCAACGCCACCGGCACGAAGACCGAGTACGGCTGGATGACCAGGCCGACGCGGTTCTCGTTGATCATGAGACCCCAGTCGGCCGCTGGCGGCTGCATGCCGAAGCCGAGGAAGCTGAGCGACGCGATGGTCCCGATGGCGAACGTGAGGTTCAGGCCGAACTCCACCATCAACGGGCTCACGATGTTCGGCAGGATCTCGGTGAAGGCGATCTTGAGGTGCGAGACGCCGAGCGACTCGGCCGCCATCACGAAGTCGCGCTCCTTGACCTCCATCGTGACGCCGTACACCACTCGAGCGATGGGCGGCGCGAGCGTGACGCCCACGCCCAACACGAGGAGCCAGAGCTGCGGCCCCAGCACCGAGACCAGCAGCAGCACGAACACGATCTGCGGGAAGGCGAGCATCACGTCGAGCCCGCGCATGATCACTTCGCTGATGGCGGTCCGAGCGTAACCGGCCACGAGGCCGAGCGACACCCCGAGGACCATGCCGATAGCCGTCGCGATAGCCGAGAGGATGAGCACCGAGCGCCCCCCGCAGAGCACGCGGCTCAGCACGTCGCGGCCGAGGTTGTCGCCGCCGAGCCAGGCGACCGCCGACGGCTTGGCATACGGCTTCGTGACGAACTCAAAGGGCGAGTACGGGGCGATGTACGGACCGACCACGGCGATGGCCACGATAGACAGGAACATCGCGAGTCCGACCTGTGTGATCCGGTAGTGGAGCGCGTCCAGAGGCAGCTGGACCCACTCGCGTCGGCGGTGCTTGCCGCGGGCCGGCGGATACTCGAGATCGTGCCCGAGGGTCTCGTTGAAAGCCCCGTCGAGACCGACGTCGAGGGCGCCCACGGGGCGTCCGCCCGCGGGGACCGGGTGGTCGGCGCTCACTGGAGACCCGTCCTGAGTCGCGGGCTGATGAGGATCGTGAGGATATCGGCGGTGAGGTTGAAGACCACGTACACGGTGGCGATGAGAAGCACGATCGCCTGGACCACCGGCACGTCACGGTTCGACACAGCGTTGACGAGCGACGCGCCGATGCCCGGGTAGTTGAAGAGGTACTCCACCGTGACTACGCCGCCGGCCATCCAGGCGAGATCGAGGGCGATCACCTGGATGACCGGGATGATGGCGTTGGGAAGCGAGTGGCGCTGGAGCACGATGCGCTCGGGGGCGCCCTTCAGACGGGCCATCTGCACGTAGTCGCTCTCCAGCACTTCGATCATGGAGCCACGCAGCATGCGCACGGTGAACGGTGCGCTCGCGAGCGCCAGCGTGAGCGCCGGCAGCCACAGCAAGTCCATCTGACTCCAGACCGACGCGGTGGGCTCGACCCGCGACACGGCCGGCAAGATGTGGAGGATCTGTGTGGCGAACAGCAGCATGAGCAGGATGCCGATGACGAACGTGGGCAGCGCCGCGAAGGTGAGGCTGCCCACGGAGACAGCCCCGTCGAACAATCCGTCACGGAACCGACCGCTCAGGCTGCCGAGGACGAGGGCCGGCGGGATGGCGATGAGGGCGGCCATGAGCATAAGGGCTACCGTGTTCATCACCCGTCTGCCGAGCAGCTGATTGACCGGCTCCCCAGTGCCGACGAGGGAGTCGCCGGCGTCGCCCCTCAGAATGCCGCCTGCCCAGTCGACGTACTGTACAAGGAGCGGTCGGTCCAATCCGAGTTGCTCGCGTAGCACCTCGACGCGCTCCGGCGTTGCCTCCTTGCCGAGGATTGCGGTCGCCGTGTCCCCGGGCAGCGCTTGCGTCGCCGCGAACACGAGGACCGAGATGACCAGCATGGTCAGGAGGCCCAGCGCAAGCCGGCGGAGGATGATCTTGAGAAGCGGTGGCATCGCGCGTCTACCTCCCCAAGGTCGCGACAGGGTCGCCGCCAGTTCCGGGCGGCGACCCTGTCCGCTTGAGATCAACGGAGAAGCGGAGACTCAAACGAAGTACATCTGGTTGAAGCGGCTCTTCGTGGCGCCTTCCGCGCCGAAGTTATCTGCGACAAGGCCCTGCAGCTTGTCCGAGTGCGCGTCCAGCATGACGTGAAACTGGTACTGAATGTAGGCGCCGCGTTCGTACTCGATCGTCTGGCACTGGCTGACGAGCTCGTTGCGCTTGGCGTCGTCCACCGTCTTGTACGCCTCCAGGACGAGCTTCTCCCACTCGTCGTCCTTCCAGTGGGTCTCGTAATAGGGCCCGTCGGGGAACAAGGCAGCCCGACACAACCAAAGGTACGAGTTGGTGCCCCACATGGTCATGGCGAAGGGGTACGACAAGTAGTTGCCTTCGTTCCAGTAGGCGTTGGGATCGACCTTGTTCACCTTGACGGTCACGCCGGCGCCCTTGGCCTGCTCCTTGAACACCTGGGCGGCCGCCGGGTCGTTGGAGCCCGTGGCAGTCGAGCAGTTGAGCACGACGTTGAGGTCGTTGTCGTAGCCGGCCTGCTTGAGCAGCGACTTGGCCTGCTCCAGATCCTGCACGCGCTGCGGCAGGTCCTTGGGGTAGCCGGGGTCGAAGACCGCCCACATGTCGTTGGCGACCCACGAGTAGCCGCCGTGGGCCTGCTCGATCATCTGCGGACGGTCGACGATGAGCCGGAAGGCCTGGCGCACGCGCACGTCGTCGAAAGGCTTCAGGTCCATGGCCATGGTGAACGGGTCCCAGCCGCCGGTCTTTGCCTCAAGTATCGAGAACCCCGGGGTGCTCTCGATGGTCGGCACCTGGGAGGTGTCGAGGATCGCCAGGTGGTCGACTGAGCCGCCGAGCAGCGCGTTGAGCTTGGCAGTCGGATCGACGAACTCGATCATGGTGAGCTTGTCGGCGTACGGACCCTCGCCCCAGTAGTCGCGGTTGGCCACGAACTCGGTCTGCTCGCCGGGGAAGTAGCTGGTGACCTTCCAGGGGCCGGTGCCGATGGCGCCCTCAACGCCCTTGGGAGTGTCGAAGCCGACCGGCACGATACAGCACCCGTAATAGGCCAGCACCTCCTCGAAGGACATGTCTGGCTGCTCGAGCGTGAATCTCACGGTGAGATCGTCGACCTTCTTGATGCCACTGGGCTTGAGCGCCGTCAGGTGACTTGTGGCGAGCGCCGCCGTCTTCGGGTCGAGGACGCGCTGGAAGCTGTAGATCACGTCGTCGGCGGTCACCGACTTGCCGTCGTGGAAGGTAAGGTCCGGCTTCAGCCTAACGGTATACTCGATGCCGTCGGCGCTGATCTCGTACGACTCGGCAAGTTTCAGCTCCAGCTTGGAGTCGGGGGTCCAGCCCAGGAGGGGTTCGTATATCTGCTCAGCCTTCTTTCCCGCGTCAATGTAGCTGGTCTGCCCGTCGAGCGTGTCCTTGGTGTTGCCTCCATTGATGCCCGACCTGATGTGGCCGCCCTGCTTGGGCGCGGTGGCCGACGGTGATGCAGCGGTGTCGGACTCGCTGCCGCCGCAGGCCGCGGCGATCGGGCCGAGCGCGGCGAGGGCGCCCGCCGCGGCGGCTCCCTTGAGCACCGTGCGACGCGTCACCCGCTTGCTGTTGGCGATCTCCCAGAGCTTCCCGACTTCGAATGAAGACCCGCCTTCTTGGTCACTCACGATATCACCACCCCTTTCTGATGACTGGCCCGCCGGTCCCAACCGTGTCTTCGCCGGCAGGCCCTCTCCCCTCCCGAACGGGTCCATCGCCACGTCCCGGAGATCACGTGGAAGTGCACACTCACCACCCCCTTGGCCGCTCCTGACGATGATCGTGCTGTCCACCGTCGGCTACCCGGCGGGCGAGTGTGTATCCACCTGGGTAGGTTAGCATGGCACCTTCTACTCTAAACCACCGTGTCGGGTCGTCGCAAGGGCCACGTCACCTGACCTAGAGTAGTCCTTGATCGTCGTTGCGGCCACCGGGCGGTGAGCAGGACCGCCACCCGCCGCTTTGGCGCCGGGCCGCGCGGCGCGTGTGTCTGCCGGGCGGCGCAGAGCCCGGCGAGCGAGTCGGACGAGAGGCAGCGTCGCCCACGGAGCCGCTCGTCGTCTTGCTCGCTGAGTAAGGCGCCGGCAAGGCGGATGAGGCTCCCGTCGTTCGGGTGGATGCCGACGACGTCGCTTCTCCGGGCGATCTCCTTGTTGGGGCGCTCGAGGGGGGGCATCGCCGTCCGCCACCCGCTCGCCAAGGGAGGGAGGCTCGCTGAAGCCAAGCTCTGTCAACCAGGGACGAGGCGTGAGGTGATGTGGCCCTGCATCGCACCGCGAGCGCGCGGCCGCTGAACGCGGCGATGCTATGCTTGGAGTGCCTACCCAGTCAAAAGCTCACGAGGAAGGACGCCGCTTGAGAAAGTACTACGCTCTCCTTCTGACCGCCAGCGCCATCGTCGTGGCCGCAGTGATCGTCTTCGTGGGGTCCGCGAACGACTCCGGCTCGGCAGCGCCGACCCAGTCGGCGGCGAACGCGACGTCTCTCCCCCCGGGCGATCCCTCCATCTGCCCGAGCAGCTCGGCGGCCCCCGACGCCTCCCAGATGATCGCCGCCCTCAAGGCGAAGCTCGACAAGGACCCATCCGACACGCAGACGATGACGGCGCTGGGCACGGCGTTCTTCGCGAGCGAGCAGTACGACAAGGCGGAAGCGCTCTTCGTACGCGCCCTGCGTCTGCGTCCCGGAGACCCCGAAGCCAGCCTGCAGCTCGCGATGGTCTACCACGCCGGTGGCAACGACGCCAAGGCAAAGGCGCTCATCCGACGAGTGTTGAAGAAGAACCCCAGGTCCCAGAAAGCTCACAACGACTTGGCCGGCATCTACTTCGATGAAGGGAACATCGCGCAGGCCAGGGCGGAGTGGAAGAAGGCGGCGGCCATCGACCCCTGAGAATGAGGGCTCGCGGCGCGGTCGCGCCGCACGCTCAAGCCGCGCTTCCCTCGCCGCGGGTCATACTGATCGCACCGACGCCGTGCAGGCCCTCGTGCCAGGGGGCGCTCTTCCCGTGCTCGGCGTGGCCGCGACCGGTCTGGCTCGGCCCCATGCGTCGGTCCACCTTCTACGCTAGTTCCATCGCCGGCTCCAGTGCCAGGGATGGCAGAGCGTAGTCGCTGAGTCTGAAGCCCTGCCAGACGATCGTCTCTGGCGCCGGCGGGCGGTTGCCGAGTGAGCTGCGGGAACGCAGGGGTTGCGGAGCCGCTTGCAGAAGAGTTGCAGCTGCTCAGCGATGCCGGCCTGCCCCTGCGGGTTGACCTGTGCCTCGCGTGGCGGGGTGTCACGCTTGGGAGCGCCAACCGGCCGCTCTTCTCCTGCCGGTCTGGTAGCCTGCGAGCATGTTCGCCATCGTGCTCGCCCTCGCCGCCAGCCTGTGCTTCGGAACGAGCGACTTCCTGGCCGGCGGCCAGACGCGCCGGACCTCCCTCTGGACGGTGATCGTCTTCAGCCAGCCCGCCGGCCTGATCCTGCTGGCGCTGGTGGTGCTGGCGCGCGGCGACGCGCTTCCAGGGGAGGTGCTGCTGCCATCGCTCGGCGCCGGCCTGCTCACCGTCGTCGCCGTCGTCGCGGGCTATCGGGCGCTGGCGATCGGAGTGATGAGCATCGTCGGGCCGATCGTCAGCCTCTGCGCCGCCGTGCCGGTGATCGTCGGCCTCGCGCGCGGCGAGCGCCCGTCCGCGCTGCAGCTGGCCGGCATCGCGATCGCGCTCGGTGGCGTCCTCCTGGCGTCGCGAGCGAAGAGCGCCGGCGAGCACCATCAGACCACGAGCAAGCTCAGCATCGCGCTGGCCGCCCTGGCCGCCCTCGCCTACGGCTTCGTCATAGTCTTCTACGCCCAGGGGGCGCAGTCAGACCCGTACTGGGGCGTCTTCCTCGCCAAGACGGTCACCGTTACGCTGTTCGCGCTGGCCTTCCTCGTCGTGCGCCCGGGCCTCGAGCTTACGAGGGCGGCCGCGCTACCCCTCCTCGCCATTGGGGTGTTCGCCGTCGGCGGCAATGCGCTGTTCTCGGTGGCTTCGACCCTGGGCTACCTGAGCATCGTCTCGGTGTTGAGTTCGGTCTCCCCGGTCTTCCTCGTCGTCCTGGCCTACGTCTTTCTGCACGAACGCCTCTCGCGGGCGCAGCAGCTGGGGGTCGCGTCAGCGCTCGTCGGCGTGGCGCTGATCGCCGCCGGCTGACTGCCGCCCGCCACAGACGGCGTCGGCATCGCGGCCGATTCGTGAAGAAGGCTGGCCCCTCCTCGCTGGACGTCCAGCTTGCGGTTCGGTGCTATGCGGGAGCGCATAGCGGGGCAGTCTGCGTCCATGAGGTGGCGATCGCGACGCGGCCCATGACCCACCGAGAGGGTCCTCACGGCTGTCAACGACCCGTGGAGTGCTGCAGCTAACGGCGGGCGCGCAGGGCGAGCAGGTCGGCGAGGATGGCGTAGGCGGTCTGCTGCGATGTGGCGTCGAGCTCGGCCGTGAGCACGTCTCCCATGAGGTCGGTATGCAGGATCAGACCGAGGCTGGAGCCGCGGATGCCGGCCAGCGGATGGGTGAGCGGCAGCTCCACAAGCCGCACAGAACAGTCGACACCGTCGTCGCGGGACCGCCCACTGCAGAGCAAGCACAACCGTCGCCCCGCGGCGCGGGCGGCGGCCACCCGTTCGGCGGTGACGCCTCGGATGCTCTGGCGCGGGATGTCGTCGGGCGTGATCTGCGCATCGAGCAGGGAGTTCGCCAGGATGGCGAGCTTGCAGGCCGAGTCGATCCCGTCGAGGTCGAGCGCCGGGTCGGCCTCGAGCCACCCTTCGCGCTGGGTGTGGGCGACGGCCTCATCGAACGACTCGCCTTCCCCAAGGGCATCGAGGATGTAGTTGGTGACACCGGTGAGGATGCCGTCGAAGCCGGTGATCGTGCAGCCGCGCAGGCACGTCTCCACCAGGTTGAAGACAGGCATGCCGTCGGCGACCGTGCCCTCGTAGCGCCAGCGCCGGCCGTGGATCTCGGCCGCCGCCTGCATCCTGTTGAACTGCCAGGCGACCGGCCCCTTGTTGACGGTCACCGCGTCCATGCCGGCAGCGAAGGCCGCCTCGATGTGGCCGGCCGCCGTGCCCCCACCGGGCTCCAGCACGGTGGCTTCCACGAGCACATCCGCACCGCTGGCGGCGATCAGCTCGACCGGCGCCACCGCCGGGCCGGGCAGGCTACCGTGGCCGGACTCGACCATGCCGAGGAGCTGCGCGGCGGTAACGCCCGCGGGGTCGAGGAAGCCGTCGTGTCGGGTGGTGACGCCGGCGATCAGGA
>Ga0315291_10011709_pt1 | contig 10680 bp, 10 predicted proteins | sample YL17G12_20_MG_FD_203070 | JGI IMG/M metagenome (GOLD analysis project Ga0315291, IMG submission 203070) | Sediment microbial communities from Yellowstone Lake, YNP, Wyoming, USA - YL17G12_20 | ecosystem: Environmental > Aquatic > Freshwater > Lake > Sediment | place: USA: Wyoming | collected... | reverse complement strand
ATTTTAATCCGCTTCTACCATTGCGAACAATACAACCATCGCCTATGTACGCGCCGACGAGTTCGGCCAGATCGGACGTTATTTTATAATTCATGTATGAACTTCATGAAAGTTGAGTAATCCTTTTCGGGAGTTGCCAGCCGCTGATTTTGGTTGCTCGCTCGGGGCTCTTATTCTTCTTTTTTCAGATGTCAGATCAAGCGTATATTTGACTTGACAAAGGTAAACAGGAACAGGGCCATTGTTCCGAAAAGTAGGAGATAAATAACAAACCGGGCTGGCCTGCTCTCCTGATAAGAGATAAAGACGCATGCGAACGCCACGTATAACGCAATATAAACCTGCGAGGCTTGGGAGACGGCATCAATGATGCCCAACCTCTCTTCCTGACGGAGATTTGTTATCGAAGGGATGTCTGAAAAGCCCAGACCTGAGACTAGATTCAGCACCATCGCCAGTATAATTGGCACGATAATGCACCCTCCGTAAAGTACGGTGTATTTTTGCATTGCGATTATGGACTGCCTTTCCTTCACCAACGAATTAAGCTCGAAGAGGTCTATTGCAGTTTCATGCATTGCAGATTGAACATTTTTCCCCGTCTTGTAACAAAGAATTAGGAGATCGATTGCTCGGGCCAACAACCCTGAATTTATTCTTCTTTTGATATTGTTGAGAGCGTCTGGGACGGGCAATCCTCTTTCCACTTGCTCCTGTGCGATTGAAAACTCCCTTGACAGCGCCCCTAAGCCGGAGTTTGATATGTTTGCCATGACTTTATCTATCGGTATGCCTTTCTCAAGCATGGATGCCTGGAAAAGTGCATCCGGTATGGCCTGTTCTATCTCTTCATTTTTCTTGTCATTCAGGTAAACCAATAAAAAATACAATAAAAGGGGAGTTAAAAGAGATAAAAAGCTGAGATAGCCTACGTAAGAAAAAAACAGGGCTGAAAGGACTATTGAAAACAAAAACGCGAACTTCAACAGATTGTCGATACTCCACGCTAGGCCATGCTCCTTCAGGATATTGCTGACCAACTGCCTTTCTGTCCCCGAGAATAAATTAATATTTGAACTGTTCAGCAATTTCGGGGTTTTAAAATACAGGAATGCGATCAGCAGCAAATTGATTAACGGAAAAACCGCTGCCAGAACAAGCCATACGTCCGCGGCTGTTGTTTTTGCACCAAGGTATATCATTGAAACTATGGAATAAGAAACGTAAAGGGTTGGAATTATGCAGGCAAAACTTATGAATATCAAGCCAAAAAAGGAGAGTTTTGCTGAAAACTCCTTTGATTTGAATTTTTGGAGGGATACTAATTCATCGGCCAAATGCTTTAATTCGGACACGCGGCCCCCCGTTTCATATGCCAATACGAGTTGTGAGATAATCTTCTTGACATCCGTTGACTTAATACGCCGGGACATTTCCATTAAGGACTGCTGGACTGTTGCACCGCGGTCAATCTGCCTTACAGCATTTCCAAACTCGGCTGAACAGCTGTACTTTGACCCTGCAATTCTTCGGATGCACTCTTCGAAGGGGAGGCCGAGACTGAGCTGGGTCGTAATGGACCTAATTACGATCGGCATGTCGCTTTCAATCGTTTCTGCCCGATAATCCGATAGGGCCGAGGGAATTTGCTTGAGCGAGAGAAGGAAAACCGAAAAGCTGAAAAGGAAGGTGGCTCCGAGATCAAGGAAAGACTTACTGAAGGCGTAAAAAAAAGATGTTGCTATAGCTGCCGCTATGACTGCAACAGCAACTGTAAGTCTAATATAACGAGTTGCGTCTATATCAAGTCCGGATGTAACAAGAGCTTTAGCGAGCTCTTTGTTGTTTTTTTCGAACATTTGTGCCCTTCTACAAGATCGGCTATGTTTTTTGGTGAAGAAAAAAGGAAGGACTGAATTTCATTGACTGTATCTTCGAAATTCAACTCCTTTTTCGATAATTCGAGAATGAACTTCTTTCTCTCTGCGATTTCACCAAACAATTCTGAAGCGGACATGGACAGTTTTTCTGACATTTCCCCGAGTTTTGATGACCTTGCCAGATCCCCGGTTTGCCGGGAGGAACTGTGCGCAAATGTAAAAATGTTGTTTATCTTGGAGTCTTGGCCAGAAATTTCCGATATTTCGACACATCTACGCTCTTCCCAACCGGATCTGGTTGTTTTGTCATATCTGAGAATGCGCCGCTGTATTATCAAAAAATCCAAAGAACTAATATCCGCAAGGGGGACTCCCTGTGAAACCAGTCGCTTAACAACCTCTTCCGAGGATTGGGCATGAAATGTTGCGTAACTGCCTCTTGCTTGCCCGCTCAGAATAGTGTCCATCAATGCAGATATCTCCTCCTTTGTTCTTACTTCGCCTACGATCATCCTGTCCGGCCTCATTCTCAAGCTGTCCTCCACAAGATGGCGCATTTCGATAGAAATATCTGAATTTGCCAGCAGTTTTACCTTATGTTTGTGCGGTATGTTTATTTCGGGCGTCTCCTCGATAATCAATACTCTTTCAGAAAGAGGGACGAATGAAAACAAAGCGTTCAGGGTGCTACTCTTTCCGCTTGCGGTGTTCCCAGCGATCAAAACATTGTAGTCCAACTGAAATACCATGGACAAAAACGCAAGCTGTTCGGCTGAATAAACCAATCCGTTAAGCAGGTCGGATACGGTCAATGGATTCCTCCGAAATTTTCGGATAGTAAGTTCGGCATCGGATATCGGAGGCATCGATGCATGAAGCCTTGAGCCATCTGGAAGGATTGCGTTCAGCTTCGGATTTTGGTAGGTTATCCTTCTCCCAAGCGGTCGGGCAATCTTGTTGATTACGTTGATCGCCCCTTCCTCATTCCTGAAGAACAGGTTCGTTTTCAGCCAACCTGATTGGTTATGATACACATAGGTTGGCTTGTTGACACCGATTATCGCTATCTCCTCAAACGCATCATTCTTCAGCAGCTCATCCAGCCCGCAGAATCCGATTACATTTGAATAGACATACTGATTAAGATACGTCGACTGTGCTTGGTCTAGATGTAGGTTGTTCTTCCTGCAGTATTGCGCCAGCAATTGGTCTAAGGAATCTGGGACGTTGAGTTTGCTATCCTTATTCGAGCACTCGATAAACGCCTTAGAAACATGCTCGACTGCCTCTTCCTCAGCGACACTTAAAGGAGGATAATTTAGTCTGTAATCGCATGGAACACCGCGTATCGCCCAATTGAGCATGAAAAAAAATGTATTTTAGATTCAATAGGAAGGGCGGTTGCCTCCCACATCAAACAGCGGAACCGTGACGGCTCATTTTCCAAATCTGCGCTGGCGGTTCCTAAACTCCGTTATCGCATTCGCAAAATCTTCCTTTGTGACATCCGGCCACAGCTTCTTGCAAAAATAGAATTCACTATAGACTGACTGCCAGGGCAGCAGGCCTGAAAGCCGTTGCTCGTCTGCGGACCTGAAAATCAGGTCTGGGTCTGGAATGTCCGGGGCGTACAGATATGACCTGAACGTTTCTTCGTCAATCCGCTTTGCTTTGCCAGCTTTCGCATCTGCGGCAATCTTATTGGCGGCATCGATAATTTCCTGGCGGCCACCGTATCCGGCCAGGATTACCAACTTGTATTCCTTGTTTTTTTCGGTCAAATGCTCAATTTTCTTTATGCGTTCGATCAGACGATTGGGGAATATGGACAGATTTCCGACAAATCGCAGTTCCACTTCCTTCCTAAGTTTATCGAAATCCTTGTGGCTCTCCAGCTTATTTAGCATCTCTTCAAACAGCTTGAACAGCGCCCCGACCTCCTCTTTAGACCTGCTGGCATTTTCTGTGGAGAATATCCAGACACTCAAAGTCCTGATCCCTAACTCCTTGCACCATTGCACAACGTCCTTGAGTTTTTCGATCCCTGCGGCGTGCCCTTCCGGAACTGATTTGTTGTTCTGCCTTGCCCATCGCCTGTTGCCGTCAGGTATGATCGCAATATGTAACCCGTTTTCCATAGAATCAGCAGGGATATGGCGGTTGCAAGGAATAAAATCCTTTCTTAATGCTTGGCGCAGACGCCGTCCTTAATGTGTTTTTCACAAACCAATGCGCCGCAAAGCGTGCATGTTTGGATTCTCCCAGGTTTTCCGCATATCGAACATAGACCGGGTCTTTGCATTCAAACACCACTAGAATTTGATGAAATAAAAGCCGATCAGGGCAGAGGACAGCGTGCATATGAGATTGGAGGTGGATTTATTCCCCATACCCATCTCCTCGAATATCCCTGCAATCGTGTCAAAAACGCCTCCTAAAAAGCCGCCTACCGCGATGTAAAAGATCACCGAGGGATCAATTCGGTACAGAAAGTATGCCGCCAAGCCTATGATCAAAGCGCCTGAAAACGAAAGGAAGGTACCCAATGCTGAAATGGCGCCGGAAGTGCCCGCCTTCACATTTTTGAGATTTTTAAGTGCGATAGGTTTCCCCGACAGCACGCCAAGCTCCGAACCGAACTTATCCGAAAGCGCGCCCGCAACCGAAGTGACGTATGCGGCGATCCAGGCGGGAGAACCAGTCAGATAAAAACCCGTACAGCAGAGCATCGGCACCACTCCGTTTGAGATAACGTTATGCAACCCCCGTTCGTGCTCGTAAACCCCTTTTTCCTTCTTCTCCTCGTGCCTATATTTTGTCGCGATTACGCTCAATATCAGGAACAGCAGTAGAAGAGTTATGTTTGCAAGCGCGAATGTCCGGGATGACCAGATGACAACTAATCCCACCGCAATCGACGCAAAAACTCCCGGCGTGTCAAGCAACAATGCCCTAACCAATCTGTTCACCTATCCCTTTGACTGAAACCCTGTTGCCCTTCATATCGAATGGAACATTTGTAAATTTTGGTATGAGCCAGAGACAGGATTTCATATGTGGAGTCAGCTCTGGAACGATGATCGAAGATTTGCCGTTTGCGAGCGCCATAAAAACCAGCAGCTGGTCCGACATCCATTTGTCTACCGTAGCCGGACTCGACATGGATTTCTTCAACTCCAACGCAACAGATCCCCCAAGGTCTTCCGCTTTCAAGCCGATCTTTCCAATAGCGGAGGAACCGACGAGGGTGTTCTGGAACTCTGCCCAAAGAGTTAATGCAGTTCCTGGCGATTGTGATGGAAGGGTTGACTTGTTGATTGCCGCATCCGGAAGTATATCCCTAGCAGCGGTGATTTGCCTGTCCGCGATGTCTTCCTTGAGATTAGAAAGCGCGCATTCTCCCTTAATCCCATACAAAAGGCCTTTTTCCACCAGTTCAACCCCGCCCAGTTTTGATGGGCTGACTTCTATTGTAACCGACCCCCCGCCACGCGGATACCAACCGAACGAGTCGACAAACGTTGAGATATTCGCTCCGAAGCGCGAGACTAATGGCATGAAAACGCTCCGATAATAATCAATTGTCGGGGACCACATGACGTGAGTCCCTCCTTTAAGGCGGAGTGTGGACTTATTCTTCGCAAGCAAAAGCGCCGGGACCAGGGACTGTGCCAACAGCGTTATTGACCCAGCGGTCCCTATGTCGAAGAGGTGATTTCCTGAGATGATTTCGTTCGGTGAAAATCTGAGTTCCCGAGAGCCGATCATCGCACCGCTGACTTCGGCGTTCGTTATTTCGGCCATCGCTCGCACACCCATCAGATGCTGGGGCAGGAGGCCGGGCTTCTCACGCCCCGCCCGGATATTGCGGATAACGAAAGGTTTCCTTAGAATTGCGGACAGAGAAAGGGCGACCCTTAAGATCTGGCCTCCGCCTTCTTCATAACTACCGTCTATTTCAACAATTTCCGTCATTTATCTCACTGAGGGATGGTGATGAATAGAAAAAGGCCAGCGCGAAACGCGCTGGCGAGGCGACCAGTTTTGAGGCAGATGTGCAAAATTCGAGTATACCTCGAATCAACCTTTAAGAAAGGTCATTTAAAAAGATTGCGCTTGTATTATAACATATATATAAATATTTAGTAGAATAACCCCTCTTTCACAGTGTTCCACTAATAAAATAAAGCATAAGCGTGTTAGGTTAGCCATGGATTTTGACAAACTCGATTATAGATCAAAAATTGCCGGCGTTGGCGGGCGGATCAAGGACACAGCGGAAGCGTTTATTGTTCAAGAGATTTGGCCCAATGGGATAACCTACAAAATTGATGAAAATTTAGAAAAAAGCAGAACGACAGAAAAATTCTTGCACATCGTATTGCAGAAGAAAGACTGGACAACTGAACAAGCCGTAGCCGAATTAGCGAAAGTGATGGGTGTCAGCGATAAAAGGTTCTCCTGGTCGGGAACAAAGGACCGAAAAGCCATAACCACTCAGCTGATATCGGGATATAAGCTTGACGAAAGGGCCATTGAGCGGCTGGAAAAAGCGAACCTGAAGGACATAAAGGTTCTGGGGTATTGGGGCGCCAAAGAAATGATACGACAGGGGGACCACCTTGGAAATGCGTTCAAAATCATGATCAAGGATACTGATGACGGTGCTGAAGGAAGGATAGCTGAGATTTTTGCCGACTTGAATGGGGCTGCCCCAAACTATTTCGGACCCCAAAGATTCGGTAGCAGGGGGAACAACCACGTCATAGGAAAACGAATACTCCAAGGCAACTTCTACGAGGCAGTAATTCAGTTCTTGACCGGCCATTCTGAGGATGAACCGGAGGAGGGGGCCCGTGCAAGGAAAGAACTTCGAGAATGGAAGGACTTCGGGAAAGCGCTTGAGGATTTCCCAAGATCGCTGAAATACGAACGCAAGATGCTGGAGCACCTTGTCTCAAAGCCAGGAGATTTTGTTGGCGCGATACGTGCCGTGCACCGAAGCGTTTCTCTTCGGTTCGTACATGCGTATCAGTCTTATCTTTTCAATCTCCTATTGAGCAGAAACCTGCACGATCTAACGGCTCATCATGATTGGCCAACGGCAAGCTTGATAGGTTATGACACCACCCTGAACGAGCAGGAAAAACACCTATTGGACGAAGAAGGCATTGCCAAAGAAGACTTCAAAATAAGGTCCATGCCCGAGCTCTCATCGAAAGGTTCTCTGCGGCCGATGATCGTGCCGATCAAAAACTTTTCATATTCAGACTCAATCTTTTCATTCGAATTGCCGAAAGGAGCGTATGCAACGTCTGTGTTAAGGGAGTTCACCGATAGAAAAGAGAATATAAACCCTCAGGAGATATTTCTCCATGGTTGACGTCTTAAGGGTGGCGGAATACATGATGATGTTTGCCGTGCTGTACTTTACGGTAGTCTTATTGCTGATCTATCTGCAGAACCGGAACAGGATGTGGACAAGGAAGAACAAGAAATTCGAGCCGACCGTATCGTTCATCATCCCAGCTTACAACGAAGGGGAATACATTGGCAAGGTCATTGAATCGGTCCTCGCGGTGGATTATCCGAAAAGGAAGCTGGAAGTCGTTGTTGTAAATGACGGCTCCACCGACGGCACTTCGGAGAGGGTCAGATCGATTGCCATGAAAGACGGAAGGGTGAAGCTCTTCGACAAGAGCAATGCGGGCAAGGCCAACGCATTGAACTATGGAATCAAGCGCGCGCGCGGGGAGATCGTGATAACCCTGGACGCGGACTCTTACGTGGCCAAAAACTGCGTCCGGATACTGATGTCGCATTTCGATGATGACGTTGCAGCAGTCACTTCTGCCGTCAAAGTCAAAGACAGGAAGAACATGTCGTTCATCGAATCCCTGCAGAGAGTGGAGTATCTGTTTACAATCTTCAACAGGCGCCTGTTTTCTTTCATAAACTCGGTTTATGTCACGCCCGGGCCCCTCAGTGCTTTTAGAAAAGAGGTCTTTGATGAGGTTGGTGGATTTGACCCCAACAACATAATGGAGGACCAGGAAATCGCACTGCGTATTCAGTCTGCGAATTACCGGATAGTAAGCTGCATGGATGCAGTTGTCTACACTGAAGTCCCGAAGGATTTCAACTCATTGATGAAGCAGAGGATAAGGTGGCATAGAGGGGGGTTCAGGAACATACTGAAGTACTCGTATATGGTCCATCCGAAGTACGGGGATTTTGGAGCGTTTGTAATGCCGTATTCCTTTGCCTCCATCTTCTTGCTTTTCCTAGTATTTTGGATCGTTGCCGTAGCGGTAACAAAAATGTCTGGATTCTATTTTCTTGAGCCGTTGCTCTCCGTGGAGCCGATCCACATAATCTCCGCGATCGTATTGGTAATAACGTTGGCATGGACGTTCGTCGCCCTGTCCCAAGTGGAGAAAAAGCCAAACATCAAAAACATGCTGCTTTACACTATAACCTACTGCTACCTGATAACGCTTTTCATGACCATAGCCGTCTTCAAAGAGCTGAAGGGGGATCCGACATCTTGGTAGGATATTATTAGTGATTCCATGCAAAAAACTGAAAGAAAGATAAATTGGTCCATATACCTGATAGGGTTTGTCATTTCCGCACTTATTTTCGGAATTGGATTCTGGTTCGGCTCGCAGATAGAAAAGGACGTGTCTGAAGAGCTAAGGACAACTATGGGTGTGACAAGAAGCGGGATTGTTTCGATAGAAACGATGTTGATCCTGGAGAATGATTCATCGTTCTGCACATTCTTCTTGGATGAGATGACGAAATTTGACAAGGAGACTTATGAACTTGGCAAAAAGATAGGATACATGGAAGAACGAAAAGGGATTGACCCGCAGTTGAAGGCGGATTATATGTCGCTTGAACTGCGCGACTATATGCTTACGAAAAGGATCAACAGCAAGTGCGGCGACAACACAACGCTTGTGCTTTATTTCCTGTCCAGCTCTTCGTGCCCTGATTGCAGGGCCCAAGGAGACGAGCTGACTAAAGCGAGAGAGCAGGGCTCGCTGAGAGTTTATTCATTTGACATGGACATAAACAATTCACTAACCCAGTCGCTAATGCAGATGCACAAAATCGACAAATATCCGACTACGATCATAAGCGACAAGAAGCACGAAGGCTACTTAACTTCGCAGGAGATCCTGAACGCTGCTGCAACTGATTGATTGTGGTTTCTATGATATCGATGAACCTGAGGAAAACAAAGGAAGGCACGATCCTTGCCATTTGCGACAGCGAACTGCTGGGAAAGACTTTCGAAGAAGGAAAATCAACTCTGGACCTAGATAAGTACAAGGGATTCTACGAAGGCAGAACAGTAAAAGAGGAGGATGATTCGCTCAGCAAGGCGATCAGCAGTTCAGACTCCATCAATGCGGTTGGAAAGAGAGCGATTGAGAGCCTGAAGAAAGCAGGGTTCGATATTACAGGGATAAAAACCGTGCAGAAGGTCCCGCATCTGCAGGTATACAAACTCTGATCTTCCGTTGTTTTTGTTACTCTTTATTTTGCAGCAGACACGATCCGTATCACGTCTCCGTCATTGAGCACGTGATCCTTTGCTATCCTCATCTTCTTTCTGGCATCTATCGCATACAGGAAGGATTTGGCAAGATCTGTGTGTATCTTGGCTGCGAATTCAAGCGCCGTGGTCCCTTTCTTGACCAGGATAGCGTCAGGCAGTACATTGCCGAAATTATCCGTCAGTTTATTTTCATCGCTCACAGGATATATCGTTACCAGTTGCAACTGACCGAATACCGCAGCGTTTAACGCTTCTTGGATCCCCGATCCATTATTCTCTTTCAACACAGTGGCTATTTTTTCTAAAGCTGCGCGCTGTCCGGCACTTACGCTGCCGGATGCGATCTCAAACTCTGGAGAACCGGAATTGTATTTTATCAGCCCTCTTTCAGCTGCTTTTCTCAATGCCAGCTCTCCGTCCGCATAAACCGGCACAATAACCTTTTCCGGGAACCTTTTCTTCAATTCTTCAAATTTGCCCCTTGCTCTTGGGAGGTCAATCTTGTTAGCTGCCACAACTATCGGGAGCGTCCTTTCTCTTATTCTACTTGCAAAATTCCTTACCTGTTCTTCGGACCACATAATCCGTTCTTTTGACAATGACTGCTCATCCGCCAGCCGGTCAACCAGATCCGCCGAAACGTTAAGGCCTGTAAGGACGGAATGAATCGAATCTATGCTCTTTCCCTTGATTTTATTCCAGTTCTTCAGCAATATGCCCGCAAACCATTCGTTGATTTCCTGCTCCAAAAAGAGCACCTCATCCGCGGGATCCGCATCCTCTGCCGGATTGCCTTCCAGATCAGTCTGACCGCTGACATCTACGATTTGGATCAGGATGTCTGCGTTTCTTATGCTGTCAAGAAACCTGTTGCCAAGTCCTTTTCCTTCGTGAGCTCCGGGAACGAGGCCTGCCAAATCGACCACGTTGATCGGCGCATACCGCACACCATCAATACACTTTGAGTTCTTGGGATTGCACTTGACGCCAAACGCTGTCTCGGGGCATTTGGTTGTGATGAGGGTAGCGCCTTTGTTTGGCTCAATGGTAGTGAACGGTCGCGGGGAGATGGGCACATCTGTCTTAGTGATCGCGGAGAAGAACGTCGACTTCCCCTTGCTTGGTGCGCCGGTGATTCCGATAAGCATGAATACAGCTGGAAGTTGGTTAATTAAAGATTCACTTTAAACCAGACAGTAAGTTGCGGGTTGCAACCTTCAGCCTTTTAAA
>Ga0315291_10011706_pt1 | contig 10682 bp, 10 predicted proteins | sample YL17G12_20_MG_FD_203070 | JGI IMG/M metagenome (GOLD analysis project Ga0315291, IMG submission 203070) | Sediment microbial communities from Yellowstone Lake, YNP, Wyoming, USA - YL17G12_20 | ecosystem: Environmental > Aquatic > Freshwater > Lake > Sediment | place: USA: Wyoming | collected... | reverse complement strand
TCCAGCCGCGTGGAGCAAGCAGGACGAGCGCGATCAGGCCGATGATTCCCGTCAAGAATGCCCCGCGCGATGTCGTGAGGTACAGCACCATGAGCAGGAATCCGGCACACGCATCGTACAGGAAGCGCCAGTCGCGGCGTCTTTCACCGGTCGCCATGCCCACGCTCAGCAGAGAGCACAGGACGAGGAACCCGGCAAAGGAGTTGTGATACTGCCACAACCCCCACAGCTGCCCGTTCACGACGAAGTGGTACTGCAGGTTGCCCGCCCACAGGGGTGTGAAGTAGAACAGCGGCGACATCGCCGCCATGTAGTACGCGAAGGAGACGGCCGCCATGCCCACCCCGAGGAACAGGATGCCGTTCAGGAAGAACTGCAGGTCTCCCCGCTCCTGGACGACGTTTAGCACCACCAGGGCCAGCAGGAAGGCACTGCCCAGCTTGGCAGCCTCGATCTGCGCGCCGTAGCCGTAGGGTGACAGGAGCATCAGGGCGAGAGCGGCCGTGGGCACCAGCAGGGACGTCCAGTCCGTCGACAGCGCAACCAGCGGGTGGTCCGGCAGCCACCAGAAGCACCAAGCGGCAAAGACGACCAGCGTGGCAGCCGCGAATATCCAGTCGGCCGTGTACAGGACAACGTCTCCGTACCGGGTTCCAAGGGCGAGGCCGACGAGCAGGAGCAGAGCGGACAGCATGAATAGTCGTTTTCTCATGCGTTCATTGTATGCGCCGCGCCTGCGCCTGCAACTACGGGCCCTGCTTTGGGGTCAGCCGGTAATTCCAGCCTAAAGTGGTAAGTTCATCTGGCCTTGGGCTCGCTCTCGCGGGGCATCTCGGGAGATACCTCAGACTGTCGTTGCCTGCGAGAGCATCCACAGCGCGAAGGTCTCCGCTGGTGGAAGGATGGCGAACTTACCGTTTCCGAGTCTCTTTACCAGCTGACCCCAAAGACTTATCTGCCCCGCAGCCGATGTGCCAGGCGCGTGAACCGGCCCTGGATGGTCTGCCAGCCGTCGAGGCGCAGGGCGATGCTGCACACGGCGTAGGCAAGGGCTGCGACGCCGCAGACAGCCATGGTGCGGACGAGCAGAGGGATGAACGTAGTGACCGGGGTGATCCACCCCAGGCCCAGCCAGGCGATGAGCCCGACAGGGACGGTCGCCAGCAGAGTCATGAGCATCTGGGCCCAGAGCGGGTAGGTCAGGGTGATCCCGTCCTCCGTGCGGAAGTAACGGCGCAGGAGGAGAGCGTAGATGATGGTGCCCAGCGTGACGGTGATGGTCGTGGCGAGTGCAATGCCCGCAGCCCCCAGGTACTTGCTGAGGATGATGTTGCCGGCCATGTTGGCGCCCACGATGCCCAGACCGATGAGCAGAGGCGTCACCGTGTTCTTGAACGCATAGAAGACCTTGCCCAGGATGGGTAGGACCGCCTGGAACACGAGACCCAGGGCGTACATCTGGACACAGGAGGCCGTGATGCGGGTCGCGGTGGCGTCGAAGGCCCCACGCTGGAACAGCAGACGCGTGATGGGTGTTGCGAGAACGACGATGCCCACGGACGACGGGATGACGATGTAGGCGAGAAAGGCCACGGTGCGCCGAACCTTGTCGTCCATGGCATGTAGGGCCGAGCCGTCCACGGCCATAGCTGAGAAGGCCGGGAAAGTCGCCGTCGCGATGGGACCGGCAAGCAGGGTGATGGGGATGGTCCACACCCGGTTGGAGAAACTGAGCGCCGCTATGGCTCCCTCCGGCAGGCGCGAAGCGACCCAGCGGTCGACCATGACATTGAGGGTGCCCACGCCACCCGCGAGCACCAGCGGCATGAGCAGGGTGGCAAACTGCAGGATGGCGGGCCAATCCATGTGCCGGACGTCGAAACGTCTCAGGAAGCCGTACCTGTTGCCAGCCGCCAAGATGACCAACGGGACGAAGCTCACGAAGGCCAGCAGTGTCTGGCCTAATGTCCAGGCATGGATGCCTAGGCGGGAGGAGAACACGAGCAGGCTGACCACCATGGCGACATTGCCCAGGAAGGTCCACATGAGTGCGACGAGAAAGCTGCTCTCTGCCTGCAGGAGGCTTGTGAACAAGCCGGTCATGATGAGCATGAAGCCCATGGGGACGAGCAGGCGGGTCACCTGGACGGCCAAGTCGTAGCGGGCGCCCTCGAAGCCACGGGCGAAGATGTGCACCAGCTGGGGAGCGAAGGCCCACACGCCGACGCACACGAGCGCGAAGACGATGCCCCACACCAGCGTCACCTGATCGACCAGCAGGCGTGCGCGTTCCGGGTCTTGCCTCTTGTGGCCCAGGTACCAGGGCACAATGAGCGTGCTGAGTCCTCCCGCAAAGAGGCCGAGCACCAGGCTGGGGACCATCATGCCGACGAGGAAGGCGTCCGTCTGGCCGGTGGCGCCGAACTGGCGCGCGATGACCACTTCGCGGGCGAAACCGACGAACTTGCTGAGGAAGGTGACCACGGCTATGAGCACCGCCGCCTGAGTCACCGACTGCTTGTGCAGGAGGCGGGTCAGGGATGATCGACGCGACGTCTTCGCTTTCTCAGCGTTCTCAGGCAACACGGTGGTGCCTCCCCGTCTGGAGATAACCCTTGTAGTATAGCGGAGGTCCATACGCTGTCCACTTGATATGGGATCAGCTGGTAAATACGGTCAAAGTGGCAAGTTCAGCACCTTGTAACAGGATGTAACAGGGGACAGACGTAGTTGTTGTAACATGCTGTCACCGGACCGAACGTGGGCCAGGTTTCCGCCTTCGCGGAAATGGCAGAATTTCCCTGGAAGGACGGCGACCTTACCATTTCTGAGTCTCTTCACCAGCCGACCCCAAAGAGCACTCGGCAACCGAAATATGCGCTGCCGTGAGTGATACGTCATAGGTGGATGCGATGCGCCGGGCCAGCTCGTCGAGCGTCACGTCGGACGGCCTCAGGCCGCCGGCATGGGCCTGGATGAGCACGGCGACACTGGCGAGGACCACGGCGTGAGGGAGCAGGAGTTCAGCCGCAAAGGCGTCACAGATGTGCTCGCGCCGGCACTGGTCGGGCAAGGTGTCCAAATAGCGCCGCAGGAGGATCTCACTGAGCTCGTGCGCCAGAGTGAAGCGGTAGCGCGCCGGCTCGTCCTGCCGCAGACCCTCCCGGATGGCGGTGTAGGTTCCACCATCCTCAAACACCGTACAGCCCAGCACACCCGTCGTCAGTGGGAAGTCGTCGACAGACGTGCACACGTCGTCGGCCAAGGCATCCAGGTCCGCGACGGTTGTCCCCGCGATGACCCGCGGAAAGTGCTCCCGCACGTGTTGAGGATACGCCATCAGGCGCGGTGAGAGGCTCGCTCTAGTGGCCACGCCTGCCCCGCTGTGGCCGCGCGCCCCGGATGTAGGAGAGGAAGGCGTGCACTGCCTGGATGTCGGTGGTGGACAGGTCGCCCTGGTGACGCAGCGCCACGTCCAGTTCGTCCTTGGGCTCTATGGGCTGTTCCTCCCGCATGAGATCGGCCACTGCGACGCCAAATGCGGCGGCCACCTTGGCCGCGGTCCGCAGGTTGGACGACTCCCCCTCGAGGATGCTCCCGACGGCGCCGGGGGAGACGCCGGCTGCTGCAGCCAACTCCCGTTGACTCCAGCCGCGTTGTGCAAGCAATGCCTGGACATTCTCCTTGAACCCCATCATCTGCTCCTTTCACATTGTATGGGGAAACGCAAGCGCTTGAGTCGTGGCAAGCCAAGCCGTGCACCGGGGCTCCCACCGCGTAAACCCTCACCAGGACTGTCCTTCAGCATCGTGCCCTTGTGGTGGCTCCCATATCATACACGACAGTGCAAATAAGTACACACAGGAAAATGCTGAGAGTACTTGCGTTGTTCAAAGATTGTGTAAAATTATGCATACCTAGGAGGGTTCGTGTGAAAAGAAACGATGCCTGGTTCGTACTACTGTATGACGGTCTGCATCCTGCCATCGTCGGCATGGCGCGCAACTACGCGCGGACGTGGGGGCTGGACGCCGATGACCTGATCCAGGTCGCAGGATATGTGCTCTGGTCCTGCTGTGGCCGCTACCAGGACCGCCCGCTGGGCGAGCAGCTGCGCATCGGCAACACGGTCGCGAGACGGACTATGCTGCACTGGTGCGACCACGAGGGCCATGCGCCCACGCACCTCGGCACAGCAGGGACGGCACCATGGTTCACCGCGGGCACTGGCGAAGCGTTTCTGGCGCCTCAGGAGGAATCATGAGCGACGTCGTGGCACAGCGGACGAGCTCAGACATCGCGGGACGGGTCACTCTTGGGCTCACCATGATCGACAGGGGGGAAGGCTGCCATCATCCGTGATCGGTACTGGCGCGAACGCACGTGGCCGGCTATCGCCAAGGAACGCCACTGCTCGGTGACGACCGCCGTCAAGCGCTTCAAGCAGGGCATGGACGATCTCAGGCGCGCCATCCTGCTGGTCGAGGGCACGTTGGGGTGAGCCGGTAAATGGGCACTGAGTGGTAGGTTCAGGACCTGAGACGGAGAGCAGTCTGAAGCCCATGGCCGAAACACAAGACTGGATTCCCGCCTTCGCGGGAATGACGGAACTCGGCCGGAAGGACGACGCACCGCAGAATTATTCTACTGGAATAATGCTTAAAGAATAAAAGCGCATGATACAACGAAAGGTCCCTATTGTAGCCACTTGTGCGTCGCTCTTTGTGAACATTATGCTGGTGGAATAAAATGTGGTATACTACGAGCAGCAACGTTGGAGGCACGTGACGGTCGTTGCTTGGAGGCATTGAGATGGCAGACAACCCATTTACGCTGCATCTCGCACGAGATGAAGCATTCTGTGATCGAGAACAGGAGCTGGAGGACCTCCTGACCCATGTGCGAAACGGTGAGAGCGTCGTGCTTCTTTCAGCGCGTCGCCTGGGCAAGTCCTCTCTGGCTGGGAAGGTGCTGGAACGCCTGGAGGCCGAGGACTTCCTGACCGCCAGGATCGACGTCTATCCCGTTTCGTCCGAACGCGACTTCGTCCAGCGGCTGTCTGATGGGATCATTCGAGGTATCGGCCGGGGGGCGAATCCCACGACAATCGGCAAGCGCTTGCTCGGTCTCTTCACCAGGATCTCGCCACACATGGAGATCACCAGCGACGGCGTGAAGGCTTCGGCGAGTATCGACCCTGATGTTCCGGCCACCATCGTCATCGACGACGTGCTCGGCAGTCTCTATCGCTACGTCGAACGCCAGCACAGGCGCGCGTGCATCGTCCTGGATGAGTTCCAGGAGATTGCTGCACTGGAAGAGTCCAAGACCATCGAAGGGACACTGCGATCCTTTGTCCAGGAACACGGCAGCGTGTCGTTCCTGTTCCTGGGCAGCAGGCGGCATATTCTGACAGATATGTTCTCGGACAAGAACCGCCCCTTCTACCGCAGTTCTCTCGTCTATCCACTTGGCAAGATCCCCGAAAGCGCGTTTGCCTCGTTCATCTCAGAGCGATTTGCCGCCACGGGCAAGAAGTGTCCGGCTGACGTGGCCGCATCCATCTATCGGCTGGCAGACGGCTTCTCCTGGTATGTTCAGGGGTTGGCGATGATTACGTGGAACAGCACTCAGCCTGGGCGTTCGTGTACTGCACAACATGTCGAGGCAGCCTGCCAGACGATGCTCAGCATGCAGTCGCCCGAGTTTGAGGCAACACTTTCCGCGTTGTCCCCCGGACAGAAGGCGGTCCTCAAGGCGCTTGCTGCTCAGCCGTCGAAGTCCCTCTATGGCGCAGACTATCCTCTGAACCGCCAACTGTCACCAGGCGGCATCCAGAAAGCGCTCAAGGCGCTCATCAAGCTCGACTTCGTCGAAGAGAACCAGCAGGGCGTCTACTCCGTCGTCGACCCGTTCATGGCGCGTTGGCTCGCGTTGGGGTCAGCTGGCAGATAGGCACCGTAGTGGTAAGTTCAGGACTTGGGACGGAGACGTGGATTCCCGGCCTGCGCGGGAATGACGGAATCGGGGAGGGGGGTGACTGCCCAAGTGAGCCCACTGGTCAAGAGTCTCGGGACGCGCGTGCAGCGCGGCGTTGACAAGCCAACCCCGTGGTCTAAAATTGAAGGTATAGGCTGCTCAATAACGTGCGCACGTGGCAGTCTGGATTTTCGTGTGAGGTTGCGTGTTCCGGGAGGTTCCATGAGAAAGCTCGTTGCCACGTTGACCGCTCGAACACCTGTGCTTTCGCATGACATCATCCCAACCTGCTCCCGGCGCTTGCAGCTCTTGCCGACTGACAGCAGGGGCATGGTCGTGAAGCTGACAGGCCGCGGTAGGCCGTGAGCAGCCGTAACGACGGGAGTCGGCGGCAGGTGGACAACACCCAATCGGGTGTGAAAAGACACGCTGGGATCACTGAACCCCAGGAAACTCCCAGAGCTGGGCGCCCGTCCCGGCCGTCGGTAGACTGGCTGAGGCCTCTTGGCATATTGGCTGCTGCCACGATCGCTCTTGTGAGTGATGGAGCACTGTTTCACGAGTGCAGCCAGCTCGTTGCCGTGGTCGTCCTGCTCCTGTTTGGGTTCGTGTTCATTGTGACGGACTGGAGCAGAGTCCGTACGTTCCTGGACTCGAGGCTAGGACTCCTGGCAATAGTCAACGGACTGGCGCTGGTCATCTCTGCGATCCTGTCGGTCTACCGCTGGGCAAGCCTCAGGGAGCTGCTCAAGACCGTGGCTCTGGTCGAGGCATTTCTGCTGGGCGCGACGCTCATCGACTGGGAAGCTCTCCGTGACCGCTTTCTGGTCATGTTCTACTGGTGGAGCGTCGTCGCGGCCGCCGCCGGTTCGGTCCTGTACGTGGCGGGCATGCGCTGGCCGCAGAGTTGGCTGGGGAGCTACGCGGTACGGACACTTGCGACGTTTGGAAACCGTCTCAGCGCGTTCTTCGGGTACGCCAATGCCTTTGCCGCATTGCTGCTGGTCCCGATCGCATTGGGAGTCGCACTGGCATGGCACGGCGGGCGCAGAGGCACTGCAGCGCTGGTCGGGCTAGTCGTCCCTCTGGTTGCCATGCAGTTGACAACCTCGCGGTGGGGGTATGTCGTCCTTGGTCTGGTACTCGTGGCGATGCTCATCCTGGGGCTGCGTCTGGCTCCTCGGGGTGGGTTCCGGCGCGTGCGTGCGGTCACTGTCACTAGCCTGGTCCTGGTGCTGGCAGTCGTGTCGATGCTGTTGCCGGTGTCGGCTATCTCCTCTGTTCCTGACGTCGGAGCGCGCTTCACCGGCATTGGTGCGGAGGTCCGCAATACAGACCCCGAGATGTCGAGCATCGGTGGTCGTATCGCAATGATCCGGGACGCCTTTCACTACGGGGCCGCCTACCCTGTGTTCGGCAGTGGGCCGGGGACATATGCGAGCGTGTACTTCCGGTTCCGGAGCACCAACTTCTTCTCCGCGGACCCCCACTCACAGGCCCTGCTGTGGCTGACCGAAACCGGAGTGATTGGGCTGGTGGCTCAAGCCCTGCTCATGCTTGGTATCCTGGGACTTCTGTGGATTGCTGCTGTCCGTGACGCTGGGCGGGACCCACTCATGATGGGCGCGGCCTTCGGCATCACGGGCGTGGTCGTCCACGCGATGCTGGACTGGGACTTCCAGTCCTACTTTCTGCCGGTGATGGTGGCCGTGTTCTGCGGTGTGGCCGTGTCGGCATTGCCGCATCGGGACGTCTGGCTGCTCAGGGCGTGGAGACGAGTACCTGAGAGTGACCAGAGGACGTCCAAGTTCGCCGGCAAGACGCGGACCAGGTGGCGGCCTCTGGCCATGGCGGCGATGTCGCTATGCATTGCTGTAGCACTCGTTGCCGTGTCTGCTGGTCTTGTCGCCGGTAGAGGCACGTCGGCATTTGGCACCGATGCGGCACAGGCAGTTCGCCTGTTTGCCGTGTCCCAGCGCATCAACCCGCTGAACGCAGCGTACCCGTATCTATACGCCAAGGCGAATCTGGCCCTGGCAGAGCGGGGGAGCGAGCCATCGGCTGACCAGGCCGCACGTGCCGGCTTTGAGCGAGCAATCGCCCTGAACCCCTGGTATATCGAGTACCAGATCGACCAGGCGAGATACCTGCTGAGTAGAGGAGATACGGAGTGCGTCGCCGTGTATGAGAACCTGACCCACATCGATCCAGGAGATCCGGGGACGTTCACCAGTCTTGCCTGGGCCTATCACCTGCTGTACCAGAACGATGCCAAGGCGATGCAGTCATTAGACCAGGCATTTGCCGTCGACGACAGCTACTACGAAGCCTGGTTGGTGCTGGGGCGCATCGAGGAGGCCAGGGGAAAGACATCGGAGGCAATCACAGCCTACTGGAAAGCCGCCGAAGTGAATCTGGCCGATGTGCAGGCGCTGGGCAGGCTGGGCAGTCTCTACGAGCAGAATGGAAACGCCGCGGGGGCGGCGCGTGCTGCGTTTGAGCTTGTGCAGCGTGCCCCCGACTCTGCAGACGCGAAGGCGGCCTTTGCTGCCGTCGGGCTGAACCTGAAGCTGGACCGTGCCACTGTCAATGGTCAGCAGGTAGCGGTAGCATGGAGGACAAGTGGCCGGCAGGCCGCTGAATCGTACCGGCTCGTCCTGACACGACCGAACAGTGAGGACGTTCTCCTTGTCGAAGGTATCGCGGCGGGACTCCGGAGCATCGAGGCAACCATACCCGAGGTTGTGCCGGACGGACCTGGTCGACTGCGCCTGTACGCCATGGCGCCCATGGCGCTGGCCAGCCTGGAGGTCCCGTGGGTGGCCTGGACCGAAAGCGACGAGCTGGTGGTCAAGATTCCCTGAGTCATGTGACACCGGAACGCATGTTTTCATGCCTCAATGCACGAAACTACATAGCATGATATACAGGATGACAGTTGACTTGTATAGCAAGATATGTATGATGCCGGCAGGAGGTTCTGCATGAGCATTGTCATCCGCAAGACAGGTAACAGGGAGTATGCGTACCTGGCGCATCGTGATGGCGCGCGCATGGTTCAGTCCTACATCGGTCCGCTCGCCCGGCCTGAGGTGCGGCGGAGGGTCGAAGCGGCAGAGCGGGCGACGACGATGCCTCTGCATACCATGCGGCTGTTCGCTGGTGTGGACCCCAGCGCCGTCCACCTGCAGAGGAACGCCGATGCCATCATCGCGTGTTTGCTGGAACAAGGTGACCTGGAGGACCTGCGGTGGCTCGTCTACGTCTACCCCGCGAGTGCCGTCCTCGACGTTCTGCTCTCCGCCAAGGACTTGTCGGCGAGGGCGCGCAACTTCTGGATGGCGTGGTTCGAGGTGGCCGATGCATCCTGAGTGCGTGGAAGAGCGTGCGCGGTTGACGATGAGCCGGGTGGGGCCGACCCTGGGCATGCATGGAGGGGTCCTGGCAGGGGCGACGGGGTTGGCGCTGCACTTGGGGCACCGAATCTCCGGCGACCTGGAGTTCTTCACTCAGCGGGCGTTCAAACCATCCGAAGTCCTCGAGGAACTGCGGGCACTTGCCGGCGTTGTGGAGTCCGTGACGATGGGCGACGACGCGATGACCGTGCAGGCGGATGGCGCCCGGCTGTCTCTGACGCAGACCCCTGCGGGCTTCGTCGAGCCCACCACAAGGATGAACGGCTGTGACGTGGCCAGTGTCGTGGATATTGCAGCCATGAAACTGCTGGCTGTCAGTCAGGGTGGTATGCGCAGTGACTTCGTGGACTTGTATGCCGTTCTCCAGACCGTCCCCTTCCGCAAGGTTGCACGCAATGTGTTGGAGCGGTATGGAGGAACCGCCCTCGAGCCGCTCGACGTCGGCAAGGGGCTCGTATGGTTCGAGCGCGCCGACGTCCAGGGGGACCCCGTCTACGTCGGCACTCTTGTCGCGTGGAACCATATCAGGGACTTCTTTCGGTCAAGCTTGCGGCAGTTCGTGTTCGACCTCGAGGCTGAGCGGCAGGCCCTGGATCGGGGTTAACTCGTCTGGATCAGCGGCACAATCTCGTCGGCGTTCATGACCCTGCCGAACGTGCCATTCAGTGCAGCCAGGAAAGCTCGCTGGACCATGGCCGCAGGCACCGTTTCTCCGGCAAACGCCAGCTCCCGGGTGGCGCACGCGTCGGCGGCGACGACGCACTCGAACCCATAGTCGCAGGCAGCGCGTGTCGTCGCGTCGATACACATGTGGGTCATCATGCCGCAGATGACCAGACGGGAGACCTCATCCGTCCGCAACAATTCCAGCAGGTTGGTCTCACGGAAGCTGTTGGGGTGATGCTTGTGGATAACCGGTTCGCCGGGCAGAGGACGAATACTGCTGTAGAGGCTCACGCCGGGAAACCCTGGCACGAACGAGGTCGCCTCGGGGTCGAGGGACACGTGCTGGATGAAGACAGCGGGCAGATGGTTGTACCGGAAATGGGCGAGCAGCTTTCGGGCCTGAACGGCTGCTTCGACGGGGCCGTCGAGGGGCATGGCGCCACCCGGGAAGTACTCCCTCTGGATATCGACGAGCAGGAGAGCGGTTTTCACTGATCAGGTCTCGAACTTGCCACTTCTTTGACTATTTGCCAGCTGACCCCAAGGGGCATTCGAGGGCGGCGATCTTGTCGAGGCGCGGCTGGTGACGTCCGCCCTGATAGGTCGCGTTCAGCCAGGTGA
>Ga0315291_10011705_pt1 | contig 10683 bp, 9 predicted proteins | sample YL17G12_20_MG_FD_203070 | JGI IMG/M metagenome (GOLD analysis project Ga0315291, IMG submission 203070) | Sediment microbial communities from Yellowstone Lake, YNP, Wyoming, USA - YL17G12_20 | ecosystem: Environmental > Aquatic > Freshwater > Lake > Sediment | place: USA: Wyoming | collected... | reverse complement strand
TCCGGGCGGTTTTGCAAAAGAACGGCCCAAGCGGGGTGAAGCTGCTCGACTTCCTCAACGACCCGACGCCCATGTCGTGGCCGGATGCGCTGCTCATCTACGCGAAGTCCGAGCTGAAGCGCCAGACCCAGCTCCGAGTATGCTCGAAGAAGCCCGCCAGAAACTGATCACGGAAGTTTCCGGGTGTCTTCGCGCCGACCGCATGAAGGATGCCTCCGCGTTGATCGCGGAAGTGGGGAAAGTCAAGCCGCCCCGGGATCGGACCGCGCAGAATCATCTCGTGTGGACTCTGGCCGCCTGGTGTCTGGACAAGGGAGAATACTCCCGGGCGGCGGAGATTCTTTGGGGCCCCGCGCTGTTCTCGAACGACCCAAGGCAGGTTCAGCTTGTTTGGAGAGCCATCGAAAAGTATCCGCTGTGCATGTTTGTCGGCGGATCATCTGTGGGCAAGTCGTATTCGGCTGGCGGGTGGCTGATGCTCGACTGGCTCCGGGACCCGATGGGAACGACCGTCCGTGTAGTGGGACCGACAGAAGATCATCTTCGGGACAACCTGTTCACTCATCTGGTGACACTTCACAGGGAGTCCTATGTCAAACTTCCGGGAAACATCGGGGATCTGTTTATCGGAATGGACGCGCGCCAGCGCAAGTCGTCGATCATCGGCGTTGTCATCCCGGTGGGCCGCAAAGCATCCGGCCGGCTGCAGGGTGTGAAGCGGTTTCCCCGGCGCGGCGCGCCGCACCCGATATTCGGGCGGATGTCCCGGATGCGCGTGTTCATCGACGAGATGGAGAACGTGCCGTTGGGCATCTGGTCTGATCTTGACAACATAGTCGCCAACGTGGAGGGGCCCGACGGGTTTAAGCTGATGGGGGCGTTCAACCCGAAGGATTCGAGCTTGCCCTGCGGGCAGCGGGCCGAGCCGCCCATGGGTTGGCCGAGTGTTCAGCAAGACCAGGATCTGGAGGAGTGGGACAGCAAACGCGGGTGGCACGTTGTCCGGATCGACCCGGAGAAGAGCGAAAACGTCCTGACCGGCAAGGTTATTTACCCCGGGATGCAGACCCGCGAGGGGTTGAAGCTGATCGAACAGAACTCGGGAGGGCGCGAGTCCGCCGGCTACTATACGTTCGGGCGGGGGCTTTACCCTCCGTCTGGCGCGAGTTTCTCCGTGATTCCCCCTGGGATGCTCCACAACATCCGGGCGCGGTTCGTGTATGCCGGGAAGCCCGTTCCGCTGGCTGGGGGCGACCTGGCCCTATCTGGCGGGGATCGGATTATCCTAGCTCACGGACTTCTGGGGGATGCCAGCGGGATCGAGCTGCCTCCGTCCAACTTCAATCCCCGGGGCCTTATCATACCGTTTGTGGACGCGCAGGGCCGGCGGATTGTCAAAACCTGCGCCCAGCTTTCGGGGATCGTAATGTTGCCGAGCGGTAACACGTCAAAAGTTGCCAAGGAGCTGATAGCCCACTGCCGTATCCTGTCCATCACGCCGGATCATCTGATGGTGGACCGAACTGGACACGGCGAAGGCGTCCGGGATTACCTTAACGAGTTTTGGGGGCCGGTCAGCGCGGTGAACTATTCTGAATCCAGCACGCATACCAAGATCACGGATCAGGACAAGTCTTTTTGCGACGAGATTTACGACCGGATCGACAGCGAACTGTGGTTCGCTATGAAGTTTTGGGCTGAATTCGGGCGGTGGCTGGTGGATCCGGACATCGCTTGGGAAGATACCCGGGAACAGCTTATCGGACGCCACTTTAAGCCCGGCAAGAAGAACAAGGTCGAACCCAAGCCGGACTACTGCATGCGAACGGGCCGGCATTCTCCTGACGAGGCGGATGGATGCGCCCTGTTTATCCACATGGCCCGCAAAATCGCGGCGTCGCCTATCAGCATGATCACAACGGAGGGATCACTGCCCGGCGAACAGCTGGGCGACGACGACGAAGACCGGGATTCCTGGAGCTCCGGGGCTGACGCAACAAACTCCTACGACAGGCTCTAGCCGTCAAGAGGCTGCCCGGGCTATCTTTATTGACATGAAAACCCCTTCGGGGAGAGTTGTTGAGAAAGTCACTTTTAACGTCAGCCGGGAATATGTGAGAGAGCCTAACGAAGGTCTTTACCCTAGCGGAGGATATGTATTTCGCGAGACGGACGGCGTAACGATCACGTCCGACAGCTGGAGTTCGCTGGTCGTGGCCGTGTCCGCTTACCGGGTTCGGCGCAAACTAGCGCCCGGGGCTCCCTGGGAGGAGATTTGCAACCAGTATTGCGCCTCCCGCCCGCACGTGTGTTCTCAGGTATGGGGCGACCGAAGGCAGCCCGAGTTCAACGGGACAACGGCAACCGTTATTTCGTGGCTCGCCGACATGCGGGCCAAGAAGAACTCCAAGGAGCTGGTTTACGTGAGCGCTTCCGAGGCGAAGACCCGGGCGGCGATCTGCGCGAAGTGCCCGATGAGATTTGAGTGGCCGAGTTGTAAAAGCTGCAACAAGCCGGTGGAAGCGCAGCGGTGGAAATGTTTGCAGGGCGGGTCGAAGGCGGGCATGGGCCTGGGGGCGTGCGCGAAATTCAAGGTGGACCTTGACGTGGCCGTGTCCCTCGACGTTGATTACGTTTCTTCCGCCGGGGTGCCGGACGTGCCTGCGGCCTGCTGGAAGATATGAGAGCGCCCAATTTGTTCACGTTCATTGGGTCTATTTTCTCCGCCATCGTCTACTGGTGGAAGTTTGAGCGTTTTATCGCGACCGAAAGAACGAGAAGAATTCGCAACGCGATTTGCGTTACGTGCCCGTTTTACAAGTGGGGACAGTGCCAGAAATGCACGTGTGTAGTCTCCCTGAAGATCCAACTGTCGGCGGAAGAGTGCCCCTTGGAAAAGTGGGGCCCGGAAGAATGATGCTATGCCCATTGATAAACTGACAACCGAGCCCGTTTCACGGGCGGGCGAGAACCGGGACACCACCGGGTTGACCAACCAGCCGGAGGCGGTAGTGAGCGGAAACAAGGTCAAGGCCACAAGCCGGGCCGTGACTGACGTTGGGCAGATGAAGGCTATCGGCACGTCCTTAATGAGGGCGAACAGTGACCGGAACAAGCTCAACGCCCGGCTCATGGCGAAATACAACGCGGAGAAGCCGTATGAGCAGGCCGAGCTGGATGCCGAGGGGTTGGGCTGGAAGGCTAACTTCACCACCAAGCCGCTGGCCACGCTGGTAGATCGGGTTGCTCCCCGGTTCCGCATGGCGGTTGAGTCTCTGAAATTTTTAACGGACGCCTCGCTTCCCGAGGACTGGCCGGGAGCGTCCTCGAAGAACGACTACTTTCGGAGGTGCGTTACGGAAACAATTCGATCCCGGCGAGGGTGGAAGAACCTGCTGGACGAGCTTGCCCAGGAGAACGCCCTCTTCGGATACACGATCACGGCCTGTCTAGACGACGTGTCCTGGTTTCCCCGGAATTTCCGGCAGGATCAGGCATATCTGTCTCGCGGCACCCGGCAGAATGTCGAGGAGTGTTCCGTTCTGTGGATCAAAGAGACATACCAGCTCCACGAGTTTTTCTCCAAGTGGGGCACGGACCTGGACGCCGCGAAAGACGCCGGGTGGGACACCGCCGAGTGTCTCGAAACGCTGAACAAGTCGATGCCGACTGACAAGGTATCCAAGAACTCCGAAAACGATCGAGTTTACGAGGATCTGCGGCGCGAGTGTTCGCTTTCCTCGAACTACATGGACGGGGCTCGCGCGATTGTTGTGTATCACCTTCTGGTCGTGGAACTGGACGGTCAAATCTCGCACTACATGGTCGACGAGAAGATGGAGAAGCAGCTATTCGGGCGCTACGATCGCTATCCGGACATGAAGTCGTGCGCCTCGTTTTTCTCGTTCCAGCTTGGCAACGGGACGATGCACGGGAGCAAGGGTATCGGGCGCGAGATCTACAATATGGCCAGTGTTGTCGATCGGGTTCGGAACGAGACCGCCGACCGGCTTATTTTGTCCGGAAAAGTTATCGTTCAGGGGGACGGAAAACTGCTGAAACGATTTCGGGCGAAGTTGCACGGCAACGCTATCCTTATCGACAGCGCGTATACGATTTCGCAGCAGCGAATCGACGGAAACGTCGAGCCGTTTTTCATGCTGGACAATTATTTTCGGGATTTGCTCGACCAGATGGCGGGATCCGCGTCTCCGAAGATCTTGAAAGGCGAACGCGTCACAAAAGCGGCGGTGGATTTGTATGCGGAGCGCGAGGAAGAGGGGCGGGACAGCGTTATGGGTCGCTTTCTGACCCAGTTTGCCGACATGATCGGAACCATGACCCAGCGGCTGCTTTCTTCCGAAGTCGGGGCTGTAGATAAGGATGCGGCGGCCCTGATGAAGAAGCTTTTGACGAAGTTGACAGCGGAAGAGATCCAGCTGTTGGCCAAAAAGCCGTGTATTCAGACCGTATCCGACTATACGGAGACGGAACGGCAGCAAATTGTTGTTTTGGCGTCCGAAGCGAGGGGAAACCCTCTCTACAACCAGCGGGAGATCGAGTTTCGGAAGATTTCGGCGCTCGTCGGCGAGGATTTCGCAGCCGCTGTGCTGCTTCCGCAAAATGATCCAACCGAGGAAGCCGAACAGACCCGCCAGCAGAATTTTGAGCTGCTGTTAATGAGGACCGGCCAGGAAGTGGGCGTGTCTGTCCGGGACTCGCACAACATTCATATGCAAATCGTTTTCGACGACATCGAGAAAGTGTTGCTCCCCGCCGTAGCTGACCAGAGTGATCTGACAGCGCTGCCGATAGCTCGAATCGAGCTTGACCATGTGAAGGCGCACCTCCAGGTTGCCATCCAATTCGCCGCCTCGGGGCAGTATGACGCCCAGATGCAGAAAGTGGCCGAGATGGAGCAGTTACTTACCCAGATGGAACAACAGGTTCAGCAACAGCACGCCGCGCTCGACGAACAGACGCAGGCTGCCATGGATACCGGAATGGTGACGCCCGATCAGCTTACCGCCCCGCCGGTTCCGCCCGAGGGGGCGGCCCCCGGGATGGTGTAACTTTTTGTGTGTCCAACTTCGGGGTCCGGGGCTATGTTTTGATGAGCGGATGATAAACGGATGAACAGGATAGCTTTAATCGAGGCGGCTCTAAACGAGCCCCCAAACTGGAGCGCCGAATACGCCCAGGTGTGGAGAGAGTTCCTTAAAACCCCGGTTGGAGAGCGGTTGCTTGCGGTAGCCGCCGCGCACCGGCCCGTTCTTCCGGAGGGGGCGGACAACCTTCAAACGACGGTGCTCATTGCCATCGGAGCCATGAAAGGCTACGAGCGGGCGCTGGCTATTCTCCTGTCTCTCAAAGAACCGGATAGACAACTAAAGGACCTGAAAGAGCAGTATCCCGGCCTCGACGACGAGGAAGCGTGGAGATCTGCCACAGGCCCGGATATACAACACTGATATGCCGCCTGACAACGACAACTTGGATTCGATCACCGACGCGACTGTAGGAGAAGTTTCTCAATCCGCCGACCCCGGGCTAAGCGGGTCGTTAAACCAGAGCGCCGCTCCCGGGTTATCTGACGATGCGTGGGACGGGCTGCTAGCCGGCGCGGGAGCGGACCCGGCCCAAAAAGACAAGCCGATCGACAAGCCGATCGACAAGCCGATCGACAAGCCGATCGACAAGCCGATCGACAAGCCGGGCGACAAGCCGGGCGACAAGCCGGGCGACAAGCCGGGCGACAAGCCGGGCGACAAGCCGGGCGACAAGCCGGACGAGTTTGACGGTGTCAGCCTTCCTCCGGGCAAATCCGGGCAGGTCCGGGAGAGTTTTGATAAACTCAAGGCTATCGGCAGAGCCAAGGTCAAACTTTCTGACGAAGCTCGAATCGCCGCTGTTGCGCGGGTGGCCGAACTGGAGAAGCAAGTCAACGCCGGGCTTCCTCCGGAAGTCCAGAAAGAACTGGATGATCACAGACAGTGGCGGGCGAAACTTGACATTGACGCCGACCCGGAATTCAAGAAATTCGACAAGCAAGTAGCAACCAACGACAGCCTGATCTTCGATACTCTCAAGACCGCCGGGATGTCTGACGAACAGATCAAAAAAGTCAAGGATATTGGGACCGCAGCTCTGAACTGGGCCCCCATCCTGGCCAAGATGTCCGAAGAAGACAAGTCTTTGGTGACTCTCAAAATCGCGGAAAACCGGGGGATCTTGCACGTGAAGAAACAGGCCCAGGACGAGGCCCGCGTGAATATCCAGGACTACCTTGCGAAACGGGACCCCAACTCTCGGGCAGCCCTGACCGTGGAGGCAAACGAACTTGTGGCGCACTCCAAGGAGTATCTTTCCGACCAGGAGTGGTTTTACAAGAAGGAGATTCCAGCCACCGCCACCGCCGAGGAGAAGCGCGTTCTTGAGCGTCACAACCAGGTGGCTGGGGAGGCGTTTGACATGCTGAAAGAGGCGCTGGGAGACCGATCGCTGAAGATGAAGGCGCAACTCGCCATCGGGACAATTAAGGCGCTGCAGCTGCACTACAAGCTTGAAGATGCAGCCGCGCAGATTGCCGGGCTGGAGAAGAAACTCGTCGAGAAAGAAGACCATATCAGCAAGGTCCGCAAAGCGTCGGCGACTGGATCCCGGTCCACCGTCGATAACAAGAGCGGACACGCGTCCGGCGACACGCCGAACGAGTTTGGTTTCACCAAGGACGGCCGGATCAAAGACACTAATTCCGCGCTGGACGACCTGCTCCGCGAGGCAACCGGCGGAGGAGACTGACCGTGTCTTGGATCCACGACGCGGCAATGCGGGAGCTGGAAGCCCTGGGCGACGGGGCAGCCGAAAAGCTGGGAGTAGAACCCGGCATGATCACCCTCTGGAAAACACGGGCTCTTCCGTTCCCGTTGTGGATTGCGGAAGCGCTTCTTCCGGAGGCCAAGTTTCACAACCCGGTAGCTCTGCAGCCCGCGAACTGGGAGGGGCGAAAGGTATGTCTGCTCCTGCCGTGGTATAAATCGACCCACCCGGTCACGGCGTTTTCTGTGATGGGTTTGTTTGAGCGCGGCAAGACCGCGTGCCTGATGAACGCGGGCGATGCTTTTGTGGCGCATGTCAGGAATTCTTTGACGCGTCAATTTCTGGATACAGGCATCGAGTGGGCGCTGATGATCGATGACGATATGGTTGTCCCCTGGGGGAACTCTTCCTGGTTCAACCGTATGTCGGGACTGAATCTTCCTGACAAATTCTCCGGGGTTCACGCCATAAACCGGCTTCTGTCGCACGGTAAAAATCTGGTGGGAGCGCTCTACTACGGAAGGCAGCGAGGAGGGAAGCCAATGTATGCGGAGGGTTTTTCCAACCCCGGGGAGTTCGAGATGCTGTTGAAGCACGCTCCCATGGACCAGGTTAAAACAACTGCCTGGGTGGGGACCGGGTGCATGCTTGTCAATCGCCAGGTATTCCTCGACATCGAGTTGACTTTTCCCCATCTGGCTCGCCGCCCTGAATCCCGCTCGACGCTGGATCAGAATGGCCACTGGTTCACGTCGTCCGAACACGAGCTTGTTCTGGCTTGCAACACCGCCTTGTCGTTGCTAGCGGCGACCGAAGGGTCGGACACGGCGAAAGTAGCTACAGCTGAGCGGGTGCTCCGGGAGTCGATGATCAAGTCCACCCGAAATTCGCAGCTCGGGATGGGCGAGGACGTCCAGTTTTGCATCCGCGCCGCGCAGGCCGGGCACCAGCCGCATGTTGACCTGGGCGTTATGTGCGGGCACCTGGGGTCCATGAGTTTTCCCTTCAAATGATCGTCCGGTATAACGCTGATTTATCCGGCGGGGACGGGCGAGTATACGTTCCAGCGGCTCCTGTTGCGGCCCCAAAAAGTCTGGCGGGCGGCAGTGGCCGTATGCTGGTGGTCCTTCAGTTTTATCACGAAGAAGAGGAGCGGCTGCGGGAGTTGGTGCGGTTGTTGGTTGACCTTGCTCCCAGCGGGCAGAAGAATACCGATGTAATGCTATCGGCAAGATACGATACCACCGCTCCGAAGGATGTAGTTGAGAACCTAAAGCGCAAGTTTAATGTTTGGGTGCACGTTTGTCGCCGGCAGGCCGTCGGCTGGCCGTTCGGCCCCAATGAACAGTGGTTTGATACTGTGACCCGGATAAACGAGCTCCGCCGGACCCGGGTGATCCCTCAATACGATTGCATTTTGACTACCGAGACCGACACGTGCCCCATGGTTGTTGACTGGGACCGGAGACTTCACGCGGCGTATCTGCGCGCCGGCAAGTCGTTTGTGGGGTGTCTTGTAAAGGCTGGGACAGGTAGCCATATCAACGGCAACATGATGATCAGCGGATCCCCCAAGATTTTGGACTGGATCGCCCGCAAAGGAGGCTGCCGGGCCAACGAGGGCTGGGATTCGGTTCTTTCCAACGAATTCCAGTCTTTGGGGTGGGCTGGCATCCCGGAAATTATGAGCCTGTGGCGGTATGATTTTTATGGGGGGGAATACCGGGAAGAGTTTGTGGACACCTTGCTCGACAGCGGAGTGGCCTGGTTTCACGGGTGCAAGACCCTGGACCTGATCAAACTGATGCGGGGCCGCTTGGTTGGACGCACGATTGTTCGAGTTTGACTCTTGCACTTCCTAACTTTCCCGGGTAGTTTTATCGAAGGCAAATGGGCCCGGAGCAGCCTTCGCCGGGAATAGACCTACTAGCCGCTGGTCTGGCAACCTAACCCGCGCCGCGCGCGGAGCCAGACAGAGCTTTTCTGTTGTTTTAACCGTAAAGGTTACAGTTTTATGCCTGCAGATTGCAATTCTCCCGCAACCCTGTCCGATATTGCCGTAAAGGACACCAACCGCCTCGTCGGCCAGGTCGCCCGGGCTTTGGCGGCCAACTCTCCGTTCATCAACTTGCTCGACGGCGGCACTTTCCCGTCGGGCGTCTCCGACACCGTCCGAACCGTCGTGCAAATGCCGGCGGCTCCCGGTGATTCCCTTGCCATCCCCACGTTCATCAACGACACGGACGTTTGCGGGACCCTCGGCAACCAGGATCTCACGGGGAACATCGAGTTCACCTACAGCCTCCAGACGAAGCGCGGCTTCGGTCCGAGAGTGTGCGTGAAGAAAGGTTTCTCGGCCTTCAAGGGCAGCTACAACGCTGCGGAAGACGCGCTGGTGAAACTCATCGTCCAGTATGTCAACGCGGACGTCAAAGCGCAGCTGTATCTCAAGAGCGCCACCAAGTTCGTGATGGCGAAGGGATACTGTTTTGACGACCTCCTGACCGGCGGAACTGAGACGGACATCAACGTCCTGTTCGCTCCTGTCACCCCCAACAGCCCGCTTACGTTCAGTGCGTTGCATCTCCTCGCCGAGTGGCTTCAGGAAGAGGCGTTCGCTGAAATGTGGCCGGCCAACGGCAAAGGCATGCCGCACTACCGATTTATCGGCTCGTCTCGCATTATCGAGACGTTCCGCGCCGAAGTGGGCGTGCAGAACGTTCTCATGGCTCTGACCGCCGGCGGATACCGTTTGGGCGAAGTGGCTCTGAGCGCTTACAGTTTCGAGCAGAGCCCGGCTTATCGCGGGCTCGCGTTTGGTATTGACCAGACTCCGCTGCGGGCCTCTGGGTTCACGTCGACCGGAACGTTGGCCCTTGTTGACCCCAAGATCACTGTCTATGACCTGGCCAAAAATACGGCGTATAGCAAAGTCAATCCCGCCTGGCGAACCGCTCCCTATGAACTCGGGTTCCTTGTGGCCCCGGGGTCGTTTAAGCGCCTCGTCCCAGAACGTTACGTTGGAGAAGGCAGTTTTAAATTCGCGCCTCAGCTCCACATGGGCGAGTTGGAGTGGTTCTATCAGCGCGATGCCGACTGCAATGTGTGGGGCGATTTCGGCTTCCACATTTACCAGATCATCCGGGCTTACCAGCCGGTGCGCCCTCAGTTCATTATCCCGATCCTTTACGCTCGGTGCGAGCCGAACATTGGCGCAGTTGACTGCCCGGTGACCTCGTGTCTCCCTTACACTGGCGCGATCCTGTAATCATCCGTCGCGGCAGCGAAACCGAAGGGGCAGCCTCAAAAAAGGGGTTGCCCCTTCTCCTGTTTCAAGACTATCTTTTCTGCAGCAACTTTAGCTACTGATTTAATTTATGAGCGACACAGTTTACCACCCCGGCGACAACGCGCAGGTAATTCTCCGAAAAATTCTTGATGTCCTGCGGGCAAGCGGTGGCGGGACTCCGCCAGCCGGAGGTGCCGCTTCGGAAGCGACAGCTTTGGCGTCCAACGCGAACTTGGTCGTCCTCAACAACGCCGCTGCTAGCGGCGCGGTAACGCTGGGGGCTATCGATGCCAGCAACGCCGCCATTGCCGCCTCGGTTGCGGCCATAGACTTCCGGGATTCCTGGTATTACGTTACGCAAGAAGCGTATCTCCTGGCGATCTGGAGTGTTCTGACGACCATTGACGCCGACACCGGCAACATGGAGGTCCATCTTGGGGCCATTGATACCAACATGGCTGCTGCCGAGGTTCACCTGGGCAGCATCGACACCGCCGCCGGCGCGTCGGAAGTCCATCTTGGGTCCATCGACACCGCCGCCGGCGCGTCGGAAGTCCATCTTGGGTCCATCGACA
>Ga0315291_10011701_pt1 | contig 10686 bp, 10 predicted proteins | sample YL17G12_20_MG_FD_203070 | JGI IMG/M metagenome (GOLD analysis project Ga0315291, IMG submission 203070) | Sediment microbial communities from Yellowstone Lake, YNP, Wyoming, USA - YL17G12_20 | ecosystem: Environmental > Aquatic > Freshwater > Lake > Sediment | place: USA: Wyoming | collected... | reverse complement strand
GCCACTACGTCATCCTGCCTGTATCTGATGACGCAAGCCGCAGTCTTCGAACCGAGGACACCGAACGACCCCTCTGCGAGTATGACGAGTCTATTCTTTTTCACCGGGGTTCAGAGATTGAAAAAAACGCGACTAAAGAGACTATGCCTAAAAGGGCTGGGATGAGAAACGACCAGGTCGAAAAAGACCAAGTTGGCAAAGAGACTCCCAGGGCCAAACCACGAACTCTCACCAACGTCAAAACCTCGAAACATTATGCCACAGGCACCCGACGCAGTCCACTACAAAGGAGGCAGAGAGAGCGGGGAGAGCCATACGAACTCTAAGACTTCACAGCGATTCGCTAGCTTGACAGCCCCGACGGTGACTTATAGAATCCTGCAACAATGAGATTCTCGTGGTCCTTGATCAAACCGCCTGCCGAAGAAACGGGCCTGCTTGTCTACGCAATCTTGTGCGACGGACAGGGGCCGAGCCCGGCAATTGTCACCACTCGCAGAGGTGGATTCAGCGGCCGTGGGTGTGAGGGACTCAACCTGTCTCTCAAAGTCGGTGATGACCCGAACGACGTGAGAAGGAACAGAGAGCTGCTACTCGGGACGCTGGGACTTCGAGAAGATGAGTTTGCACGGCCAGAACAGGTGCACGAGGGCGTGGTCCTTAGGGCGGACGCTCCCGGCGAATACAAGAATGCTGACGGACTCGTCCTCTCAAAGCCAGGGCTCTGGACTGCGGTTCTGGTGGCGGATTGCGTCCCTGTGTTTTGTTTCACCGAGGATTTCTCTGCGGTGGGCCTTGCACACGCTGGACGAAAAGGAACCCGGGCAGGAATCACAGGAAACTTGATAAAGCAGGTTAAATTAGCCTTCCATCTCGCAGCAAGTCAAATAATTATGGCGCTCGGTCCTTCCATAGGACCGTGTTGCTACGAGCTCGATTCAACCACCGCCTCTCACTTGCCACAGCAGTTCATCACTGAGAGGGAGCAAAGAGTCTTCTTTGACCTGTGGAGTGCGAACGCAGCCCAGGGCATGGAAGAAGGGATTCCCGAAGAGAATATCGTTTTGCCTCCGGCATGCACGTGCTGCCAACAGGACGCGTTTTTCTCTTACAGAGCGCAGAGAGACAAGGCCGGAAGACAGATGGCCATCACAAAGCCCGGCGGAATAGAGATTGGCAGGAACGTAGACCGTAGAGCCTCACACTGACCGTCCCGGCTGACACGCGACAAAATTAGGGGAATGGAGCCCCGACATCGGCGCGTCAGATAGAGGCCCTGGCGCGAGCTTTCCCGTAAAGCTCCACGTACTTCTTCACTACACTTGTTATGTCAAACTTCCCGAGGGCCACTCTTCTTCCTTCCTGTCCCATGGCAATTCGCATGTCCCTCTTGCGCAGCAGCTCAAGAACCGATGCTGCCATGGCTTCAGTGTCAAACGGATCGTGCAAGAAACCCGTTCTGCCGTGCTCAACGACTTCCTTAACCCCTCCCACATTAGTGGCCACAACGGGAACAGCACAACTCATGGCCTCAAGGCAGACAAGGCCAAAACTCTCCTGTTCGCTCGGTAAAAGAAGAACGTCTGCAAGGGGCAGAATGCATTCGATGCATTCCTGGTTGCCGACGAACTGCACGTCGTCTCCTATCCCCAACCGGGCGCAGAGTTGTTCCGCAGGTCCGATTTCTGGGCCGTCTCCCACCATGAGGAGCCTGCAATCAAGCTCCGCTCTCACTCTAGAAAAAACTTGAATTACACCGGATATGTTCTTGACCGGTCTGAAGTTGGAGATATGAATAATCAGGGGTTGCCCAGACGGACAAAATTCAGATTTCGACACCACCGCACCGTCCGGTCGAAATTTCGAGCCATCAACGAAATTGGGGATAACGTCTATCTCCTTCTTGGTCTGAAAGCTCTCTTCTGTGCGCGCCCTCAGATATTCACTGACAGCAGTGACACAATCACTCTCCTCAATGCAGAACTTTGTAATCCGGTGAAAAGAAGGGTGGTGCCCAACAAGCGTGATGTCGGTGCCGTGGAGCGTTGTCACGATAAGAAGCTTCTTGGGCATGCGCATGGTGCGAGCGAGGTATGCGCTCGCCGCATGAGGAATGGCATAATGAACGTGCAGTATCTCCACCGAGTGAAGCTCTGCAACCTCGCACATCTTGGCCGCCAGACTGAGGCAATAAGGAGCATCAACAAAAAGAGGATAGAATTGCGTGTCAACCTGGTGAAAGAAGATGTTTTTCTCGAACGTCTTCAGCCTGACGGGAACGGAGTACGTGACGAAATGCACCTCGTGCCCCATCCTCGCAAGCTCCATCCCGAGCTCGGTTGCCACGATGCCGCTGCCGCCGGATGTAGGATAACAGGTGATGGCTACACAGTATGATCTCATCGCTTTCTTCTCCGGTTGTGATCTCCTCTCGTCGCCACAAGACCTACGGGGTCATCCACCTGGAGCGGACCTTCGTACAGAAAACCCTCCGCGTAAGTCTTCCCGATCATCGTCCCAAGAAATCTCGCTCTAGTTTCGATCCTGTCCAGGAATCCCGGCTCGTTAAGGCGTGTCGGGTAAGAGTCGGCTCCCCCTCTCTCAAACTGACTTCGGTAGGCACGAATGGCTTTCATCTTCTTCTCAAAGAATTCCCCCACGTCGACAATGAACGTAGGCTCAAACTGCAGGTCGCTCATGTAATAGAGAATTCTACCGGAGGGAAACGGCTCTCCCCTGGCGTCAAAGTGCTTTAGCCCCGCCAAGAAGATGGCTCTCCTTACCGTCTCGCTAGCCTCCATGTGATCCGGATGTCTCGAGTACCACCTATAGGGTGACAGCACAAGCGCGGGTCTGCGCCTGCGCAGAAGCTCCACGACAGCGCGTACCTGTCCCCTGTTTGAGTGATCAAGCCCAGCGTCGGGCAATTCGCAGCACTCTCTCCAGGACACACCCAGAATCTTACCTGCCTTGGTGCTTTCGGCGACCCGGGTTTTCCTACTGCCTGAACTAGCGAGTTCGCCTCGAGTGAGATCGACCATCCCCACTTCGTGACCCAGCTGTACCAGTTTTGCAACCAGGCCGCCGCAGCTCAGTTCCACGTCGTCAGGGTGGGCGCCGATCGCCATTACTTTCATCGACTCCTCCTATGGAACATCGATTCTTCCTACGGAATTGCCACGGAAGCGACGTAGTGACGCACGTGGCCTTCAAAACAATCAAGGACGTAAGTTCTTGCCAATTCCTGGAGGGCCTTGACGAGGGACTCTCCTCCATAGATAAGAGGTGCGAGACTACAGAGCGTGCGTTCCTGGAGAGCTCCCGTGGGTAGAAGAAATTCTCCGGCCTTGCGAAGCATCGGGTTCTCACTAAGAACTTTCTTCCTATAACCGCCAACGAATCCCTCGCGTATTCGTCCGAGTTCAAAATCTATCTTTCTTGCGGCTGATGCCGCAATCTCCTCGGTGCTTTTGCCTGAGGAAGCGGCTAACCTTGCCATTCTCTCAACGGCAGAACGTATCTCACTTTCCAAAACTTGTAGCTCCCCTGCGACTTCAGGCGGAACGTGCTTCTCGAAATGACTCCGAGCGACCTTTTCAAAAGAGACGACCAGGTCCTTGAAGTTGCTCGGACCTCCGCCCCCAAGCGCGGCCAGAGCATGAGGGACAATCGTCAGGCTGAGTCGCGGAAAAATGGGCCTCTGCACCAGACCCAGCGACTTGTACAGGACTCTTGCCACGACGTAGTACGACGCCTCCGAAGGGCCCACGATATTCGCTGCAGGACCCATGAGCTCGTCTCGCACTACTGGGCCCAACAACACGTTTGGAAGAAGCTCGATTTCTTCCTTTTTCCATAAATCCGCAATTACGGGAAGCTCTTCCTTTGAAACCTTCTTCCTCGCCGTTCCGTCCTTTACAAACACACAGGTCTCTCCGCTCCGTGGCGAAACCGGCGAGGCGTAACCGTGTTTCTTAAGTTCACCGAGACATTCCGCAATCCCGACTTCTATGGAACTCGCTTCCCTGAGATAGGCGTCGACTATCTGCCTTGAGTATTTTGCAACCGAAGGAACTCTGGCATCGACAACTACCAAGCCAGAAGACGAAAGCAGACGCAGGAAAAGGGCCGAGAAGAACTCTCCCCAGTCCCGAGCAACGGAAAGGCCATCCTCGACGCAAGACATGAGGAAATCCGTGCCAGGAGATTTCTCAAGATCGTGCATCAGGGTCTCGATGGGACCATTGAGGGCCTCGGTACTGGTTGAGCCCACCATGTTTCCAGGGTGGTGATGGGAGTCGGGAACAGAAAACTTCTTGAGAGACAAGTCCCTCTCGAAAAACGTCGCGCTCGATACTTCGGCAAAATCGCTATCATCGGAGGCATTCCATAGAACCGGCACCGCGCGGAGCGTGCCGTTCTCGCGCGCGCCCAGCCCGGTCGCGCCGCCGTGGGATAGCTTTTCGGAAAGGCTGACGGCCGTGAGCACTTTGTAAAGCGTGTAAAGGGGCCCACCCAACAAACCCGGCTGCTGTCCGGTCACAACGGGGACCGCGTTTCCCCTGGAAAGCGCCTCTATCTTTTCCAGGCTGACTCTGCTCGCACCAAGACGCGCGTTGTATTCAAGAATTTCTCTCCAGAACGGAACCTCGCGGGCCGCTGCTCTTGTCTTCTCAAACTCCTCCTCTTGCTTTTTGTCAAACAACTGAGGAGTGTCAAAAGAGACTGGGAGCCTACCTGAAACCTGATCCACGTAAAGCCGTGGAAACTTGAAAAACTCGAGTTCTTCCCTCGCAAATTGCTCAATCACAGGAGCACCCTTTTCGAACGATACCGAAACGCGAATGCCTTCGGGCTGTTGGCCGGTCTCTGCACTGCTGGCGTGGAAAGTTCTGCAACTACTGTTTGTTCGACTGCTGGCGTCGCACGTTTTGCCACTACTGTTTCCTCGAGAGAATCAAGAGGCGAGGGGAAGATTCCTCGTCAAACGTGATACCGTCGTAATTACCATACAAACCGACTACTTGGTAACCGATCGTACCGAGCATTTGTTCGAGCTCGGTCTTAGTGAAAAGCACAAGTCTCTCGGTGTAATCACGCACGGTGACAGACGGAGCTCTTGCAGAACGTATTACCGTCCTTTTCTCAACGAGTTTTGAGTCTGAAACCATTCTGCGCGTCTCTTCGATTAGAAACTCTCCACTTTCTCTTATTGTGTGTGGCTCAAAATTGGAGTTTACCCAGTTTGAATTCACGTGGTCGAGGACGAAAAAGCCCCGTGGTTTCAGCACCCTCCATACCTCGCGCAGAACTTCTAGCTCTTCTTGTCTGTCTTCAAAATACCCCAAACTTGTGAACATGTTTATACAAATATCAAACGACCCACCCTTGAAAGGAAAGCTCCGCATGTCCCCTCTGGCGACAGCCGATGCATCACTTGCCCCTTTGGTCTTGAGCTTGCAGAGCAAAACCGCTGAGAGATCCAACCCAAAGCAAGTTACACCCACCTCCCGAAAAGCTCTTATGTGGCGCCCCTCTCCGCAGCAAACGTCCAGCATTCTTAGCCCCTGTAGTGGAATGACTTTCCCAAGGAAGGCCGCAAACTCGCGAGCCTCCTGTTCGTCTCTATGCGAATAGACGTCAGGATAGAACTCGCCAAATGCTTCCTTGTACCATTCAGCCATCGGCAATTCCTTTGGTGCGCGTAGCAACGGCAAATCATGAGGCAGAACAACCTGCGACTAGCATAGGTTAGCATCGGTGGGCAGTCAAGGGTTGACGTTCGGTAGCGAGATGGTTCAGTTGACAGTCAAGGGTTGACGTTAGTTAGTAAACCGTCTAGGCGGGCAGTCAAGGGTTGACAGCCGCTATCAGTCAGTGTACCTTATTTGGCAGCAGCGCAAGGATAGAGGCGTCTGATGTAGACAAGGAGGAAAGAGCATGCTGAGAAGGTCATATTTTGCAGTTGCGCTTCTGGCAGTGTTGATGTGGTCAGGAGGAGCGGCTTCCCAGCCCGAGCAGCCCGCCGCTAAGTTGTATCTGGATGCGGTAGAGTACGTACAGAAGGGCAACTATTCTGAGGCCCTGCCCTTGCTGCAAAAAGTCGTTTCTGATTCTGCCAATTTCGCCAAGGGTCAGTACAGTTTGGGTTTAGCGTACGAAAAGCTTGGTGCATTTGACTCTGCCGGAGTTGCCTACGGAAAAGCAATTTCGCTTGACTCGACCCTTGTGATTGCCCACTACGGTCTTGCCACCATAGCCCTCCGTAAGCAGGATTATGCGGATGCCGTCAAGCATCTTAGAAAGACAACCGAACTAGATTCCACGTTTGCCGAGGGGTACCTTAACCTGGGAGCTGCGCTTGACCAGGCAAACGATCTGGACGGTGCCCTCGCTGCATTACGGAAGACCGTTCAGCTCAAGCCCGACTACGCCGACGCTTACTACCAGCTAGCGGCGACCCAATTTCGAAAAGCCGCCACAGACAAGGACTATCCAGACGTAATCACGACATACAAGAAGGCTCTTGAATTAGACTCCACGCACGTCAACGCATCGGTTGCCCATTTTTATCTTGCTAGGATGTACCTTGCCATGAAGCAGAACGAACAGGCTATCGCTTCTGCGAACGAGACCATAAAGATGAAGCCGGACATGAGCCAGGCATACTTTGTGAAAGGGAAGGCCTTGACTGCCCTGGGGAAAGATGATGAGGCAATAGCGGCCTACAAGAAGGCGATTGAGAAGAATCAGAACTACGGAAGTGCCCACCACGCGCTCGGCATACTGTATCAGAAAAAGGAACAGTGGCAACTTGCCCTTAAGGAATACAAGGCCGCAGCCCGGGATACTTCTTCCCCGCAATCGCCTGCAGCCGCAAAGGCCGCAAAGACAATCGAGGAATACTTGAAGAAGACGGCTGAACAGGGGCAATGAGGGCGCGCCCTCCATTTGCTGGCCTCCGGGCTAACGTCCACTCAGTCTGATCAGGAAGGCACATCTTCCGCGCGCATCACGGTCACCAGGATCCCTCTAGCGCGGCCACGCTTTCTCTTTTCTCATAACCTTGCTGCTCGGATTGGCGTAGCAATAAAGACACCCGTGCGAGCAAGGCGTGTACCAACCTATGTCGAGGCTATCCGTGCAGGTGCAGAGAGACCTCTGCCCTTTGGCCTTTGCTTCAGAGCACTTGAGCCCGAGGGGGTGAAGTCTGTTGAACAATGCGCCGTCTATGCAGCGAGACGATTCCAAACCCTGCACGCAACAGCCCAGTAGCTTCAAGCGGTTTGCAGCACATTCCTGCAGCAGGTATTCTATCTCGCTTGCGATGTCCTTCTCAGAAGTGATCTCTGCCTTTATCCCTTCCCTCTCCATCCTGCTTACAACCTTTGGATAGAGTTCCACCCAACTAACAATCACAGCGGGAATGTTTAGGCTCTCGGCTACGGAAGCAACCCTTCTGAAGTGATGGAGGTTTGAGTACTTTCTCCCATCGGGAAATATGAAGTGTACGATGGGGTCGAATCTCAGCCTTACCCTCTCCGGCGCACCAACCAGAGCGATCAATTCTCGCAGCGAACGGAGAGATTCCTCAATTGGCGGAGTGGCAGGTTCCAGCACCGTGTTGCCCATACCAGTTATGGTGCAGTGGACAAAGACTTGCGTGTAACCAGAGACAGTTTCGCGAAGCAGTTTGTTGTCCAGTAGAACAAGCGGATTCTTGGTCCAGATCACGAGGGTATGCACCTCTGAGGCCGGGTGTTCCCTCCTCAGAATTTCAGCAAGCCTCCGTGGTTGAGTCCCCACCATGTCTATGCGCCGACTTGCGGAGATTACTCTCAGGCTGACGGCTTTTGGCATCGCCTTTCCCTACCCTGCTACCCTTCCGTCGATTCGTCCACCTTGCCCAATAGAGGCCGCGACACGTCGTGCACGTTCTTCCAGTGGGTTCCCTTCCAGTAATACCTGTCGCAGTTTTCGCAGAAAGCAAACTCGCTCTGGGTCCGATATACAAACTCGGGAACCCGACCGTCCGCATTGACTCTTGGAACGATGACAAGCTCGCCGTTGCAGGACGTGCAGCGAGGCGAGAGCTCAACTGGCAGCTCTAGAGCGGCCACAACCTGCCCAAGCTGGTCTGCTAAGTGGTCGGACCGCAGAAGGACGACCTCGGCCGCAGAAGCACCCTCGAGGCTCCTTCTTCTTGTGAGCAGCACCCTTCCCTCTCTCCGGGCCCTGATGAGCAAACGAGCAGTGCTCTTGCTTCTATCAAGGGCGACGTCAAGACCGAGGAATCTCAGCCACCTGGAGAGCCTCGCGGCGGTTGAGTCCACCAGGAGCTTGGGCTGAGGCGTCTCACCAGTCATGTCTTATCCCTCGCGCCAGTAGCATTCCATTTCGTCCATCTTGTCTCTGCCGACATGTCGCCATGAGAATGCCCCGCTGATCGCGTCCCATATGCGCGCCAGGTTTAGTTTCTCTCAGAATACCCATCCGTTGCATCCCATCTGCGCGTAACGTTCACTTTCCCTCAGCTATCATCTGTCTTAAGAGTCAAAAATCTGCTTGGCTGTGACGACCGTGTTGTAATGCACCTCGACTGTGTCTTCCACTCTCCATGCATACCCACCAGCAAGAACGCCGCAGAAAGGAATATTCTTTTCGCGCGCCATGGTCATGACAATTCGGTCACGCTCCTTGAGGTCGTCTTTGCTCAGTCTAAGCATTCCGAGCTGGTCTTCTTCATAGGGGTCAGCACCTGCAAGGTACATGACAAACTCCGGCGAGAACTCATCAAATATTTTGGGGAGAGTCCGTATGAGGTGGCCGTTGTATTCCGCGCCTTCCGTACCATCCATAAGGCCAATGTCAAAGTCGCTCGGCGGCTTCACGAAGGGATAGTTGTTTTCCTGATGAATTGAAAACGTAAACACGTCCCTCCTCCCGGAAAAGATGGCGGCGGTGCCATTTCCCTGGTGAAGATCGCAATCCACGATGAGAGCTCTTGAAATGTTGCCATCGGCTATGAGTCTCGAGACGGCAACGGCCACGTCGTTCAGAATGCAGAAGCCCTCTCCGTGGTCAGGAAAGGCGTGGTGAAACCCACCCGCGAGATTAAAGCACCCACTGTTCTGAAGCGCCACTCTTGATGCAAGCATAGTACCACCCGCAGCAAGAACGAAAGACTCGTACACTGCCTTCGTAAATGGCAACTCCATTACGTATATTTCCATCGGAGAGAGCAAACCCTCTTTGAGCTTCTTTAGGTATTCCGGCTCGTGAACCAGAAGTATGTCTTCATCTTTTGCCGGCTGGGGCTTCAGGAGGTCAGAATCGGAGATGACCCCGTCGGCGATCAGCTTTTCCTTGAGCATCCTGTATTTCAGGGTTGGGAACACGTGCTGCCCGAGGTCCACAAAGTACTTATCGGAATAGACGAATCGCATCGAAACTCACCTCCCATCCTCGCTTCCCCACCAGCCTTCTCGAGACTCTTTCCTCAGAAATGCGATTGCTTCAACAAGACTCGGGATCCCCGGTCTGCCACCTAGACTCCTGCACTTCATGGCAGCGACCGCACACGAGAACTCGAGAACCTTAGGAATCTCCCAACCCTTGAGGATCCCAACTACAAAGGCCCCGTGAAAAACATCACCGGCGCCAGTCGTGTCAATTGCCCGGACTCCGAAACCCTCTTGCCTCACGACTCCACCGGCGTGCACGCAGACAGCACCTTCGGACCCCGCAGTGACAACGGAAACCCTGCCGGTCTCGTCATAGATTTTCCTCGCTGCAACGAGAGGATCGGCCTCATTAGCAAACTGTTTGGCAAATTCCTTGCTGGCCACGACGAAATCACATAGAGCTATAAGCTCTCGCATCCCGTGCCTCAAGCTGCCCGCGTCAAGCACGATCGGGACTGCTGCCAGACGAGCCCTGGTTGCTGCCTCGACTGCGGCCTCTACTTCCAGGTCGTCAAGAAGAAGGCATTTGCACGTATCAATCATATCCAGGTTGGCCTCCCCCCTCTTGAGTTTGCCCACAGAGCCCCTGGTCCAGACGATGGTTCTCGTGCCGCTGTTCTCATCCACCATGATAAACGCGAACTGTGATGTAGCGCCCTTCTCACGCACCACGCTAGAGACATCTATGTCCTCTGTCGCAAGCTCGTTGAGCATAAATTCTCCAAACTCGTCGTCGCCGACTTTTCCCACGTAAGATGCGCTAAGACCCAGCCGCCTGACCGTCACGAGCCCCGTGGCGACAGGCCCTCCGCCCTGAATTGAGAGACACGTCGCCTCAAGTTTTGTGTCAGGCTCCGGCAAATACGGCACGATTGACAGATAGTCGGTCGCAGTGTATCCGAGACCAACTACGTCGAAGAACACTCTGTTGCCTTTGTCAGTGTTCGTCTGCATAACCGCGTTCCTCGAAGGAGTTAAAGCGAGCAAACACGACTTACTCGACCCAGTGTGGCTTTGACAAATACTACATCAGTAAGTCCGCCAAATCAAACTGCCGGGATGGAAGAAACGCCCGGCCCCAGGGAAAACGATTTGACACAAGAAGATTGACGCTTCCGGGTGGAAAAGACCCCACGTCAAAAGGACAGTTTGAAAGGAGACAATCGACGCTACCTAAACGAATGTGGGATGGAAACGAGAACTCTGAGAGGGTCGGCGCTAC
>Ga0315291_10011700_pt1 | contig 10687 bp, 6 predicted proteins | sample YL17G12_20_MG_FD_203070 | JGI IMG/M metagenome (GOLD analysis project Ga0315291, IMG submission 203070) | Sediment microbial communities from Yellowstone Lake, YNP, Wyoming, USA - YL17G12_20 | ecosystem: Environmental > Aquatic > Freshwater > Lake > Sediment | place: USA: Wyoming | collected... | reverse complement strand
GACTGGAACAGCGACGGAGTCCTGGATATTCTTGTGGGTGCCGGCGACGGCCTTGTGAGGCTTTACGAGGGGGTCAATCCGAACGTGGCAGTGGCACCCGGGGAAGTGCCAGAGCCAAGGCCCGTCGCTCAACTGCTCGGCGCCTTCCCGAATCCCTTCAACCCGAATGTGACGATCTCGTTCGAGCTCTCTGAGCCAGGAAATTGCCTGCTCTCCATCTATGACCTGTCCGGCAGGCAAGTGGCAGTGCTCGTTGACAGGTTCCTCGCGGAAGGGAAGCAGAGCGTCACCTGGGCCGGAACAGACAAGGCAGCACGGACCCTGACGTCAGGCGTCTACTTTATCCGGCTCAGCATCAACGGCTTCTCGCAGACCAACAAACTGGTCTTATTGGAATAGCCTGACCTTACCCCGTTGTACTATCCAATCCCAGAGCTGGTCTCGGGCGCGCATACTGTCGCCCGCCACCCACCCAGCGAGACACTGCGGCACTAACGCGCCCCCGCGGGGCTTGACAAGGAGCACCTCAAGCTCTACTTTAGGCGAACGGAAGTGAGACGTAGCGGCCAGGGCCCTACTCGCTCACTCATGTTCTGCCCGGGCGGACGGAAGTGATGTCGCTATGAACCTACGAGCTCTATCGTTCCATCTCACGATACTCTTCGTGCTCTGCGGACTTCTGATGGTCTGCTGCGGGGACGGCTATTGCCAGCCGGCGCCACCCGCTACCCCCGGCGACGATGCGCCCGTGTCTGCCTCCGATGCAGCGAGCGCAGATGTCCCAACATCGTTCCGGTCTGCCCCAACGCCACTCGCCGGAGCCGCCGATTCGGCGCTCGTATCCGCTACCGACGCGGACAGCGTCGAGAACCCGGCCGCCGTGAGACGCGTCTCGGCCAGGCAGCTTGCCGCGGAGGCCGAAAAGAGGGCCGACCAGCTCCTGAGCCAGAGCCCAGAGCCAGTTGAGGCACTGGCCAATTACAGGCAGGCAGCCGACTACTTCGCCGCCGCAGGCGACGTCCACGGGTTTGACAGTCTCACCGCCGTTGCGGACCGGCTGGCCCTGTCCATAGAGAGAGCCCGGAGATTCCCTTACGTCACGTTGGCACTCTTTCTCGCAATCTTCGGCGCCTGTCTCGTGACGACCATGACCGGCATGCGGCCGCATCGCACGCTGGTCCTGGCCACTCCGTTCCTCATCATTCTCATCATATACGCCACGAGCGCTCTGGTGAGCACTGTTGCCGCGCTCTATGGCATTACCGCGTGTTTTCTGGCCGGCGTCGTGGGGGTAAAACTGGGACAGCTGGTCCTGGTGAGAAGGCTGGGAAGAGAGCCCCAGCGGGCGAGGCTGGTCGAGGCCCTGCTCGAGGCGTTCAGGGAGTTCGAGCACGGCGGATGGAGCCGCGGCACCATCGTCAGTCTGATACGCAGCTTCAACCGCTTCTCACTCGACCCGTCGCTTGCGCGACGCTCAAAGGACAGACTCAAGGCCAGAACAGAGGAGTTCTGCTCAATTGTATATCCCCAGCTCGTGGGGCTCTCGGCTCTGCTCGGAATCACGAAATACGACCGTCGGGCCGGATTGAAGATTGCTTCGCTGAGCGGAATGCTGTGCAGCGCGCTGAAGGCCGCCAGCGAGACGGTTCAGAAAGACGAAGACCTCGAAACGAGGAGCGTTGCGAAGATACTGAAGAACCTCGAGGCTCTGCGCGCCGACCTTTCTCACATCCGGCAGATCATCGAGGAGAACCCTGGCTGCTCGCTTGTCGACACTGTCAGGATGGTCCTCAACGCCAAGAAGAGCATGCTCAAAGAGATGGGAATAGAGGTGGCTCTCCAGTTCTCCTGGGAGCGCGACGATTGCGTCAGCATCAGCAAGTCACATTTGAGCAACATCATCGAAAATCTGATCAGTAACGCCGTCGCTGCCATGCGGCTTTCGCCCAAGAGGCGGCTTGTCTGCCAGGTGAGCCATGAGCCCGGGGCAGTTCTGCTGACTGTCTCGGATACCGGTCCCGGCATACCGCGCGAGCACCGCGAGGGCCTTTTTACGGAGCGGTCGGAGGAAACCGGGCGCGGTTTCGGGTTACCGCACGCCAGAAAAGTGCTCAATTCGCGCGGAGGTAACATCTGGGTCGAAGGCGTCGAGCCCGGGACGTCCATGAAGGTCCTTCTGCGAAGGTGGAAACCTGGAGGAAGCGCTAATGACTAGAAAGGGAGGCGATTCGAAGCTGCCGAAGGTGCTCGTGGCGGATGATGACAGGAGATACCTGGAGGAGACCGTGGACGACCTCCGAGACTCGTACTTCTGCCTCACCGCCTCGACCCCTGCCGATGCGCTCGCCAGGGTGATGAGAGAGGAGCCCGACCTCGTTCTTCTGGACGTCAAGTTTGAAGAGGAAGAGGAGGCAGGCCTGAGAGTGCTTTCCGAGATCCGGCACAGCCGGCCACTCATAAACGTCATAATGGTGACCGACGCCAAAGAGCCGCGCACCGCCATCGCGGCTATCCGTAACGGTGCCTTCGAATACGTGACTAAGGACCGGCCGGTGGATGAACTCAAAGCAGTCATAGACAGGGCTCTCCAGGTGAGCAACTGGAAAAGACAGAGCCACCTGCTCAGGAAAGAGAATCTTCAGAGGACGAGGCAGATGGTGGGCGCGAGCGAGGCCATGAACCGCTTGTTCGTGCAGATCGATACGGTCGCGCCTGTCGACGGCACCGTGTTCATCGTGGGCGAGAAGGGAGTCGGAAAGGAGCTCGTCGCGAGGGAAATACACAGGAGGAGCGGTAGGAAGTCGGAGGAGTTCGTGGTGGCAGACTGTTTCCGGCTGCCTGCCCTGCTCGCAGAGAGTGAGCTCTTCGGCCACGAGAAGGGCGCTTTTACTGATGCGATCGACCAGAGGATCGGCTGCTTCGAGCTCGCCACTAAAGGGACGCTGTTTCTTGACGAAATCGGCGACCTCGATCCGTTTGTGCAGGGGAAGCTCCTTCGCGTGCTCGAATACCGCGAATTCAAGCGGGTCGGAGGCAATGAGACACTGACCACCAACGCGCGCTTCGTGGCGGCCACGAACAAGAACCTGCCCGAGCTCGTGGAGCGCGGGAGATTTCGGGCGGATCTCTATGACAGACTTGGGACCATCTGCATCCGCGTGCCGCCGCTTCGCGAGAGAAAGGACGACATCCCCATGCTGGTGGAGCACTTCGTCAGAGAGTTCTCCGTGCGGTTCGACAAGCCCGTGCAGCGCGTGGACAAGGACGTAATGACCGCGTTCCAACACCGTGATTGGGCGGGAAACGTTCGAGAGCTCCGCAGCCGCATCGAAGGTGCCGTGCTGGCGTGCTCGGACGACGTGCTCAAGGACGAGGACTTCAATTTCTTCGGAGGTGGAGAGAGAGCCACGCCGAGTGCGAATATCGAGGGCGCGGGGGTCGGCGTGCGAGGCTCCGGCGTTCGCGGTGTCGCGGGTGTGGCCGGGCCTGGCTCCAGCGCCGATGTCGAGCCCCCAGGTGGCCTGCGTCCGGAACAGGACCGCGGGCCGCTCAATTACTCGAATGCCAAGGCCGCCTTCAAGAGACAGTACATAGAGGGCATGCTCGATAGGGCCGGGCGAAACATCACGCTTGCCGCGGAGATGGCGGGAATACCACGCAGGAGTTTTCAGAGGATCATGAAAGAGGTCGGTGTGAAGGCGTAGGCTGGCGGCTGAGATCGGCCGCCCTGCTATCTGCGGTTCCCCTCCAAAGCCATCTTCCCTCCGCCATTGCCCACCGGTTCAGGATAGCATTCGCCGAAACAGGCGTAGCAGTAATCGTCGGGCCTGCTGACGCACGACCTCAGCCCACGCATGGACAGGTATGCAAGCGTGTCCACCTCGAGGAACTCCGCAATCTGCCTTACCGAGTGGCTCGACGCGATGAGCTTGGTCCTGCTGGGGGTGTCGATGCCGTAGAAGCAGGAACCCACGATGGGCGGCGAACCCACTCTGAAGTGAATCTCCCTGGCACCCGCCTTGCGAATGAGTCTGATGAGTTTCTTGCTCGTCGTGCCACGCACTATTGAGTCGTCGACGATCACGACGCGTCTACCCCTAAGTATGTCTCTGACAGGATTGAACTTCACCCTGACCGCCTGATCCCGGACGCGCTGGACGGGGTCGATGAACGTTCGTCCCACGTAGTGGTTTCTTATCAGGCCCAGCTCGAAAGGAAGGCCGGAGCCCTCGGCAAAACCCAGGGCCGCCGAGTTGCTGGAGTCCGGAACCGCCATCACAAAATCCGCATGCGCGGGTGCTTCCTCAGCGAGCGTCCGACCGAGCTTGCGCCTGACCTTGTCCACGCTTTCTCCAAACACTGTGCTGTCCGGGCGCGAGAAGTATATGAGCTCGAATATGCAGTGGGCCTTCCCCGAGCTCTTCAGAGCCTGCACGCATCGCATCCCGCCCTCATCGATAATGACCATTTCACCTGCTTTGACCGGCCTGACGTACTTGGCGCCGATGATGTCAAGGGCACACGTCTCAGACGCAAGGCACCAGCCGTTTCCGAGTTTTCCGACGCACAGGGGCCTGAAACTCCTCGGGTCGCAGGCACCGATGAGTTTGTTCTCAGTCATCATGACGAGCGCGAATGCGCCCTTCACCTCGGAGAGCGCGTCCTTCAGCTTCTTTTCAATCCAGCGCCCCCTGGAGTGTGCGATGAGGTGGGCGATGATCTCGGTGTCCATGGTGGTCTGAAAGATCGAACCGCCGGCCTCCATTTTTCCTCTCAGCTCTCTGGCGTTCACGAGATTGCCGTTGTGTCCGATGGCGAGCTTCCCGCCCTGGTAGTTAACGAGAAGGGGCTGGGCATTCTCCAGAGTCGTGCGCCCGGTAGTCGAGTAGCGGTTGTGCCCGATGGCGAGATGACCTGGGAGCCCGGTCAGGACCTCCGCAGTGAGCACGTCGCTCACGAGACCAAGGCCCTTGTGACCCTTGACGCACGTCCCGTCAGACGAGACTATGCCGGCGCTCTCCTGCCCTCTGTGTTGGAGGGCGTAGAGGCCGAAGTACACGAGCTCGGCTGCGCGCCTGGCGCCGTATACTCCAAAGATGCCGCAACCGTCGCGGAAACGATCATTCTTGCCGGCTTCCGAGTCTGCTGCGCGCATTCTGCCCGCGCTGGTATTCGCGACGCGGCCTGCCACGCTCTCTGTCACGCCTTCTGTCTCCCTCTCCGTCAAGGAGCCGCCCTACTGCCTACCGCACTGTCCGTCTTGCTGCCGATTGGCTTATCCGCCGTTGCCTTTTTCATGACCCAGGTGTGTCTACTCTGGTTTCGACTTGGCCCACTGCGTCAAGCATCATAGCAGGAGTGTGCGGGCTTTCAACAAGATACCATCCCTCATAGTGAGGGTTCGCGAGCAGTCCCTCATTCCTGGAGCGGGTCGCCACCATGGACAGGGCGATGTCCGCGGCCGGCCTGCCACCCATGCTTTCCTTCAAAAACCCCGGCCACCACAGGGTCATTCTCCTCAGTGCAGTGAGCTCCGTCACTCTCATCCTCTCTCTCACTGCCGCCTCGACCGGACCGGTCTGCGGGTCGTCGTATGACCACACGACCACGCCCAGAGCTTCCCGCCCATCGCCTCGGCCGTGGGGAATCGAGCTGCCGGGAATCACAACGGCGTGACGGTGGGTATTGGGATTGACGAATATCCCGGTGTTCTCGGCGAGCGAGGCCGTCAACCCGGCGGCCATCCCCGGCTCGCAGTCGAAACTCAGAATCCACAGCGTCTCCCGCCAGAGCGATTCCAGCACTTCTCCGTAGCCCATCTTGCGGGCCAGCGTGTCGAACGCAGTCGCCGCGACAAGATCCGTCCCGATCGGCTGGATGCAGATGGCCGCGGCGCTCGCTCTCGGAGACGTCCTAGGGCTAACAGTGGCCTTCTCTCTCGTGTTCACTTGTTCGCTCATCCGCGACCCCTAACTCACGAACTGCACCAACTGCAGACTCCGGCGGTGGCAACAGCCCCCTTGTCAAACCGAGGTGCACTCAGCGCTCTTATCAAATGGCTTTTTCAGTGGCCGGACGCGCCGACACCACCCTCAAAACCACCTACTGCAGATAGAGAAACAAAGACTCGAATACTCTGCGTCCGGGGCCGGGCCGCTCCATTTGCGCCGAGTCGCCCCTCGCCTCGAACTTGGCTCTTCCCCACGCGCCTGCGACCCGATCCGGCACCTGCATGAGCCAGGTCGCCCGCTCCGGGTGCGGCATCATGGCCATGACGTTTCCCTTTCTGTTCGAGATCGCGGCGGCCGAGAGCACGGAGCCGTTTGGATTTGACGGATATGTCTCGGCGACTTCACCTCTCTCGGTGCAGTACACGAGCCGCGCGAGGCGCTCTCTCTTGAGAACGTCCAGTGCGTCCCGCGACCGCGACACGAATCTGCCCTCGGCGTGGGCAATCGGAAGCGGCACGATTTCACCCGCTTCCATCGCGCACGTGAAGGCGGCGCGTTCCGGTTCAACTACCTTCACAAGTACCCACGCGCAGAGATAACCGCTGCGTCCGTCAGTCCTGTTCGGTCCGAGCGCCATCTCCACTCGTCCTAACGAGAGCCCGGGCACCAGGCCCGCCTCCACGAGGACCTGTGCTCCGTTGCAGATTCCGAGAACAGGTTTTCCTCTGTCTGCCTGGAGTGAGATTTCTTCCATGACGGCGTCTTTGGCGGCAATCGCGCCGGCCCTGATTCTGTCCTGATAAGAAAACCCTCCGGGCAGAACAAACGCGTCGAAGCTCGAAAGCCCGCCTACGTCAAGATTCCAGCGGAAGACCTCTGCGTCAAGCCCGGAGGCATTCAGCGCCCGCTCAGTCTCGTATTCGCAGTTCACGCCTGGAAACTGAATTACCGCAACTCTAGGTCTCAAGTCGGAACCTCGTTTCGTAGAATGCACACAACTGTCGTTCCTCTTTCTGCGCGCGACGGCTGCTGCGCACCGAACCTCTTGCTGCAGGGGTCATGCGAGGCCTGGACCGGACCTGATCGCGACTTCCTGGCTGGCCTCTTCTTCCTGGTTCGCTCCAGGGATCATGCCAGGGCGTGCTCCAGGCCGTGGGTCCATCGAGTCCTCATGTCACCAACCGTCACTTCCAACACTGTTCGTCCCCTGTCGCGCGCGCGCAGCACAGACTCACTCGACACCGCGCCGAGCCGGAACGCTCTTACTCGCGTCTCATCGGCAATTCGCAGGAACTCGTCAAGGTTGCAGGGCGCAATTTCTACCACGAAACCCGGCGATTCACTGAAGAGTTTCCTGTCGTAACGGAGGTCGCTCGGCCAGACTGTGCCAGATTTCCGGCCTGCCCTGTCCCCGGAGGTCGTGACTTGTGGCGCAGCGACATCTGAGCCGTATGCCGTCTGGCCGTCGAGCGAGAGGGGTACGGCCCCGGGAGCACCGGGGGGAATCAAGCATCGAGTCCGTCGCACCGTCCCAGTCGTACCCGCAACAGGCGTGATGTCTACGCTGGCTCCAAGCGAATCGCGTCCGGCCATGCACATCTCTGCGAGAGTCATCGCCAGCCCGCCGGACGAGATGTCGTGGCAGGCCTCGAGGAGACCGCGCTCTATCGCCTCGAGCACGAGACTGATTGATGACCGTTCTGCGCCGTACCGCACAATCGGAACATTGCGGCCGACGCAGCCGAGCAGGCGCTCGTAGTAGAGCGAACCTCCCAGCTCGTCGTAGCGCTGTCCTATCAGAAACAGCAGCGACCCCGGCCTCTTGAGCCCCATGGTCACTGCTTTGCTGTAGTCTCTCATGACGCCGTAGCACGCCACGATCGGTGACGGCGCCACTGCCCTGCCCGCCGCCGTCTGGTTGTAGAAGCTCACGTTTCCGGTGACTATCGGGACGGGCTCATTCAGTAAAGCCGCGGCTCCGAGCGGGTCGGCCCCACGACCACGCGCAGATACACTGTGCCCTGATAGCCCCGCAGCTCGAAGATCCTCGGACAACAATTCGGCAAGCCCGGCCTCACCTCGGGACGCAGCGGTCGAGGGTCGAATCTGCCAGATTCTCCGAGCGGCATCACCGATGCCCTTCAGTGCTTCCTCAAAATCGTGGAAGACCTCCGGGTCCTCGGGACTGCCGAAATTGAGGCAGTCGCTGAGCGCTCTCGGCGCGGCACCGACGCACGCGACATTTCGCATGGATTCTGCCACCGCGTGAGCGCCGGCCCAGTAAGGCGAGATCTTCCCGTAGGCAGGCACACCGTCCGCAGACACCGCCACCCCTACCGAACTCCCGGGGATCGGTGCGAACACTCCGGCGTCCGCGTCACCCGACCGCACGACGGTCCGGCCTCCCACCTCGCAGTCATAAAAACTGAAGATCGGCCACCGCGAGGCACCGTTGGGAGATTCGACGAAGCCTAGAAGGAATCCGCCGAGGTCTTCTGGAGGGGCGAACTCAGGCTCGGGCTCGAGAGCCTCGGGAGGGCGGGACTCCCGCCGGACTGATATCCCTGAGGTAATGACATCGGCTCTCACGTCGCACAGGAAGGCCCCCGTCCCGGCGCCCGGTGCGCCAGTCGAGACAGTCTCGGCCAGAGGCCCGCACGCGCTGCCGGCAGCGTCCGAAGCCCTTTCCGAAGCCCTTCCTGTGGGACCAGCCGCCATGGGGCCTTCCGCGTTGCACACGATTCTGTACCCACCGTCTCTCGTCACCCTGCCTATCACCACTGCCTTCGCGCCATGGTAGATATGGGGGAGCTCGAACTCGTCGTTGTATATGTGGAGGATTTCTTCAGTAACTGAGGACGGAACTGCCAGAATGAATCGCTCTTGAGTCTCTGAGCAGACAATCACTTCCGGAGGCAGACCCCGTCCTCCTTTCGGTACCTCGACCGGTACTCTGGAAAGGTCGATCAGCGCGCCGAAGCCCCCGGCTGCCACGATCTCGGAAGTGGCGCACGCGATGCCGCCCGCGCCCAGGTCCTTGAAGCCGATCTCCACGCCCCGTGAGTGAACGAGTTCCAGCATCTTCTTGTTCGCTTCGGCAAGGATCCTCTTCAAGAATGGATCCGGCACCTGGATGGCGGCCTTGGATTCCGAGAGTTCGTCGGAATCCAGCACGTCAGAAGCGAACGCCGCTCCGCCAAAGCCACTCGCGTCCGTGGGTTTTCCGAAGAGAATCAGGTCGTAGTCCTCGCGTGCGGCCAGTCCCGGCACCCTGCTTCTTACGATCTCGTGCTCTTTCACGACACCCATTGCGATTACGTTCACGAGGCAGTTCTCATCGTAGCAGGAGTCAAAATAGACGTCCCCCCCCATGTTGGCGACGCCCAGAGCATTCCCATACTGCCAGATGCCGGACACCACACCAGAAGCAACCTCCCTGACCTTGTTCTTGTGCGGGCCGTGGGGGTCACCGAAGCGCAGCGCGTCCATCACGGCGTAAACGTCTGCCCCCATGCAGTAGACGTCGCGTACGATCCCCCCTATGCCGGTGGCCGCCCCCTCGAAAGGCATCACCTGCGAAGGATGATTGTGGCTTTCGTGGGCCACCACGAGGCAATAGCTCTCGCCCTCGTGCTCGCAGAGCTTGATGATTCCCGCGTCCTCACCGGGACCGAGGACTACATTGCGGGCCTGGGTGGGAAGATACTTCTTGAGCAGACGCCTGCTGCTCTTGTACGAGCAGTGCTCGCTCCACATGATGTCGAAGATCGTGGCCTCGACTTTGGTGGGATTGCGGCCGATGAGGCGGACGAGGTGACGCGCTTCCGAGAGTGTCAGTCTGAGCCCGTGGCCGCGGAGATCTTCAGAGACTCGCACGTCAGGCTGGCCGACTATCGAGAGCGTCTTTACTTCATCATTCACGTCGCCTCTTCACGGCTGGAGGTCGCTGAACAGACCTTGTGGGAGAACTGATGCTGCTGGAACGCCGGACTCGACAGCGCCAGCGTGTCGCTCTTCCCCGCTCCGGAATTCGCCCCTTTCCGGAGGCCGGGGCGCCAAGCGCCTCCTGCATCCCACCCCGCCTCAACTCCCCAGCACTCTCTCATAGATGAAATCCACGTGTCTCAACAGATAGGAAATGTCGAAGCAGCCTTCCAGGGCCGCTCGGTCCAGGAACTTCGCGACCCTATCATTCCTCATCGCCGCATCTTTGAAGCTCGCGCCTGCCCACGCCTCCTTCGCCAGCGACTGTATAATGTTGTATGCCTCTTCTCGTTTCATGCCACGCCGCGTGAGCTCCAGCATGACGCGCTGCGAAAATATCATGTCCTTCGACTTGTCCAGGTTTTCCTTCATCTTCGCAGGACGGACCTCGAGTGTCTTCATTATTGTGATAAACGTCCCGAGCATGTAGTCGACCAGCGCGAACGAATCCGGGATTATGATTCTCTCCACCGACGAGTGGCTGATGTCACGTTCGTGCCACAGGGCGACGTTCTCAGTCGCGGCGAGCGCGTTCGCCCTCACGAGCCGGGCCAGGCCGCAGACTCTCTCGCAGAAAATCGGGTTTCGCTTGTGCGGCATGGCGGAAGAGCCCTTCTGCCCCTCGCTGAAGCCCTCAGCCGCTTCGCCGACTTCGGTCCTCTGGAGGTGCCGTATTTCGGTCGCGAACTTCTCGAGACTTGCGGCGACTATTGCGAGCGTTGACAGGAGCTCGGCGTGCCTGTCCCTCTGCA
>Ga0315291_10011699_pt1 | contig 10687 bp, 10 predicted proteins | sample YL17G12_20_MG_FD_203070 | JGI IMG/M metagenome (GOLD analysis project Ga0315291, IMG submission 203070) | Sediment microbial communities from Yellowstone Lake, YNP, Wyoming, USA - YL17G12_20 | ecosystem: Environmental > Aquatic > Freshwater > Lake > Sediment | place: USA: Wyoming | collected... | reverse complement strand
TTTTATAATTCCAGATGCCAATCTTTGGATCAATGGTGATGCGGTCTACGAACAAGCCCGGGTCAAATTCCCATGAATAGCCGATAGTATGTCGGGAAAATTCGACCGACGCGACTGACGGCCCATTGGCTCCTGCTAATGTCGCGGTCCGCTTTGGCTGTTTGTCATAGTAGTAGCGCAGTCCCCGCAGGGGCCCACCGCGAATCTCCGCCAGCAGTGCGTTTGGCTAACAAACACCAGGATCAGATGCCGAATCTTGCCGGGGTAGCTTAAAATGCCAAAGGTCGCGTAAATCGTGCCGCCGACGGAGGCGAGCAGTAGGTTTCTGATCGACATCACCTCGCGCACGGCGTAGGCGAGCAAGCCGAGGTAAAAAGCGCTTGAGGCGATGAGCAGCACACACATGATGGCGGCGTGCGGGCGACTTCTGCGATAAATCGCCCAGGCAACCAATGCGGTGGCCCTATTTGCTCGGTCGACCCGAGCAGCCTGACCGGTTGTAAGCCGTCGGTTGCCACTGCGGGCCGCGGGCTACGGGCCCCGTCCTGTTCGCTGCAGCTCCCGCATGATCCCTCGCCTGTGGTTCAGGATGACCCGCTGCAAATCGCACAGAGAAGCATCGGTCGGACCAGGGCCATTCAGTGCAGGCTGCCGGAAAGCAGCTCGCGCATCAGCTCGGGCTCGAGCACCGGACTTTTGCCGTCATCGCGGCGAGGTGAATCCAGGTGCGGTAAGGTTCGGTTGACGATGTAGTCGTAGACGTTGCGCTCGGGCTCGCAGCCTTCGTACCATTTCTTGCCCCAGCTCAAGGAAGCCTCAAAGTTCAAGATGCCGGCTTGTGCCGGAGCGCCGCCGACGAAGCCGTACTCGGAGAGGTAGCCGTTGCGCAGGGGTTGCGCGTGGAAGAAGGCGCGGTAGAAGTCGAAATGGCGCGGCTGGACGCAAAACACCAGACCACTCAGGTCCAGCTGATCGCTGGCGTATTCGTAGAAATATTTAACCATCGGAAACAGCAGGCGTCCCGGGTGGCCGCGGTAGCCTCGTTTGATCGCCAAGGCAGAGATCTCGGCGATCCCGTCATTTGCTTTGCGGCATGCCTTGAGATCAAAGGCCGCGTCCATCGGGAGACCGAGCGGGCCATCAGGTATGAAGCTGCAAGTCGCGACGATGTCGCCGCGATGGACGGCGATCAAAACACGGTAGCCCGGGATGAGCTGGTACGAGCTGCGGCGCATGCCAGAGCTGTCGGCGGCCATGTAGCCGGCGTCGACGTAGGCATCATGCAGCAGACGGTACGCGGCCAGGTGCTCAGCCTTGGTGCGGGCGACCTTGATGACCAGGTTCGATGGCGGGGTCAGGTCGAGGCGTATCCGGCGACGGTATAAGTGATCTTTGACGGCAGCAGGGACGCGCTGTTCGTGGCGCTTGACCAAGTCTAACAAGCCGCGGCGCAATGAATACAACACTTTGACTCCGTAGATATACTTAATTTATCTCTTGATAATGTCATAGTTTTTATATAAAACAATGAAGTAGTTAATGCTCCATGGTGGTATTCAATGCAACATACATTATCAGATTACGAGGCAGCCCTCACCCCAGCCAGAGCCGATTTTTCCAATCGAATGGCGGCCTTATACGATCGAGCGACGCCCTCGGTCGCGGCTTTGTTTTTGATGCACTATTCTTCGCAGGGCGTTGGAATGACTCGTGATGTACCGACCTGGATCACGGGCGCTGGGACAGCAGCCGAGGCTGCTGGCTACCGGGACCTGGGCCGGATGCTGCGCGAGCACGCCGTTCATGAGGCCGGCCACCATGAGATGATGGAGCGCGACGTTGTCAGCTTGGTTGCGTGGTGGAATGAGCGCTTTGAAAAACAGCTCTCGGCTGCGGCGATCTGCGGCGAAGCCGAGCTCGCAGCCGTGGCGGCCTACCGTCAGCTGCATTTGGATCTGATCGAGCAGGCGCCTTATGCGCAGATCGCGGTCGAGTTCGAGGTCGAGCGTCTGTCGGTAGGCGAGGGGCCAAAGCTCTTCCGCAAGGTGATCGGCAAGCTCGACTTGCAGGTCGTGCGTTGCCTGTCCTTCTTGACGGAGCACGTTGCGATTGATGCCGGTCACACACGCTTGAATGAGCGGGCGCTAGGCCGCTTGCTCAAGCAGCATCCGGAGACCTTCGCGGGATTGGTTCAGCACGGAGCGGCGGCCTTGGATGCCTACGCCGGGTTTATCGAAGGCTGCTTTGCGTTGGCTGACGCCTCCGTGCGCAACCAGGCGCTGCAAGTGGCGAAGCGTCGGCGGCGTTCGTGGCGTATCGTGGTCCGCGAAAAGTTTGATGCCATGAAGTTTCTGCTGCAGGCCTTTGTGCAGGGGCGCCTGGCGGGTAGCGGTCCTACCTAGGCTCGCCGAATCGGCGAGGCCACACCTCAGCCGGCAGGATTGCCAGGCCGCACCTTGCTGTCTTCCTTGGCGTATTTGCGTGCTGCTCAAGACGCTTTTGAATGCTCCGAGAGCATGAAAAGTATCTTTTGCGGCGCCTACGCCTTTTGGAGGACGATAACATGCGCGATGTCGCTCTTGTTGCGATTGCAGTGATCCTATTTGCCAGCTGCGGGCAGCGTCTCAATGTCGAGGCGCGGATCGCCCGATCGGAAGCCGACGCCGCCGCTGTGGTCCGCGACGCGGCAGCCGCAACGCCAGGTCTAGGCAACTTCGACGTCGAGCTCGCCGCCAATAGCATCGACGGCGTTGCCTACACGAGCGCGGCCGCACTTCCCGTCAGCTGGAGCGACTCAGAAAACGCGGTTTCCTACTGGCTGCGGGTTGGGCGTGATGCGGCTTGCAAGGATGTTGTGCATGAGAGGACGGCTGCCGCCAGCACGACCTCGCTGGAATTGCCGGAGCTGGCTGATGGCGCCTAGGCATAGCCGCGGGAAACCGATCAGCGTTCAAAAAACACTGGTATTTTGAAGGCTAGATCCGGACCCATACATCGGCGGAACCTAAAGGAAAAAGTGCCGTTGTTTCTCCACTCTACGCCTAAACAATAAAATTTGATGGATAATAATTTTGATTTTCTAAACAAAAATTATATTGAATATTTTTAATAAAAAATCTATATAATATGTTTTTACAACTGATATTTAATTTAGCAATGAACAACTAAGGGGTAATAGTAATGATCAGGAACTTTCTGGCCGCAGCAGTGCTAGCACTCGGCACTTCATCCGCCGCATTTGGATTCGGATGGACCTGCAACGGCAGTGCCAATGGCAACAACTTTTGGCGTTTCACAGGTAATAGTTTAAACGTAGGGCAAATAGCCATAAATGTAAACAACGTCCCCTACCCTATGAGCGGCGGTTATAGCAACTTGGTCATTAATCAACACTGGGACATGACTTTAGCGATGGGTAACGAACAAGGAGGCTATAGCTGTAATACCAGCGACGGAGGTAGTGGGAAAAATTATTCCTGCCAAAAAGTTTGGGGCCCTGCAAACTGGGACGACGCGATAAACATGTTTAATTGCCAAGGATTTATTTTTTGATAAGGCTTTTTACTCAGGGAGTGACTCTAGACCAACCAGTTGCACAAGCAGCAGTTTTGTCTGGGGTTTCCCTAGAAGCGACCAGGACCCCAGAACATCTCCATTTGAGCGATGTCATCCCTGGCGATTTTATTCAGCGGCACAACATCCATGCGGTCACTCAGGCGTATGAGACGACGCGAATAGAAAAAGCAACTCAACACACATCTTTTTTATTTTCCATCAGTCCAGACAATCAGGAAGTCTGTATATTAGAGCAAAATCGAGACTATCGACGTCTCCGGGGTAGCGCAACCTCCTGGTCAACGCCGGAGAGCGCCTAGGTTTTCCGGCCTGTAACTCAGGGAGGAGTCGCGTGGATTAATCCTGGCAACAGCAACATGATACGAGACCAGTTAAAAGGGAAAAAGCAGCCCTCGACTCCGCAGCGACTCGAACTTAGCCGCCGAGAATTCGTAAAGCTCCGCCGGCCTCGAGATGCCGCGCTGTCGTTTTTCTCCCGTTTCGATCAAAATGCCGAGCGTCAGGATCTTCTTCCGGAAGTTCCGCTTGTCCAGCGGACGCTCCAAAACCGGAGCATTTCTGCTGTTACAAGACCGGGGAGATTTATCGGATCAACCATACTCCCTGCCGCTTCCAACAGAAATGGTTGCGCCCCGCAACGCCTATAGCAAATCTTTATCTGACCGGGCAGGATATCGTCACCTGCGGGGTTGGCGGCGCTCTGATCTCCGGCGTCCTGACGACGATCAGAGTCCTAGGGCTCTGGCGGAGCCGAGTGCTACTTACCATGCTGAAACCAAAGCGTTCAGGTAATCTAAGGCGATCTATGTCCAAGCGCTATCACCACGGCGATCTTCGCCGCGCGCTCATTGAAAAAACTCTGGAACTCGTGCAGGCCGATCAAGTGCACTTGGTCGGGTTTCGCGAATTGGCGCGGCAACTGGCGGTATCTCGGTCGGCACCTTATCGGCATTTTTCGAACGTCGAAGACTTGCTGGCCGAAGTCGCCAGACAAGGCTTTGCTGCTTTCATCGACGTACTCGAACCGGTCGCGACCCTCAAAGGACACACTCCAGAGGAACGCTTCCTTGAGCTGGGAGTCACCTATGTTCACTTTGCTTTAGAGCATTCGGCGCACTACCGGCTGATGTTTGACTGTGCCTACTTCAAGCAGGAAGACTTTCCCGAGGTACAGACACTTGCCGCGCACGCCTTTACCCTCCTGAAATATACCTCAAGCGCCTGCATGGACAAAAGCGTCTCAGATCGGGATAAGCTCGAACTCGCCACCATGGCTTGGGCCTTTGTCCACGGTCTTGCAAAGCTCTTCATCGATGGCCAACTGGCTAAAATTAAGAACCGAAAGCGCTTCATTCGTAGCTCGTGTCAGCGCTTTGTCAGACGTTTGACGACAACCATGAAACAGGGTGTTGCCGGAAGTGACTGACCCCCTTTTCACTTGCTAATTTTAAGTGTGACAGCTGACCATGCCCGTTCAAACGCTGTAAGATATGGGCCAGCTATTTTGTTGGCCGCGGTGACGGCTTGCTGTTCGTTGTAAGTATGTGACGTTTCATTACGGGTCTTAATGATGTCTGCCCAGGTTTCTTCGTCTTCAGCTGAAATAATCCCGAGCTGAAAGGCGCTCTGAATTGCTTGGCGTGGCGATGCCACAGGAATATTTTCGAAGTCAGCGATTTTCTTAAATACCTTCCAAAATTGCTCAAAGCTGTATTCAAACGCCTGGATCACACCAGCCCGGTCCCGCCTGGTGAGGACCGGTTCGGCCAAAAACTCTTTAAGCGACGAAAACGCCTTATCAAGATTTTCGACCGATATCTCTATTTTTCGTTGCGTCATAAAGAACGACTCCGTGATTCAGAATTTCCCGCTGAAGGTTGTCGTCAAGCTCGTCAAATTTGAGCAGATCAAACTCGCAAAGCGTCGTGACAGAGTCGGCAATGGTGGTGACAAATTCCGGCCAAAATTTCGGTGACTGAAGGAAAAAACAAAGATCGTAGTCAGAGCGATCAGTATTGTCGCCGCGCGCACGCGAACCGAAAAGGATGATCTTTTCGACAGCGAGGCGGCTTGTTGCGGCATCGATCAGTTCGACCAATGCTCGCGGCATGGCAGGAAGATCGCGGGCGTTCCAAGTGGCCGCCGCGGGCTGAGATGATTTCGAGTTCACGACTGGCGATTCCAAAAATTTTCACGCCCTCGACTGCAATGATTCAAATTAAATTTCAGGCAATTCCAAATGGTCGATAGCCCTTAGCTAAAGCAAGTAAATGGTAGATCGCATCTGGTGCACGAGATTGGGACGAGGAATGTGATGGCCCAGTGGTCAAAATGAATAGCATGCCGTGTATCTAGGATCCCTGCCGAGGGCTAGTTTCTTTTCGCTACTGTTGGCTCGACGATATCGAACCGCTTTTTGTTTATCCAGGTTTCAAAATAGAGTGAAAAAAGAAGCATAATGCTACGTTTTATTTCCCGAATGTCCATTTTTGAATGCCCGTAGGTTCGTGCAGGCAGATAGATTGGAATCTGATTAATTTTGAACCCATTCACAAATAAGACGTAGAGGCTTTCAAAGAAAAACGAATAACCGGTGGAAAGCACTGCGTCCCAGGCATAACGAGGTATGCTACTTAGGCGGTAAAAACGCAGGCCCCCGGTTGCGTCATAGGGCATCTTGAGCAGCAGTCGGGTCATAAGATGACCGCCATGCGTTAGCGTCCTTCGGTAGATATTCCAGCCGGGCAGGCTGTCCTTTAGTAAATATCGCGATGCTACGACAATATCATAACCCTCGGCCGCTGCTAACAGCTCCGGCAGGCGGCTAGGCGGATGAGTAAAATCGCAGTCCATCGTCAGCAGTTTTTTATAACCGTGGGTATACGCCCATTGTATGCCGGCCACGTGAGCACTGCCGACGCCGAGTTTGCCCTGGCGATGTAGTACGTGCAAGCGGTCGTAGCCGACTCTGATCTCTTCAAGCATGGCACCCGTGCCGTCCGGGGAATTATCGTCAACAAATAGCAGGTCAGCGTCAAGATTGAGGTCTCTGATTTCGGCAATCAGGCGGTCTGCATTGTCCTTTTCATTATAGGTCGGCACCATAATAAGTAATTCGGCTTGCGGCCTGGCCTTGTCATGTGGATTGACCATGTCCATGGAATCGGTATTTCCTTGTCTCTGCGGCGGAAAGGTACGGCAATCTATCGGCATTGACATGCCTCTAGGGACTATGGTTCGTAGCCTCTTTTTCACATTCGGCTGCCGAACGGTTAGAATCATACACCATAGCCCAGCCAGTCGGATAGGCAGTCATGACGACTTTTGCAGGGCAGCCAGTTTTTAGCGATTTTTCAAGAAGCGGCGCACTCTCCGCCCATGCTGTTTCCCCTTTGCGCTCCGTCCAGCCTTGGCGTTTAATCCATGGATGACTCATGCCCGTGCCCAAATTGCATAAGATGAATGCGAGTGTCCACAGGGCATGGCGGCTGCCGATTAGCTGCTGCGGCCGAAGTAGGCTCACCCAAAAAATTGCCGCGGCTGCGCTCAGTGGGTAAGCGTATCGAAAGGTGCTCCAGTCACGGAATTCGACAAATACAACCCGCAGAGTGCCGGGACGGGCGATCCAATTCAGCACGGGCCACACCGCAATCCCAGCTGTAAATAGCAGAATGGCAAGCAGGCCAGGCCGAGGTCGCGTCCACAATAGCCAAGCCGTGAGGCCGAGCAAAGCCAAGGTGCTAACCCATTGCCACAGGACATAATCCGGACTATGCCAAAGATAAGACTGGAAGGAGAGGCCCATCCAAGGCGCTAGGATCCATAATCGAAGCATGTATTGTGCCAGGTTCTTTGGTCCATCGCGAAGGATCTCCAGGAGAATCGCATGATTCTGTGTTTCGCTGCCGAAGCCTTGGCGATTCATGAGAACCAGCCCCATTGAGCAGACCACGATCAATGCCAACAGCGTTACTTCACCCGCCCGGTTGCTGCGCAGCTGGGCATCGCGGAAGGAGTTCACAGTGCGCCACGCAAACAGTGGAACCAAGAGAATTGCCGTGCCCACCGACAAAAGAATCATGACAGCTGCGCCAAGCTCAACTACCGTGATTTTTTGCCGCGGGTCACGCAGGCCGAGGAGCCCTAGCCAGATAAGCAAGATCCAATTTAAGTTGGCGAGATTCCCAAGCATCTCGTCAAGGCCGGCGGCAAAGCAGAGCATGAGAGCTACGGCAAATCGGGCTGCGCTAGAGGGTATAATCCAAGCATGGCCCGGGCGAACGATCGCGCCGGCTATTGCGGCCGTGATGATATAGCAACTTAGGCAGACTGCTCCAGGCCACCAGGCTACGGGCAACAGGTGGATCGTCGCCAGCGAAATAAGCCGCTGCACGGTATGGAATGACCCTGCAAAGGGCAGTGTCAGCGAGGAGTAACCCGTTTTTAGAGCATCAGCAAAAAAAACCGCGGCATCTTCTGCCCAAAATTCAGGGTACCAGAGACGAGCCCAGCTACGTATCGCGAGTACCAAAAAACACAGAAGAAAGGCATACCAGTAGGCCGAGGTGTTTTGCTTATCTAGCGATTGCTGGGCTGCCATCGGGCTCCCTTGGTAGGATGATTTTACGTGAGCGGTTGCCTATACGCCTATAGATCGACCGTAGCGGCAACATCCAGTTAGACCCAGGCTTAGGCTACGCCGAGCCCGGGTCGAGCTTTATACGATTTCAATTTCGGGGAGCGGGAAGATGAACTTTCCGCCTTTAGACAAATACTCTTGCTCACGTTGCATGATGCTGTCCTTGAAGTGCCACGGTAAAACCAAGAAATAATCTGGATTTTTCCTCTTAGCCTCCTCCTCAGAAATGATCGGGATGCGCGAGCCAGGTGTATACGAGCCAAATTTATCAGGGTTGACTTCTGCAATGTACGGAATCTCTTTGGAGGTTAGTCCGCAAAATTGTAGCAACACATTGCCCTTCGTTGATGCACCGTAACCCGCAACGGTCTTGCCGTCATCGACAAGATCCCGGATCAAACGCTGTAGATCGGCACGATGGCGGAACACTCGTTCTTCGAAGTCGCGGTAGGGCTTAGGAGTATTAAGTCCCATCCGGTCCTCTTGTCCAAGCATCCAGTTGATCACGACCTGATTGGGCTTAAGTGTAGTAGACCGCTTGGCGGCGGTGACGGCGAAGCTGCCACCGTTGATGCCATTCATCTTTACGTCGATGATCTTCATATCCGCCCGCTCGAGGATATTCTTGATCACCCCTAGGGAGTAGTACTCAACGTGTTCATGGCAAATCGTATCGTATGAGCACATCCTGAGCATTGTTGGCATGTAGCTCTGCTCGAGATGCCAAACACCTTGATCATCGAGCACTTCATGGATCTGTTTGGCAAACCCAACAGGGTCATCAAGGTCGTAAAACATCGCGATGGACGTAATAATCTTGGCGCGCTTTTTGGTGACAGACAGATATGAGTCACTAGAGAAAAAATCTGCGACTAGTTTGATTTCGTCGCCATAGTACTGGCGGAATTTGCCTCCGGTGGGGTCGATGCCAATCCGCAGCAAATCCTTGGTCTGATAGGACTTGAGGGTGGTTGCATCATTGCTGCCAATGTCCAGCACCGCATCCCCGGCCTTCAGCGAAATAAAGCGTTCAAGCTCACGGACCTTTTGGTTTAGATGACGAACCATCGAGCCATTAAGACCCGAACGGTAGCCATAATTGTCGCCGTACATTTCTCCGGCATCAAACGAATGGGCCAATTGCAACAGACCACTGTCAGGGCACCAAACGACTTCCAGCGGCCCAGCGGTCACTTTCTCATCGACGCTTTTAGGAAAAACTCCCGTTAGCTCCTGGATCCCAAGATTAACCACGGAGATCAGATGTTCGCTACCACTGACGCGGCATTTAGTTGTCAGATTGTCGGGCATATTTAGTTTGAGTCTCCATCAGGGATTCGCGATGTATTTGCTCGCATCAAACCGCAAAGCGTAAGTTCAAGTGACACGATACAAAACTTGGCTTTATTGGACTAGTGCTAGTTGGAGATGCTATTAATATTGCCAATTTCAGTCAACTCAAAAAACTGTTGCTAACTATTCAGGGAGTTAACGGTTGCTTTAAGGCCGTCTTTCGGCTGATAATAGGTCCACAATCTGTGCATTATTCGGCTTCGCCCAATCATTTTCGCTGCTCAACCCCAGCAGGCCAGGCGTATTGGAGGCTAATATGGAAAAGAAATTGCTTTTATGGTTCTGCATTGGGCTCTTGGCGCTCGAGGTCGGGCTGGGTTGGCGCTACGTCGGTGGCTCCATGCTTTTGGGCGACCAGTTAGACCAATTACTGCAGTTTGCCCAGTTGCTCAGGGAAGGTAAGGCACAGGCGCTCTATGGTCCATGGATGTCTGGTACCAATCCGATCGCGTACAATTTCGGGCCCATCTTTAGCATGAGCTTAGGCACCCTTAGCGCTATGGGTTTAAACCCAGACCTTTGCCATGCCTTTTGTATGATTGTCATAGCAGCAGCCGTCGCATCTTTCACCTACGTACTAGGCTCTGGGACTGAACGTGAGCGCTGCTTAGCAGTCATATTGGCGGCACTAATGGTCGCGACTGCCGCGTTCCAAGAGAGTCTCAGCTTTATATGGGTCAATTTATGGCTGCCATCGGCCTGCTTGCTCACCGCTGCCAGTATGATCGCCTGCATCCATCGACCATCTGTCAACGGAGTCCTTCGTACGCTGGCAGTCTGGCTACTGGGGATGCATCTGCATTCCGTCGCCGTTATTGGCTTGCCGATGGTCGCCGGAGCAGCATGCAGCGTGTGGCGGGCTAGAAAGGGCGCCGCCCTACCCAAGGGCGTCAAGGCCACGACATGGCTGCTACTAGCCGTCGCCTGCCTGCCTTATGCCTTCGCCGAGATCTGGAGTGGCTTTAGCAACACCAAGGCCATGTACCTCCACATCACACGTCACGACCACCCGCCAGGACACGAGACGGGGCTGAGCAATGCCCTGGACTCGCTCATTCAAACCGCTGTCGTCATCGGCCTGCTGATCAAAGGACAGACCCAACAGCTATGGCTTTGGTT
>Ga0315291_10011693_pt1 | contig 10691 bp, 9 predicted proteins | sample YL17G12_20_MG_FD_203070 | JGI IMG/M metagenome (GOLD analysis project Ga0315291, IMG submission 203070) | Sediment microbial communities from Yellowstone Lake, YNP, Wyoming, USA - YL17G12_20 | ecosystem: Environmental > Aquatic > Freshwater > Lake > Sediment | place: USA: Wyoming | collected... | reverse complement strand
GGATTTGGTGGAAGTTGCCTCGGTGATGTTGAGCGCCGCTGAACAGACAGACAAGCGCGTGTTCCCAATAGAGGGAGGAGCAGGCGCGTCATACCTGTCTAATGCAGTGGCCAACTCGAATGGCATTGCGGTCTTTGACCATGGGACGGTCATCGAGTGCAGCTTGGCAACAGTGGCGAATGACGGGAAAAACGTCACTCCCGTGTGCTTCGAGTTTAACGCTGAAAGAGAATATGACATAGACCCTGAATGGGTTGGCCAAGAAGCAGCCAAGCTTGCTATCTCAGCTTTGAAGGCCAAGAAGGTAGAGACAAAAGGCAGTAAGGTAATATTCACCCAATTCGCTCTGCAGCAACTTCTGTATTACACTCTCATCAACGCGGTGAAAGCAGACTACGTCCAGAGGAACCAGTCCGCGTTGAAGGGTAAGATAGGGCAGAGAATAGCATCTGAGGCCGTGACGATCTACGACGACGGACTGCTCAAAGGCGGCATTCACACGGGAAAATTCGACGCTGAGGGAGTACCGCAGCAAAATACGCTCATCGTGGAAAAGGGCATCCTCCGCAACTACCTTTATGACAACTACACTGCCAAAAAGGAAGGAATGGAGAGCACAGGAAACGCCGCTAGGGCGGGATACCTGTCTACGCCCAGCGTGGAGGCCACAAACTTCCACATAATGTCGGGGAACAAGTCGCCGGAAAAGCTTGTCAACGAAGCAGAAGACGGTCTCATCGTGTATTTTGTGCAGGGTGCACACAGCAGCAACCCTGCCAGCGGTGATTTTTCCGTCGTCGTGGCTCCTTCATGGAAAATCGAGAAAGGCGGCATCACCCATGCTACCAAAGGGGCGATGGTCGCCGGCAACATCTATCAAGTATTGGCCAATGTTTCTGCAGTGGCTGACAATGAGCGAAAGATTGGGCAGTTGGTGGCGCCTTGGGTGCTTGTGGAAAACGTTAAAGTCATCGGAAAATAAATAACTTGGACTCTCGTTAGAGGCATGGAAGAGGCGAAAATAGTTGGTTGGCGAAATAAAAGAATACTTGCTCAAGTATAACACTTTTCGCAGAATAGCGCAATTTCTGTCTTTCACATTCTTCAGCGCAATCATCTTCAACTTGGGAGCTTTGCCGCTGCTGTTTCCTGTTCTCTGGACATGGGGGCTTCAACAAAACACTGCGGGCGATGCATTCACGGCCCTGCAGTTCGCACTTTACGACGTAGTTTTCCCATGGCTTGCCCTAGCCTCATTTCTAATCGTAGGAGTGCTGATCGGTAAGTCGCTGTGCGGGTGGATTTGTCCTTTCGGTTTTGTTCAAGACTTGGTGGGCTTTATTAAACGTAAACAGGCAGACTTCTCTTCTAGAACTCATGATAGTATGGTTTACATGAAGTATTTTGTCCTAGGCATCGCCCTGTTCGTCAGTGTGACTTTTTCGGTTTCGAAACTGATGGGAACGGGTGACGGTTACGAGAAGGCCATCGGCATCTTTACCAAGGCACCTTTCACTACATTGAGTCCTGCGGAAACCTTGTTTGGAACCGTGCCCAAGATGATTTTCAACTTTCGCATGGCATTGGTCAGCAAGTCAGTCATGGACGCAATGTCTGGGATTTCTACTTTGCCGCCGCTTTTCTGGGTTCAATTCTTCATCATGGCCTTCGTCCTCGTCTTTGCGGCCTTCATCCCGCGCGGTTGGTGCAGATACTTCTGTCCTCACGGTGCAATCATGGCTGTTCTGAACAGGTTCAGCTTTCTCGGTTTGCGCAGAGACCCGGTCAAGTGTGCAAGAGGCGGATGCCGCCTTTGTGTCTCAGCCTGTCCTATGCGGGTTCCCATTTTGGATCTACCTTGGGAGAAATTCAGTGACCCTGAGTGTATCTACTGCATGAAATGTGCGGATGCCTGCCACGACAAAGCCATCAAACTGAAATATCCATGACCTCAAGTTCAGTTCAAACATCGCCGTCTATTTTCTGGCTAGAAACTGAGCCAGCCATTTCGTTTTTTTGAGCCCAGAAACTCTTTGAATACTCGCTCAGCACTGTTCGGAAGATGTTACTTGTCTGCTGGCCAATCTTGTCCCAGTTGTACTTTTCCTGAACTTTCTTGAACGCGTTTGTTCTAAGCCAGTTTGCAAAGCCATTGTCTGCCAAGACCCTGTTTATGCCCCACGCCAGTGAGTCTGGATCGTTCACGTAGACTTTGACCCCGCTGACGTCATGTTCAACTATTTCTGACAAACCGCCCGTGTCTGAGACCACAACAGGGCTTCTCGCGGCCATGGCCTCAAGCGCAACTATGCCGAAAGGCTCGAAAAGGGAAGGCACGACTGAAACGTCAGCGCATCTCTGCAGTTTCCTGAGCGTCTCATCGTCTACAAATCCTGTGAACAACACTTTGTGAGCCAGTCCCCTGCTTTTGACGAGGCCTGAAAGCTGTTCTTTCATGTAACCGTTGCCGACAATTATGAATTTAGCATTGGCCTTTTCCAAAACCTTTGGAACGGCGTTAACGAGGACGTGAACACCCTTCTCATACACCAATCTTCCCACGAAAAGCACAATCTTCTCTTCAGGGAGAGCAAACTTGCTTCTGAACTCGCGCAAGTCTTCTCCATGACCTGCGTAGACCTCGGTGTTCACGCCGTTGGGAACCATGACCAGCTTGTCTTCAGGAAGCCCAAACGCCCACCGGACGTGTGAAACCATGTAGTCGCTGCAGCATATCACCTTCCAAGCCTCATAAGTGAGCCACGCTTCAGTCTCATGGATCATCCTTTCATAGTCGAAGTGAATCCCGTTTCTCCGTCCAATCTCCGTTGAGTGCATCGTAGCGAACAATGGTTTTCTGAAAACGTGTTTCAAGCCGATTCCCGCGGTTGCGACAAGCCAGTCGTGGGCATGAAACACATCGATCTTCCCGCCAAGACTGTTAACGAGAGCCGCTGCTTCCTTCTGCATGTTAACGTTCATCAGGTAAACCCAGGTTGCAAAGTCCGGAGATGGGTTCTTGTAGGAATCTATCCGCAGAACCTGCACACCGTCGACAACTTCATGCTGCGGCGCGCCTGGAAAATCACATGTTACCACGTATACCTTCGCGCCATTTCTTGCTAAGCTTTTCGACAAGTAGTAAACGTGGGGAGAGATGCCGCCGATGATTCTGGGCGGGAACTCCCACGTGAGCATCATGACCGACAGGTCTTGATTCATCTAGTGCGTCGCACCTCCAGCGACATCCCTATAGGCTTCCAAAATGTCCTTCATCCAGCGCGCCGAATTCGGAGAAATCACCTTTATCTTTTCAACTGGGGCCCTGTAGATTCTGGAAATCTCATCCTTCATCCAATCCGACTTGGCAAGCAGTTTCCCTGCCTCATACGTTCCCAGCCACTCGATGCTTCTGATAGCCATGTTGAAGGGTGAGTTTGCACCGTGGGAACGGTGGTCTTCCAAGCTTTCCACAGAATAAACAAACGGTATGTGCAGCGCTTTTTTCAACGTGACCGCGGCTGGGATGAAGTGCCAATCGTGCACGTCAATCAGGTCGATTTGCTTGGTAACATCGTAGTAGATGTTTGAGGCAGCTCTTTCAACTTCCTGATTCAGCGTAAGAACCCATGTGAGGACGCCTATGTGCGTGCGAACCGGATTGTTCACTCTGTAGATTTTGACTCCTTCAGGGTCGTCGTGCAGCCCCGTCATGTAATCATGATATGTGACGACGAGCACTCCGACTTTGTTCTTGACGAGCTGCACAGCAAGGTCTTTCAAGTAGTCGGCAAGCTGCCCAACGATCCTCGGCGGATATTCCCAAGAAAAAATTGCAGCCTGCATCAGGCTTCACTACGTGAAAAGCGCGCAGACCTTTATTATTCCGCTTCCAGTCAGGTAGTATCTCTTCTTGCCCTCATTGTCCACAAAGCTTTCAGTGAAACCTTCAATCTTGTAATTGTCAAGAGTCTTCTCGATTTCACTCAGGTCAACCTGCAAAACCTGCGACAGCTCTTCACTTCTTCTAGCCAAGTCTGGAGCTGTGGCGCAAAGGTTATGCAACGTTTGCAGAATCTTCTCAGGAAGGGGGAGCTCTTCTCTCAATATTCTCACCTTGCCCACGGGCTGAGCATATTCTAGGCGTGTTTTTCTTATAAAAGCATGTGCAGCTCATTTCAAAAGCATTGGGTTGCCTTTTGCATTTGTCTATGCAGCTCGTTAAACCTCTGCTCGGCAACCTTGGCCAATGATTCTCTCAGCTGCTTCTCTTTCAGCTTTGCAAGTCTTATTCCTTTGAATCGTGCGCTCAGTGTCCTGTCATGAAGTGACTCTTCTGCCCACTTCTCAAAATCTCCTCGGCTGTCGTGGAATTCCAGAGATTCCGAGTCTGCTCTCTGAATTGCCGTAGGGAACCCTTCCAGACTACATACTGTTTTCCCCGTGAAGAATTCCTCTCCCACGCCTGTGTAGAACAGGAAGGGTTCGTTTGCAGCCACAGATGCAAGGCGCACTCGATTCTCGAAATCCAGTATCGCCGCCTGTGCGGTTACGAATGCGTCTATGGGCGAATCATAAGGACTGAAATAGGAGTGGACCTCGCCTGGCGCTCCTCCAGCCGTGAACATGTAGTAAAGGTGATCGCTTATCTGGAAGTATCTCCACGTCTTCAAGAGGTCTTTGTCATTCGTCTCCTTTACGAGCGGTTCAAGTCTTTTCACGTTTGTGTAGTAAGCCCACTGCATGGTGTTTCCAAGCCAGCAGCTTGCATCTCTCTCCAAGTCTGCCCAAGAAACGGTTCCGCCGAGTTCGGGGACGTCAATCTCTCCTACAGACGCATACTTCTCAACAACTTCGGAAGGCGTAGCCATGTGCAGGTGCCACCACTTCAAAATCTCGCTAGGCAGGTGCCTCAGAAAATCGTGAATGCCTGTTTCGGGCCAGTGATGCTCCCCGAAAGTTTCGTAGTCCGGAAAGATGTTGATGCACTGGCCGGGCGTCGAGGCCAACCAGCCCGCGTACTTGTCCGCTGTCAGCGGCCATTCGTTCCACCATCTTGCCGAAAATCTGAAGCCCACGTCGTCCGTCAGTTTGTAGTTTCGAAGCAAGATTTTGGTTTTCTTGCAGTCTTTCGGCGTGTAGAGGTAGTTTGGCGATTTTCCATGCAGTATCCTTTCCACACCTTCTGTAAAGATTCCTTTGTAGCCGAGTTTCTCGATGGTTCTGGCTATGGCATTGTTATAGAGAAGTTCTGTGTTCTCAAAGACTGAAGGCGTGTAGTGGAGTAGGCTTCTGACTACCTGTTGATGTGCTTTTAATTGCTCAATGAATTCGTCTCGGTCCGGATAGAGGCTTGATAAGGAATGGTAGTAGGTTTGGCTCAGAAACTCCACACATCCAGTTTCTGAAAGCTGCTTGAACGACTCCAAAAGGTCTTTGCTGAACATCTCGCACTGCTCCAGAAAAACGCCGGAGATGCTGAATGAAACCTTGACCTGTTTCTTCTCTCTTTTGTGGTTGTCAATAACTTCCTGCAATATTTTGTTGGAGGGAAAATAGCATTTTCTGGATGCTCGTTCAAAAACCTCTCGGTTGACGGCAGTATCAAAATAGTAGTCGAAGAGTTCTCCCTTTTTTGTGCGCTTGAACATGTCGTGTTCCCAGAAGTAGCTTCGCTTCAGCCTGTGAGGTTGATGAACCTCAAAGACCAGCACGATGTCTGTCAAACCGACACCTTCACCTCATGATTATGGATGCGCCCGTTATTTCTCGTTTACTATCTCGAAAGCGACGAAAGTAAGGGTTTAAGCTTGATTCGGATTCCGAATTCATAATTTATTTATCCTCTGACCATGCATCATTCTTTTACAACCGAAAAGGTGAGTCTGTGTGTCAATTGAGAAAATTACAGTAGAAAGTCAACAAGAGCTGGAACAGATGGTAACGAGGGAAATCGGCCAAGTGGAGAAAGACCTTAACGTGATCTGTAACCATGTACCGATAAACGATAAGACAATGCTTGATGTTTTGTGTCATGACCCAAACGGGCAACTTGTGATTATGCAAATAGGCGTTAGCGAAGACGATGTCATGCTGTTGCATGGAATACAGAGCTTGGACTATGTTGACAAGTTTAAATCCTTCCTCAAAGCAACCTACAACAAGCACAGAATTGACGACAAGGAAAAGCCAAGACTGATCCTTATTGCACCGAGCTTTTCAGACGCGTTGAAGCACGCTGTGGAAAGCATGAGCGGAATACGAATCGACCTGTACGAATGGGAATATCTTAAGCTTGGCGACAACAAAGGTCTCCGTCTCCAACCTGTTTTTGCTTTTCCGCCGCCAGAAAGACCAAGAGAGGAACTAAAGCCCATTGAAAGGAAGGCACCCAAACACGAACCAAAGCCAGCTAAGAAAAGGGAACCAGCGCCTCCGCCTGAGAAAGCAGAACCTGAGCCAGAACTGCCAAAGCCCGAACTAGAAATGCCGAAAGAGGAATTTCCAGAACCTCCGCCACCGCCAGAAGAGAAATCGAGTCAAGAAGAACAGCATAAAAGGAAGCTGAGACTTTTCTAAACTTACTCTGTTCCGTTCTAGACGCGATATTTCTACGGTCCTATTCTGACCACCTTATCGTGGAAAATACTGTTGAGGGTGTGCTTGTTTGAGAATTGGCTTTTTCGTCTGGGAATATCCGCCTGCGCTTGTAGGCGGTTTAGGTACGTACGCGGACTATATTACGCGTGAATTTGTTGCCATGGGCAATGACGTAACCGTTTTCACTCTTAACCCTGGAAACCTCAAAACCCGCGAAATCATGAAAGGTGTAGAGGTTCACCGGCCTCTGATTGCGGATGCGAGTAACGTTTTTCCAATGTTCGTTGTTGACGACTTGAAGAACTGGGGCACGAACATCCGCATGTTCAACGACATATTCATCTACAACATTTTGAGCGGAACGAAATTCATTAACAGCATGCTGAAAAAGGAAGGATGCCACTACGATGTTGTCTGTGTGCACGACTGGTTGAGCAGTATAGCGGGAATCATGGCCAAAAACGAAACGAAAGTTCCAGTCGCCTTCCATGTTCACAGCACAGAATGGGGACGAGCTGGGGGACAAGGCTCAGAAGTTGTTTCACACCTCGAATGGGCAACGTCCCAAAAGGTGGACAAAATAATGACTGTAAGCTACGCCATGCAGGAAGACCTGACGAGGCATGGGTGGCCAAAATCAAAAATAAGCGTGGTCTGGAACGGGGTAGATCCTGAACGGTACAATCCCAAGAATTGTAAGCCGGAAGACGCGGAGGCAATCCGCAGCAGGTACGGCATAAAGCCTGAGGAGAAAATGATTCTTTTCCTTGGAAGACTCACGTGGGTGAAGGGCGTTAGAAGCTTGGTTCAGGCGATGCCCATGGTGCTGGAGGAGTATCCGAACACGAAACTTGTCATCTTGGGTAAGGGCGAGCAACAGAATGACATCCTTGAGACTGCCAGCAGACTCGGGATAAGCGACAAGGTTGCTTGCCGATTCGACTTTGTCTCGGAGGACGAGCGGATTCTGCATTACGCTGCGTCTGACGCTTGCATCTTCCCATCCATCTACGAGCCGTTCGGCATAGTGAGCCTCGAAGCCATGGCCATGGAGAAACCGTTAATCGTCGGCGCACAGGGCGTCGTCGGGTTCAGAGAGCAGGTTGTTCCATTCGGATCAGATCAGAACGGTGTTCACGTAAACGGCGGAAACCCGGCTGACATTGCGTGGGGCATAAAGGAAGTCCTGTTTGACCCTGAAAGAGCCAAGAAGTGGGGACAGAACGGCAGGAAACGTGTCCAGCAGTATTTCACTTGGAGAAAAGTCGCAGAGCAGACCCTGCGCATATACGAGACAATGCAGCATCCGCAAGAAGAGACAGAATTTAGAGTAGTCGACTTGACGGAGAAGTTGACCAGAACATAAAAAGGGGTTCTTAGGTTTTTCGGGCTGCTGCTTTCTCCAGAGCAGCGACGCCCGGCAGTTTTTTGCCCATCAGGAACTCTATCAATGCGCCGCCGGCGGTGCTGATGTAGGAGATTTTCTTGGCTAGTTTGAACTCTTCTATGGCGGCGATGGTGTGGCCTCCACCTGCAAGTGAGAAGGCCTTCGAGTTCGTGATTTCTTCCAGAACCCGTTTTGTGCCAAAGCTGAACTCGCGGTTTTCGTAGGCCCCCATAGGTCCGCTGACAACGATCGACTTCGCCTTTTCTAACAGCTTTCCGTAGGCTTCGACTGTTTTTGTTCCGATGTCAAATATCGTATAGTTTGTGGGCAGTTCTTTGGTTGTGATTTCTTTGCGTTTTCCATTTGCTTCCACGGCTACGTCTTCTGGTGTTTTGATTTTGTCTGGGTATTTCTTCAGCAGTTCTTTTATGCCTGGCAGTAAGCCCGTGAGCTCCTTTTTCTCTAAGAAGTCCCTGTTTGGTTTGCCCAGATTGAGGCCTTTTGCGGCTAGGAAGACTTGGCCTACGACTCCGCCTGTGAGCACGTCGTCGGCTATTTTGTTGTCCAGTACGTACTTAGAGATTTCGAGGGAGTCGTCGGCTTTGGCTCCGCCGAGGATGAATATGCATGGCTTTTCAGGCTTTTCTAGGACTCTGCTCAGGGATTTCAGTTCTCTTTCCATTATGCGTCCCGCGGCGCTTGGCAGCACGGGCGTGAAGCCTATGATTGACACGTGCGTTCGGTGAGCAGCTGCGAAGGCATCGTTGACAAACAGGTCAGCTAGTGGAGCTAGGTTTTGAACTAGCTCCGTTTTGGCGTGTTCTTCAGGGGTTCCTTCTTTGGTTTCGCCTGCGAATGTTCTGACGTTTTCCAAGACTAGGATTTCGCCGCCTTTCAGCTTTCGGATTTCGCTCTTGGCTTTCTCGCCAAAAACATCATCCGCATATTTCACTGACTTTTTGAGGATTTTGCTGAGGATTTTGGCGTGTTGCTTCAGGGGTATGAAATCTTGGTCGCCCTTGCGTCCTTGGTGCGCAAGGATTACGACTTTTGCGCCTTTGTCCGCGAGTTCTTTTATGGTTGTTTCGCCGTGGGCTCGGATTCTCGTGTCGTCTAGGACTTTCTTGGTTTGTGGGTCTATGGGCGAGTTGAAATCAACCCTGATGAGCACCACTTTGTCCTTGACTTTCACGTCGTCCAAGGTTAGATATTTCGCCATTCTTTTCACCTTCTATCATGAACGAATAGAAGAAGCGTCTGGGAGGATGTTGGCTTGAGTTTACGTGTTCAGTGTTGGGGTTAGAGGCCTGCTTTCTTGCCGACGAGCTCTATGAGTTCGACCATCCTGCAGCTGAAGCCCCATTCGTTGTCGTACCAGGCGAGGACTTTGACGAAGTTGCCTCCGAGGACCATGGTTGACTGTGCATCGAACGCTGCTGACCAGGTGCTGTGGTTGAAGTCTGACGAGACCACTGGGTCTTCAGTGTAGGTCAATATGCCTTCGAGCGGTCCTTCTGCGGCTTTCTTGAAGGCAGCGTTGATTTCCTCTTTTGTCGTGTTCTTCTCCAGTACGCAGGTGAGGTCTACTATTGAGACGTTTGGCACGGGTACTCGCAGGGCGATTCCGTTCATTCTTCCTGAGAGTTCTGGGAGCACGAGTGTGGCGGCTACGGCTGCGCCTGTGGTGGTCGGTATGATGTTTATGGCTCCGGCTCTTGCCCGGCGCAGGTCAGAGTGGACCAGGTCTTGGATTCTCTGGTCATTCGTATAAGCATGTGCAGTAGTCATAAGCGCCTGTTTGAGCCCGAAGTTTTCGTGCAGGACTTTCGCGACGGGTGCGACGCAGTTTGTGGTGCACGAGGCGTTTGAGAGTATGTGGTGTTTTTCTGGGTCGTAGGTTTTGTCGTTTACGCCCATGACTATGGTTGCGTCTGGGTTCTTGGCTGGTGCCGAGATAAGTACTTTCTTGGCTCCTGCTGTCAGGTGGGCTGAGGCTTTTTCTCGGTCTGTGAACAGTCCAGTGGATTCCACGGCTAGGTATACGTCGAGGTTTTTCCATGGCAGCTGTGCTGGGTCGCGTTGTGCGAGTGTGAGTAGGCGTTTTCCTTTGACGACTATGGCGTCTTTTTCTGCTTCCACTGGGAAGGGTGCTCTTCCGTGGACTGAGTCGTACTTCAACAGGTGTGCAAGCGTCTTGGAGTCAGCTATGTCGTTGACGGCTGCAAAATCAATTTTGGCGTTTCTTTCTATTGCTGCTCTGAAAAGGAGGCGTCCGATTCTGCCGAATCCGTTTATTCCTACTTTAATTGGCATTTCATTTCACCATTTACTTGATTGTTTGGGTATCAGTCAGTGAGGGTTGTTCTAATTAATTTTCCGACAAAAATGAAGAGAATGTGATGGGCGAGTGCTTATCGAAGCTTCATCAAAACCATTTCTGCGGCCAAGACCAGCGGCTCCCAAGTTTCGCATAGTGGCGGCGCGTATGCAGTGTCTGCTTTGGCCAGTTCTCGGACAGTCATCTGTTTTTGTATGGCGAAGGATATGGCGTTTATTCTCTGAGTCACTTCTTCTCCCCCGATGATTTGGGCGCCGATTATTCGTTGCGATTCTTTTTCGACGACGAGTTTGACTTTTATGGGCAGTGCGCCCGGGTAGTAGTCGGCTTTCGTTTTTGAGGAGATTGTGCCGGTTACGGTTTCGA
>Ga0315291_10011689_pt1 | contig 10694 bp, 6 predicted proteins | sample YL17G12_20_MG_FD_203070 | JGI IMG/M metagenome (GOLD analysis project Ga0315291, IMG submission 203070) | Sediment microbial communities from Yellowstone Lake, YNP, Wyoming, USA - YL17G12_20 | ecosystem: Environmental > Aquatic > Freshwater > Lake > Sediment | place: USA: Wyoming | collected... | reverse complement strand
TGGCAAGCGGATCGTCTTTGCCCACACGGCCGAGGACTACCGCCTGAAGCTGGCGGACCTGGACGGCCGGAATATCGTAAGCCTCACCCCCGACCTCAAGGAGTGCTTCGCGCCGCAGTTCACGCCAGATGGCCAATGGATATATTTCATTCGGCGCGATGGGGACATCTACCGCGTATGCCCTGACGCGACGCGGCTGGAGCGACTGACCCAGGGCAACGGTTATGTCGAACTGCACATGAACGCCGAAGATGAGCATGGCTCGACAGATGCCCCGAGGATTTCCCCCGATGGCCGGCGGATCGCCTTCTGCGGGATAGACAAGGGCCTCTCGCAGTTGCGGGTGATGAACATCGACGGCATGTGCCTGCGGCAACTGACGAACCTGCCCGACCGCTGCGGCCGGGTGAGGTGGAGCCTCGACAGCCGGCAGATCTCCTTCATCTCGTTCGTCCGCGACAGCCAGCCGCAGTTGTTCGTGATAGACGCCGACGGCGGCCAGCCGCGGCAGATCACCGACCTTCCCGGTGCTGTTTACCTGATGGAATGGGCCCCGCAATGATCGCGTGGCCACCGGAATGGTTCGCACCGTCAAGCGCCGGTTTGGCCGTGCCGGTGGTCGAGCTGTTGATGAAGAAGGCTGCCGGCTGAGTGCGCAGAACCGAGTGAATCGGGCGGCACAGCAGGCTGTCTGGCCGCTGGTGGTGGGCATATGAAGGCAGGAGACGCAATGGACACGACTGGATCGACGGCTCTTCCCGCGTCGGGGCCACTGGCGTTCGTCGGCGGCTCGGGTTGCAAGGCCCAGACGGGCGAGGCGGTCTTGCGGGAGTTTGCCGAGGCGGGATTCACGCACAGTTGGTATGCCTTCGGCGACGAGCGAGAAGGCCGCACGGTGCTGGACGCCGCGCAGGCGGTAGGTGTCAAGATCATCGCCAAGCAGCAGGAGGCCCCGATGACGGCCGAGGAAGTCGCCCGCCAGTTCAAGGACCATCCCGCGCTGGCCGGTTACATGCTCCTGGACGAGCCTTCCGCCGCCGAGTTTCCCGTCCTCACGCAGGAAGCCCGGAATGTGCTGGCTGTGGACCCGGACAAGCTGGTCCTGGTCAATCTGTACCCCAACGGCGCCAATCACATCCAGATGGGCATCAAGCCCTACCAGGGTTATTCCGAATACGTCTACAAGTTCCTGTCGGAGGTGCCCGTCAACCTGCTGTCATACGACTGCTATCCGATCAAGCGGGTGTGCGTACTGGAGGGTTGGTACGACAACATGGAGGTCATGTTCGAGGCCTCGCGGCGTGCCAAGCTGCCCCTGTGGGTCTGGATCGCCAGTGTCGGCATGGACCTGACCCCCGACCCGACCATCGGGAGCTTCCGCCTCCAGGCGTACACCAACCTGGCATACGGCGTCACCGGCGTCGAGCACTTCTGTTACCACACCCACAAGGGCCTGGGGATGCGGATGGGCTGCATCGAGCGCGACGGCTCGCGGACGCCAACCTACGACTTGGTCAAGCAGTTGCACTGTGAACTTCAGGCCCAGGCGGGCGTGTTCGTCGGCTCGACCATCCAGCGCGTCCGCTATGCCGGCAGCACATTGCCCAGGGGCCCCCGGCCATGGAAGCCGTTCGAGGGGATCACCGCTTTAGAGGCGGGCAACAAGGGCGCGGTGGTCACCAACCTGGCCAGGGACACCTACCGCTTCCTGGTGGTCGTCAACCAGGACTACCTCCAGCCGATGCCGCTGTCGGTGGAGTGGAAGAACCAGATGTCCGTGGGCAGTGTGCAGAAGGATGGCAGCGTGCAGATGCTGGAAGGCCCCTCGCTCCATGTGCAGGTGGCCCTGGGCGACGCGGCCATCCTGATGTGGATGGCTCCGGATTCATAGTCCGCAGGCGCCGAGCCATGGCCAGTGGTAGGGAAGTAGACCCTTGGCCTGGGCGTTGGGCTGAGCAGCACGCGCAACGCCTCGTCGATCAGGATTACCCGGCCGGGGTCAGACTCCCCTGCCTGCGGAGGGGGATGCACGGTTTCGCAGACGGCGCGACGGGCGGCGGTGACACCCGCTCGCCTAGTATGTCAGGGCTGCCATGACGTGGTTGGTCACGCCGTTGCGGACCTCCACGACGCCCTTGGGCTCGTCCGTGGTCAGGAACATGATGCCCACGTCGCGGTCCGGATCGCCGACGGTCATCACGGTGCCGATCCCGGGGTGCCCGAACGCGCGCGGGCTGGTCAGGTTCCCAAAGCCGCTCCAGCCGGACTCGACGTCCCCGCGCAGGCCGATGCCCAGGCCGGTGAACTCGTGGTCGGGCTTGCGGCCCTGGGCCCGCGCCTCGGCGATCTGGCGCTCGAACTGCGACTCGTGCATCTTCGCCAGGTATTCGGGCTTGATCAGCACCTGATCACTCCAGACGCCTTTGTTGAGGTGTAGCTGGACCACCTTGAGCCCATCCAGCACCGTCCCAAAGCAGCCCACGCCCGGCTGGCCCAGCCAGCCGTAGTCCAGCGGGGCGGGGAACTTCTCCGGCTTGGTGGTGATCGCGAAGTGGTCCAGGTCCGACGGGAGCTTATAGCTCAGGGTCGAATTAAGGGGCCTGAACAGCCTGCGCTGGCAGAGGGTCTCCCAGTCAGCCTCGCCCGTGACGCGCAGGGCCGCCTCGCCGGCCAGGAACGTCCCGCAGGTGGGATGGTACTGCGTCTTGCTGCCTGGAGGCCATTCGATCTTGGAGGCACAGCAGCGCGCGACCGCCTCCTTCCACTGCTCGACCGTGTACGCCGGCCCGACGGGCGCGCTGGGAATGCCGGCGGAGTGATTGAGCAACTGGCGCAGCGTGATGGCCTCCTTGCCGTTCTGAGCGAACTCTGGGATGTACTTGCACGTCGGCGCGTCGTAATCAAGCAGGCCATCCTGCACGAGCATGCAGATGACCGTGGCGGTGATCATCTTGGAGGTCGAATAGAGCATGTTGATGAATGAACCGTCGAAGGGCACGTCGGCGCGGTCGCGGGTGTAGCAGGTGCCCCAGTACCGCTCGTGGACGATCTTCCCGCCGCGCGACACCATCAGCCCCGCGCCGGGCAGCTTGAACTTCGCCAGCTCGGCGGCGATGAACTCGTCGGCCTTGGCGAGCTTGCCCGGGTCGAAGCCCGCCTGGAAGGGGTCGATACGATGGTTGAGGTAGCGGTCGGACGATGTGGTCGTGGTCATGGAGGGGGATACCTTTGCGGGGTCAGGACCGGTCGGAGGCTGGCCGGCTAAGGATGCGGTCGCACTGGGCAGGTTCCGCGAGGCGACCAGCGCCGCCGCGCCCAGGCTCAGGTTGCGCAGGAAATCACGACGGGTGGTACTTATGTCAACCTTCCGTTCTGAATCGGGCTGGGACCAGCCGTGCCCTTCAGGGCCAGGCACTCCCGGCGCCCGCGGGCGTGGCCCCTGTATGCCGGTCACGGTTCGCCCGGCCCTGCGACCGTACTTTAGCAGATAAACCGCTCCAGGCAAGCACGGCTTGGACTGGTAACTGCCCTGAAAATCCCACGCCGCTGCCTGACGCGGGGGATTCTCAGGGCAGTTACGGATGAGGAGAGCCACCCATCGCCCGCCGCCGATTCCGGACGGCCGCCCGCCAACGTCGAGGTCCTGCTGGAGATGGCCCGGGAGACCAGCAGCGGATCGCACCAGCCGCAGGATATGTAATGGCCCAGTCTGGCAGACGTGGCACGGCGCGGCGAGGCTGTCAGACTTGAGCCCATTCTTGCCCCGACACTTTGAGTGGCACATTGGCTTGAGCGGATGTACTAGGCAACAGCAGGAGATGATCTCATGGTGGCAGACACAGCGTTGTTGACTCAGACGTTGCTGGCAATGTGCGCCTTGGCAGTGCTGGCCAACCGCTGCCAGGCCGTGGAAGAGTGCCCGCCCGAGTTCTACCAGTCGCAGGCGAAGGCTTACGTACACGTGAGCGGATCGGGGGCAACGATGCCTTACCGCCTCTATGTCCCGGCCGGCTACGACTCCAACAAAGCGTATCCGCTCGTGCTCAGCCTCCACGGGGCCGGGCAGAGGGGCAAGGACAACCTGGGGCAATTATGCGCCTATGTGGCCGGGTGGATGTCGCCGCAGGTCCAGGACAAGCACCCGTGCTTCGTCCTCATGCCCCAGTGCCCCGACCAGCAGCAGTGGGTGGACACGCCGTGGGAGAAGGGCTCCTACCCCACCGCCCAGGTGCAGATCAGCGGGTCAATGACGCTCGCGATGGAGATCCTGGAGGCGGTGCGGAAGCAGTATTCCATCGATCCGTCGCGCCTGTACGTGATGGGCGCCTCCATGGGCGGGTACGGGACGTGGGATGTCATCGTCCGGTTCCCGGACGTGTTCGCCGCGGCCGTGCCGGTGTGCGGGGCGGGCGATCCGGCGATGGCATCGAAGCTGGTGAACGTGCCGATATGGGCGTTCCACGGCCACAACGACCTGACCGTGCCCGTCAGCGGGACCACGGACATGGTCCGCGCGATCCAGCAGGCCGGCGGTTCGCGGGTCCGGGTCACCCTGTACCAAGGTGTCGGCCACGCAGTGTGCGTGTCGGCATGGAGCGAGGAAGGGCTGGTCGAGTGGGTTTTTCAACAGCGTCTGTCGATGTGATATCGACGACGATAAAGCAAAATGCGATGGTCGTTACTGGGCGCCGTAGCGGTCTATCATCCGCAGCAACTGATCTTCCTGATCCCGCCCCACTTCACCGATGAGGCAGATGCCCTTGGGACTACCTATTTGATCCGCCAGGACGTCCAGCGTCTCCAGCGGCCAACTGTACACCTGTATCAATTTGCCGGCGGCGCGGATACGTCGGAAGACGTCGGGCCAGTTTCGCCAATCCGGCTGCCCGGCGCCCGGCACCCACTGGATCCCCTGCAACTCGGGTATCTCCAGCAGTGAGTCTAGGTGAGGCAGTTGGCCGGGACCGTCGAGGTGGTAGAAGCTGTTGGGAAGACGCAGGCAGGCCGCCGTCAACTCCGGCTTGACGAATTCATCAAACATGGCGGGAGAAATCATGGAGGCGAAATCGCACTGAAGCATGTAATAGGGCTGGCTTGAAAAGATCGGACACCAACACGTGTAACCTGGATTTACAGGCTGGAGAATGTGATTGATCCGGTCGAAGTATCGAAACCACAGGTCATGAGCCTGCCAAGTCAAACGCTTGACTTGTCCAGGGTGGTCGTAAAGGTCCATCGCTAGCTGACCGGGCTGTAGGAAAGTCGAGAGGATGTCGAGGTTGCCGCCAAGATCGATCATCGAAATTTGAACCGCACCGTTCCATCGGCGCACGGCCGCACGGTAGATGTCCAGGATACGGTCCAGCCAGGGGCTGTGCTCTCGGTAAGCTAGTTCCAATTGCTGAATGGGAACGTTACGAGTAGGGCCAAACCATACGGTATCGTTGCCGACTTCCGCTCGAGCACCAAGAAATTCCGCCATGACGCCCGGACCGAAGTTAGGCCAGATATGTGGGAACGCGTCGCCGGGATAACTCCGACAAGACAGGTAGTAATCCCATATGTCCACGACGTCTTCAGCCGGGATGTCAAATCCATACTCCGCTGTTAAGGAACGGCTAGGCAAATCCGGTTTGGCTCGCCCTGGGTCCATGCCGCAGATGGTAACGTTGATCACCGGCCGATCGAGCCGACCCGCCCACCAAAGCCAGTAGGCTTCCCTAACGCGCTCCCATCTGTCATTGCCAAACCGGATGCTCATCATGTCTCCCGAGAAAGACATCTCATCTTTGCCTATGGTGAGCTGGCCATCCCCCGAAAGGGAAGGAAAGGCCGCGGGACAGTAATATTTTCTAATGCGCCGCCTGGCGAAAATGCAGCGATCTACTCAATAACGACAATATCATGCAGTTCCAGACGGTCAATTATCAGGTGGATTCGACCGTCCTGATAACGGAAGTCCACGGTGCGGTTGCCCGGTTGGATGGTCACTCGCTTGGGACGCTGATCGCGGCGGATCGTGACCTCAAGCGGTCCGACGGCCGGGACGTGATCGAATGTGTAGACGTTCGGGTTGGCGTGAGGACCGGCTGTGTTGACAAGGTTTACCATCATCCGGCCGTCCTTGGTCATTACCGTCACGTCCACGTGGGGTGAGCCCTTCACCTCCACGATCGGCTCGGGGAACAGCCGGCGGGCCAGGCTGTTGAGCATGTCGCCGACCATGAATTGCCGCTCGCTGTGGTAGGTGCTTCCGGCGTCGAAGTAGACGGCCCCGATAAGGCCCTTGCCCAGTTGCGTCACCGTGGCTGCGGGCCGGCGCGGCGCACCGCCAGCCACGTCAGTAGAGGTCCATGCAAAGACATCGGCCTCGTTAGCCGCGTGAACGGGCGCCCAGGTGGCCTTCACCGGCACCAGGTAGCCTTCCCACTCCAGCGCCCGGACACCGGCCTGAGCATGGCCCTCGAAACGTACGCCCAGGTACTCCTGGAACAGCCCTGCCGGACCGGCGCCGACGAGCATCAGGCTGCCCCCGCGGCGCACGTAGTCCGTCAGTCGGCCGATCAGGTCGGGCGGCAGGTAATCCCACTGCGACAGGACGATCAGCGGGTACTGCTGCATCCGGCCTTCCAGATGGTGTTCGGACAGCACTTCCACTGCGTTCTGCCCGTCGAGCAGATACAACAGTACACCGCGCAGCGGCTGGTAGTCACACCCGGCGTAGACCTGCTGGCTGGCGCGATAGTAAGCAGCCGTCGAGTTCAGCAGCGCCACCTGCGGCACGGGCTGGGCCTGATGGCAGAACTCCTGGCGGGCGCGGCAGAACTCGGCGACCTTGGCCATGACATCCATCTGCCAGAGGTTCACCGACGCATCCCGGCGCTCGATGAAATAGGCCTGGAAGCCCCCACCCAGGCTGATGACCACGGCCGCCTCCTGCATGAGCTGGACGGGGCCCTTGGTCGTCCAGTCGTTGTCCTTGCCGCCGCTGAAGCTCCAGGCCATCAGGTCCCACGCCTTGCCCTGGGGCGCCAGCGATCGGCCTTCGATACGCCCGATGTTGATCGAGTTCCGCGGCGCGTAGTCGCCCGAGAGAAAGTCCAGGTCGATGCTCACCGGCTCGGGCATGAACGATGAGAACGCCCAGTTCGAGGTGACCTGGAACCGCGGGTCGAATTCGTGCAGACGGTCCACGTAATGGCGGACATAGTTCCTGAATCCCTCGCGATGGAAAGCCAGCCACTCCGACCACAGCGGGTCCTTGGAGTCCTTGGGTGGGTCTTCGGTATGGCCGGCGCGGCGCCAGGCGGCCAGCGCCGCGGGGCTGTAATCCACCCCGGTCGCCCAGCACTCCCCGTCGATCCACACCCCGTCCACGCCGTAGTCGCGGCGGAGTTCCATCAGTTGCGGGATCAGCACCTGGTCCACGTAGGGTCCGAAGACGGACGTCTTGTCCGTGCTCGCCACGCCTTTAGCGTCCACGGCCGCCCATTCGGGGTGCTGGCGACTGGCGGCGCAGTCGTAGAGGCCCGAATAGTGCATGTAAAGCGCCACGCGGTTGCGGGCCGTCACGTCGCGCCAGATGCGGAGCGGGTCGCGCACGAAGCCTGGCGCCGGCGTGCCGACCTTGGTGGGATAGCTGCTGATGCCCGCGTGGCCCTTGCAGTCACACTGGATGTAGTCCGGGTGGACCTTGTCGATGATCTGCTGAATCATCTCCTCGCTGAGCGTCGCGCCGAGCTGCGTGCAGTCGTCGCCGGCGTGGAAATCGAAGTGGATGCCCAGGAAGCTGTCGCTGCGGCGGAGGGGGCGAGTCATGTGCTGGTCTCCTGTCTGACTGTGTTGGTCCATCAGGGCGGCCTGTGACGGCTGCGTGGTTGGATGAAGCTGGCGCGGGGCCGCGCATCCCGCCGCCAGCACCGAAGCCACCACCAGCCACAAACGAGAGATTCCTCCCAATTGCTGCTTCCTTCCCGCAGGTTGACGCGCCTGGCCTGCTGCTTAGGTTATGGCCTTGGTCTCCATTGGATTGTTGGACTTGCCAATAGGAGGAACCCTCCGGGCAAGATTCGCTGGTGAGCCGACGTCGAGGCGATTCAGTCACCTGCTGCCATCCACATCAGGATGGCGGCATCGCCGGGCTCGACTTCCATCTTGAGCGACGGCTCGGCGAGCATCTTGACGCTCCCGTCCTTCTGCACAAGCCCAACTGCCAGGCGGTCGCGCCAGGTCACGCTCAGCGGCATGGGCTCGAGGTAGTCCTGGTTGACGATGACCAGGAAGCGGTAGTTGTCCTTCCACAGCTCCGAAACGACGGCCCCTTTGCCCCCGGCCGTGAGCGACAGGACGCCCCCGCGGGGCTCGTAAGGCTTGGTTTCAGGCGGCAGCGGCGAACCGGCGTAGCGGACCTGCTTGACCGTCGAGCCCACGAAGACGCTCGCCTGGGCCTGGACTTCGCGGTTGACCTGGCGGTCGATCTCCCAGGTGGCGGTGCGCTTGCCCTTGGCGTCGATGGCCTGTGCTCGCCCGCCCTGGTAGTACCAGTAGTACCAGTGCTCGATGCCCGTGGCCCCGTAGGCCAGGTTGGTGTAGTACTGGATGCGCATGCTGCCCAGGCTGGGGTCGGGCGCCTGATTGAACCCGATGGCACAGATGAAGGCCCACCAGGGCATCTTGCACATCCTTGCCGCGTCCATCATGACCTGCATGTTGTCGTACCAGCGCGGCGAGATCGACAGCCGGTCGATCGGGTAATGGTCGTCGCTGAGGATGTTGACCGGCACCTCCGACATGAACTTGTGGACGTACTGGTAGTAGGGCTCCCAGGGCTTGATGCCCATCTGGCGGTTGGTGGCGTAGTTGGGCAGCAGGTTGACGGCGATGACCTTGGCTGGGTCGGGATCGATGGCCATGATGTCCCGGGCCAGTTTGGTCAGCCTGGGGAAGTCCTTGGTGTCAGGCTCATCCGTCAGGTAGTAGCCGGCCAGGGCGGGGTGATCCTTGAACGCCCGGGCGATGTCGGGACCGCTGATCTGCGAGAAAAAGATCATCGACAGCACTTTCACCCCGGCAACCTGGGCGGCGTCAAGAAGGGCCTTACCCTTCTGGAGGTCGGGGAATCCGACCATCCCGTGGGTGAATCCCGCCTCGGCGAACTCCTGGTATCGCTGCACCACGTCATCGGAATACGGGGGGGAAGTCCACGCCACTAGTGCCAATGGGCCCGATGGCGGAAGGGACAACGGGGGATTACTGACAGTTGTTGTTGGCTGGGACAAGGCCAGGCTTCCTCCGCAAAGGGCGATGATCGCAAGGCAGGAACTGAAGCGGGTGAGGGACACGCAGTCTCCTTCCTCCAGCCGTACGGAAAACCGAACAAGGCCGGGTGGGTACAAGATACGCAGCCGACGCGGGCGGTTCAAGAGCACGCCGCGCAGAGCTACTTCCCACCTTCGGCCTTCTGCCCAAGCGCAGCAGCGGCTTCCTTGGTCAACCGCACCCAGCGGTAGATATCGGCGCCCTGCTTGTTGATACCCCGCGTGAGCGGGTGCGAATGGGTCCCGTCGGCATCTATCACCCAAAGCTCCGGCTGCGTGCCCACGTCGGCCCGGCCCACCGCCAGGCGCGTACTGTCGGGCGACCAGGCCGGACGAACGTACCAGGTCGGAGGATCGTCATGGGTGATGGCGGCAGTCTTTCCAGTCATCGGTTCGATCAGGCAGACCCGCGTACCGCCCCGCGCCAATTCGGGACGGTAGTCGCGGTTGAAGTGGTCCAGATCAGGCTGGCCGACCCGGTACGGCCAGGCGGTTTGCGAGTCAGGCAACAGCAGCGTGCAGGCAATGTAACGGCCGTCCGGCGACCATGTGGGCAGGTTGGAGCCGCTGCCTTTAAGCTCCGGTGTCCCCATGGCGGCGGCAAACCAGTGGGCCTGTCCATGGGTGAGCAGGCGGTGTTCCGAACCGTCGGCACGACCGATGCAGAGATCCGAGCGGTCGTGGCCCGGATCATCCCTGAATGCGCAGCGCTGGTACAGCACCCACTGCCCGTCCGGCGACCACGTCGGTCCAAAAAACAGCCAGGCCGGATCGTCGGCAATGACGGTGCAGGCTTTGTTAGCGAGCGTCACCACGCAGATAGCATAGACGGGGAACGGCCCGCCGGTGATATGAAACGCGACCTTGCGCCCGTCGGGGCTCAGGGTACAGCAGTAGGCGTATCCGGGGCTTGTGTAGTACTCCTCATGTTTCCTGCCGTCCAGGTCCGTGGAATACAGCCGTGCCACGTTGTCGGTGTTCTCCATGACCAGAAAACGCTCGCCGCCGGGCAGCAAGCCGATGACGCCCGCGCCGGACGGCAGGGCGATCTCCTGCATCTCTCGCGTGACAAAGTCGTAGCGCCACTGATGCGTCTGGACATGGGCTTTGCCATCCTTGTCGTCGAAGGCAGCGTTGGGATTGCGGGGTGGCTCCTCGCTGTAGAGCACCGCGTGCCGACCATCGGGAAAGACATATCCCAGCCCCCAATACACCTGGTTAGGCGCGCTGAACTCCGGGTAGCATTCCCGGCTGCCATCGGGCAGGATCGCGCCGACGCGAGCCGCCGAGATGTAGAAGATGACGTCCGTCCAGGATGGCGTGCCCACGTCTTTCTCCTTGCTTACCTGCGGTCCGGAGCCGGCCACGCTGCCGACT
>Ga0315291_10011688_pt1 | contig 10694 bp, 15 predicted proteins | sample YL17G12_20_MG_FD_203070 | JGI IMG/M metagenome (GOLD analysis project Ga0315291, IMG submission 203070) | Sediment microbial communities from Yellowstone Lake, YNP, Wyoming, USA - YL17G12_20 | ecosystem: Environmental > Aquatic > Freshwater > Lake > Sediment | place: USA: Wyoming | collected... | reverse complement strand
CGCGCATTCTGAATGCTGGTAAACACGGAGGCTTGGACCTGGGTATGGGTCGTGGGCAAGCTACCGAGATACGACATTGCACTCAGGGCACACCACGACCTAGCAAGTTTCCCTTGCTTTGTGGTCGCTATGGTTGTGACTGGGTGTCTCATCATGGTAGTCTTCTTGGAAGCCGTGGCCTAGCCCGCCCTGGGCTTCTTCGCTGATCGGTTAGTCTTCTATAAGTACACCCCACAAATAGAAATAGCAAGCGGGTGCGTGACGAATTTTTCTTTTTTCTTCTAACGGCGCACGCACAAACGATAAAACCGAATGAAATCTTTGATTTAGATAGACTCAACCGGACGAGTTCTTGTCTCATGCCAGGACACAACAAGGTCCGGTGTCACTGACACAACGCGATCTCCGGTATTGTTGATGGGGTTCAGATAGTCTCCCGCCTTATAAGAAACATGCCAAACCCCGTGGCCGTAAGAATTGCCGGGGTAGCAATACATCGTTACGCCTTGTTTCTTCGCGTGAAAGCCCGCAGAAATGACGGCGCTCTGAAAATCCCCACGGTTTTTGGCGAATAGTTTCAGCTTTCGGATCGATGCCGTGGCTTTATCGTCCACTTCACCGCGTGACAAGGGAAGACGCCCGGCCACCCTCCGATCATAGCGGTAGGGAATCATAGCAAATTACCCACCTGTGTCTTGATAACGGGCCCATTGAAATCTAACAAGGTTGGTGCCCACCCCGACAGAACCATGGACATAGGATTGAAACTCCACACGGCGCTTGGGAGAGTACCCCAGGATCCGCCCAAAACCGCACCATAGAGATCAGTAAAACTTGCATAAAGTCCGGTACTTAGCGGAGTCCTAGAGTCCCACACGAGCTTCAATTTGATGGGTGCTCCGGTAGCGATAACGGCACCACCTGGGGTCCACTCGGCCACGGTCGTTCCGGCCACCACGATTTTCATACCAGGACGATTGGACGAGTCCAAAGTGATCAACACTTCATTTTGAGGGCTTGTGCGTGTATCTCTGAGTGAAACTAGTACCTCAGGGGAGGCCGGAGCGACCCCCGTTACAACCTCAACCACAATGGTCCCTAGCTTCCCCATAGGAGAGATCTGGAACTCTCCTATACGAAAGGCTGAAAGCTGGAGCCCAGGGACGGCTCTAGAAACGTGCCCAATATTGGCATTAGTACCATTGATCCCGGTAAGGATCTGGTTTGGGTTGATGTCCATGACCATCCCAGAGGGGTTTAGGATGGAGGCGGTGTCCGGAGTATTGATTGGCATACCAACGTTTTTGTAAAAGACCTTTTGCGATCAGCCAGGACAATCACGGAAAGTCCTTTTACGAAACGGGTATAGAGGGATCTGATGACGTATAACTACCATCGCCGTAGAATGGCTATCCAGGATGTCGCTTACACACCGTATAGTGATGCCCTCACGCGCATCCAAGAGGCTTTTGTTGGGGAAGTAGCCCAAATCCTCTATCAGTACGTGAAAACGCTCCACAAGCGTCTGAGTGCACGGCCACCTTGGGACGACATGAGCTTCTTTTTGAGCTGGGACTATGGATCGCCCAAGAGCACGAGCCCAGGCGTCTATCAGATCCCGGTTTGGATGAAGAGCGGTAGCATCCCAAAACTAGGATCAACGATTAGTATCACTCTCAAGTTTGACAACGATATTCACGTCACGGCCAAGACCGAAGAAACGGGCCTTCTCTCGGGTAGCTTCCCTTTTAGTACCGAACCATCCCAAGTCGGCATGGCTATCGGTGAACGTTGGGAACGGGAGTTGACCGGACGGGTCGAGTGGGCAAATGATGAGTTCTAAACTGCCCGAAGATGTGCGGCATATGCTCCGCCAAGCGTCCATGGACGCTTCTACCAGCGGACAACCGTTCTCCTGCTGCATCTTCAGCCCGGAATGGAACTCATTCGTAGAGTTCTGGGCTCCCACGATCCATGGGTTCGTGCTCCAGGCACTAGGGCCCTACGGCATCAACCCCAAGAGCAAGATTCTCGCAGTTACGGACGGCTTCCACATTGCAGGAGCCAACGCGAGCTTCAATCTCAGTGACGGACAAATTTGCCTGGCTACCCACATGGAAGGTAACCCAGGAGTCACACTTGAAAAACTGACCCACGAAATGATCCACGGTTCTTTATCGCAGTTCCCGGACGACTCAGATGGGTTCTATACCGAAGGGTATGTCGATTATTCGACATGGGTGATGGCCCACGCGCCTTGTTGGGGCCCCTGGCGAGACGACATGATCAAAGCCGCCGCTGATAATATCAGGAACCGGCGGGAACGAGCATTCAAAACCGGCACAGATTACGACCGTAAGCGATGGGCCGGTGGGGTCTATGCTATGACCGCCCTTGGGCCATACATCATCGCAATGCTTCGCCAACGCAAAATCGAAGGTAACCTCACATGGTAAACCACAGCTATGACCGGAGTGCTTCAGGAATCAAAACGGCTGGTTCTAACCAAACCTTAGCAGAGCACACCAAAGAATTCTTTGAGGGTGTTACGGTCGCTCTCAAAAATGAATGGCAGGTAGACTCCAACCTTAGTCAAGTGTACGAGAAATTGGGGGGACGTGAGTACACGGTTAGATTGGGAGAGGTTGATTCGGCCATAGGTAAAAGCTATGAATGGTCGGTCTACTTCGAGTTGGATCTACGCGGATTCTTTTTCAAAGTAGAGAGGACCGGCACGAAGGGTATGGTTGGATCTGGGAGCATCACATTTGGCCAAACACCAAAAGATGCTGCTACCGTAATTGCAAGGTCCGTGGCTAGTGCGGCGTATTCTTACTAACGCGAACGGGGAAACATGAACATCTACGATCGGCGTCTCAAGGAGGCCACTCTCAAGTTCCAACCTGGCGACAAGGTTGAGATCAACACGAGTCACGGGTGGAAACCCTGGATCGGAGACAAGGGTACGATCGATAAGTATGTACCGTTCGGGAAATACTACGTCAACATGGATACCGGAGACCGCCGTATGGTGGACCAAGATGATTTGGACCCAGCCCGTGGATACCACCAAGCCAATCAACAGCCAAAGCTTCCAGTTGAAGTAGGGCCCAACAAGTACGGCTACGATCGGCGTCAAGCCAGCAACGAACCAAAATGGGCCATCGAAGAAACCAGCACCAAGGTCCAAAACGGAACTAAAGTAGAATTGACGGCCTTGTTGAAAGGGTCCGAGGACAAACCCAAGAAGGTCACGCTGGATCTACCGGACCTTAGAGAATCCTTGGTCATAGCGACCATGGGCAAATTGGTCGCGCTAGATAGCTACTACAAATACGACGGGATGAAGTATAAGGTCACGGAGCTAAATACGGACTACGATGAGTCCCAGGTGACAGTGTATGGAACACTGCATGTAAAGGGAGGTCCGTTTGACTGCAATACGTGTGAAGGCACCGGCTACGAGGAGCACTCTACTGACGAGTATTCACACAGCTCTGGACACTACACACGCGACCGGAACATCGAATGCGAAGAATGCAAGGGTGATGGAAAGGTTGATTTTGACGAATTTCTTTCGATCGGATTAAAACCTGATCTGGAAATTGATCAAGAACGAGGTACATGGATCCCAACTACCTACCAATGGGAAGGTGAACAAGAGTAGTGGCTGAAGAATCGACAGCGTCTACATTTTGTCCACAAACTCAAACATATCCTCAGAGGAAAGCGGGGCACCGGGAGGCTTGGGAATAGCAAAAACATTCTCATCATCACCAATCCCCCCACTGAGTCCGGCAAGAAACGCACGCCAAATCCCGCCACTAGCTTCAAACCCAACCATATCTAGAGTGTGGGCCCACACTGAAACGGACGGGAATGGTACGGTAGCCAACAGGTAAGCTAGCTTCCTCCGATCCACGGCCACACCACAAAGTACCCCTTGGTCCACGGCCTCCACGTCACCATGTGCGATGGCACGAGCCGGGACGGAACCAGCCCACGCTTTAAGGTCCGCCGTAGGGATCTCAACACACCCTTTTGTAGAGGCCGAAAGTAAAACGGCCAAAGCATCCTTGGGCGTACTACTCAAAGCCGGGCTGGCTCCTGGTAACTTGAACGCAACAATCGTGTACCCATCCGTGGCTATAGACCACGGAATACGCTTCACCTTAATAGAAAACGGACGAGTTTGCCAAGGCATCACACCCGAAGAGAAACGCATAAGTTGAGAGAGAAGGAGAGCGCTCATAGAGTTTAGATAATCATTAAACTCGAATCAAATCAACGGGTCACTCCTGAGGCAACCCCTCCATGAGATCCAGCACGTTCTCACCAATTGATCCAGCCTCCGCTCCCCAAGCCGCCCAACCAGGCCATTGTTCCCTAGCAAATAATTCTATCCTCGGGCGATCCCCAAGCAGTTCTACAATCAAATCTCTGAAGATAGCGGGCTTGCGTGAATGCTTGGATTGCTTGGGGGCCAGCACATACTCGACGGGCCACTCTGGAGGCAGTACGTCGTGATCCTCGTAATCGTGCTCAAAAACATGCTGCACCTGACTCTCAGACAAGAGAGGGAACACTCTCTCATTCGGAGTTGTGGAAAACACCAACAGCAGCTCATCCAAAGGTTTCACGAAGCGGGGTCTAGGCCCGCTTGCTCTAATGGGAGTACCGTCCTTCTTGGTCTTGACCCAAATGTAAGCGATCCCCTGGTAGTGAAGGCCATGCCGTTCCCGCCATTGTTCGGCACACCGCATGGCTAGGTCGAGCTTCGGGCCTGTCACCCAACTAAACACCGCCGCTCTCTTGGCGAGAAACTGTGACCAATCAAACTCCGCGATCTGTTGCTCAGTCATCATGTCATACGTGATCTTAGCGGTCCCAAATGCCGTGTAGGACCAAGGAAAATCAACGTACGCGATCTCGTACTTGCCAGTCATTCTTGATCAGCCGACTCATCCGAATCCCACACGAGACTGGTCTCAAGGGTCAAGACGTTCATACCCACGGACGAGTTGCACTTAGAACAACGCATCGTGCAGGAGAACACCTTCTCGGGCATCGGCGGCATTCTGGTACCACACTTAGGGCAACGCCGGTCTGAGAACCCAATGACGGTCACTCTTGCTCCATATCTTCCATACTAGAAAGTAGGCTTTGTTGCGATCGGCGTTCAGCGTTTATTTCTAGCTCGGGCTTCATACCCTCGACTCGCTTTAGAGCAACATCATGGAACGTTGGGTCTCTCTCGATACCGATATATTTACAGTCGGAGTCCAGAGCAGCGATACAAGTTGTCCCGCTGCCACAATATGGATCCAGAACTACCCCACCACGCGGAGTCACTAACTTGACCAACCAAGTCATCAGAGCCAATGGTTTTAGGGTCGGGTGTGGATTCACACCAGGTTTCATGTCGTCAAAGAAACCAAGAAGTTCAGCGGGCACCAAATCTTTGCGAATCGGCCATTCGGGATCCGCCTTATGCGGCCACTCTGAACTAATTTTTTCCCGATCCTCCTCGGCTAGATCCTCACGAAGCATCACGAACCCTTCTTGAAAGGTAGTGGCGTTGAAACCCTTGTTGCGCTCCGACTTGCTGACCTTGGCTGTGTAGAGGAACGGGGCGTCGGGTTGGATCTGACCGAAGAAGCGTGAGGCCCCTCCTGCACTGGCCGGGTAGAAACCCGTGCGTTGTTTAGGAGCTGCACCGTACGTTTTGTTCTCGGCTCGGATCGTAGAACGATCCAGATCTCCACTTGTCAAAAACCCACTCTGCCCATCAAGCAGCTTGACCGGGCACCCATCCTCGCACTCATAGACCGGGATTTCCTCCATCCCGTCGGCATCGCCGGTCTGCGTTGAGGTGAAGGCGTGTCCCGCCCCATCACCGAAGGGCTTCATCCCGTCATCGAAGCGGTTGATCACGGGAGCCTTGACCCGTTGGGTCCCGACCTTCTGACAACCCTCAGAGTGGACCAAGAGTATGTTGGCTGGCCACCGTCCCGCAGGTTGCTTGAATTCGTCCGGTGAAAGACGCCCCCCACCTTCCTCCAACATGGAGTTAGTACCGCCAACTTCACCTGTAGCCCCCATAGCCGAGTTAGGGCGAACTCCACCAGAGTAGGCCCCGCCCATGAGACTATCCGCCGTAGTGACACGAGTGGCGTCAATGTTGAGGCCGCCTGTGCCGGTAGCTAACACTTGGGCCGCCACTGTGGCTTCAGAGAGAGGCTTGCGAAACACGAGTATGGGCTCCCAGGATGGTTTAAGTGCAGTGCCCCAGCCCTGAAATTTGTCGGCTGCCTCGTTGGCACCAATCTTCTGTAAAGCCTTGAAAACATTGAGACTTTTGGGAAAACCACTGCCATATAACCAGCTCAAAACGGTACTACCAAAGTAGCTCGCAACCGTGTCCCGGTTCTCGAACCCCGCTACCCTGATCCCAAGAGCGATCAAATCAAAAGTTCTGGTTCCGCCGAAACTCAGGAGATGCCCACCCGGCTTCAAGACGCGGAAGCATTCCTTCCACACGGGAACCGAAGGGATTTGCCAGTCCTTTCCCATGAAGTCCCCTCCCTGGTCAAGATCGGAGCCCGCCAAGTACGCTTGGATATCAGCACCCGTAGGTTCCTTGCTGCCTAGGCCGTAGGGTGGGTCACAAACAATACTATCCACGGAGTTGTCGGGCAGGGTCTTCAGGACCACCAGACAATCACCCAGGATAATTTGGTTCACAGGTAGAGGTTCAGCCACGAAGGCTTAGTACACCGAAGTGGGCAGGTCTTGGAACTGATCCCGCATGATTTCCATAATTCGCTTCTGATAGATCGCCCAAGACTGCACCGTCAAGGGATGCCCTTGCTTCCCGTAAGGGTGGGGCAGCATGCTTGGGATGTTCAACCTTGGATCCCCAATAATTTCATTGGCCCTGTGACCCTCAAGAAGAAGCTTCACGTAAAGTTCTGCGTCCGGATGAACCTGACGTAGCCTCCCGGATACATTTCGCAGAGCACGCTCTAGATGACTGGCTCCGTAAGTTTCATCGAGAACCGAAAAATCAATAGTCTTGCTGCCGTCATCGTCAAACACCACATCCGAAGTTTCACGATGCTTGCTACGAAGAGCATTCTTTGCTTCATTCGTGATCGATCGAAACACAAAGTTCTTGGACTCACTAAGGGTGCTGCCCGGTCTAATCTTTGCAGCTTTGGATTCCATGAAATGCACCAGGTAGGTCATCATGGTGTCTTCTACAAATGTAGGGTCCCGGAACTGCGAGAAAAGCTTAATATAAATCCGCTTCCCGAAATCGCCGCCATAACCTTTTGGAAGACGATTCGCCAACCTACCGATGTCGGCCCCGTGGATATCAAAATCCGCAGCTGGCTTCCCATTGATGTCGGGCATACCCATAACGTCATTGAGCAGGAACCCGGCAAAGATGGACCGGGTGAACCCCTCGTTATGCTCTCCGGCACCAAGCTGGAAGAATTCTGCCAGCCTGACGCCCCACGGAAGGGACGCCCAGATACGCCTACGTAGAGTGACGGAAGCTTCTACCAGTCTAGCCGTGCGTGTCAGCATGTCACTAGAGGTATGGCACAAGGGATTTAAAGGTCAAACTCCACAGCCATAGGCCGAATTGTATCAAGAATAGCGAGCTTCACCCGAGTTGGGAGACTCATTCGTTTCAAAGCTTGGAATAATGAAGCACCATCCCCGATGAGTTGGAACAACTCTGTCTCGTGTTCCGCAAGCGGTTTACAAGAGGTGACCCCATCCATGTGGGTAGCAAGCGTGCTGGACAGCGCCATCTTGAACTCGGATAACGCCACCACGGCATCTGCGTTCCGCGTATTCTTGTCGGGCAGCGTTGCCTCCCAGGATTCGGACCCTTCCATAGCTGAAGGTGGTGAGTATGGGCGCTCTTTGTGCCGACGATGCTCCTTCCGACAATAGTTCGCGTAATGATTACCAACAGCCATCACCAAGTAGTTACGGAACTGGAACTTGGTAACATGAGTTTCCGGCATTTTTACGCAGCCGCCAACCCGTTTCTCACTAACAACCACCCCATCCTGGATCTCGCGTCCCATTAGCCTGAAAGCTTTTCGTGGTCTACCGCTTTTGAAACGATGCTCATCAAGAGTGAGTTCTACAATCTCTTCAAAATCGAACAAAGCGGACTTGGAAGAGTAACCCTTAGTCCCGCGAGCTTGATATTCAGCCAAATTAATTGGCGTTGGCATCCATCGACCACGCCTTCTAGCGGTGATGTTGCCTTCAGCATCATAGCTAATAGGGTCCCCCTTATGGAACGCCCACATAGCAGTAACCCACTGACCCCAAGAGATGCCCAACAAATCACAAGCTTCAAGAGCTGTAAGCACTTTAGGAGTTTGCAGCTGTGCGTATGTCTCAAATCTCTCTAACACATTGGCTTCAATAAGCCGCATCCAGATATATTGATGAAGATCGCTGAACTCAGCCTTCACCTTATTATTCTTGTTAATCACCGATATGATGGTGGCTCCATAAAGATGCCGTAGTTCTTCATAATTTTTGGGAATAACCGGCCCATCAGACGTTTTCAGCGTCATGCATCTATCTTCCCCACCCACCATTAAGGCGAGTTATTTGAACAAGTCAGCGATCAAGTCAGCGGCAGCGAGAAGTTCCTACCCGTAGGCTCAGAGAGCGTCAACAATAAAATGCAAGCGGTTGTCGAATTGAGTCTAAGCTTCATTTTTAGGTCATAGGACGTGTGGATACACGGTGGATAAGTGGCTTTGAATGTGGATAAGCATCTATGAGTAGACGATCGTCTGTCACTCGTTCACGTGATCGTGTTGGTAGACGTTTTATTGAAGAAGTAAGGGTAGAAAAATGTTAGTAGAATAAGGATTGTGATCTAAGTGTCTATGATGATTACGGTTTTTGTTTGAGTCTCTAGTTTCGGCCACTCAAGAGTTGTTGTTAGACACCTCTTGGGAAAGTCTTGATCCCCTTTTGAGGGATTCGGTCCGACCTTCACGGATTCCTACTTCGCTAAATGACACGGAGGGATTCCGATCCTCCGGCCATTTTCCGCCACCCCTCTCCCGAAGCTCTCGATCAATGAGGGATGAAGCATCTAGAGGCTGACCTCTAGCTAGAGCAGTTGCGCCTTTCACTGGGATCCCGGGAGCTTCCGGGCCATATGCTCTGCTTGTGGGCAGATACGGGGCCTGACGACCGTTTGCTACCAGACCCGCTACACCACGTTTCGAGGTCTGGGCAAGAAAAAGTGCGGTCGCGGGTGTTTTTTAAGCGAAGGGGGTGTTACTACTTTGAGAACATGGCCTTGACCACACTTGAATTTGCGGACTTGTCGGATCTCCCCAAGGTAACTAGCGACATCCCTTTCGTTCGGACCGGAGATCGGCTTAACCTCGCATTCTCTCTTGAGAGGAAGCACGGGGGACGAACGGAAGTGCTCAAGCTTGCTGGGGAGTTCCGAGTCAGCGGCATGACCTTGTCAATCAATCCTCAAGGTGCCCGCCAGATCGTCCAAGTGCTTTCGATCGGGGTGGCCCCAGCTTGGAAAGCTATCAAAAATAAGGTGTCTCCATCTAAGAAGCTGTCACCAGCCGTTTCAAAACGGACCTTGATCGTCTAGGAACCGTTGCGCCACCGAGGCCGCCAGATACCTTTTTTCCCTAGTCCATCGCAGCGGCTCACTTGGTTTTGGCACCTTCGGCGGTTTCAACAAGGGCACCGGCTTGACGGGCTTTGGTGGTTTGACCCTTTTTGGAAGGATCGGGGGATGTATGGGAGCGGGGAGTGGGTCCCTCGGTATCTCGGGTCGTTCCGGCTTTCTGGGCCGCTTAGGAGGCTTGGCTTTCCCCCGCCACCTTGGGTCACCCACGGTTTCAGGACGTACCTTCTCGAAGCGCCCTGGGTCTTTCTTGAGGGTTTCGGGAAGGACATAGACCGTCCGTCCCGTATCCTTGTTTTTGACCGGGACTTCCTTGGTCTTGGCCAAAAGCCAACGAGCTAAGACGCGATCCGCGAGAGTCACGCCTACGCCACAATATAAGAGGTTTGGGATTGCCACCCATTCCTCTTATACTATTGGTTCCAGTATGACTTTAGTTCAACGTGTAGTTTCCCGGCACATAGCGAGTGAGAATCCAGCCGCTGCTGCGGGGGTCCTCTCGCGTGCCTTAGAAGCTCAAAAGATCGCTACCGAAGCGAAAGTTAAGCTAGAGAGCATACTGAAAATATTACCGGAAGACAAGAACGTCCCGGTGATGATGAAAACCATCGACAAAATGCTCAAGGGTTTCGAGAAAGATATTGACACTTCTCGTAAGACAATCCGTGACGCCTCCAAAGCATCCGCTTCGGAAATACTCAAAAAGAACGCCATTGCCATCGAGAAGGGGATCAAAGCTAAGCTGGATGACCCGAAAAAACTGAGCGTCATTCCATGGTCCGAAAAGGACACGAATGGGAGCTTAGTGCCTATGGTCATTTTTCGAGTCGAACTAGGGTCTTCAAGAAAGGTTGAAGCCATGCTGCGAGAAGACCCCACGCTACGACCCGGGGTCCTAACGTGGTCCACCACGTTTGCGACCTGGAACAGGAGGGTTTTCACTAACCCGATTGAAGTTGTGACGGCCTTTGTGGAACAGCTTCGGGGT
>Ga0315291_10011685_pt1 | contig 10695 bp, 10 predicted proteins | sample YL17G12_20_MG_FD_203070 | JGI IMG/M metagenome (GOLD analysis project Ga0315291, IMG submission 203070) | Sediment microbial communities from Yellowstone Lake, YNP, Wyoming, USA - YL17G12_20 | ecosystem: Environmental > Aquatic > Freshwater > Lake > Sediment | place: USA: Wyoming | collected... | reverse complement strand
CGCCGAACAGCACGGGCTCGTGCTGTTTTCCACGCCTTTCGACGCCGCGGCCGTCGATTTTCTCGAGCAGATGCAGGTTCCGGCCTACAAGATCGCCTCCTTCGAGCTGGTCGACCTGCCGCTGCTGCGCCGGGTGGCGCGGACCGGTCGGCCGATCCTCCTCTCGACCGGCATGGCCACCCTGGCCGAGATCGACGAGGCGGTAGAGACAATTCACGCCGCCGGCGGCCGGCAGTTGGCGCTCTTGAAGTGCACCACCGCCTATCCGGCCTCTGTCGACCAGATGAACCTGCGGACCATTGCCCACCTGGCCGAGGCCTTCCGTCTGCCGGTCGGTCTTTCCGACCACAGCCTGGAGCCGGCCGTGCCGCCGGCCGCGGTGGCCTGCGGGGCCTGCCTCGTCGAAAGGCACCTGACGCTCTCCCGCCACCTGCCCACCCCCGACAGTACCTTCTCGCTCGAGCCGGAGGAGTTCCGGCAGATGGTCGCCGCGGTGCGTGCCGCCTACGCGGCCCTGGGGGCCGTGCACTACGGACCCACCGAGCAGGAGGCGGCCGGCCGCCGTTTCCGCCGTTCGCTGTTCGCCGTGGAGGACATCGCCGCCGGCGAGCCGCTGACCGCCGCCAACGTCCGCGCCATCCGTCCGTCCGGCGGCCTGCACCCCCGCTGCCTGGAGACGCTCCTCGGCCGCACCGCGCGGATCGACGTCGCCCGAGGGACCCCGCTGGATTGGAGTCACGTCGCGTGAGCAGCGGGACGGCCCGATTCTTTGTCTCTTCCGATGGTCTTGCCCCCACGCGGTGCCCGCCATTTCACTCGGTGGTGGCGGTGATGCCGGCGCCCGGCGAGTCGGCGTGGTCGTCGTCCACGTCGATCTCGTTGACGTGGTTGTGGGTCCGCGATTGATTCAAATCCGTCGTGCCCGAGGTCTCTTGGACGTAACGGGCCCAGTTCCCGGTCGGATCGCTAATCACTGCTCAAGCTCTGACCCCCTTGACCCCCTTGATTGACTCAAGTGGCACGGCGGCAAGCATTACATTGCCCCGAAGATCCCAGAGAACTCGTCCCCTACGCCAATCATGGGCGACCCTCTCACCGCATCATCAAGGTGCTTAAGGAATTCTCCCCGCTCACATGTCTCACCAATCTCCCCCATGCGGTGTTGGTAGCCATTCCAGATGGTGAGAGCACCCAGCACGGCAGCCGCAAGACGACGTGCCTTATCGCGAGGAGCATCGCCAACCGCTTCACGGGTTGATACAAAGCACGCGAGGCTCGACACTTCGCGTGCCTTGTGGCTGGGAGCATCGTCAATAGCAGCTTCACCGTGTAACGCCCTGGACCGCCTCTTGTACAGCTCTTTGACCTGTCCCTCTGGCACTTTCCGCTGCGTTTTCTCCGGTAGGAGCAGCGATGTCACGTTCTTTGCTAGCTCATCTTGTATCCCGTCCGTTTTGCTGCAAAGGAGCGCTTCAATCGCGGAAAAACACAACGCCAGTGCAATTGTGTCGTTCTGCTGAGCATCGGCCTCGACCAAGAGATGCACAGCATTTCGCATCCTTTGCGTCATGCTGGTTTTCTTCGCTGGTGCAGCGAAATAGCTGGACAGGCACTGCGAAAAGAAGCTCGCGCCGAACCCCCCCGTCAGTAGCGAGCACGGGGCAAGCACGAACGCCTCCGGTGTTTTAGGAATGAAGGTCGACTTGGGCAACATCAAGGGGGCGATGAGCTTGATGGACCGAATCACTGAAGGTATGAGGCGACAAAACTCACGTCGAGCCTCCTCCATCGCCTGGCGTGAAGCGTGTCCAAACAACGTCCCGTGGCCCTTGGTCGCGAGCGGTTCTGCCAGCAATGCGTCCAGTCCTCTTGCGCCGATCAACGTCTGCATGCCTGGGGGCTTTCCAAATGCGACTTGAAACCAGAACGGGCCGTCGCTCGGGCTCCAAAGCCACTCCTCTTCTTCGGCATGCCCGCCCTCGTCTTCGGTATGCCCGCTCTCGTCTTCGGTATGCCCGCCCTCGTCTTCGGTATGCCCGCCCTCGTCTTCGGCATCTCCGTGCTTCCGCCAATGCCCTAAGTCAACGTCGCCAACCGGCTCCATCTCTTCGGGAATCCGAAGCAGCAGATGTTCCACAAAACGTCCGTAGGCAGCGTTGAACGTCTCTCCCAGAGCGACACCGCCCAACTGCGAAAACGCAACCTCCTCCAAGTCCGTATGCGTAATCGCAGGTGGCCTCGGCAACCTCGGAAAGACGTGCTTGTCAAACAGATCGCCGAGTCTCTTTTCAGAGACAATGATACGCCTGTCCCGAACAAGGTGGTCATACAAGGAGGCGTCGGCGTAGCTCGCCTGTGCCTCTGGCGTTCCTTGATCCCGTTCGTGAGAGAGACGCTCATACAATCCTCTGCCCAACCGCGTATCCATGAGTACTTCGCGAAGTTGACTCACAACTGCTTCACACATGGCCAAACCCTAGGCGCAGGCTGCCGGAAAGTCAAAAGAGAAACGCGTCGGTGCGGTGTGTCTGCACACGAAGCGGATGGACACATCACCCTAGTATTCAATGTACCGTCTGGGCGGATGCTCGGCAATATGCCTCCCGGTTTAGGGAGGCCCGCTCAGTGTGTCGTCTCAGTTCCCCGGTGTTGCAGAAGGGCAAACAGAAAGAGCCGCCGGAAGCCCGACGGCTCTGATATGATAACGCCGAAGCGGTTGTCGCTACGCCTTCCGCCTACGTCGCCAACAGGCGACGGTGAGAACAAGGGCTCCGATGCTCAGGAGGACGAGAGTGGAGGGTTCGGGGATAGTCGCAATCCAGGCTTCGGTCTGACCCATCGGATTATGCCCCCATCCCACGATTACGTTCCCATCGTCCGAGATCGCGTGGGCACCAAACAGCTCCCAACCGCTTAAGTCCACCCCGTGTTCAACCAGCATCTCTTGCAGCGAACGCATCTGGCCTGACACGTAGATGAACGCCTCCGCTCCGCCTGATGAGCCAATCCCGCTGTATCCCACAATTACGGAACCATCGCCAGAGAAACCCTTGGCCGTAGACCATGAGCCTCTGATGGTCCCCAGGCCGACCATGTTTCCGTTTTCCCAACGGAATGTTTGAGAGTTGCCTGAAGCATTGCTACTACTGCCCCAAATCACGGAACCATCCGCAGAGATAGCATCAGCCGAACTGTAGTCGCCTCCGAGCGTGCCAAGGCCGATCATGTTGCCGTTTTCCCAACGGAATGCCTCGTTGCCCTCTGGTGAGGTACGGCTAGTCTCGCTCCTCCCCACAACCACGGAACCATCGGCAGAGACAGCATTGGCCCAAGCGTTCCACCCTCCGAGAGTGCCCAGGCTGACCACCTGGCCATTTTCCCAACGAATGGCGTGACCGTTGACGAAGCCGTAGCCCTCTCCCTGGATGTACCCCACAATCACGGAACCATCGGCAGAGACATCGTGGGCGTGACTGGTGGTCTTTCCGAAAGTGCCCAGGCCGACCATGTTGCCCTCTTCCCACCGGAACATCTCATAGTCCGACGTTGAGCTAGGCTTGCTGAGCCCGACAATCACGGAACCGTCCGCAGAGACGGCCGTGGCTTGACTATGGGGGCCTCCGAGGGTCCCCAAGCCGACCATGTTGCCGTTTTCCCAGCGGAACGCCTCGTCCAAATCCCAAGAATTGCGACTGACCCCTACAACCACGGAACCATCGGCGGAAACGGCAGAGGCATAACTCTGGTGCGTGACACCGCCCAACGAGCCCAGGCCCATAAAGGACCATTCAGCCTGGGACTCCCTCACACCAACCAGCACCACCAGCACCGTGAATCCAACAGTCCAGCGTTTCATGGTCTTGTCCCCCTGCAAGCGATCCCGCCGGAAAAGGATATCCTCCCGGTATACTCCGCCGCTCGACCGCGATTACTAACAAACAAAATGCGAAGAACAGAGAATAAACTCTCCAGAGGGGGTATTCGCGGGGGGCCACCCCTCAGAATCCGTGGACGCCCGCAGGCTCAGGAGGCGGATTGGCTGTTGGGCCACCGCTCCGACCCAGACAGGGGTCCGCCGGACGAATCATCATCGGGGTCAGAGCTTGAGCAGTGATTAGCGTCTGAGCAGCCTGACCCCGGCGCAATACCGGCCTCGTTTTGCACCGCAGAGGCCGCAGAGGTCGCGTGGAAAACAGAGTTCATCCATTCGTCCAAGAGAACCGTGACTTGTCAAGCCCGTTTCGCTGACCGCGGGCGGCATCACTCTCGCGGAGCCAGCAGGCACTAGCTCACAAGCCGCCAGCATTACCCGCGGCGGTGCCCTGGGGGTCCGCGGGGTGCGGCTGGTAATGGAGCGCCAACCAGACGGTCTCCTGGTTCGGGTCGGTCCACTCGACGCGATGCCTGACGTGGGCGGGGATATGGACGTAGTCGCCCGGCTGCATCTGGAGCAGTCCCGCCTCGCCGTCGATGCGGAGCCTGGCTCCGCCGGAGAGCAGCAAGACCCATTCGTGGGTGTCCTGGTCGTACCACTGGCCCGGTGGGCTGGTCTGGCCGGTCGAGACGATCCGCTGGAGCTTGAAGGCTTGCCCGTCGAGTAGTTGCGTGAAGATCTCGGTAGGCGACGGCGCCGGCAGCGGCGCGAAGATGTTTTGCGGGTTCACGGCCGGTATCCTCAACGCGGCGAGGCCGCAGCCAAACGGCGGGCAAGCCCGCCCGCTAAACGTTTGAGAGTATTCATCATTCTGCCTTCTGCATTCATCATTCTGCCTTCTGCATTCATCATTGCCTCGGCAGCTTGGCCATCAGGCCGCGGACCTTTTCGAGTGCCAGGCGTTTCTGGTCGGGCTGGGGGATCTTCTGTGCGACCCGGTCGGCCTCGTCGAGGACCTCGTGCGTCCGGGCGTGGTAGCCCGCCTTGGAGAGTTTCTCGGCGGTGTCGGCCAGGGCGTAGGCGCGGCTTGGGAGGTTATTGATCTTGCGGGCAGCCTGGAGGGCCAGATCGAAGGCCGGCTCTGCGGCCTGCTTCTTCTTCATCGCGCCGAGCTGCGCGGCCACCTCGCCGATTGCCTGGCACCGCCCGCGGTCGTCTGCGATCGTCTTGGCCAGCTCCAGGGCTTCGCCGATCAGGCGGTCGGATTCGGCCTCCCGGCCGATCTTCTGGTAGCTCATCGCCACGGTGTCGAGCACCAGAGTCCTGCCGACGGGGTCTTTCAGTTGGCCGGCAAGTTGCTCGGCCGTCTTGAGCGTCCGAACCGCGGCGTCGACGTCTTCTATGACACCCTGGGCCCGGCCCACCCGGGCCAGCGTGCGGGCCCTGGTCTCCAGGTCCTCGACTTTTTCGGCGGCGGCCAGGGCCGAGGCGGCGGCATCGCGGGCCTTGGAGCGGTTGCCGGTGCGGGCCTGGGCCTCGGCCAGCAGCGAAAAGGCCCCGGCTCGCATTGCGGCGTCGTCGATCCGCCGGCAGGCCTCGGCGGCCAGTCTCAGGGTCTCCTCGGCCCCCGAGATGTCCTTGGCGTTGGCCTGCCCGGAGGCGATCCTGATCAGCTTCTCCGCCCGCACGTCCGGCAGGGGCTCCTTCTGGGCCTGGGCCACCTGCTGGCGATAGGAGAGTCGCGGGCCGGCCGGCTGGGATGAACCGCCGCCGCAGCCGGCCAGAAGGGGTGCGAACCCTGTCAGCAATCCAAACACCACGAAGCTCCGCAAGATCGCCGTCCGACGACTTGTGGCCGCCGTGCCGGCGGCCGCTAAACCCGGATTATTCATGCGGGTGCCACGGCCGTGTCGGCCGTGTGACCATGGGCAAATGTGGGATTCTGGAGCACGGCTGATACAGCCGTGGCACCCGATAACCGACTCGACCACGGTCCGATGAATAATCCCCGCTAAACGCTCCGGGGGGATTTTCATCGCCATATCGCAAGCAGCCGGCGTCCAACGGGCGCCGGGACACCCGGCGGCAGGTTTGCCGCCCGAGTTTGTCGGGCTTCTGGTATACATCGGAACGGGCCGCAAGCGGCCCCGCTAAACGCTGAACTCGACACGCAAAGGGTGCCAGATCGTTAGAATATCAACCGGATCTTCTTCAACCGCGACTCGGTTTGCGCCATCAGGTCGTCTTCGGCCGTCTCGTCGGCCGCCTCGTAGGTAGCCGAGAATCGGAGGTAGGCTCCCGCGTCGTCCCAGGGGACCGTGCAGACGGAGTGCTCGGTGATCAGGTAGTGTGCGGCCGCCTCGGCCGAATCGAAGGTGGGTCCGCCGGCCACGCCCTGAGGACTGCGGGCGTAAAGGAAGTACGAACCGCCCGGCATGCGGCAATCGAACCCGCAGCGGGTGAGCGTCTCGACCAGTTTTTTCAGGCGGCGCTGGTATTTCTGCCGGGTCCGGTGGGGGACGTCCGGGTCGTCCAGGGCGGCGACGGCCGCCTTCTGGATGGCGATGAACTGGCCCGAGTCGCAATTGTCCTTCACGTCGCCAAACGCGCGGACCAGGCGCTGGTGCCCGCAGACCCAGCCGATCCGCCAACCGATCATGTTCCAGCCCTTCGAGAGGGAGTGGACCTCCAGGCCCACCTCGCGGGCCCCCGGCACCTGGAGGAAGCTCAACGGTGGGCCGTCGTAGCTCAGGATCACGTGGGCCGCGTCCTGCACCACGACGAGCTGGTTCTGCCGGGCGAACTCGATCACCCGGGCGTAGAATTCCCGCGTGGCCACCTTGCCGGTGGGGCTGTTCGGGTAGTTCAGCACCATCAGCTTCGCCCGGCGGCGAATCTCGGCGGGAACGGCGTCCAGGTCGGGCAGGAAGTCGTTCTCGGCCCGCAGAGGCATCTGGTAGACCTCGCCGCCGTAGTATTTCGTGTGCGTGCCCGCCACCGGGTAGCCGGGGATGGTCATCAAGGTCACGTCGCCCGGATCGATCAACACCGCCGGTAACATGGCCAGCGCCGTCTTCGAGCCGATGCAATGGTTGATCTCGGTGGCCGGATCGAGGGTCACGTCGAACTGTCGGGCCATGAAGCGGGCGACGGCCTCTTTGAACTCGGCGATGCCGTTGTCGGCGTAGCCCCGGTTCTCCGGCCGGCCGATCTCCGTGGCCATCACCTGCCGGACCACCCGCGGCGCCATCTCGTCGTTTTCCCCGATGCCGAAATCGATCAGCGGCCGCGCAGGATGCTCGGCCAGGGCCTTCCGCTTGGCCCGCTTGATCTTCTCGAACTTGTAGATCTCCGTGCCCTTGCCGTAGTTGGCGCCGCCGATCCGCCGGGCAAAGAGCTGCTGAAAATAGGGGTCGCTCATGGGTCGTTCACACGAAAACGGACACGGTCATTTAGCCGGGAAACGTGGCCACCGTCAAGCCCGTGCGGCGGCGGACCAGCTCGGCCGCCGCCTCGAGTTCGGCGCTAGTTAGGGGACTGACCCAGCTTTCGGCGGGTGTGCGGGCGACGGTGTAGGTCTGCACCAGCTTGATCCGGCCGCCGGCGGCGATGATCTCGCTGAGCCGCTGGCAGTAGGCCTCTTGCTCGGCCAACGGGGGAGCCTCTTCAAAGATCCGCATCCACAGCGACTGGATCACGATGGGCCGCAGCAAGGCAGCCTCGCGGAGGTTATCCAGGATCTGCTGGAAGGGGACCGCCGTGCGGGTCATTTGCTGGTAGTACGCCTCGCTGCCGGCGTCGAGCTTGGCCCAGATCTCGCCGTGGTTGGCGTCGAGTGTCTCCAGCGCCCGGCGGACCCGCTCGCGGTGCAACATGCTGGCGTTGGTGATCAGCACCAGCTTCAGCTCAGGCAGTTGGCGCCGGCTGCGGACCTCGGCGCAGGTGTCGACGACCAGCTCGAAGTCAGGGTGCACGGTCGGCTCGCCGTCGCCGCTAAGGGCAATGTCGTTGAGCCGGCGCAGCGGCTCGGGCGTGTGGCGGAACTTGGGCTCCTGATAGACCTGGCCGGACGTGACCAGCTCAATCGTCCGATCCAGCTCATCGGCCAGGCGAGGGAAGTCGATCGGCTCCTGCCGGCCCGGCCGCGACCGATCGACCTGGCAGTAGACACAACTGAAGTTGCAGGACCTGTCCCAGTTGAGGTTCACGCCCACGGAAATCCCGCCGGCACGGCGGCTGAGCACCGGGTAGACGTAGTGATTGCCACGGAAGCTCCGACCGTGGGCTTGGAACAGGGTGCAGGCAGACACAGGGCGCCTCGTCATGGGAGGGCAGGCGGAAAACCCGGGGGGAGTTGCTTCACCGCAGCGGCTGCTACGCCCGCCGCAGCACCGTGAATTCATCCATCGTCACGCTGGTCAACTCGCCGTCGGGGAGTTCCAGCAGGATCACGTCGCTGAAGACCTTGTCGTCGCGACTGCGCTTGAAGTGCAACCCGTGCCGGCGACGCTCGGTCCGGACCACCCGCCCGACGGTCTTGGCGGCCCAGCTCTCTTGGCCCACCGATACGGTGTGCTCCACCTCGATGCGGTCGCCGGGTTTCAGCTCGTCGAACAACTCCCGTATGTGTGTTTTTGTGGGGGACATCGGATAGCATCCGCTGATCAATCCGGCCGCCCCTCCCGGGGAGTAGCCCCTAGGCACACGGCCGGGCATACCTGCCCAAGGATATCATACTCTATTCTTGCGACCAGCCACCGCCTGACAAGCCCACCCTAAGAGGCTGTCCGAAAAGTCTCCCCTCTCCCTCTGGGAGAGAGGCTGTCCGAAAAGTCCCCTCTCCCTCTGGGAGAGGGGCTGTCCGAAAAGTCCCCTCTCCCTCTGGGAGAGGGGCAGGGGGTGAGGGCTTGGCGAAACCAGGCAAACGGAATAGACAGTTTTGCGTCAGCAGGCCCTCACCCTAACCCTCTCCCAGAGGGAGAGGGGACTGTTGCTTCACACTTCTCGGATGGCCTCTCAGACCTCCTTGGCCTGGATCCAGGACATCAGCCGCCGCAGTCCCCGGCCGATCTGCTCGACCGGGTGGGCGCGCTCCTGGCGGCGCAGGGCCTTGAACGACGGGGCATTGGCCTTGTTTTCCAGGATCCACTCCCGGGCGAAGCGGCCGCTACGGATCTCCTCCAGAATCCGCCTCATTTCCGCCTTGGTCTCTTCGGTGATGATCCGCGGGCCGCGGGTGTAGTCGCCGTATTCGGCGGTGTTCGAGATGCTGTAGCGCATGTAGTTCAGCCCGCCCTGGTAGATCAGATCGACGATCAGTTTCAGTTCATGAACGCATTCGAAATAGGCCATTTCGGGCTGGTATCCGGCCTCGACCAGGATTTCGTAGCCGGCCTTGACCAACGCGCTGACGCCGCCGCAGAGGACCACCTGCTCGCCGAACAGGTCGGTCTCGGTCTCCTCGGCAAAGGTGGTTTCGATCACGCCGGCCCGGGTGCCGCCGATGCCCTTGGCGTAGGCCAGGCCTAGTTGCAGGGCGTCGCGGCCGGCCCCCTCACCCAGGGCGATCAAGCAGGGCACGCCCGCCCCGCGGACGTACTCCGCCCGCAGCAAGTGGCCCGGCCCCTTGGGCGCCACCAGAATCGTGGATACCCCTTTGGGCACCTCGAACTGACCGAAATGGACGTTGAAACCGTGCGAACAGACCACCACGTCGCCCGGCGAAAGGTGATCGCGGATCTGGCTGCGGAACACGTCGGCCTGGAGTTCGTCGGGCAGAAGCATGGTGACGATGTCACCCTGCTCGGCCGCCTCTTCGGTCGGCAGGGGCTGGAAGCCGTCCTTCACGGCCAGGTCGTAGTTCGGCGTGCCGGGCAACTCGGCCACCACCACGCTCAAGCCGCTGTCGCGGAGGTTCTGCGCGTGGGCGTGACCCTGGGAACCGTAACCCAAGATGGCGATCGTCTTGCCCTTCAACAGGGCCAGATCGGCGTCTTTGTCGTAGTAGATTTTGGCGGGCATTCTGCGTGCTCCTTGGGGGCATGGCATCTGGTCAAACTAAGCCGCAAGCGGCATTCGTGTCCTTCGTCATTCTTGTTTCCGGTTTCCCCGCACCATGGCGATCCGCCCGGTGCGGACCAGCTCGATGATGCCGAAGGGCCGCATCATCTCGATGAAGGCCTCGAGCTTCTGCTCCTCGCCGGAGATCTCGATCATGACCATTTCCGGGGCGACGTCGACGATCCGCCCGCGGAAGACGTCGGTCAGCTCGCAGATTTCGCTGCGGCGGCCTGCGGGGGTCGCCACCTTCAGCAGCATCAGGTCGCGTTCCACGTGGTCTTGCGAACTGATGTCGTCCACGCGGACCACGGTGACGATCTTCTCCAACTGCTTGCGGACCTGCTCCAAGACGTTGTCGTTGCCGACCACGACGAAGGTCATCCGCGACAGATGGGGGTCCTCGGTCTCCCCCACTGCGAGGCTCTCGATGTTGTAGCCCCGCGAGGCCAGCATCCCCGAGATGTGCGAAAGCACACCCGGCACGTTCTGCACCAGGGCCGAGAGCACGTGACGCATAAGCCGCTCCGGAGAAGGGGGCGAAACCGAGATCATACCCCCCGCCCTAGGATCAGACAAGGGGCTTCCAGGAAGGTTCGGGCCCCGCACGTCGACAGAACAGCCCCGCCCGGCAGGGCGGGCGTCGGTCGGAACAGCCCCGCCCGGCAGGGCGGGCGTCGGTCGGAACAGCCCCGCCCGGCAGGGCGGGCGTCGGTCGGAACAGCCCCGCCCGGCAGGGCGGGGGTCGTGGGGCGCACCGCTCA
>Ga0315291_10011682_pt1 | contig 10695 bp, 11 predicted proteins | sample YL17G12_20_MG_FD_203070 | JGI IMG/M metagenome (GOLD analysis project Ga0315291, IMG submission 203070) | Sediment microbial communities from Yellowstone Lake, YNP, Wyoming, USA - YL17G12_20 | ecosystem: Environmental > Aquatic > Freshwater > Lake > Sediment | place: USA: Wyoming | collected... | reverse complement strand
GCGGCATTTGACCCGGCGTCGAGTTGCACCTGAAGCGACCGGCTGAGGTCGGTATAACTGCGGATGGCCGCCACCATCTTCTGCCCGGCTTCATCCGCCTCCTTCCCGGTTTTCTTGAACGCATCGCGCAGATCGCCCTGGCCTTTGGCCACGGCCGCCGCCATCGCGAGGAGATCGACGAATTGGTTGGTCATCTCCTGGATTTCCTTGCTTCCGCCGGCGATGGAATGCGTTAATCTGTTCATTCTATCTTTGAGGGCATCCATCTGGGCATTGTTCTTATATGTGGCCGCAACCGTCAGATTGATTGCCTCACCAAGCCAGAACATCCCCGCGGCGGCATCACGCGTGGCCTGAACGAGGTTCTTCCCCAGTCCCTGCTGGAGTTTGATTTCGCTCAGGATAATGAGTTGACTGAACGCCGGGACAACCTTCTGCCCGACAGATAGTGCTAAGCCCTCCATCTCGGCTTTCAGACTGGCCATTTCGATCTTGAATTGCCGGGCCTTGCGGGAACTTTCTTCGTCGAAGTATTGGCCGAGTTTCTTGGCGCGCTCGATCAGCGGGTCGTAGCCGTTCATGCCCAGGTCCTGCAGCACGGAACGCACCGACATGTAGCCGCGCCCGGCCTCGGCCTGGAGGATAATGTTTTGCTGGCTGACGCTACCCAGGGCGAAGATCCGCTTATTGACATCGGCCAGGCGCTGATCAAGCGGCATCAGGCCGAGCTTCTGGAGTTCGTCAGTGCTCTTATAGAGTTGTCCGAGGGTTTTGCCCGCCTCGCTCGAGGGATTGCGCAACCCCGCCTCGATGTTCCTGCCCATCCGCGCCATGGTGATAGTGAGGGTCCCGAAATCCTCACCCAGCAGTTTCGCGCTGGTCCGCAGCCCGGAGAGATTCGCAGCGGACATCCCGGTCTTTTCCGAGGCCTCAAAGATTTCCGTGCCCGCCGTGGCCCAGCGGTCGGCCAGCACCAAGGCGCCCGCCGCCAGCGCTCCGGCCCCCGCCGTCAAGTATGCCAGGTCCTTCACGGCGGCTTGCGCGGCCACGCCCGTGCGCAGCAAACTGCCCGAGGCCAGTCCCCAGCGCTTTTCGATATCCTGGGCAATCAGGCCCACCGAGCCGCGCGCCATGCCTAAAGATTTTTCAATGGAATTTTGGAAATCAGAAACCGCCCGAATGGCCTTCGAGGGGTCCGCGGCAATCTCGAAATAAAGGCCCAGAGTTTCGCCGATCGCCATCAAGACCTCATGTAGGGGGACGGCTTGCCGTCCCCTCGGCCAAGGCTAGGGGAAGCCTCGCCGCTACCAGTAAACATCTTTGCCCGTAGCCGCTTCACCGTCCTGTCCCTGCTCGGCGATCCGCTTCTCGAACTCCCAAAGGCTCACGGCGGCGGCCAAATCGACCTGCCAGTCAGTCGTTCTTCCGCGCAGCAACGCGCTCGGGCGGCACCCGAACTTTTCCGCCACTTGCGCCACCAGCAGCAGGTCCCGGTTCTCCGCGAAACCCCGCGAGGTCGGAGCCATCGCTCGCAGCCTCGCCCCTTATCCACGCCAGAATGAATTCCTGATCCGGCAGCGGCAGCAACCGCGGATCGAGTTCGTCTTCCTGCGGCTCCAGCGCAAACTTCGGCTCGAGGATGGCCGCGCAAAGAATCTCCGACTGGCTCAGCAGTAGGGCCAGCTGGTCTTCTTTGCTCAAATCGATATTCTCGATTCCACCCGCGGCCGCGACTTTCAGGGCAATCGATTGCGGCAGGGGATGTTTGGCCAAGACATAGGCCAGGGGGCGCGGCCGCCGCATCTTGAGGACGTGCCCGGAAACGGGCAAGGTCACGAGTTCCGGCGGCTCCCAGGCCTCGGCCTCCGCCCGCCGCCGAATCTCCTCCGCCGTCGCAATACCGCTTCGTTTGGTTTTCATACCGGACCCTCGCTTAGAATGCCCCGCCGTGAGGCGCTAGGGGGCCGCCCTGGCGTTTGCCGGGCCGTGGTGAAGCCATTTGGGTGATCGGGCGATTGGTGGATCGGGTGATTGGCAATCACCCAATCACCCGATCACCAATCACTCAATTCCCCTACGTCTGCCGGTAAAGCTTTCCCACCTGGTCTCCCTCCGCCCGCGTCGAGATCGCCAGGCCGGTAAACTTCACCTTGTAGGTGGTTTCCTTGGTCCGGGTGAACCCCAGGGAAACAGCCTCCGCCTGATAGGCCGAGTAGAGTTGGCTGACCACATACTTGCCCGCCGCATCCCGCCGGGGCGAGATCACCGCCACGGAAGTCTTGGGCACGGCAAGAATCCCGCCGAACTTTATTTCTTCATAGTTCTGCGCCCCCGCCGGCAAACCGGCATCCACGCCCGAGGCATAAGTGCCGTGGATGAGGAAGTAACGCAGCAAGGCAAGATCACTCTGCTTCATCGTCACTTCAATCGATTCCGCCTCGCCCGACATCACCACATCGATGGGGGCGGATACCTGGTCCGCCTCGATGGGATCGAGTTTCGGCGCGAAGGCCAGCGTGACCGCCCCTTCCGTGGCCCCCACATATATCGGCGCCCCCGCCGTGGGCACGCCATCGGTGTCGATAATCAGCCGGTTGCCGGTGGTCGGCACCGTGCAGTTCAGGTAGAGTTTGCCCGGTCCTTGATGAATTTTCGTTGCATCCAGTCCCATAGTATTTCTCCCTTCAATCGCTCAATCTCTCAATCACTCAATCGCTCAATCGCTACGCGGCGCTGATCGCCCGATCCGGCAAAATCACCACGCTGAATTCGTCGCCGTTGTTCCCGCCGCTGATCGAGACCTTCGCCGTGCAATCCGTAAACCGCTTGTCGGTATCGGCCCCGGCCGTCAGATATTTGTCGGTCTGCGTGGTCACGGTAAAGGCCACGCTGGTGGCCACCCCCGCTTTCGTGCAAGTGAGGGTCAAGACCGTCGAGGTCAAACCCTCGCCCTTGGTGTTCAGGATGGCCAGCTTGCCGGGCGCGTAGAGCGTGGTATCAAGCGCGGCCACATGCGCGAAGGTCGCGGCATCGGCCCCGGTCACCACCAGCGTGGCCAGGGTAAACGGCGTGGCCACAAAGACATTGGCGGGGGAAAGCCGCCCGAAGTATTTCTCGAAGAGGAAATGGGCGCGCAGGGTGGGCGTCGAGGCGTTCAACACGCGCAGCATGGCATCGAGGCCGCCGCGATCGGTGGCCAGCAGCGCGTTGTTCAGCCGGCCGTAATGGTCCAGGCCGTCCACCACCTTCGTCCAGTAATCACGGACCAGCGCCGGATTTTGGGCCACCAATTCGTCGACCTCATCCGCAATCAACCCGCTCAGGTCCGCATCGGCGATGGTGGTATCCACCAGGGTATTGAGGGCGGCGAGCACGTCGGCGTTGCCCACAATCAGGCCGGCATTCGGCGTGGTGACCGTATAGACTGCTCCGGTGGCTACGGCGCTGGCCAGGACGTCGCCATTGGCCTCCGCCACATGCCGGGCGATCTTGTCGAGCAAAGTCTGCAAATTAGCCGTCGAAATTTGTGCCATCAGATTCTCCTTTTGCCGGGCAATCTCTCAATCACCCGATCACTCAATCACTCAATTTCACGTCTCTTCCAACTCCACCGTCAGATCCATCGGCCCCGCCATCACGAAGCCGTCACGCAGGCCGCGGATCTCCGAATAATCGTGCGAATTCACGAACAATTTCTTGACCTTCCCTGCCGGCACGCCCGCCGTCGTCATGGCCCCACCCGTGAATTTGCGATGGGTCAGGGTCAAAGCCGCCGGCCAGTCCGCCGGGCCGATGGCCTCAAACAGCAGGTAAACCGCCAACATATAATCTTCGAGGAGTTCCGCCAGGACCTCCGGGTCTTGATGCTGCACGGCCACGACGCAGGCGATCTTTATAAATTGATGAACAGTCCCATCCTCATCTTCATCGAAGGCGGTCCCCAGCGGCGTGAGCAGCACGCCGGGAAATTGTTTAATTTCCACGCGCGCGAAAGCGTAGTTGACAATGTCCGGCAGATACCCCGCCGCCGGCTTTATGATTCCACCGGCGACATCGAGTGCGGCGCGTTGGTCGCGCTGGATCAGCGCCATCAATTGCCGCACCACCGGCTTAACGAGTTTCGCGCTGCTCTTCGCCGCCCAGGTCATGGTCTTAATCCCATGGCGATGTAGCCAATCCGCCTTGCCTCGCCCGGTCCGAGTCCCTTGCGTTCCGAAGGCGACACTACGCGAAAACCTATCTGCCGACCCACCTGGGCGATGCGTCCGGTCATCGAGCGCCGCATTCTTGTTCGGATATCCTCGGTCAATTCGATAATCCGTCGCATAGCCATGCCGCGTCCGGTGTCGGGGCCCACGGGCACGCGCCCCCGCTGGTAACCCTTCCCCGTGCCCGTCTGGTGGAACATGGCGTAAGGCACGTCGGAGCCCCAGCGCAACTTCTGCGGGCCGATCTCCTCGACATGCTTCGCGCCGCCTTTGCGGAAAGACTTCGAAAGCGCCCCCGTCACATACAGCAGCGTCGTATCCTTCCGATGCTCCCGCGTTGACGGTGCCAGGTCCTGCCAGGAAAGAAGGCCGCTTACTTTGCCTTCCTTCTCGAACTTTTCTTCGACCAGCGGTTCGAGGATGTCTTCGGCAATCGCGGCAAACGCCCGAGTCCAATCCATCATCCCCTGGCGCAGATTGCCGAACGCCTGGCGGAACAGGATTTCCGAGCCGCGCCGCGGCCCCAGCCCCGCCGCCGCGCGTTCCTTGCCCGTGTATTCCCAGTTAAGCCGAAAGTCGAGTCCCAGTCCCATCACGACTCCATTGAGCGATTGAGTGATTGAGTGATTGCAATCACCCAATCTCCCGATCGCCCAATCACCCAATGACCAATTCTCAAAACACATCCCCTTTCGAGAAGCTGCGATTCTCCTCGAGATCTTCCGCCGTCTCCCCCGGAGTGGTTTCCGCCCCGCCGATCCCGCCGAAACTCGTGCCCGCCGGGGTGACGCCGAAGAGCGCATCATGGATCCCCTCGCGGATCTCCTTGAGTACCCGTTCCGCCGAACGGCGCCGCGCCGCTGGCAGCGAATATTCGCCCGGCTGGAGGCTGATGACGCCCTGTAAGGCCGCGCCCAACTCCGCCGCCGCCCCGTCAATCGAGAGGGCCTGGAGAAAACTCGTCTGGATGGCGGTGAAGGTAAGTGAACTTAGATTAATGCCGCGGGTGAGGAACGCCGAATAGATGCGCGCCGTCCAGTCCTCAATCCAGATCAGGATCTGCGCGTCCGAGACCGAGCCCGCCGCCGCCGGCGCGAATTGCGGGAAGGCCGCGCACACATCATTGACCGAGCAGTAGGCCAGGTTAGGCATCGTCCTCTATTGGGTGATTGAGTGATTGAGTGATCGGGTGATTGAACAATCGCTCAATCGCCAATCACTCAATCACTCAATTCTTCATCACTGCGTCAGCACCCGCGCGCTGGTGGTGGCCGCATCGGTGGTCAGGCAGATGGCCGAGCCGGCCGCTACCAGAGCATTGACTGGGTAGTAGCCGACCGGCAGCGGTGAGGTGGCTGTGGCGATCCCGAGGACCACCTTCGTGGCTGTGCCGGTGCCGCAGTTAGTGCCCGTGCCCGTACTGACCGTGACGATCCCGGCGGCATTGGTGGCCGTTTCGATAAACACGCCCAGGAGCACGCGCGCGCCCGCATTGACCGCCACCACTTGCGCCATGGTAGCGCTGGCTACCGCCGCCGAGAGCGTGCCCAGGGTAGCGGTTTGCAGTACGCCCGCGCCCAGCGCGCCCACACCATCCAGCATATGCTTTTCAGCGTTGGTGCCATTGCCAGGGATGACATGTTTACCGCGCGCTTGCGCATCACCAGCCGGGGTTTTATTGGTCCCATCGGTCCCCTGCGTATACCACGGCAACGTCCCCGGCGTGGCCGCACCGGCCCCCTGGGTCACGGCGCTAAGGGTAGCGTTCAGATTCCAACCCGAGCCGTTGGTGAGTGTGACCGAAATAGCTACCGTTCCACCGGCGGCCGCCCAAGAACTCACCGTCATCTGGAAATACTGATCCAAGTTGATGATGATCTTGTTGACCGAGGCCGTATGGCAGTCGATGGCCGCGTTGGCATCGTTGATGGCGGCGGTGGCGGTGGCGGCTGTCTGGCCCGTATAGGTCGTCAACGTACAGCCGGTCACCGTCCCTGTCTTACGAATACTCACGAGCGCCGCCCCGTAATTCATGGCGGGCTGTGCCGTGGTCCACAGATTGCCATCGGCCGACACGGTCACCGCGGCCAGGGGGTATTTCGTCACAACGATCGGCGTCCGGGTCTGACTAAAAGCGGGCCAAGCCAGCAGCAGCGCCAGCAACCCCGCCACAAGACAGAACAATCCTCGATTTTTCATTTCCTTCTCCTTTGGCCCCGGCCTAGCGGGGCAGAAATTCAGCGTGCGATTCACAAGCTCACTTCACCCGGCACGCATCAGATGGCGCCGGTAATCAACGCTCCGGCATCCGCGGTGGTGATCTTCACGTCGGAGTGCCAGAAATGGACATCGGCGGCGCGGCCCTTGCGCCCCGGCGGATACAGATCGTAGGTTTCCACCCCGATCCCGCCCACCGTGTCCGGCGCCCCGGACCACAGAAACGTCTTGGCAAAACTAACGTCCTGCATCGAGGGGCTGGGCGCGGTGTACCCGATCCAGATAGTGCCCGCCGTCCAGGCGAAGCTTTTGACCCCCGCCGCCTTCTTGCGCGCCGAACTCAGCGAGCAGGCGATCTCAAACACCTGGGCGATTTGCTGCAAAGTGATGGCCCCGCCCACGGTATTCACGAAGCGCTTCTTGATATCTTCGTGGACCTTGAGCGCCTGGAGCACGTCCCAGCCGAAGACAATCCGGTTGGGAGTGAACCCGCAACCCAGCGCCACGGCTTTCGCCAGGCTGAGGACATCGCCGATGGGATCGGAGTTGAGGGGGTCCGACCACTTCTCGCCGCCCGTGAGCGCCAGCTTGTTGCCAGCGCCGTAGGCCCCGGCCGCCGTGACCGTGGCGATCAGGGCGAGTTCGCGCTTCAGCCGGATCACGCGCTCCAAGGCCTGCTGGGTCGCGCGCTGTTCGGGTGAGTAGATGCCCTGGGCCGCCCGTTCCTCTTCGCGGGCGTAGGGAAAGGTAGCCGCATGATCTTCGCACTGGTAACTATCGCGCGAGAGAGTGGCGGATAGTTCCTTCGGCGCGGCCAGAGGCCCGCGGACGATATCTCCCGGGTCCTCGAGGGCTTCCTCACCGAAGATGACGTATTTGCCGCCCTGGTCTGGGACGGAAGCGAGTGGGGCAATCGCGTCAGCCACGAAGGCTGAGGGCGTATTGACCTGTTCGATGGCAAAGTTCGTCAGATCGAGATCGACATGCGCCGCAAAAGGATTGGTAATCAGACTTGGTGCCATGGTTCCTCCATTTTCCGATTTGGTGATTGTGTGATGGGGTGACTGGTCCGTCCCCTGACGGAGGCCATCACCCGATCATTCAATCACTCAATTTCCTGCGCGCCTGGTCCCTCCCGTGACGGACCTTACGCGCCTTGCATCGTGCTCGGGGCAATCTCCGCCTCGAACAGATCGTCTTCGAGCGTAGCGGAAGTCAGCGCCATGCCCGCGCACAAAGCGTTGACGCCGGAGGCGGGCGCCGCCGGCTTCCACTTGCCATCCGTGCCGTTCACTTCGATTAGATCGCCCGGCGCGATGGCCGACTTGGCCACACAGGTCGCCTGGCCCGCCGTGACGATGGTGAGCGGCCGCCCGGCGGCGTCCGCCTTGATCAGGGTCACGCCCAGCGAGCGCACGCCCGCGCCCGTCGGCAGTTTGGCTTGCTTGTCAACATCCGTCCCCGGCATCACGGCCAGGCCCGCGCCGATCGCGCCGCCTTCCGCGATCCGGGTAATCGTACTTCGTGGTTCAGCCATATTCTTTCCTCCTCACAATAATTTGCCGTACAGGCCCCGACAGCTCGGGGCAAGATGCTGAGTTAAAGCTCAGCGCTATTGCGCCTGGCCGTCGCCGTCGATGCCCGCCGCCGCCTCTTCAGAGAGCACGATGGCGCGCGCCTCCAGGTAGCCGAGTTTCTTGCCCGCCTTCGCCGATTCGTCCTGGAGGGTATGAATGCGGGCCACGCGGTCCGCGTTCACCACTTCCTTTCCGGCGGAGAGGTTTTCCGGCCGCTCGGCGCTGGACGGTTCGCGCCCGCCGCCCGGCAGGCCGCGCGTCTTGAGGTCGATGACTGCCGGAGCCTCGGCCAGCCAGGCCGTAAACTTGGGGTTGTCCGCGCAGATCTCGAAGAAGAGCGCGCGGTCCTTGGGCAGGACCTTCCCGGCCTTGCAGGCCGCCTCGAGTTGGGTGTCGATCTCCTGCGCCGCCACATAATCTTCGAGGGTGAGGCGGCTGGCGCGCGCCAGTTCCTTGACCTTCTCGGTCAGGAGAACGCCGCTGGTTTTATCGACCGCCTCCGCCATAAGGGCGGTGCGGCTGGCGGTGCGCGCCTCGACGGCCAGGGCCGCCGTGCCCGCCTCGCACAAGCTTTTGATTTCGTCTTCGGTTTTGCCCTTGGCGCCGATCTTCTCCGCAAAGAATGCGGTGATTTCCTCGGGCTTCGGGGGAGTGGGAAGATCCACGCGGCCAAGCGATTCAGCTCCGCGGAAAATCTCCAGCTTCCCGTCCTCGGTTTTCTTGCCGGTAATCGGGTCCATTGTTCCTCCTTCACTGATTTCGGTTTTCAGATTTCGAGTTTCGCCGGTTATCTCGGATAAGCGGATGGGCGGCAGTTCCTCGAGGAACGGCCGGTTGGTGAGCGCCAGCGAAGTCAGCGTGGCGCCTTGATCCTCGCCAGTTTGTTTGTCGGGAACGTTCCAGGCAATGGCCGGCGAGACGAAACGATATTCCCGGTTCTTGACCAATTCGAGCGCGCGCGCGGTGAATTCAATCCCGGCGTAAAGTGCCCCATTGGAACGCATCTTCAGGATCCGCCCGGCACTCGGCACCGGCCCGCCGCGCGCCACGTCCGGCATCTCGCTGGCGTGGTCGTAATCCACATTCACTTCCCCGTTCTTGCGCCGCCTGAAGTTCTTCACCATCGCCGCCAGGTCATTCCCGGTAATCTCGAATTCACTCGCACCGCGCCGCCACTTGCCCGTCACTACAATCGGAATCTCGACCAGGCCGGAACCATCCACCGCCGGCATCACGTCGAGCAGAACGTCCGGGGTCTTTTCGCTCGCCCGCACTTCGGGCCAGGGCATGTTTTCTTCCTCGTAGAGTTTCTTCAACTTGGCGATAGCCGCTTCGCGGTCCGGACCCTCATAGCGGTTGCCGCGAAAGCCCGCGGGTGACACGAGGGCCGCATGGGCTCCGCCCATCAGTCCATGATCGAGCGGGCCGTCGGGAGAGTTACGCACCTTCAGGTGTCTCGTGCCGTCCGCGTCGATCACCAGAAATTCCTTTTCGCTGTCCGCCATCTTCAGTCTCCCAATGATTCAATGACCCGATGACTCAATCCCCTGTCACCGTTCCCTCATCCGCCCAGACGGCTACCAATTGCCCGCGGCAGAGATCGCCCCCCAGGCAGTCGTCACCCGGCTGCCAGTCCACTTCGTCGAGCGAACCCCATTCCGTGCCGTCCGCGGCATCGCAAATCTCGCAGGTGTTCTGATCGTCCGCCTCGCTGCGCACGTACCGGGCAATCTCACCCTCGAAGTCCGCCATGGTGGCCCAACGCCCGCCGGCCAGCGCGCCCCGTCCGGCTTCCATCCCGAGCTTGTCCAGGCCCGCATCCGCCATCCCGCCCAGATCGTTCTCGATGGCGGCTTCGAGTTCCACTCCGGCCAGGCCGCGTTTACGCTGATCGATGGCCGTGGCAATGGCGCGCGGCGCCACCCAGTTGTTAAACTTGCTGATGGTCGCCTCCGCCACCAGGCGCGGCGCGTTCTTCGCCGCCGCCAGCCGGTCGGCCATTAGGTAGGGGAGGCCTCTGGCCTCCCGCGGGAGCGCAGAGCGCTCCCCTACCACCAGCGCCAAAACCTTCTGTTGCGGTCCGCGTCCTGTGGCCGTTTTCCGTTCCATCCGCACGGACGTTCGCCCATAGGCAAACGCCGGGGTCACCGCCTGCTCGATTTGGGCCAGCAACTCGTAGTCGGTGGGCAATACCAGCGTCTGCATCTGCAGCGTGGCCGTCTGCGCGGCGCGGCGCGCGGCTTCCTTGATGGCGGCAGGCTTGGCCGCGCGGAGGATCCTCGCCACTTTCTTCGCCGTGGTGTCCTGCCGCCGGCGCAAGGCCGCATAGTCAACCTTCTGCTCCCAGGCCTTCAACTCGCGCCGGGAGGCTCGGCTACCGCCGGCATCGGAATTCGGAATTCTGAATTCTGAATTCTGAATTGGGCCTTCCCGAACTCCCTCTTCATCTTTCGTTGTTTGGTCCTGATCCTTTATTTCCCGCTGGACTAGGCCAAGATCAAGTATCGGGGTCTGCGGATCATATTGAACGATGGGTATCGACATCAGAAGACCCCTTTCTGTTTGAGATGGACAAAAGTCGTTGGTTTGTTTTCGAGTCCTGGCCGTTGTTCTACCTTTGTGATTCTAAATCGGCCCATCGTAATGACCTCTTTTTCGTCCGCGTGGTAATTCTTGCCACCAGCGAGCACCTT
>Ga0315291_10011680_pt1 | contig 10696 bp, 12 predicted proteins | sample YL17G12_20_MG_FD_203070 | JGI IMG/M metagenome (GOLD analysis project Ga0315291, IMG submission 203070) | Sediment microbial communities from Yellowstone Lake, YNP, Wyoming, USA - YL17G12_20 | ecosystem: Environmental > Aquatic > Freshwater > Lake > Sediment | place: USA: Wyoming | collected... | reverse complement strand
TTGTCGAGGAGTTCTATAACGGCCCTTGGGCTGCTAAAATAACCGCAGAGATGAACCGCTGGAAAAAACAAAACCCTTACCTGAAACATAAAATCCATGCTCTGCAGGACGAAGAGGAACGCCTGCGGAATGATTTTATGCCTCTCCTGGCTGATTTCATCCGGCAGCTCCTCATGGATAACGGGTGCATCAAAAACTATTACCAGGGGCGGCAATGAGTGAGGATAAGCCAGAAGTGCAGATAATCAAGCGAACCTTCGAGTTCACCCTCTCGCAGCAGGAAAACCTCAGGGATACATTGGAGACGTTGACCAAAGAGAACCGTTGTCTCACTGAGAAAGAAAGAGGCCCGTTCTACCTTCAACTCAGTCGAAGCACGATAGGCTTGGGCAGGGATATCCCTTACTGTGTGGAGCTTGAGGCCAACACGGGAAAAGAGAACCTGGGGAGCGTGGAATACATGGCGCGGTTCCTTGGCTCTCAGAAAAACACTCCGGTTAAATTCATGAAGCTTAACAGCATCACTCAACGGAAATATACTGTGGAGGTTCCTATTTCTGTACTGTGGGATGCTCTTTTGTTGGCGATGTATAATGTTTTCCCCTTGGCCCTTGATCGAAGTAGCGCCATGAGCAAGGAGCATGAACTATCAGGAGGAGGAGACGCTTTTGGCTTTAACTCTTGAACCACCAAAAAAAGCTCCCTCTCGTAAGGCCGTCCAGGCTGGTATCCTCCTTGATAGGATTTTCCAGCGTGACCCCTCGCAGGGTGGTTGTTTTGTTGAGGCCACCGGGGCGCAAGGCTCAGGAAAAACAAGTCTCCTCTTAGGGTTCGCCCAAAAAATAATTCGTGAGCATCCTGAAGAGCTGGTCTTATGGCGTGAATCCGCGAACTGTCCCGTTCAGTGGAATAAATTTGATGGTGAGGTACGTATCCTGGTTGAGAAAAGATATAAAATTAAGATCCGTAGGCAAGAAGACCGAAGCATAGCCCATGAGATCGAGATAAGATATTTTGAGGGGTTCGTCCAGCTTTTCACGATGCTTAAACCTGGTTGTTTGAATGTTATTTATTTTCGTGAGGCTTCATCCTGGGTTAAGCTTTTGACTGAGCTTATTATGAAGCCTGGCTTCAAGTCTATTTTCTGGGATGAGTACGAGGACTTACTCCCTGAACATTCAAGCGGTGTTATCTGGAAGACCAATGCAACATTCTCAAATGTAATTAAACAAGTTCGCAAAGGTGGTATTACTTTAGTGTGTGCGACACAAAGCAACAGTGACGTTGATTTCAGGGTTCGTAAGAAGCTTAACATGTGGATATATCTTTATGGTGCGAAGCTTGATAGTCAGTCTCCTATCACCCCTGCAGCTATACATAGTCTTAGGATAGGCAGCGCATGGATAGACTCGGGTCATGTGTTCTATGGGCAGTTCACGTTTCCTCCTTTCAAACCTAAACCTGTCGTGTACATCATAGAAGAATGTTGATATGCGGGAGAAGGATTACTCCCGCCCTCACCTTTACTTATTTCTCAATCATCTTATCATAGAAAAATCAAATAATTTTCTAGAAAGAAGATAGAATGATGATTAAAAAGAGGTGCAGCATCAGATCGGGTGCTGCATTGAATGGAGGAGAGAGTTTTCTTTTACCCTGACCAATGACAGGTTAAGGTCACTGTAGCGGTTGCGTCGTTGCCTGGGTGTCCGTCGTTGATCGTGTACGTGAATGTGAACACATGGTTTCCTGCGATACCGTAGGCGTTGAATATCTCTAGTTTGTTGTCAGGTGTGATCGTCACACTGAAGGCCGAGGGGTTCGGGTTGTCTACACTGATTATGGTGAGGTCATCGTCTTCAAGGTCGTAATCGTTTGCTACTGCGTCTAGTATCACGGTGGCCCCGTGTTCTATGGTCCCTGCGTTATCGTCTACTGCGGTGGGTGGCTCGTTGGCTCTGATTAATGTTATAATTATGTTGCTAGGGAATGGATCCTCTGCGGTGACGAACTCATGGTGCAGGCTCCAGACTAGATCGAAGCTGATGTCTTCCCCGGGAGCTACCAGAAGGTCTGTTGTCGGTTCGCCATCTATCATCCAGTTATCGACAGAGACGTTGAGTCCATAGAATTCGTGTTCAGGTTCGCAGTAGAAGTATTGACATGCGGATAAGTCCACGTCCACGAACCATGCTCCAGCATCCATGTTTATGATATGGTGCGGAAATGTCTTTGTCTCGCCACTGTTTAACTCGGTGAGGTCAGCGCTGATGTTCAGATAGGGTGTGTCGAATTCTGTCGCATCAAAAGAAAATAGTGGGTGCATGGTTCCTGTGAGTTCGACAGGCCCGGTCATGGTGACGGTGAATGTCGTGTACAGTAGTCCGGTCAGCATCCCTATCCCTATCGCTACTGAGAGGAGCAATACTCCGAGTGGAGATACCCGTTTGAATAATCTCTTTGAATGTCTCAGACTCTTTTGTCGTGGTGGTGTACCAGCGTTTGAGAGATGCTCTCGCAAACTCTCTAAAAATATTTCGTTTTTCCCCATAATATTTTCCTCATACCATTTTTTAGGCACTAGAAAGGAACACATAATAGTATTTAAACGTGTGTAAATAATCAAGCTAATCGTGTGTATTAAATAGTAATAGTTGTATACCTATTCTTATGACTGAAGATATTATGGCCACTAGGAAAAGAATAAACATAAGCTTGCACCCCATCGAGGTTGCGAAGCTTGATGAAATCGCAGATGAATACGAGGAGACACGAAGTGGGATGCTTATGCGGATTATTCAAGCGTTCCCCAAGTGCCCTGAAAAGAAGCATAAAGATAAGGTGAAATAAATGACTAAAAAAGTTATGAAGCTCTTGGATGCCCAGACGGGTTTAATGGAATGCAAGGTTTGCGGAGCGAGGCATTCTGCAAACTTAAAGCAAGGCGGACATTATATACGGGGTTCCTGGCAATGTCAACATGGTTGCAAACTAGAGGATAAGGTGAAATAATGGAGACCGAATGTGTTATGTCATGTAATATCCAATTGGATAGTTTTTTGTGTCTGTGAATGGTTCTCCAATTTTGTAGTCTAGCTTTTCTAAATGTTCTTTTGCTATTTCTAAAAAGCGCATAATGGGTATAATATATATGTAGTATATAATACTTGTAGGTATCTATAATAAAACCAAATACCCATAACATATATAAATGATTAATCTATTATACCCATTATCATCAATCAATGACATATATAAATCAATATCCTTAATCATAAAATGAGGAGTTCTCCATGTTGGATTCTTTTTAAACAATCGCTTCAGTTCATTTCTAAGTTCTTTACCCATTGATATCACTCTCTAGTTCAACTATAAGTCCACCGAGTTTCTTGTATAGTTTCTGGAGATCAGATAACAGTTCTTTCTTTTCAACGAGTTTAAAATCTTCTTTTTTTAGTCCCATTGCGTTATGAATAATTGTGTATGTTGATTGGTATTTTGTCGTATCATATTCTGTTTGTATATTGTCTTCATATTCAGCATCAGATAATTGTTCATCTTGACCCGATTCCGTATCAAGAATATTATTATGTCCTCTGTTTGGGCAATTCAATTCAAAACCAAAATGCTTTACCCAATCATACCAAGTTGAAGAAGGAAATCCCAATCCTTGTAAAACTTGACCCCATTCGCCATCTTCACATTGTTTATAAATATCATACATCTTATTAGCCATATCCTCATCCTGTCGTTTCCATTTCACAACAAACGGTTTAAGGATAGCAATAGCTTCTTTAATACTGAGTTTCTTTTCCCCATCATGTACTTAACAAAATCTAATAATAATTGGTATCTACGAGAAAAACAAAGCCTGTGATATCTGAGGTTGGAATTTCCAGGTATATAGAAAAGGAATAGGGTGGAATAGCAATGGATGAAACATGGGCCTGGTTTAAAGAGCTCATGTTTTACCTGGCGCGAAGGCTTGCCTGGTTCGAGAGGACGTTCAGTCCTGCACCATCGCCCAGGCCTAAGGCCGTCCCTGTCGATGCTGTGGATTATGGTACTGTCCAGGTTGTTCATGTGTACCATCATCAGGTGAAAGAAAAGGAGCCCCGGCCTAACAAATGGGCAGAGTATTACCATTGGTTGGTTGACGGGCTTTAGTCTCCATTATATTTATTCTGAAACAACATAAAAAACGTAGGCGCATTATCTTTTCTGCCGAGTATCCTTACCCCTCGGCAACAGTATAACGTACACAGGCGAACAGTATAACAAGCCATGGCGCCTCAGTACCTATGTCATCATGTGAGTATAAAATCGATTTATGTTATCGTGTGAGTATACCGTGTTAATGCTTCTCCGATAATGTTATATAAAGATTTCTGTTTAGGGGTAAAAAGAAGAGCTTGAGGTAACTTAAGTAATTGCTGACAAACTTTTAATATACACCTAGTAAATGCTAACAACCGAAAACCTTATTTAACAATAGGTAGATATGGTTACGGGGAGTTTATGACACGAACACCAGTAACCAAGTATGAAGTGATAGAAACCTTTTTGACGAAAATAAAGATTGAGCCAAGCACCCAATCAGTTTATCGATCCTGGTTGAACCATTATTTTAAACTTCTAGAAATAAAAAACCCGGACACATATTTCGACAATGGGAGAGACTATTCTGCAGATATCGAAAAGGTTGCAACAGCAATAAAAGAATACCCGCCACGATCACAACAAAGCATCATATCCTGTGTTAAACGATTCATGCAAAAGAAAAACATACAGATCGATGAAAACAAATGGGAAGAATGGACATTAAAAAAACCGTATGCGATCACCATGGATAAAAGATTCACACCGGAAGAACTACGAACTGTTTTAGAACATGCAGACTTGAAGATGAAGGCCCTGGCGATGTTTCTAGGGTGTACCGGTTGTAGGTTAAGAGAGGCGCTCTTAATGACCTCCGAATGGGTCGATATGAAAAACAGAATGGTAACAATACCGGCAGAAATATCAAAAACAAAACGGGAACGATATACTTTCTTCTCGGAAGAATGTAAACGAGTGTTGGATGAATGGTTAAAACAAAGAGAGAAATTCCTTACCGAATCAGTAAATAAATCAGTATGGAAACGTGAACAGCTCGTAAAAAAGGGAATCAACATCAAATACACAACGGTTAAAATAGGAAAAAAGAAAATAAAGAAGCTCGATGTGTCAGAGATAATAAAAAATGAGGATCGTGTTTTTCCAATGGAGAAAGATAATGCGATCAAGTCCTGGAACCTGCTGCTTGAACGATGTGGTTTGCCGTTCAATAAAAAAGACATGAATAAAAAACTCAAAGCTAAACGATACCAATACCATCTTCACACCCTGAGAAAGATGTGGTTTTCCCGATTGATGAGTACCGATGCAAACCCAAATCATGTTAATTTTCTTGGTGGACATGAAACGTATTTGGCTGGTGTGTATAATCAATTCTTGGAGCAACCGGAGTTATTGAAAAGAACCTATGATAAGTTCTCCTTTTGTCTCAATATCTATGATGTTGAGCCCAGTGACATTAATGAAATGAGGGAATCAAACACATTAAAAGACACCAAGATCAAGAACCTGGAGAATGAACTTGAAGGATTAAAATACCGAGTGTTCATAATGGAGAAACTGGAGAAGATGAATGAGAAAATAGATAAGAAGATTACTCCAGCCCATGACCGTTCCCATTAGTGTTCATCTTTTTTTCTTTTAATTCTTTGATTGTCTCTTTCAAATTCTTGATTACTTCCCTATTTGCATCCTCAACTATTTTTACAAATGAATCATAATATTTAAATTGCAATGTCGAGAGATCACTGAGGTTACCAAGTTTTTCAAGAAGGGGTAAACTTAATTCCATAACAGCAAGAAGCGTTTTATCCTTCGATGCCAAAGCATCGATTACTTTTTGATTAGGGAGCTCCCACCCAAATTTAGCAGAGTAATATTTCTCTCCAGCAAAAAGATACATGCAATGATAACTAAGAATAAGTTTTATATGTAAAAAAGGATGCTCAACTTCTTTAAGGTCGATACTATTCATAATGCCACTGGCGAATTGAAGAAACCAGGGAGACTCTAGGAATTTCTTTAAACATGTTTTCTCTTTTTCATTGAGTTGGAAATTGGAGTTATCATATTTTTTGGAAATGTATTCTAATTGATTGACGATACTATTGAACAAAGCCTTTGATGTTGGTTGACAAATTCTTTTTTTGTAATCTTTTTTATCTATTGATTTGATTGTAATTAACCCATTATTTTCGAGTTCATGCACATATCGATTAGCCCTAGTGTTTCTCGATGTATAAAGTTCTTCGGATATTTTTTCTATAGGTAGTGGTTTTTTGTATAGTAACGCTAAAATTGTTTCTTTTGGATCACATAATTTTTTCATGGTTGTTAAGCTCCTTTTATCTTTGGTATGTGTGCATCAATGCAGTTATGTATGCATTTGCAACTATATAAATACTCACTAAACATTCTGGTGTTTTGATGAAACTATTACAGATTTCGTTTACAGAAAAGCAAGTCCAACAACTCAAAACAGAAAAAGAAAAACTTGGTTCTTCTGTTGCATCCATAGTACGAAAATCCATAGTTGATTATTTTCAAAAACAAGAGGGGAGTGCATGAGTTTTCTTGGATATCAAACACCTGAAGAGATGCTTCAAAAAGTAGGATCACCACAGAAATGCCTTGAACTCATTGACGCGGAACTTGAACGGATAAGGAGCAAAAACTAGGTTTTCAGGGGAGGCATGAATGCAGAAAGACCTTTTTTTACCATTTCAAGGAAAACGATGCAAACTAATTTTCAAAACAGGATTCGTACTCTACGGAATAGTTGACGCTGTAGGAGACGATCAGTTCGTATTCACCACGACTCAGAAGAGCGCAATCCTGCCGTTTAGTGAGGTATCAGAGTTAAAGGAGCTGCCATGAGCTTCAACACTGATTTTCAACAGATCTCAATTTATCTCAAAAGAATGATCGACGACGAAAAAAACATCCTGGAAAATCATCGGATGAACCTGGCGTTAATCCAGCAATGTTTAGGTCGAATGGAGACGGCTTATAATAATCGGGTTCAACAGATCGATAGCAACGGAAACAGCAGCCAAGAGGAGCAATGGTGAACATGACTGATGAACCCATCTGCACCTGTGGCCATAGCATCAACTGGCATAGGTTCTACACCAAAGCGAAACCTGACGCTTGCCTTCATACGACAAAAGCATCTGATGGTGGGGATGTTTATTGCAAATGCAACAAATACCAGGAGGCAAAGTAATGGCGCACCCTGGAACAAAGAAAAAGATTGGCATAAAAGACATGTGGAAACCAGAGGATGACATAGACCGATTAATGAAAGAGAAAGGATGCGACAGAGAAACAGCATGGAGCATAATACAGGAACGAAAAGAAAAAGAATTAATAAAAAAATCATGGGAAAAAGAAAAGATAAAACCAGAGATAGAAAAAGCAATATGGTTCTATACAGAAAAAGGATTTTCAGTTATACCAATAGGGGTAAATAAATCAAATGATTTAAAAAAACCGAGCATAGAATGGGAAGAATACCACGATAGAAAACCAACAAGGGAAGAAATACAGGAATGGATAAATAAAGGATTATTCCGAAACTTAGCGGTTGTTCTTGGTGCAGTATCAGATAACCTAGTACAAATAGACATCGACAGCGAAACAATACCAGAAGAAATAGGGCTTGATCTAAAAGAAATATGGAAAACAGGGGGATGGGTAGAAAAAACAGCACATGGATACCACATCTGGATAAAACACCACGGAAACCCAGGGGGAATAAAGAAACCTTTGGGGTATGATGTTGAGTTTAGGGCAAACTTTGGTTATTGCGTAGTAACACCATCAATGCACCCAGACGGGATAGAATATAGCTTCATGGATGGTTATACACTTGATACATTACCGGAACTTGTACCAAAGGATGCAAAAGCTATTTTTAATCACATAAAAGAAGCGGTTGGGATAAAACGAGGAATAAAAAATAAGAACTACTCATACAAACCAACAACGATAAACACTAGAGATATAGACACCAAAGAGAAACCAGAATGTGTTAAGATAGCTTTACAAAAAAAATTCCAACACCCAAACCGATATTATGTAAAATATGGTATCGTATCTTCTGCGGTATGGAGAGGAGTACCAAAAGAGGAAGCACGAAAAGAACTACAGGATTTCGATAAAAACAACTGCGAACCACCAGAGGGTTATGAAATAGTAAACCAGGCGGTAGACGGGGCATACAAAGCGGATGCACACCTTTATGGTTGCGAGTATTGGATGGATGGAATAGGGATATGTCCTTACGAAAATATAATGGACTGCCCCTACGGAAAGAAAAAAGCGATTCGAGAATTAACTAAACGCTATCATGTGTTTAAATGGAAAGAAATTGAGAACGAACAAACAAAACAGAAATACATGATTAAAGTAGGAGTTAATGCTCCAAATCTAGCTAAACTTTTGATTAATGAATATGATTTTCATTTTATGACACTTACCGACACAAAAGAGATAATGCGGTATGATAACGAGACAGGATGCTACAAGGATGACGGAGAACTAATCATTTCCAGGTTATCAGAAGAATATATGGGGGAAATGACTAAGCAACACTATAAAGAGGAAATAATCGGTTATATACGAGATTACAACCACGTACAACGAAATATCTTTCTCAACAACCCAAACCTAATTAATTTCAAAAATGGCGTTTATAACATGGAAACAAGGACATTAATGCCACACTCCCCCGACATGTACATAAGCTACCAGATACCACATAATTATAATGATGCAGCAACATGCCCGAATATAGATAAATTCTTTTCACAGGTAACAAGACCGGATGATTTAACAGTTATCTATGAAGTAAGCGGATATTGTTTTTACACCGATCTACCAATACAAAAATCAGTTATGCTCGTAGGATGCGGGGCAAACGGAAAAGGTATCTATATATCACTCCTTAAAACAACACTAGGGATAGAAAATATTTGCTCTATCTCATTATCAGAGATAGCGAATAATAGATTCGCAAAAGCAAATTTTTATAACAAACTAGCAAACCTATACCCAGACCTATCTAATAATGCTATCAACAACACCGGAGAATTTAAGATGCTAACAGGGGGGGATGTTATCGAATGCGAAAAGAAATTCAAGGATACCTTTAAGTTTATGAACTACGCAAAAATGATTTCTTCCGCTAATCAAGTACCATATACACAGGATGATTCAGACGCATTCTATAGAAGATGGGTTATACTTATTTTTCCCTATAAATTCGTTGAAACAGATAACGAGGTTGATAATGAAACAACATTCAAGAGAAAACCATTTCTTTTAAAGGAATTGACTACCGAAGAGGAGATCGAGGGTTTTATAAAAAAATGTATTGATTCACTCCATATACTACTAGAAAGAGGGCAATTCATTAACAGTAAGACAACAGAAGAAATAAAAGATCAATACCAAAGATTAAGCAACCCTATACAAGCATACGTTAAGGACACCTTAGAGATAAACGCAGATTGTTACATCGACATGGATGATTTATACGCAGATTATAAAAGATATGCGGAACTCAATAAACTAGATATTTTACCAAAAGGAACAGTAACAACTAAGCTAGGACAAACAAACCTCCCATTATCTATACATAAACTTGGGAAACGTGGGAATAGACGCAGATGTTGGGTAGGAGCAAGAAACTTAGTAGACGAAGCAATAAATCATTTTTTTGATTCAGAAACACTAAAAAACGACATTGAAAACGAAGAGGAGGGAGAAGATGAACAACAGCATTTCTAAAACCCGTGTCCATCCTCTAGCTTTTCACCCAACGGGTATGTGTCCATGCGACCATGCTTTTTCCTTACTAATACTACTATCACTCATTTCTTGTAGTTGTATCCTTAAATGGGGAAAATGGTTAGACACTTGGACACCACACGAGAACCCGTGTCCACCCTACGATGGACACGGATTTTTTACAGTTATACAGTATTTATGTACTCATAATAACAGGGAGGCTTTTCTGAATGACTGAGGTTACTTACACGTGTGCAGCTTGCGGTGGCTCCTACCGTTATTTCTGGGAATACAAATGCCCCCGATGTGGGCATGTCTTACGAAAGCAGGAGTGTTTCGATGATTAAATTCTTCTCCTGTGAGAAATGCTCCAAAGAGTTCTCGATTGCCAGCGAAGAAATGAAGAGGCAGTGTCCTTTTTGTTTATCCAAGAAACTCTTAGTTCTCAGGAGAAACGAAAGAGTACGGAAGGATAATTATCTAAGGCCATGTGACACGCTACCATCGGAGGAGTATGCAGCCTGATCCTTTTTCCCCTGATATCCCGAAACGCCCCTGGCCTGATGACGGGGACGAAGAGAAGGTTTATAACACCAGTGTTATAAAAAAAGTTTATATCACGGATGGTATGATACCAGGAGGAGTTTGAATGAGGAAGAAGAAGAAAGAAAAGAACCATAGATACCTGAGTTATCTATGCTCTCAATATGGGGTGGATTTCAAAACACTTTATGAAAAAAAGGAGGAGTATGGTTTATCTTCTGGCTTGAGAACTGAGTTATTCCAG